>Ga0207674_10002901_pt1 | contig 21302 bp, 17 predicted proteins | sample KBSCornC72_FD_184303 | JGI IMG/M metagenome (GOLD analysis project Ga0207674, IMG submission 184303) | Corn rhizosphere microbial communities from Kellogg Biological Station, Michigan, USA - KBS Corn C7-2 (SPAdes) (version 2) | ecosystem: Host-associated > Plants > Roots > Rhizosphere > Soil ...
CGGCACGTACACGTAGTAGCTGTACCCGTCGGAGTGGATCGGCTCGACCGGGTGAATGCCGCCATAGAGGGACACATACGCGGCCGCCGCCACCAGCGCTGCGGCGAGCACGAACCGACGGCAGCCGGCGGCCATCAGATCTTTACGTAGATTTCCTTCGTCTTCCGGAATTCCAGCGACTTCTCTTCCATGCCTCTGGCGGCTTCCTCGCGGACCTGCTGCGTCAGCTCCATCGAGCAGAACTTGGGGCCGCACATCGAGCAGAAGTGCGCCACTTTCGCGCCGTCCGCCGGCATCGTCTCGTCGTGGTACGAGCGTGCGGTCACCGGATCGAGGGCGAGGTTGAACTGATCCTCCCACCGGAACTCGAAGCGCGCCTTCGACAGCGCGTCGTCCCACTGGCGCGCGCGCGGATGGCCCTTGGCCAGGTCCGCGGCGTGGGCCGCGATTTTGTACGCGATCACGCCGGCCTTCACGTCCTCCCGGTTGGGGAGGCCGAGGTGCTCCTTGGGCGTGACATAGCAGAGCATCGCCGTGCCGTACCAGCCGATCATGGCGGCGCCGATCGCGCTCGTGATGTGGTCGTATCCCGGCGCGATGTCGGTGGTGAGCGGCCCGAGCGTGTAGAACGGCGCCTCGCCGCACCACTCGAGCTGCTTCTCCATGTTCTCCTTGATGAGGTGCATGGGCACGTGGCCCGGCCCCTCGTTCATCACCTGCACGCCGTGCTCCCAGGAGATCCTGGTGAGCTCGCCCTGGGTCTTCAGCTCGGCGAACTGGGCCTCGTCGTTCGCGTCGGCGATGCTGCCGGGCCGGAGCCCGTCGCCCAGCGAGAACGAGACGTCGTAGGCCGCCATGATCTCGCAGATCTCGCGGAAGCGGGTGTAGAGGAAGCTTTCCTGGTGGTGCGCGAGGCACCATTTGGCCATGATCGCGCCGCCGCGGCTCACGATGCCGGTGACCCGGTTAGCCGTGAGCGGCACGTACCGGAGCAGCACTCCGGCATGCACGGTGAAGTAGTCCACTCCCTGTTCCGCCTGCTCGATCAGCGTATCCCGGTAAATCTCCCAGGTCAGATCCTCGGCCACCCCGCCCACTTTCTCAAGCGCCTGGTAGATCGGCACGGTCCCGATGGGCACCGCCGAGTTGCGGATGATCCATTGTCGGGTCTCGTGGATGTTCTTGCCGGTCGAAAGATCCATCACGGTGTCGGCACCCCAGAGCGTCGCCCAGCGCAGCTTGTCGACCTCCTCATCGATGCTGCTCGCCACCACCGAGTTCCCGATGTTGGCGTTGATCTTCACGTGAAAGTTGCGGCCGATGATCATCGGCTCGAGCTCGGGATGGTTGATGTTGGCGGGGATGATTGCCCTGCCCCGGGCAACTTCCTGCCGGACGAACTCCGCCGGCAGCCCCTCCCGGATCGCGATGAACTCCATTTCCGCAGTGATGTCCCCGCGGCGAGCAAAATGGAGCTGGGTGACCCCGCCGCATCCCCGGTATACCTGGCGGCGCAGACCGCGGGGGATCAGTCCGCCCTCCCTGCTGTCCGGCTCACCCACCCGCTCCACGTCCCGCTCCATGATCCAGGTGGCCCGCAATGCGGGAAGGCCGCGAGTCGGATCGCTGCCCTGCGGACCGCTCGGGTCGTAAACCCGTAGAGACGGCTCCCCGCCACTGAGCGTTATCTCCCGCATCGGCACCCGAACTCCGAAGCGGCCATCGACGTGGACCTTGGCCGAGCCGGGGAAGGCTTCGCCGTAGGTGACTGAGGGATCGGTGGCGGATGTGCGACGAATCATGGAAGGACTCCTTCCCAAATTCCGGAAACGGAAGGAGCGCCTGCACCGCGCTCCCTACGCCGGTCTGAACCGGATCAGGTTCCAAGGGTGCGATCTCAATCGGGCGAAGTCGGAACCCGCGGACATCCCGCGCGTTTAGTAGAGGGATGTGCCATTCCGAGGGGCCCGATGCCCCTGGCGGTCAGGTGAATGGTATTCTGACACTCGACGCGGTCAATCCCAGGGGAGTGGCGGAACCCGTTCTGGCTGTAGGAATTCCGGCTAGGCCCCAGGTGGTGAAAAGCTGATAGACGAAACGGCACAGGGATTGCCAATATTCTCAACCAGCAGGGCCGTCATCGTGGGCTGAATCACACGACTTCGTGTTGGAGGTTTCTCTGAACGGCAGAGTACTGAGCCTTATGGGCTGTGGGGGCGGGCATGCTATTCGGCGGAATGGCCGGGGCCTTGTCCACACCCCGGAGGGAACGCGAGGGTAAGGCAGACGCGCAACAGCGCCGCCGCACCGCCCCCGCGATCCCATGGACGCGGGGGCGGATTCGTTTTCAGGCAGCAGCAGGCAGGTGACAGAAATGAAGCTCATCGGGTTGGCTCTGACAGGATTGTTGTCGCTCGCGTACGCGGGCAGCGTGGATCCGGCTGAATATCCGGACCCCGAGGCCGCGGTCACGATCGTAGCGACCGATACGCTCCGCGACGTGGCGGTGGCGGTCTATGATCGGCAGCACCCCACGATCTACGTGAATCCCACCCGGATGCAGCGCTTCGGCCCGCAGCTCGGCGATTTCTTCCTCGCCCACGAGTTCGGGCACATCCATTTCCATCACACCAGGGCGAACGCCCTTACCGCAGATCGACAGCGGCGCGACGCGCTGATGCAGAGCCGGGAACTGGAGGCGGATTGCTACGCCGGGGCTACCCTGGGCCGGAGCGACCGGCGAGCGGTACTGGAAGCGGCGCGGTTCTTCAGCCAAATGGGTCCCTACCGGTTTGACCGGGAACATCCCTCCGGCAGCCAGCGGGCGGCGCGGATCCTCGCGTGCCTCCCCGCGGAATCGAGGGCCTCGGAGTAGCCTTTCCCGCGAGGGCAAACCACAGTCCTTGTGCGCCTCTGCAACGTTGTTGTCCTCAGGCTCAACTTGCCCCGCAGAACGGGCAGCCCAACATTCCTGACATGAGGATGGAGTCTCGTCTCGGGGCGTTCTTCACTGCGGCCTTCCTTTCCTGGAACGCCGGCCCGGCAGACGCTCAGGGGTTGCATCTGATTCCAGGGGTCCCGGAGATCGCAACCGATACCATCGACGATATCGCGATTGCGACCGTGGATCTGCCCCAGCCCGCCGTCTACTACAATCCGATTCGCGCCCGGCGGTACGGACCGCAGCTCACCGAATTCTTTCTGGCGCACGAGTACGGCCACATCGCGCTGCACCACACCCGTGCCGGCCTGAGCGTCCTGCCGGATGAGGGGCGTGATTCAGCGCTTCAGGTACAGGAGCTGGAGGCCGATTGCTACGCGGCGCGCCGATCAGACCTCCGGGCCAGGGTGGCGAGCGTAGCCGCAATCCGTTTCTTCACCCGACTGGGACCCTTCCGTTTCGACGCAGTCCATCCGACCGGGTCGCAACGCGCCGCCAGGATCAGGGAGTGCATGCCGGTTGTTCCAGACGAGCGGGAGCAGAAGGTCGGGATTGGTGAGACGGGTGTCGAGGTGGGACCGGTTAGCGGTGACGTGGAGCGCATCACCTTCAATGTGAACATGGCTGCGCTGGCCCAGACCGAGCGCGGGCGCGAAGCCCAGCTCTGGGTGGACGGACTGAGCGTGGGCCGCCTTTCCAACATGCGGATCCCCTGGTCCCTCTCGATCAACCAGTTCGGAGCCGGGCTACACAGCTATCGGATGGAGTTGGCTTTGTACGACGAGGAAGGATTCCTGCAGTTCAGCCGGTCGGGGAGCGTCGTGGGACACGGCCACATCGTAGTGCGGGAGGGAGACTCCTTCCTGGTGGACTGGAGCCCGGGGTCCCCTCCCTCCCTGATCAAGACCTCCGGACCTTAGCCGTCGCCATTCCCACCCGGCGGGCAGCCTCATCCAGAACCTCGCGAACCCGCCGCGCCAGAAGATCGGGTGTGAACGGCTTCTGGATGAAGGGCACGCTGTCGTCCAGCAACAGCCGCTGTTCCACCGAGGTTGCCGCGTACCCCGACATATAGACCACGCTCATGGAGCGCCGCTCGGTGGTCAGCAGCTCCGCCAGTTTGGGACCGCTCATTCCCGGCATCACCACATCCGTCAGCAACAGATCGATCTGCTCCTGGAAACCCCGGCTCACGATCAACGCCTGCTCGGGGTGCGGCGCCTCGAGCACCTTGTACCCCCGCTGCTCGAGCACCCGGCGGGCCAGCGTACGTACGGTCGCCTCGTCCTCCACGAGCAGGATCGTTTCGGTGCCGCCGGAACGCCGTTCCACGGACGGGACCACGACGTCGCTCCGTGGCTCATCGGGAGACCGGGGGAAGTCGATGAGGAACGTCGTCCCATGACCCCGGCTGCTGGTCACGGAGATGTGACCACCCGACTGCTTCACGATGCCGTAAACCGTGGCGAGGCCGAGCCCGGTGCCCTTGCCGAGCTCCTTGGTGGTGAAGAACGGTTCGAAGATGTGGGCCAGCACCTCTGGAGTCATACCGACTCCGGTGTCCGCGACCCGGATCCGCACCACCGGTCCTGCCTCGGACTGGACGTTCATCGTCTCGATGGTGAGCCGTCCTCCTTCGGGCATCGCGTCCCGGGCGTTCACCGCCAGGTTGAGCAGCACCTGTTCGAGCTGAATGGCATCGGCGTGCACCCGGCCCAGCTCGGGAGCCAGATCGGTGACCAGCTCGATGTCTTCGCCGATGGTTCGGTCCAGCATTCGGGTGATGCCGGCAACAATCTGGTTGAGGTCAACGACCCGGCGCTCCAACACCTGCTTCCTGCTGAAGGCGAGCAGCTGTTGGGTCAAGGCCGCGGCACGAAGCGCCGCCTGTTTGATCTCCTGCAGATCCTCGTGGAACGGATTGCTGGGATCCACCTGAGTCAGCGCCAGGTCGGCGTGGCCGAGTACCGCGGTGAGAAGATTGTTGAAATCGTGAGCGACTCCTCCGGCCAGCCGGCCCACTGCTTCCATCTTCATGGCCTGCCGCAGTTGATCTTCGCTGTGCCGCAATGCCGCTTCGGCCTCTTTCCGTTCGCTGACATCCATCATCGCTCCGACCATGCGCACCGCACGACCGTTCGCATCGCGGAGGATGGTGGCACGATCGAGCAGGTGGCAGTACTCGCCGTCTCGTTTACGCATCCGGTATTCCGCCGACCAGAGGCGGCCCGCGCCGGAGATCGCCTCGCGGAGCCCCGCCCAAACCCGTTCGCGATCCTCGGGATGCAACGCGCGGGTCCACGAGTCGCCCTGGAATTCGTGGGGCTGGAATCCAACCAGGTTCCGCAGGGTGGGCGCCCACCAGATCTCCTGCCTCTCGAGCTCCCAGTCCCACAACACGTCGTTGGTGGTCTGGACGAACTGTTCGACCCGCTCCTGGCTGTGCTGCAGCTCTCGCGCGATCCGCTTGCGCTCGGTGACGTCGGTCAGGATCGCCAGTGACTGAGTCGCCTTGCCGTCGCCGTCTTTCTCGGAGATCGCGGAAAGAAGAACGTCCAGGACCTGTCCGCTACTGGTGACCATCTGGTGCGCGACGTCGGTGCAGGACCCGTCCCGCATCAGCACCTGGAGGACGGTCTCCCGCGCCAGACGGGCGGATTCGGGCGTGAGGAAATCGGTAACCGGCCGTCCCAGCACCTCGTTGCGCTGGTAACCCAGGGTGGCGAGCCAGAAGTCGCTCACCGCGACGATGCGACCTTCCAGGTCGATCGAGTGTGCCATCACCGGCGAGCGGTTGTAGAGCGCGCGGTAGCGGCTTTCGCTTTCGGCCAGCGCCTCCAGCGCGAGCTTCTGCTCGGTGATGTCCCGGGCAACCCAGACGACCGAGTCGTAGGTCATGGGTGAAACCGTGGCCGTGAACCAGACCCTCTTGTCTTCGATGGTCAGCGCGTAATCCGCGTGTACCACTTCTCCGGTGTGCAGCGCCCGGGTGATATGCCTGAGAAACTCATCGGCCTGGCGCGGCGGGAACACATCGTGAAGGGTGCGCCCGAGTAGCACATCGGCCGAGCGATAGAGCAGACCCGGATTGGTGGGAGCAACTTTCCGGTACCGGCCCGTCGCGTCCAGCACCAGAATGACGTCCCGCATCGCGGAGAACACCGCGCGCAGCTCACCCTCCGAGGCTCGCAAAGCTTCTTCGCCCCGTTTGCGCTCGATCGCCATAGCCACCTGGGTCGAGACGAACTGGAGGATGTCCCGATCGCGCTCGGTGTAGCGGACCCCCGCGTCGTAACTCTGCGCGGTCAGCACCCCGATGGTCCGGTCGCCCGTCTTGAGCGGCACGCCGAGCCAGTCGGACGACGCCGCACCGATGGATTCGACTTCACCGCGACTCACCAGATCGGCGTACACCCCGGGCCGATCGAGCAGCGCCTGGCCCGACCGCAGAACGTATTCGGTCAGGCCCTTGCGGAGCCGCCTGGGAGCTGGAGGCGGATCCTTCTCGTCCACGAAGTAGGGAAAGCTCAGCGTGTCGGTCGCCGGGTCGTGCAGCGCGATGTAGAAGTTGCGGGCCGGCATCAGGTCGCCCACGATCGCGTGCAGCTCGCTGAAGAGCGCCTGAAGTGTGGGAGAGGCGTGGGCGGCCTCCGAGATTCGATAGAGCGCACGCTGCACCCGCTCCGATTCCGCGCCGGCCCCGAGATCCTGGTACGGCGGGATGGCGGGCTCCCGAGTGGGGGACGGACGAAGCGGACGGACGGGCGGTCTCCCGAGGGTTTCTGGTTCGAAGCCCAGCAGATGACGCACCGCATGCATGGCCGAGCGCAGGGAGGTTCCCATGATCAGTTGGTTTTCTCTTCCTCGAGCGGGGGAAATAGAACCCTCTGATGGCTCCAGTCTCGCATCATTGAGACGAAAGAGGTCACCAGCTCAGGCTCGAACTCCAGGCCGGCCCGTTCCTCGAGGTACGCGAGTGCCGCTTCAGCCATCCAGGCGTCGCGGTAAGGCCGATTAGTGCACAGGGCGTCGTACACATCGCAGACGTGGACCAGTTTGCTCGCGTTATGGCACTCCCGCTTGTAGCGCAGCGGCGGGTAACCCTCGCCGTTGAGCATGAGGTGATGTTCGTAGGCCACCACCGCCGCGAGGTCCAGGCCCTTCTCCCGCTCCAGAATCAGCCGCGCGCCATCCACTGGATGCCGCCGCATGATGGCGACTTCCTGCTCGGTAAAGGCGCCGGGCTTGGTGAGGATCTCCTTGGGAATACGCACCTTTCCCAGATCGTGGAGCAGACCTGCCGTCCCGAATTCCCGCACCTCTCTGGGTCCCAGTCCGATGAACTCGGCGAGGGCCATCGACAGCACCGCCACGTTGGTGGCGTGGGTCGTGGTGTACTGGTCGAAGGACTTGAGCTGCAGCAACGGAAGGATGATGTGGCTCTCCGAATGCATCGCGAGAGAGAGCGACCGGACCACACCTTCCGCCTCCGCCATGTCCAGGAGGGAGCCCGCCCGGACCTGCTCGTGCACCCACTGAACCGCGCCTGCTTCCTCACCCAGCGTGTATGCGATCGTCGCGGTGGCCACCGCTTCCGCCGCGCTCTCTGCGGTAGTACCGCGGACACTGACCGCGCCAAAGCGGATGCTGGGCCGCCGCAGCTGGCGAGCCTCGCTGGTGTCCGGATTTCCCGTGTGCACCTGCTGATGCACCTGGGAGAGAAATCCCTCGAAATCCTCCCGGGTCACATCCTCGTCGAATTCCATCCGCTGGATGCCGACCTTGGAAAGCTTGCGGCCCCAGTCCCAGCCTCTGAGCTCCCGCAGCACCTGCTGGCGGTAGAGCACCTCTTCGTCGAGAAACGAAAAGTTGGGCTGCTGGTCGGTCTTGCCAACGCTCAACAACTGGTCGTAAGCGGCATCAACCGCCCGTTCTCTCGCCGGATGCTTGGGCCCGTACAGCCCCATCGCGGAGAGAGCCTGACCCAGGGTGTTGAGGAAGCGGACCGGATCGTTCATGCAGGCTCCCGGCCCAACTGTGCCACTGCCCGGATTTCGGCGTCACCGCTCGACTGCGCCAGACGCAGCACTTCCGCGGCGGCCTTGTCCTCGCGCCAGCTCCGCGCCAGCGCCGCGACGATGGCGAGTATCTCCGGAGATTTCGGCATCAGGCGACGCCCCCGAAACAGCTTCTTCCTGGTCAGCGCGTGGTCCACCAGCCAATCGCGGGTCGCCGGAGTGCGCACGGTCCCCAGGACCCTGATGCCCAAGGCCCGGAGCTCAACGTCGTTGGCATGGGCTCTCAGCATGGTCATGAGGCGGGGTACCGCAGGCGCGGGGCACCCCTCCGCTGCGGCCGTAAGACCGAGCCGGATAACCTGTTCGTCATCATCCGCGAAGGTGGCACCGATCGCCTCGTCCCGATAATCGGGTAGCCGCAACATCAATTTCAGTGCCTCCCGGCGGACCCGGGGATCGGTGTTGACGGCATAGGTGGCGGGCGAAAAACTCCGGGGCCACGAGGGCATGGAGCCCATGAGTGCCAGCAGGTTACGCTGTACGAACCAGGGTGAGCCCGGGAGCCGATCCACCACCGACTGCCCGATATCGGTGCCCAGCTTTCCCAGCCGGGTCAGGAGGCGCCGCCGGGAGGTACGGGAATCGGCAATTTCCAGCGCATCCAGCAGGGGCTCCGCCGCGTCCAAGCCCATCCGTGCGACCAGCCGCTCCACCACCTCGGTGTCTCGCGGCTCGTTCATAAGGAGTTGACGAATGCTCTGGGGGGTGGCCAGATACCCCCAGATGTCATCGACAAGATCGTGCGGCGCCTGCGGTCCATCGAGCAGCTGAAGCAACTCCATGGCGTGCCCTTCTTCCAGCATCTGATCCACTGCCCGCTTCACGCTGGCGCCCATGGTGCCGATTTCGAGGCTCATTTCGACAATGCGCCGCGCCTCGAATTGGGTAGCCCCGGTTGAGGGAGTGCCCGCTGGCACCGGACCGGCCAGACGCTCCAGCACCTTGGCATAGGAACCGGGATTGGGATCATCCAGTGTCCAGTTGGAGACCAGTTCCCGGATCGTGTCGCGCAGGGCGAGGTCGGCGTCCTGGCGGATCTGCTGGCTCCCCTGCTCGGCATGAAGCGCGAGTTTGGTGAGAAGCCGGACCATCGAATTTGAAATGGTCTGCTTGCTGCTGGCGGCGGTGGCTTTGAGCAGGGTGAGGACCGCTTGGATCGGCATCGACTGCACTGCGTCGCCGACCAGCTGACTCCGCTGGGCAAGGTTGCCACCCAAGGCGAGGAGATGGCTGAGGGTCTGCTGATCCAGCTCGCCGAGGAGAGAGCCCAGTCGATCCTTGAGCTCCGCCGCCTCGGCGCCGTGACTCATCCGCAGCTCCTGGCTGAGCTGCATCAGATAGTTGACGATGACTTGGTCGTAAGTGGCGTCGCGCCGGCGGCCATTTATGGCGCGAGCGATTTCCTTTGGATCCTTAGGCAATTCTTCGCCGCTCTCCCGCATCAACGCCGCGGACGCGAGTCCGAGCCACAGACGCCCCGCCAGACTCGTGGTGCTGCTGAGATGACCCAGCCTGGGAGAGCCGTCCTCGTTCAATTCGAGTTGATCATAGGCCTGGGGAAACAGCCTGACATGGGGCCAGCGCTGCAGCTGCTCGAGCGGCTGGGTGCCGAGCGGCTCGGTTCGGGAGTCGGCGCTCAGCGTTCGCATAACGTCGGCGATCTCGGTCGGGGCCGCGCCCTGGGAGAACTTGAGCGCTCCCAGCTGATGACGATGCAGCCGGTTCGCGAGGTCGCGGAGCACCGGGTTCTCCGGATCCGTCGCGACACCTTCGATCAGCAGTTGATTGCGGGCGACGCCAAGCAGCAGAGTGGGGCGCTGATTAAGCAGTGAGTGGAGCCGGAGGGTGACCGCATCTACCGCCGATCCCAGCAGGGGATGACCCTCGGGATAGGTGCTGTTCTTGTGCAGCGCGATGGCGAATTGGACCAGAAATACCGAAAGGTCGCGCGAGAGCGCGGCGCGTTCCTGACCGGTACGAGTGGAGGTCACAACAGGCTCGACATCATGCGACCACCTTCCATGGTCAGCGGGACGTCGGGGCGTGCGGGCCCGGCACTGCTCCTTGTGCCGTACTTCCTAACCTAACGGGGGGCTGGGAGATCGTGGTAGAGGGCGGACCCGCTACTTCACGCGATCGAGGTACTCGCCGGTATTGGGGTTGACTCGGACCTTCTCGCCGGTCTGAACGAATTCGGGAACGTTGACCGACACCCCGTTCTCCAGCTTGGCTGGCTTGGTCGAGGCGTTCTTGGTCGCGGTCTTCATCACCGGTGCGGTCTCAGTCACTTCATAGACCAGAGCATTGGGAAGCTGAATGCCGATCGGCCGGCCGTTGAAATACTCGGCAATCAGCTTCATCCCGCCGGTCATCCATTTCGCCGCGTCGCCCAAATCCTCTTCATTCATCTCGAGCTGGTCGAAATTCTCGGTATTCATGAAGTGGTAGCTGTCGCCGCCCGCGTACATGAACTCCAGCTCATGGGTCTCCAAATTGGCGGTATCGACCGTGTCGGTAGACCGGAAGCGATGCTCGAACTGGGTTCCGGTGCGAAGCTTCCGCAGCTTGGTCTGGACCATCGCCCGCAGGTTGCCGGGGGTATGGTGATGGAAATCGAGGACCCGGACCGGCTCCCCGTCAAAGAGGAGCGTCATACCGCGGCGGATTTCGCTGGCGATGATACCCATGGCTACTTCCTGAAAACGTGAGCGATGAGCGCTAGGCAGTGAGCGGGCCGGGGGAACCGTGTCCCGCTTACCGCTTACCGCTGACCAGTCAAATCGCGCACAACTATAAAGGGAGGCCCCACTCTGGCGGTAGGGGCTGGTCGGCCTAGATTGGGGAAGTCTTTCTCCCGTAGGAGCTTCCATGTCATCACGCCGGGGATTCATCGGTGCAATGGCGGTAGCCGCTCTCCCGACTTTCCGTCCGGAGGCGCTGCGCCGAGTGTGGGACCTGCCCCGATCCGGGGCCGGGGGGCCGGACGACGAGGACTTCTGGATCGAGATCCAGCGCGCCTTCGATGCCGACCGCACGATGGTCAACCTCAACAATGGGGGATGCAGTCCCTGCCCCACTCACGTCCTGGACCAGATGATCCGGGATCTCCGGTTCAGCAACGAGCTCCCGGTGATCCACATGTGGCAGACACTGGAGCCTCGGATCGAAAGCGTCCGGCGGGATCTGGCCCGGGAGTTCGGCTGCGACCCGGAGGAAATGGCCATCACCCGTAATGCCTCCGAAGCCAACGAGATCATGATCTTCGGTCTCGATCTCAAGCCGGGAGACGAGATAGTCGTCACCAATCAGAACTACCCCCGAATGCTCACCAGCTGGGACCAGCGGGTCCGGCGCGATGGAGTGGTCCTGAAGCAGGTCTCCTTCAAGCTCCCGCCACCCTCACCTCAGTACATCGTAGATCGCTTCAAGGAGGCGGTGACCGCGAGGACTCGGGTCATCGAGGTCACCCACATCACCAACCTCTCCGGACAGATCATGCCGGTACGGGAGCTGGTGGACTTCGCCCGGCCGCGCGGCATAGAGGTGTTTGTCGACGGCGCCCACGCCTTCGGGCAGTTCCCCTTCAAGCGCGATGACCTGCGCTGCGATTACTACGGCACCAGCCTGCACAAGTGGCTGCTGGCCCCGATCGGCACCGGCTTTCTCTACGTCCGTCAGGAGAAGCAGAAAGCGCTGTGGCCGCTGATGGCGGCACCCACTTCCATGGATGGGAACATCCGCAAGTACGAGGAGATCGGCACCCACCCGGCGGCGAACCACAATGCCATCGCCGCTGCCCTGGCCTTCCATCGCGGGATCGGCGCGGAGCGGAAGATCGCGCGCCTCCGCTATCTGCGGGACCGCTGGGCAACCCGGCTCCGGTCCGAGAGCGATCGGGTGAAACTGCTCACCCAGCTCGATTCTCCCCACACCGGAGGCATCGGGCTGCTGCACATCGATGGGATAGATCCGGGCAAGCTGGGAGCGTGGCTCCTGGACAAGCACCACATCGTGACGACACCGATCGTACACGCCGAGTTCGACGGGCTGCGCATCACGCCGAACGTGTACACCACGGTGGACGAGGTGGATCTGTTCGCCGACCGGGTACTCGACGCGATCAGAAAGGGCATGGCCTGAGCGTCGGCTTTCGGGGTTATACTTGTCTCGGTAGACGACTCAAGTTTTTGGAGGTTGGCACATGCTCCGCCGGTCCTTGCTGTTGTTGACGATCCCCCTCTTCTGGGCCAGTTCGGCACACGCCCAGAAAGAGCCCGATTTCCAGGGCCACCCGCTCCACGAGCTCATCGCGGATCTCAAGGCGGCCGCGCCGATGACTCGCAACGCGGCCGCTTATTCTATCGCTGGAATCGGGCCCGCCGCCGCACCGGCGGTTCCCGCCCTGATCGAAGCCCTGCATGATGACCAGGCGTCGGTCCGGTTCCCGGTCTGCGTCGCGCTGCGCGAGATCGGGCCCGCCGCCAGCGCCGCACTCCCCGCGCTGGAAGAGGCTCTCGATGATCGCAACGACGACGTAGCGGCGATGGCCAAGAAAGCCATCACGGCGATCAAGGGAGGCTGATCCCCGCCAGTCCCAACCAGTGGCGAAGGACCTGGAGCGCTACCGCGCGCTCACGAAACTCGCAGACGAGGCCATACGGGTTCCCATCATTGGGACTCGCATCGGCCTCGATCCTTTGATGGGTCTGATCCCCGGGGTGGGAGACCTGGCCGGCGGGCTGCTGGCCGCCTATGGCCTCCTGGTCGGCTGGAGAGCGGGTGCGCCCGGATCGGTTCTCATGCGAATGATGCTCAACATCGGCATCGATACTCTGGTCGGTGAAGTCCCCTTCCTGGGGGACCTCTTCGATTTCGGATTCAAGTCCAACACCCGGAACTATCGTCTCCTGGAGCAGTACCTGGATCACCCGGCTCCCACGAAGAGGGAAAGCCGGCTCCTCTTGCTGGGCCTCCTCCTTGCACTGCTCGTCCTGCTCGGCGCCGGTATCTGGCTGATGGTGAAGCTGGCAGGACTGATTCTCCACGCGATTGGGTCGCTATGACGATGCTCTCACGGCTGATGGCCCACATGGCCTGGGCCGACCAACTGGTACTCGGATCACTCGAACGCTCAGCCGAACCGAACCCCGACAGTCTCGAGCTGCTGGCGCACATCCTCGCCGCAGAGCATGTCTGGATTTCGCGGCTGCTGAGAAGGCCTCCCGAGTTCCCGACCTGGCCGGCGCTGAGCAAGGCCGAGTGCGCTCGCCTTGCCGAACGGAATGGGCGGGAGCTTAGCGACTATCTCGGCACGAGGACCGAGCGGGACTTGGATGAGGAAGTCACCTACGTGAACAGCGCGGGGAAGCAGTTCACTTCCAGAGCGGACGACATCCTGCTTCAGATCTTCCTGCACGGGACCTATCATCGCGGGCAGATCGCGCGGGCGCTCCGAATCGCGGGACAGGAACCCATCCCGACCGACTACATCGCGTTCATCCGCGGCGCTCCCGCGGCCACTCGGCAGGACTCCATCAAGCGTCCATGACCGGCCACGGACTACCACCGCGGAATCGCACCGTTACCTGGTACGATCCGCTGGCCGCCCTGGAGCTTGGGCGCTCTTTGAATGGCCTTGAGTTCATCGAGGCCATCATTCGCGGAGAGATTCCGGTACCTCCGTCGAGCGCCCTGTTGGGAATGCGCCCCCAAGTCGCCGAACGCGGCCGGGTGGTGATAACGCTCGACCCGGGAGAGTACCTCTACAATCCAGTCGGGGTGGTGCAGGGTGGCCTGATCACGGCCCTGCTCGACGCGGCGATGGGGTGTGCCGTAGCCACCCTCCTGGCCTCCCGCGACGGGTACAGCACCCTGGAGCTCAAGGTGAACCTGGTTCGGCCGCTGACCGCCGAGGCTGGTCCGGTGGAAGCCGAGGGGAAGGTGATTCACCCAGGCGGACGGGTCGCGACCGCCGAGGGCCGTGTGACCGATGGGGAGGGCCGGCTTTACGCCCACGGAACGACCACCTGCCTGATTACCCGCCACTCCCAACCCGCCTCTTGACGATTCCGGTCCGGAATATTTGATTATCCGGATACTAGGATAGGAGAGCGGGCCCTGAGCACCAGCATTCTGGATCGCCTACAGTCCCTGGCCGACGCCACCCGGTGCCGGCTGTTGCTGGTCCTGGAGCGGAATGAGCTGTCAGTAACGGACCTGTGCGGAGCCCTTCAATTGCCCCAGTCCACCGTCAGCCGCCATCTCAAGACTCTGAGCGACGAGGGTTGGGTGGTTTCCCGGGCCGACGGTGCCAGCCGGTATTACCGCATGCCGGGCCAGGATCTGGACCCGGCGGCTCGTCGGCTCTGGCAGGTGGTCAAGGAGCAGGTGGCGGCCTCACCGGCCGCGCTCCGCGACATGGATCGGCTCCGGCGAGTTCTGGCGGAACGGCGCATCAAGTCGGATGAATTCTTCGCTAGTGCGGCAGGCCAGTGGGACCGGTTGAGGGAAGAGTTGTTCGGCGGCCGTACCGAGCTGCTGGCGCCGCTCGCCCTGCTGGACCCGAAATGGGTTGTGGGGGACTTGGGAGCTGGTACCGGGCAGCTGAGCCAGACCCTGGCGCCATTCGTCTCCCGAGTGATCGCCGTGGACGGCTCGTCGGCGATGCTCAAGGCGGCCAAGGCGCGGTTGTCCGACCTTCCCAATGTGGAGCTGCGACGCGGCGAGCTCGAGGGGCTGCCGATTGCAGATGGTGAGCTCGACCTCGCGGTACTGGCCCTGGTGCTTCCCTACGTGGCCGAGCCGATCGCGGTCTTCGCCGATGCGGCACGAGTAGTTCGCAAGGGTGGCCGGCTGATCGTGGTTGACATGCAGTCGCATGATCGCGCGGAGTACCGGCAGACGCTGGGGCACCTGTGGCAGGGATTCGCCGCGGAGCAGATCATCCCCTGGATGGAAGAGGCAGGGTTCGAAGCGTGCCGCTACGCGCCGATCCCGCTTGACCCGAAGGCAAAGGGACCGGGGTTGTTTGTGGCGGCAGCGGCGAAGCGTGAGAGGTGAGACGGAAGACGGAAGACGGAAGACGGGAAATCCGAGGCGTACAGACCTAGACCTTAGACCATAGACCTTAGACTTCAGACTCTAGACTCCAGACTCCAGACTCGAAAAGACAGGACGCCATGGCTACCACCGCAATGACGCTGCACCCATTCACCGCCGCGCGGGAGGCGGGACGCGAGCCCTTCAAGGTGAAGGATCTTTCGCTCGCGGAGTTCGGCCGCAACGAGATCCGGCTCGCTGAATTCGAGATGCCCGGGCTGATGGCACTCCGAAAGGAATTCGCCGACAGACAGCCGCTGGCAGGAGCCCGCATCATGGGTTCGCTGCATATGACGGTACAGACCGCAGTCCTGATCGAGACTCTGGTTGACCTTGGGGCGGATGTGCGCTGGGTCTCCTGCAACATCTTTTCGACTCAGGATCACGCCGCGGCCGCCGTGGCGGTTGGCCGCCAGGGCACCGTGGCTAACCCCCAGGGTGTTCCGGTGTTCGCCTGGAAAGGCGAGACGCTTCCGGAATACTGGTGGTGCACCGAGCAGGCATTGATGTGGCCCGACGGCAGTGGCCCGACGTTGCTCCTGGATGACGGTGGCGACGCGACGCTCCTGGTCCATAAGGGCGCCGACTTCGAAGCCGCGGGCAAAGTGCCGGCTTTCGATGCTGCGCGCGATTCCGAAGAATGGGGTGTGATCCTCGAGCTGATCCGCGCCGAGCAGAAGAAGCATCCTGGTCGTTGGACCAAGGTGGCGGCCGACCTGCGGGGCGTTTCCGAGGAGACCACGACCGGCGTTCACCGGCTCTACGAGATGATGCAGGCGGGCACTCTTCGCTTCCCTGCGATCAACGTGAACGACTCGGTGACCAAGTCGAAGTTCGACAACCTGTACGGTTGCCGTCACTCGCTGACCGACGGGATCCTGCGGGCTTCCGATGTGATGCTGGCCGGGAAGGTCGCGGTGATCTGCGGCTACGGAGACGTCGGCAAAGGCTGCGCCCAGTCATTGAAGGGACAGGGCGCCCGGGTCGTCATTACCGAGATCGATCCAATCTGCGCGCTACAGGCGGCCATGGAAGGTTATCAGGTCACGACCCTCGAGAGCGTGGTCGAGACCGCGGACATCTTTATCACGGCCACGGGGAACAAGGACATCATCACCGCGGCCCACATGGCGCGGATGAAGGACAAGGCGATCGTCGGCAACATCGGCCACTTCGACAACGAGATCGACATGGCCGGGCTGAAGAAGGTGAAGGGCATCAAGCGGATCAACATCAAGCCGCAGTACGATGAGTGGGTCTTCCCCGATGGCCACAGCATCATGATCCTGGCCGAGGGAAGGCTGCTCAACCTGGGCTGCGCCACCGGGCACCCGAGCTTCGTAATGAGCTCGAGCTTCTCCAACCAGGTGATGGCACAGCTGGACCTGCACTTGAACGCCACCGGTCAGCCGACCCTGTCGGGCACCCGGTATGACGAGCGCCAGGTCTACGTCCTGCCCAAGAAGCTGGACGAGAAAGTCGCTCGGCTACACCTCGACAAGCTGGGCGTGAAGTTGACCAAACTTTCGAAGGATCAGGCGGACTATATCGGGGTGCCGGTCGAGGGCCCGTATAAGGCGGAGCACTACAGGTACTAGGAGATAGCCGGCAGGGCGCCCCGTGCAATTTTCCCGAGGATGCTCACCGCATCGGTGAGCTGACGGTCGGACAGGTACGGGGCAGGGCCGAGCCGCAGCATATTGCCGCGGGAGTCAGTGAACACCCCCTCGCGCTGTAACGCAGCGGCGAGGGCTCCCGCCGCTGGAGCCTCGAGGGCGAGAAAACCCCCGATCTGGTCCAGCGGCACAGTCTGATCGCGACGGATCACCGCCGGGTCAGCATCGAGGACATCGAAGCTTCGGGCCAGCACACCGATCTGGTGCTGGCTCACCTCCCGCAACAACTCAGGCGTGAGTCCTACCTCGTCGTGAAAGTCGAAGACTGCCGCGGCCCGGTAGTGGCTTGCCGGGTCGTAGGTGGCACCCGCGAAACGATCTCCCCCCTCTCCATATACCACCTGGCCCGGTCGCTGCTTTTCGGTCAAGGCGGAGAACTCGCTGAACCAGCCGGTAATCACCGGCCGCAGCGTCGCGTCGGCGGGGAATCGGAGAAAACAGTTTCCCTCACCCAGCTGGCAATACTTGTAACCGCCACCGACCACGAATGCGTCGAGCAGCCCTTCCTTGCGCAGTGAGAATGGCACCACGTTGAGCGCGTGATACGCATCAACCAGCAGCGATACCCCGTGCCGCCGGCACTGCTCGGCGACATCGGCAAGGCTGGGCGCGATGCGACCGCTGTCGAAGAACACCGCGGAGACGAGCACCGCAGCGGTTCTGTCATCCACCGCCCCGCGCAGTCGCTCCACCAATCCCTCGAGCGGGGCCTCCGGCACCCGGACCAACTCGATGCCTTCCTCGGCCAGACGATCGAGCTGACGGCGGATCGTGTGAAATTCGCCGTCGGTGGTCACCAGGCGCGGGCGCTGGCGCAGGGGAAGCGCGGACAGGAAGCGGACCACCAGCTCGTGGGTATTGGGAGCCAGCGCGATGTAGCCGTCCCGGTCATCCAGCAGCCTGCGGAAGCCGAGGCGGACTCGTTCGGCCCGAGCGAAGGCATGTTCCCACTTGTCGTCCACGAACCGTGCGGCATCGAGCCAGGCCTGAGCCTGGGCCTCGAAGCCGCAATCCGGCCAGGCCTGGTGCGAGTGCCCGGTAAGCAGGAGCCGTTCGGCCACGCCGAAGCGGCGGTAGTGGTGTGCGAGCGCATTAGGTGAGGCGTACAGCGATGCCGGATTCACAACTCGGTCCGAATGGCCCAGAGATCGGGGAAGAGCGGCTGGTTGAGCGTGGTGGCCAGGTACTCCGCCCCGGCGCTCCCGCCGGTGCCGCGCCGAGTGCCGATAGTGCGCTGCACCATTTTCACATGGCGGTATCGCCATTCCATCACGCCTTCGTCCAGATCGACAAGACGCTCGCAGAGCTCGGTCAAGCCCGGGTTATTGCGATAGATCTCGATCAGGATGCGTTGCAGGTCGGGAGAAGGTTCGATCCCACCGCTCACGTCGCGCTTCAGAAGTGAGACTGGAACCGCGGCCCCGCTCGCGGCGAGGAAACGGAGGAACGCGTCCCAAAGGGTAGGAGAACCCAGTCGCCGCTCGAGTGCGAGTCGCGCGCCGGAACCGGAAGGGTACCGTTCCAGGGCCCGGGGATCCTTGCGGCCCAGCGCGAACTCGAGCTCGCGGAACTGGTAGGACTGGAATCCGCTGCCCGCTTCTAGCCGGTCCCGGAATGAAAGGAACTCGAGCGGGGTCATCGTTTCCAGGATGTCCAGCTGGGCCACCAGGACCTTGAGGATCGTCAGGACCCGCTTGAGCGTGTGTTGCGCCCTAGCCGCATCGTGCCGGTCGAGTTGCTGCTCGAGGTAAGAGATCTCGTGCAAAATCTCCTTGAACCAGAGCTCGTAGACCTGATGAATGACGATGAAGAGCATCTCGTCATGCTCGGGGCCGCGCGAAAGCGGGCGTTGCAGCGCCAGAAGCTCGTCGAGCTTGAGGTATTCAGAGTAGGTAGGCATACCGGCTCGGTCTTCGGGGACTACTTCAGTCGCGGCGAGTAGCGATCCAAAGATTCGTATTGCTTGGGCCAGGAAATCGGGTACCCCAGCTCGGATGCGGCATGGCGGGTCCAATATGGATCCCACAGATGGGCCCGGGCCAGCACTACCAGATCGGCCCGTCCCGCGGCCAGGATGGTATTCACGTCGGCGTAGGAGGAGATGTTTCCCACCGCCATCGTCGCGACGCCCGCCTCGTGCCGGATCCGGTCGCTGAAGGGCGTCTGAAACTGGCGGCCGTAGACTGGTTTGGCGTCGGGGACGGTCTGTCCTGCCGAGACATCCACCACATCGGCCCCGTGTGCAGCGAGCACTCGAGCCACCTCAACCGCGGCGTCGGGCTCCAGTCCACCCGGTGCCCAATCTACCGCGCTGATTCGGACTGAGAGGGGTTTGTTGGGCGGCCACATGCCGCGTACCGCAGCGAGCACCTCAAGCGGAAACCGCATGCGACCCTGCAAACCGGCGCCGTACTCATCGGTCCGCCGGTTGGTCAGCGGGGAGATGAAGCTGGCGAGCAGATAGCCGTGGGCGAAGTGTAGTTCAAGCAGGTCAAACCCCGCGGCTTCGGCGCCCTCGGTGGCGCGGACAAACTGGTCTCTGACCCGATCCATGTCGGCCCGGTTCATCTCCCTTGGTACCTGACCGTACGGATGATAGGGCAAGGGTGAAGGAGCCATGATCGGCCAATTGTCCGCCTCAAGCGGTTCGTCCATCCCCTCCCATGCCAGGCGGGTTGAAGCCTTCCGGCCCGCGTGGCCCAGCTGCATGCCGATCTTCGCTTCGCTGTGGGTATGGACAAACTCCACGATCCGCTTCCAGGCCGCCACATGTGCCGGGGAATACAACCCGGCGCACCCTGGTGTAATCCGGCCCTCGGGACTCACGTCGGTCATCTCTGTCATCACCAGTCCGGCGCCGCCGATGGCACGGCTACCGATATGCACCAGGTGCCAGTCGTTCGGCATCCCGTCGGCCGCACTGTACATGGACATCGGCGAGACCACGACGCGATTGGGCAGGACGAGGTCACGCAAGCGGAATGGGGTGAACAGGGGTGGCGGTGGCGGATCGAGCGGTACCGGCCGGCCGCTTTGCTGCTCCGCGCCCTGTGCGAACCAGCGGTCCACCTTAGCCACGAAGGCAGGATCGCGCACCCGGAGATTGTCGTGGGTAATCCGCAGGCTTCGGGTCAGGAGATTGAAGGCGAACTGGATCGGCTCGAGGTCCATGTACCGCTCGGTATCCTCGAACCATTGCAGGCTCACCTGGGCCGCTCGCTGGAGACTCTCGACGGCAGGGCGCCGTTCGGCCTCATAAGCGGCGAGGGCCTCGGGTACACCCCGGTACCGGCGCAGCGCCTCCGCCAACGCGATCGCGTCCTCCATGGCGAGCTTGGTTCCGGAGCCGACTGAAAAGTGCGCGGTATGCGCGGCGTCCCCCAGGAGCACGACATTCTCCGCGTGCCATCGCGCGTTTCGGACGGTAGGAAACCTGCGCCACAGCGAACGGTTCTTGAGCAGACGGTGCCCCTGCAACTCCTCGGCGAAGAGCGTCTCACAGAAGGCGAGGGTGGCGTCCTCGTCGTTCTCCTCGAGACCGGTCGCCCGCCAGGCGGCATCGGTAGTTTCGACGATGAACGTGGAGCTGCCGGGAGCATACTGGTAGGCGTGAATCCGCCAGAGCCCGTGCGGTGAATGCTTGAAGAAGAACGTGAAGGCCGGAAAGGGCCGGGTGGTACCGAGCCAGACGAACCGATTGGGCCGCCACTCGAGGCGAGGAGCGAACTGCGCGGCGTATTTGTCCCGCAGGACGCTGCTCATGCCGTCCGCGGCGACGACCACATCCGCCGAGCCGAGCGCGCCGGGATCGGTCACCTCCACGCCGAAGCGGAGATCCACCTCCAGTTCACAGGCGCGGCGGGCCAGGATGCCCAGCAGGGCTCGGCGTTCGATTCCCGCGAAGCCATGCCCGGTCGAGGTGATGACCGAACCGCGATAGTGGATGTCGATGTCGTCCCAGCGAGCCAGGGAGCGGGTCATTTCCCGGGCCGTCTCGGGATCGGCCTGCGCCAGATTCTCCTGGGTAGCCTCTGAAAAAACCACGCCGAAACCGAAGGTGTCATCGACTCGGTTCCGCTCGACGACGAGTACCTCGTGGCTCGGGTCGGCCCGCTTCATCAGGATGGCGAGGTAGAGGCCCGCGGGTCCGCCACCGACGATGTGAACCTTCACACCGGATCTCCCGGTTCCCACGGAGGCGCCACCAGACGGCGACGGCCGTCGGCGGTGAGCGCCAGACCAGCTTCATCGAGTCCCTTGTGATCCCAGAGTTTGCAGGTCACCGGTTTGTGCACCTGATCCAGTCCCTCGCAGTAGTTGGTGAACACGCATCGCCGGACCAGCGTCCCCTGCCCCAACCGGACCTTCCGGAACCAATCGGGATCCGCCAGCGACTGCCGGGCCGAGGCCACGACGTCGGCCTCACCCCGGAGGAGAATCGCTTCGGCTTGCTCGAAGGTGGAAATCCCCCCGCACAGAACCACGGGAGTGCCGAGGCCTGCCGCATGC
>Ga0207674_10002903_pt1 | contig 21301 bp, 19 predicted proteins | sample KBSCornC72_FD_184303 | JGI IMG/M metagenome (GOLD analysis project Ga0207674, IMG submission 184303) | Corn rhizosphere microbial communities from Kellogg Biological Station, Michigan, USA - KBS Corn C7-2 (SPAdes) (version 2) | ecosystem: Host-associated > Plants > Roots > Rhizosphere > Soil ...
GGCGTTAACCATGTCGGATCGTTCGGAAGGCGAACCTGCTCTTGTTCAGTTCAGCGAGCGGCTCACCAATTCGGCGGCGTTCGGCGCGCTGTTTCGCGATGGCATGGACCTGGTCGAGGAGACCGCGGCCTATCTCGACGGCGCCGGACGCGTCGAGGCCAAGGCGCTCGATCGCGCAGCCAGCCTGACCTACGCCACCGAGAGCATGCGGCTGACAACCCGGCTGATGCAACTGGCTTCATGGCTTCTGCTGCATCGGGCGGTTAAGGAAGGCGAGATGACGCTGACCCAGGCCAACCGTGAAAAGACCAAGGTCAAGCTCAGCGCATCCGATCCGTCCAACGAGGAAATGCTCGCGAAATTACCGGCTCAGCTTCAGGACCTGATCGCCCGCTCGATGGCACTGCAGGCCAAGATCCGCCGGCTCGATACCAGCATCCACGCGCCCCCGGCGGACCACACGCCCATCGGCAATCCGCTGGTGCCGCAACTCAACCGCCTGAAGGCCGCCTTCGAACATTGAATCTGACGAGTCCTCGCCATCCGAACGGCCTGCCGAAAATAGAAAATGCCCCGGCTATTGACCGGGGCATTTCTAATTCTGGCCGGGAACTGAAAGACCCGTCTCCATCCTTCCTGAGAAGGCTCAGTCCTTCTTGAGGAAGCCCTGAAATTTCTTCTGGAAGCGGGACACGCGGCCACCACGGTCCATCAACTGCTGGGTGCCACCGGTCCAGGCCGGGTGCGATTTGGGGTCGATGTCCAGGTTCAGCTTGTCGCCTTCCTTACCCCAGGTCGAGCGCGTCTGATATTCGGTTCCGTCGGTCATCACGACGGTAATCGTATGATAATCCGGATGAATTTCTGCTTTCATGGCAATTCCTTCGGGCGCGCCCGCGCCAAACCTAATGCGGTTTCGATGTCGGATTTGGGCGGCTCTATAACGCAGCCGAACAGGCAAGACAAGCCGCCTCCATCACGGGATTGGTATTTGTCCGGATTTGCCAGCGCGAACCGCGGGCACTATTGGAGGGCTTCAGTGTTTCGGCGACGAAGCGGACCTAGAGGTTTGCTTTCAAGGAAACGCATCAAGCAATCCAGGGCTCCGGCTCGATCCAATCTGAATGGGACGCGCCTCTGAACGGGACGCGCCCTCTGAACGGGAAGCGCCTGGCGGCGTTAGATTTCATGAGCGCGACCGAACGGCTGGACCATCAGGGCAATGCGGTGCGGCCGCCAGTCGTCGAGCGATCGGCTGAACCATTCGGCGAGACACTGACCGGGGAGGCCGTGGTAAGAACGTCACGGCTGCGGCCGCTGCTGGCGCTTGGACCCTATGTCGGACGCTATCGCGGACGGGCCATCCTCGCGCTGATCTCGCTGACGATCGCGGCGGCTACGACGCTGATCGTGCCGATCGCGGTTCGGCGGATGATCGATTTCGGGTTCACCCCGCAGGGTATCGCGCTGATCAACAGCTATTTCGGCGTCATGATCGCGGTTGTCGTCGTGCTCGCAGGCGCCAGCGCCGCACGCTTCTATCTCGTCATGACCATCGGCGAGCGCATCGTTGCCGATCTCCGGCGCGACGTATTCTCACACCTGATCTCGCTTTCTCCGGCTTTCTTCGATTCCGCCCGCAGTGGCGAACTGGTGTCGCGATTGACCGCCGACACCACGCAGATCAAATCCGCGGTTGGCGCATCAGTTTCGATCGCACTGCGCAATGCGCTATTGTTCCTCGGCGCGATGGCCATGATGGTGTTCACCAGCCCGCGCCTGTCCGGCTTCGTGCTGCTCGCTATTCCCGTGATCGTCATCCCGTTGGTCGCGTTCGGCCGCTGGGTGCGCCGCTTGTCGCGTAACGCCCAGGACACGCTGGCTGATGCCTCCGCCTACGCCTCCGAGCTGATCGGCGCCATCAGGACGGTGCAGGCCTATACCAGCGAGCCTTTCGCCGCCAGCCGCTTCAATGGCGAGGTGGAGCAGGCCTATGACGCGGCGCGGCACTCGACGCGGGCGCGTGCGGTGCTCACGGCGATCATCATTTTCGTGGTCTTCACCAGTGTCGTGGTGATCCTGTGGGTCGGTTCGCATGACGTGTTGAGTGGCGCGATTACGCCGGGTCGTCTCGGTCAGTTCATCCTTTACACCGCGTTCGCCGCCGCGGGCCTCGGACAACTCAGCGAGGTCTGGGGAGAGGTGGCGGCCGCCTCGGGCGCCGCCGAGCGGCTATTTGAAATCCTTCGGGTTCGCTCGGCTATCGCCGCGCCGGCTTTGCCGCTTGCACTACCGCAACGGGCGCGCGGCGAACTCGGGTTTGACGACGTCAGTTTTGCCTATCCCGCGCGGCCCGAGGTGTTGACGGTGGACCACGTTGCGCTGTCGGTGCGGGCCGGCGAGAAAGTAGCGATCGTCGGACCGTCTGGCGCTGGCAAGAGCACGCTGTTTCATCTCTTGCTGCGCTTTTACGATCCGGTCAGCGGGTCGATCACGCTCGATGGTGTGCCGATCAAGGCCGCCGACCCGCGCGAGGTCCGTTCCCGGATAGCCTTGGTGCCGCAGGACTCCGTGGTTTTTGCCGCCAGCGCGCGTGAGAACATCCGGTTTGGCCGGCCCGAGGCGAGCGATGCCGAAGTGGAGCGCGCGGCCGATCTGGCGCATGCCTCCGAGTTCATTCGCCGCCTGCCGCTCGGTTTTGAAACTCCGCTCGGCGAGCGTGGCGTGATGCTCTCGGGCGGGCAACGCCAGCGCATCGCGATTGCACGCGCCATTCTGCGCGATGCCTCATTACTCCTGCTGGACGAAGCGACCTCAGCGCTCGATGCGGAAAGCGAAACATTGGTGCAGACCGCGCTGGAGGAGTTGATGCGTCATCGCACGACGCTTGTCATCGCGCACCGGCTGGCTACCGTGCTCTCCTGCGACCGAATCCTGGTGATGGAGCAGGGGCGCATCGTCGAGCAGGGCAACCACGCCTCGCTCGTCGCCGCCGGCGGGCTCTATGCCCGGCTCGCGAAACTGCAATTCGAAAACGCGTAAAGCCGCAAACGCGCCGATGGGTGTGGGGCTATGGCAGCCATTTCATTTTCAAAACCGGCCGGCCTGATGTCGGATTGACGTCCTGGCCTGCAGCGCGAAACCCCTGTCGCTCGTAGAACCGAATCGCCCTCGCATTATCGTCGTTGACGAGAAGCGTCACGCCATCAGGCGATAGTTGCTTGGCCTTGTCGACCAGAGCCGCGGCGAGGCCCGAGCCCCAATGGTCGGGGGCGACCACGAGTTGGTCGAGATAACCGGTCTTGTCGATGGTTACAAATCCGCGCACTGAATCGGTGGCGGCAACAATGATTGCGGCATTCGGCACGAGTTCGTCGCGCCAGCGTTCACGCCACCAGTCGAGCCGTGCGGCGAAATCGATGTGCGGATAAGCCTGCTGCCAGGTGAGCCGCCAGAGTTCGATCGCGGCCTCCTCGTCCTCGGCGCAATAGGGACGAAGCGTAAACGGCAAGGCTGTCATGTTGCCCTATCGCTCGGTGAGTTTCAGTTCGATGCGGCGGTTGCGCTTGTAGGCCTCGTCGGTCGACGCCGTATCGAGCGGCTGGAATTCGGCAAATCCCGCCGCGACCAGGCGCGGCGCAGGCACGCCAAGCGAGATTAGATATTGCACCACGGAGATCGCGCGCGCCGAGGACAATTCCCAGTTTGATTTGAACAATGGGCTATTGATTGGGCGCGCATCGGTATGGCCGTCGACCCGGAGCACCCACGCGATTTCGTTCGGTATCTGCTTGTCCAGATCGATCAGCGCAGTGGCGAGCTTGTCGAGCTCGGCGCGGCCTTCGGGCAGCAATTGCGCCTGGCCGGTATCGAAGAACACCTCCGACTGGAACACGAAGCGATCGCCGACAATGCGGATATCAGGGCGGTTGCCGAGAATGGTGCGCAACCGCCCGAAGAATTCGGAGCGATAGCGCGACAATTCCTGGACCCGCTGCGCCAGGGCGACATTGAGGCGCTGCCCGAGATCGGCGATCCGGTTTTGCGATTCCCTGTCGCGCTTTTCCGAAGCATCAAGCGCGTCCTCCAGCGCCGCCAGCTGTCGCCGCAGCGCGCTGATCTGCTGATTGAGCACTTCGACCTGCGCCAGCGCGCGCGCCGAAATCTGCTTTTCGGAATCGAGCGCCTTGTTGAGTTCGGTGGCGCGGCCCGCGGAGTCGTTGCCGGCGCCGGCGAGGCCCTCATAAAGTCCCTTGACGCGGTCGCGCTCGGCTTCTGCCGAGGCCAGCCCTGCGCGCATTTGCGAAAGCTGGTCCTCGATGTTGAGCTTGCCGAGTTTCTCCAGCGAGAGAAGATCGTTGAGTTGCGCGATCTTGGCGTTGAGCTGTTCCAGCGCCTTGTCCTTGCCGGTCACCTCCTGTGACAGGAAGAACTGCACCACAAGAAATACCGACAACAGAAAGACGATGGACAGCACCAGCGTCGACAGCGCGTCGACGAAACCGGGCCAGTAGTTGAAGCCGGATTCACTGCGGCGGGTGCGGACTAGGGCCATTCGGATCTCTGCTTCTTTGCCCGGTCTTAATTCTTCTCGGGCTCGCGCGCGATGCGCTCCAGGAGCTTCCTGATCTCGCGGTTCTGCTCGCCCTGGCCGTCCGCCCATTCACGGATCATCTGCTGTTCGGTCCGCATGTGGTTGACGAGACCCTGAATGGCTTCCGCCAGATTGGCCATCGCCGCTGTGGCGGTGCGGTTGCCACCGCTTTCCTCAACCGTCGCGCGAAGCCGCTCCAGCGCGTTCTGAACGTCGCTGGTGCCTGCGACCGGCTGTCCGGATACGTCGCGCACGGTCGAGGCCAGCCAATCTTCCAGATCGGTATAGAACCGGTTTTGCGCCTGGCTCGATTGCAAATCGAGAAATCCGAGGATCAGCGAACCCGCGAGGCCAAACAGCGAGGACGAAAACGAAATGCCCATGCCCCCGAGCGGAGCGGCGAGGCCCTCCTTGAGCGTGTCGAACAGCGCGCCGGCGTCGCCGCCGACTTTCAGCCCATCGATAACCTTGCCGACAGAGCCCACGGTTTCGATCAGGCCCCAGAAGGTTCCGAGCAGTCCGAGGAAGACCAGAAGCCCGGTCATGTAGCGGGAAATATCGCGCGCCTCGTCCAGACGGGTGGCGATGGAATCCAGGAGATGCCGCATGGTCTGTTGCGAGATCGTCATCCGCCCCGAGCGATCGCTGCCGAGGATTGCGGCCATCGGCGCCAACAAGGTGGGACGCCGGTCGAGCGCGAGACCGGGATCGGCGATGCGGAAATTGTTTACCCAGGCCACTTCCGGGTAAAGCCGGATCACCTGACGGAACGACAGGATGATCCCGATCAACAGCACCGCGCCGATCAGTGCGTTGAGGCCGGGATTGGCGAAGAATGCCAGCACTATCTGCTTATAGAGCACCACCAGAATCAGGGCGCACAGCACCAGAAAGACGAGCATCCGGACCAGGAAAATCCGGGGGGAGGAGAGCTTCGTGGTTTCGATCTCGGCCATGGAGGACGGGCTTGGAGGCATCGGAGCGGTCGCCAGCTGTTTCGGATAAGCGCAACGCGCAATATGGCACAGCGCGGCGGGGAAAACAGGTATTGATGCGGCCTGGGCGAAGAATGCGCAAACCCGATGAAACCCGGCTCCAAACAGCACGTATCTCCTCCCACCAATCGACGCACGGGACCCGCGCCTCGGGTTCCGGACCGGAAGAGGGCTCTTTGGTTTGCTGTATCTGAAGGCGCTAGTCGCCATCGGCATTTCGCTTTCGCTTCTGATGTCCGGCGCCTGGCTGGCATGGCGGCGCACCGGCAATTCCGGATGGATCGATACGATCTGGACCTTCTCCCTTGGTCTCGTCGGCGCCGGCGCGGCGCTGTTGCCGATTGGGGGTGCTGCGCCCAACCCGAGGCAATGGCTCGTCGCGACACTTGTCCTGTTGTGGTCGCTCCGGCTCGGCATCCACATCGCACGGCGGAGCGCCGGCATTTCCGACGATCCGCGTTATGCCGCGCTCGCCCGTGAATGGGGCCGGAACGCTCCACGTCGAATGTTGGTGTTCCTGCAGAGTCAGGCCTGGGGTTCGGTACCCCTGGCTTTCGCGATCTTCGTGGCCGCCCGTTTTCCGGGTGACGAATTGCGCCCACTTGATTATGTCGGCGCGTCGATCCTGCTCGTGGGCATTGTGGGAGAAGCCGTTGCCGACGAACAACTCAGGCGCTTCCGCAGCGACCCGGCCAATAGAGGAAAGGTTTGCGACATGGGCCTTTGGCGCTGGTCACGCCATCCCAACTATTTCTTTGAATGGTTAGGTTGGCTTGCCTACCCGGTGATCGCGTTCACGACAGACGTTGCGAACTATCCCTGGAGCTTGGCGGCATGGCTCGCGCCGATTTTCATGTATTGGATCCTGGTCCACCTCACCGGCATTCCACCTTTGGAGGAACAGATGCTCCGGTCGCGCGGCCAGCGTTACCGCGACTATCAGGCTCGTATCAGTCGCTTCTTCCCCCTACCTCCGTCGACGAGGGAATGACGTTATGAGTTTTATTTCTGGCGTGATCGGCGCGGCCGAACGAGTGCCGCTACCGGACATTCTCGTTCGCGCGGCTATTCATCGGCTGTGTTCTCGCACGGCGGACCGGCTGGCCGATGCCGATCCTGCGAGCAATGAAGCGTTCGCCCAGCAGATGGCGTCTCGGCCGATCGCAGAACATGCCGACGCCGCCAATGCCCAGCACTATGAGGTTCCCGCCGCGTTCTTCGCGCACGTGCTCGGACCCCATCGCAAATATTCAGCGTGTTTCTACAGGAGTGCGGAATCCACCTTGCAGGAAGCCGAGGAGGAGGCGCTGCGCCAGACCGTGGATCATGCCGATCTTCAAGATGGTCAATCGATCCTCGAACTTGGATGCGGCTGGGGATCGCTGTCGCTATGGATGGCGCGGCAGTTTCCGAATGCCCGCATCACCGCCGTCTCAAATTCGAGTTCGCAGCGACAGCACATCGAGGAGCAGGCATCGCGTCGCGGTCTGAGCAATCTGCGCGTCATCACCGCGGACATGAACGAGTTCGATTCTGTCGGCCATTTCGACCGGATCGTTTCGGTGGAGATGTTCGAGCACATGATGAACTGGCGTCAATTGCTGATGCGCATCCGTCTGTGGCTGGCGCCCGAGGGGCGGCTTTTCGTGCATATCTTCAGCCATCGAACCGGCTGTTATCTGTTCAACCGTGCCGATCGAGAGGACTGGATCGCGCAGCACTTCTTTACGGGCGGCATCATGCCGAGCCACCATCTGATCGGCCAATATGCGGATTTGTTCACGATCGAGAAGGAGTGGCGTTGGAGCGGCGCACATTATGCGCAAACTGCCGAGCATTGGCTGCGTAATTTCGACGAGAACCGTGCCTCGATCGAGGCCGTGTTGCGCCCGGTGTACGGCGCGGATCTGGCCCTGTGGATGCGGCGCTGGCGCTGGTTCTTCCTGGCGACGTCCGGTTTATTCGGCCATGCCGGCGGCAGCGAGTGGGGCATCAGTCATTATCGCCTGGCGAAAGCCTAAGGTTTGGACGCGTTTGCCTCTTCGTTGGGCGAACAGCCGAACAGCGCTCCGATACCCGAGACAGTGGTGTGACATTGGGCCGCCACTAAAAATGTTGCGTTGCAGCGCGACTGAACTAACCTACGCACATCGATATTCTTGAGTCATTGTTCCCTGAATGCCCGCGTGTGCGCAGCCGGCGCATGGTCGTGCATGGGAGCATGGCTCACGTGGGCCTTGATTAGCTCACGCGCGAGATGGAGTTGAAATGACGACTAAAGGCCGCGCAGGATGGCTGGGTTTCGCTTTGCTGATCGTCGTATCGCCGCTGCTGTCCGGCTGCGAGGAGCCGGCACCGGCGGCAGCCTCGACCAACTCCCAGCCTGAGGTGGGTATTGTTACGGTGAAGGCGCAGCCACGCGCGGTGGTGCGTGAATTGCCAGGGCGAATTGCACCGACCCGTGTGGCCGACGTACGTGCCCGCGTTTCCGGCATCATTGTCGAGCGGTTGTTTCAGCAGGGCAGCGAGGTAAAGGCGGGCGATCCTCTGTATCGAATCGATCCCAAACCGTTCGACGTCGAATTGCAGGCCAACGAAGCAGCGCTTGCGAAGGCAGAGGCTGCATTGGACCTGGCGCAACAACATGCGCGGCGGATTACGACTCTGACCAGCCAGAAAGCTACGACAGAGGCCGAGAACGAAAAAGCGATAGCCGCGATGCGTCAGGCGGAGGCTGAGCTCGGCGGCCGTAAGGCCGATGTCGCGCGGGCCCGGCTGAACCTGGATTACGCCACGATCCGGGCGCCGATCGACGGCATCGTCGGGGCCGCTTTAATCAGTGAAGGCGCTCTGGTCGTGCAGAACGACGCGACCAATCTGGTGACCATTCAGCAGCTTGATCCCGTTTATGCCGATTTCACCCAGTCGGTGACCGAAATGAACAGGCTGCGGCACGAGTTGGCCAATGGCCACCTCAACGTGATGGCGCCGGGAGCCGCGCGGGTGCGCCTCGTGCTGGATGATGGCACGATCTATCCCTATGCCGGGAAGCTGCTGTTCTCTGACGTGAAAGTGGATGCTTCAACCGGACAGGTAACCCTGCGCGGCGAGTTTCCCAACCCGCAGCGTGAATTACTTCCGGGCATGTATGTGCGCGTGCTGATCGAACAGGGGATTGATGTGGATGCCATTGCGGTTCCGCAGCAGGCGATCCAGCGCGATGCCGGCGGCGGCAGTCAGGTCTTTGTGGTGAAGGATGACGGGCTGGTCGCCCTGCAGACGGTACGCACCGGCGCTGTGCAGGACGGCTTGTGGCTCGTCAACGACGGCCTGAAGGATGGTGATCGCGTGGTGGTCGACGGGTTTCAAAAGTTCACGCCTGGCGATCGGGTGAGGGCGCAGCCTTGGGTCGATGCCGATGCGTCGGCGTCATCGCACGGGGGCCCTCCAATGAAGCAAGCGAGTCAGTAACGAGCGATGCCCTCGTTCTTCATCGACAGGCCGATTTTTGCCTGGGTGATCGCGCTGTTCATCTGTCTGGTCGGCGCAATTTCAATACCGCTGCTGGCCATCGCACAATATCCGATCATTGCGCCGCCGTCGATCTCGGTCAGCACCAGCTATCCCGGTGCATCACCGGAAAATCTCTACAACAGCGTCACCCGACTGATCGAACAGGAGTTGAACGGCGCATCGGGAATTCTCAATTTTGAATCCACCAGCGATTCGCTGGGGCAGGTGGATATCATCGCGAATTTCGTTCCCGGCACCGATACCAGCCTCGCTTCGGTTGAAGTACAGAACCGCATCAAGCGCGTCGAAGCGCGATTGCCACGTGCGGTGATCCAGCAGGGTATTTTGGTTGAGGAGGCCTCCAGCGCCACGCTGCAGATCATCACGCTTCGCTCTACCGATGGCAGCCTCGATGAAGTCGGCCTGGGCGACTTCATGATCCGCAACGTGCTCGGCGAAATCCGGCGTATCCCGGGCGTGGGTCGTGCAACCTTGTATTCCACGGAGCGTTCGCTCCGGATCTGGATCGATCCAGCCAAGCTGGTCGGCTATGGACTCACCGCCGACGACGTGACCAAGGCAATCAACGCGCAAAATGCCCAGGTCGCGTCCGGCAGCATTGGTGCCGAACCGAGTACACCGGAACAGAGGATCTCGGCCCTGGTGCTGGTGAAAGGGCAGCTTACCTCGCCTGACGAATTCGGGGCGATCATCTTGCGCGCCAATCCGGACGGATCGACCGTGCGGCTGCGCGATGTCGCCCGCATCGAGGTCGGCGGCATGGGTTACCAGTTCACGACCAGGCTGAACGGAGAGCCGACGGCCGGCCTTTCCGTGCTGCTGTCACCCTCCGGCAATGCGCTGGCTACCGCCGCCGCGGTCAAGGCGAAGATGCAGGAATTGTCGCGGTTTTTCCCCGCCAACATCACTTACGACATTCCCTATGACATCACGCCGGTGGTGAAGGCCTCGATCGAGAAGGTGCTGTCGACGCTGGTCGAAGCCGTGGTGCTGGTGTTCGTTGTGATGTTCCTGTTCTTGCAGAACATCCGCTACACCATCATTCCGACCATCGTGGTGCCAGTGGCCCTGCTCGGAACCACCGCGGTCCTGCTGCTCATCGGCTATTCGGTAAACATGCTCACGATGTTTGGCATGGTGCTGGCGGTTGGCATTCTTGTGGATGACGCCATCGTGGTGGTCGAGAATGTCGAACGCATCATGGCGGAGGAGGGGCTCGCCCCGAAGGAGGCAACGCGCAAGGCGATGTCGCAGATTTCGGGCGCGATTGTCGGCATCACCCTGGTGCTGATCGCCGTGTTCGTGCCCATGGCCTTTTTCCCGGGTTCGGTCGGCATCGTCTATCGGCAGTTTTCCGTCACCATGGTGGCTGCCATAGCGTTTTCAGCGTTGCTGGCGATGTCGCTGACGCCGGCTTTGTGCGCGACGCTGCTGAAGCCGGTTAAGGCCGGGCATGCTCACGCGCGGAAAGGCGTGTTCGGCGCCTTCAACCGCCTGCTGGACGGGATTAAGGGCCGCTATACCGGCGTCGTGGTCGGCTCGCTGTCACGTATCGGCCGGCTGATGCTGGTCTATGCCGCGCTCCTGATCGGCCTGTCGTGGGCATTCGCTCGGATGCCCGGTGGTTTTCTGCCGATCGATGACCAGGGCTTCATCACGACCGACGTCCAGACGCCTTCCGATTCCTCCTACGTCCGGACGGAGGCCGCCGTGGAGGCGGTCGAGAAGTATCTTGCCCAGCGCAGCGGCGTCGACACCGTAACGTTCCTCACCGGCTTCAGCTTTTCCGGACAGGGTATGAACACGGCCCAGGCGTTCGTTACCCTGAAGGACTGGGCCGATCGCCCGGCCAAGGATTCGGCCGGCGAGATCGTCAACGACATCAATCGCACTCTCGCATCAGTCCGTGATGCCAGGATCGCGGCCATGCAGCCACCGCCGGTCGACAATCTGGGCAATTCCTCGGGTTTCAGTTTCCGGCTGCAGGACCGCGGGCAAAAGGGCTATGCGGCCTTGAGCCAGGCTGCCGACCGCCTGATTTTGGCGGCCAACGCCAGTCCGGTGTTGCAGAAAGTCTATATCGAAGGCCTGCCGCCTGCACCCCTGGTCAATCTCAACATCGATCGCGAGAAGGCTTCCGCATTTGGAGTCACCTTCGAGGACATTAACAACACCATCTCGACCAATCTCGGATCGAACTATATCAACGACTTTCCGAATCGTGGCCGAATGCAGCGGGTCATCGTGCAGGCGGACAAGGCAGGCCGCATGAATGCCGACGACGTCCTGAACTACACGGTGAAGAACAGCCGGGGCCAAATGGTGCCGTTTTCATCCTTCGCCTCGATCGAATGGTCGAGGGGTCCGACCCAGATCGCCGGCTTCAATTATTACCCAGCCGTACGTATCAGCGGGGAGGCGCGCGCCGGCTATACCAGCGGCGATGCCATCGCAGAGATGGAACGGCTCGCCGGTCGGCTGCCGCGCGGATTTGGTTATGAATGGGCGGGGCAATCCCTGCAGGAAAAGCTTTCCGGTTCGCAGGCGCCGTTCCTGCTCGCGCTCTCAGCGCTCGTGGTGTTTCTCTGCCTTGCCGCGCTCTATGAGAGCTGGACCATTCCGCTCGCGGTGCTGCTGACCGTGCCGCTTGGCATCTTTGGGGCCGTCGTTGCCGCGAGCATCCGCGGATTGCCCAATGACGTCTATTTCACGGTCGGGCTGATCACCATCATTGGCCTGGCCGCCAAGGACGCCATTCTGATCATCGAATTCGCCAAAGACCTTCGTGCCCAGGGCAAGCCGCTGATCGAGGCCACGGTTGAAGCATGTACGTTGCGCTTCCGGCCGATCCTGATGACCGGCCTTGCCTTCATCTGCGGCGTGCTGCCAATGGTGGTCGCCTCCGGCGCGGGCGGCGCCAGTCAACAGGCGCTCGGCACCAGCGTGATGGGTGGCATGACGGCGGTCGTGATTCTGGCGCTGTTGATGGTGCCGGTCTTCTTCGTCGCCGTGCAGCGTTTTTTCGGGCGGGACCGCGAAGCGGTCGACATCAAGGCGTCCGAACCCGGCTATGTGCCGCCATCAGGCGCTACCGAACGGACCTAGCGGGTGGGGTAGCTAACGTGGGAGGGCCTCAATTGGGCGTTCTCCGGCGTGGCCATCTCGACGGCCGCGGAATATGATGGTCTTCCCAATTCAGGAGAGGTGTCATGACAGGCGACCCGTTTTCGGAACTGAAGACACGCCAGCGCGAAATGTGGGCTTCCTTCGCGCCAACGGCTGCGTTCACCACACCCGTCGCGGCGCACCTCGTCGATTTCGCAGCAATCAAGCCCGGTGAAACCGTGCTCGACGTCGGCACCGGGACGGGTGTCGTTGCGATCACGGCCGCGCGCGCCGACGCGTCGGTCACGGGGCTTGATCTGACGCCGGCGCTCGTCGAGGTGGCGCGGGAGAACGCGCGCATCGCCGGTTTGACGGTTCAATGGTTCGAGGGGGACGCCGAGAGCCTTCCGTTCCCCGACGCCCACTTCGACGTCGTTCTCAGCCAGTTCGGTCACATGTTCGCGCCGCGGCCCGATGTCGTGGTGGCTGAGATGCGGCGCGTCCTGAAGCCACGTGGCAGGATTGCATTCGCGACATGGCCGCCGGAGCACTTCGTTGGGCGCCTGTTTGCATTCGTCGGCAAGAACTCGCCGCCGCCCCCGCCCGGCGCCGCGCCGCCGCCGCAATGGGGCAGCCCTGCGATTATAGCTGATCGGCTCGGTGACAAGTTTGAGGCGCCGTTCTTCTCCCGTGGCGTGATGCAGTTTCCGGCCCTCAGCCTGTCTCACTTCCGGGAGTTCATGGAGCGCTCGGTCGGCCCGATGCAGAAGCTGATCGAAACCTCTGCCAGCGACCCCGAACGGCTTGCGAGGTTACGCGCCGAGTTCGAAGCGCTTGCCGGGCCATACTATGCCGGCAATGTGGTGCGCCAGGAATATCTGCTGACGCGAGCGCACGCACGCTAACGGCGAGGCCGCACGACGGCAGGCAAGGTCCAGTCGAGTCCGGCTCCAACGGCGGCCTCTGGTTTGCCGAACAAGGTATGGGAAGCTGCGCTGCTCATCACACATAGTCGGCGGATTGCAGAATGTCGATGCAACCGTCAATCGGTCAGGACTCGTCATTCCTCGAACCGCTCGCGGGGCTGGAGCATACGAAAGCGGGTGGTCCAAGCTCGCCGAAGCTCCGGCTCCGTCTTTCCGTGGTCATAGACTGGCGACGTTAGAGGCAATGCCTTGGTCACCGCGATCACCACAACAGCGCGGATGCGGTGCGCCAGTGCACTGCGCAGACTGGGAAGCAGGATTTCAAATCTCGCCTCGCCACGTTCTACCACCGTGGCCATGCCCGCAAAACGATAGCCCTTGCGCACAAAGACATCGACGAAATTGACCTCGATTCGTGGGTTTGCGCGAAGGTTTCGGATCGTGCCCGGCGAGCGTATCTCGCCGAATGCGATCGTGCGGTCGTCTAGCACCGCGAAGGTACCCTTTGGCGAGACGTTCGGCGTCCCGTCAGAAGCGGCTGTCGCCACGAATCCGAGGCGGTGCTCCTCGATGACCCTTTTCATGTCCTGGGTTAGCATCGTCGGTTCCTTTCGAACCGATTGACCAATCGCGAGGGCACTGCGGTTCGTCTGTCAGCCGCCGGGGCCGTCCTTCATGATGTAGCCCATCAGGTCGTCCACATTGTGCTCCAGATCCCGGATGATGTCCTTGACGACGTCTCCGATCGAGATCATGCCCACGACCTTGCCCGCGTCCAGCACTGGCAGGTGGCGAATCCCGCGCGTGGCCATCATTGCCATGCAGCCTTCAAGCGGATCGTCCGGCCTGATCGTCACCAGGTTTCTGGTCATCACCTGGCTCACCGGTGTCTGCTTCGCATCAAGCCCGGGCAGCAGCACCCTGATGGCGCAGTCACCTTGGGTCACGATACCGACCAGCACATCCTCGTCGATTACCAGCGCCGACCGGACGCGGTTGTCACGCATGCGGAGCAAAGCTTCGACGACCATGTCGCCGGAACGAACATGGATCAGGGCGCCACTTTTCTCGGCCAGAGCGTTTTTGACTGTGCTCATCGATCTCCCTCTCGTGGCCCCGTCCCACGCGGTCTTGATCGTCCGCATTGAAGGTTAGTCAAAATATCCTGCCTTGTCAGCACCGGGCACGTCGCCTTGGCTTGCAATCTTCCGTTGGTTCAGCGCGGATGCCATCGGACGTTGTACAACGGGCGCAGACCCCAACCCGTGTGAACCGGGTTGGTCCGGAACCGGGCAGGAGCCGACTCTATCCGTGGCGTTGCCGCAACTTCCGCTAATGGCCAGATTCGAAATCTGGACGATGAAAGCGCAGTGTTAGGCTAAGCTGTCACACCTCAATGGAGGGCGGAATGAGCAGCCAGGACCTGAGAGTGGGCAGCTTACCCTACTTGTCTGAGGCATTTCTCGCCCAATTGCACATCTCGCCAGCTGAATTGGTCAAGGAGGTTGAGCGCCAAATCATTGGACAGAGGCGCGGCGAAGTATGGTGTGCGCCGAAGGCGGCGGTTTGGCCAGGGGATGACCGCTTCGTCATGGCCACGCTCGGTATTGCTTCCGAGCCATGTGTCGTCGCTACAAAGGCATTGGTCCTCAATCCTCGCAATGTTAATCGGGGAATCGCGACGCTCAATTCGCTCATTACGCTGCAAGATGGCGAAACGGGACTGCCGATTGCCGTCATCGATGGCAATTGGGTGACTGAGAAACGTACCGCAGCGCTCAGCATTGTGGCTGCCAAGCGTCTGGCAAACCCCAACTCGACAATTGCCGCCTTCATCGGCTGCGGGATTCAGGCGCGCGGCCACCTTGAGGCGTTAGGTGAAAGTTATCCGTTGCGGGAAATGCGCGCCTTTGGTCGAGGTGCAGTCAACCGAGACATGCTCTGCCAACTGGCGCGATCACGTGGCTTGCAAGCAGTAGCGTGTGACACGGCTAAAGCGGCCATCGAGGGTGCGGACATCGTCGTAACGACGTTGACCTTGGCACCTGAGCCTCAGCCCTTCCTCGATGCGCGTTGGCTGAAGCCTGGAAGTTTCACCACTATGGTTGATCTCGCATTGCCTTGGCTGCCCGAAACAATGCGGAGCTTCGATCGCATCATAATCGACGATCTGGAGCAAGAAGCCAAAATGATCAAGCCAATGGTACGGTCTGAACTTGTGACCGGAGACTTGACCCGGCTCGTCTGTGGAGATGTTCCCGGCCGGCAAAACAATGACGAACGCACAACATTCGCCTTCCGTGGTCTGGCTGTGGGGGATCTAGCCGTGGCTGGTCACGCGTATGTGCGCGCCAAGTCTATCGGGGCGCTCTGACCTGTCTCACAGCGGCTTGAGGATCTTCACCAGCTCGGCGTGAATATAGTCGTTGCCGCAGACCACATGCCCGGTCACGAGCGGATCGTCGTTGCCGGCAAGCCCGCTGACCGTTCCACCGGCTTCGCGGATCAGGATTTGTCCCGCCGCCATATCCCAGGCTTTGAGGTTGCGCTCCCAATAGCCGTCAAGGCGGCCCGCGGCGACGAAGGCCATATCGAGGGCGGCCGCGCCAAAGCGGCGTAATCCGGCGACCTTGGGCTGGAGCGCGGCCATCTCGCGCCCGGACAACTCGTGATCGCCGCGCCCGATATGGGGGAGCCCGCACGCGATCACGCAATCATGCAATTGACGACGGCCGGCCACCCGCAGCCGCTGGTCGTTCAGGAAGGCGCCCTTGCCACGTTCGGCGATGTAGAGTTCGTCGTTGGCGGGATTATAGATCAGGCCGGCGATGATGGTTTCTTCGCGCTGCAGGCCGATCGAGATCGCAAATTGCGGGATGCCGTGCAGGAAATTGGTGGTGCCATCGAGCGGATCGACAATCCAGGTATGGCTCTTGTCGCTGCCAACGCGCGTGCCGCCTTCCTCTCCGATAAAGCCGTAGCCGGGGCGTGCCTTGCTCAGGTCCTCATAAAGCATCTCCTCGGCGCGCTTGTCGGCCAGCGAGACAAAGTTGGCCGGTCCCTTGAGCGAGACCTGCAGGTTCTCGATCTCACCGAGGTCGCGCTTGAGGCTGCGGCCGGCCCGGCGGGCCGCCTTGACCATGACATTGATAAGGGCTGAGTGCAGCATGATCCGGCCGTGAGGAGCTTAAGTGTTCAGGAGGCATCCCGTCCCGAAACCGGAAACGGTGAGCCCGCAAATGGGGTGCCCTGCGGCGGGGATAAGGTCAAGGTGCATCATTTGATGCCGAGCCACCGGCGTGCGGCGGCCTCCGCCTTGGCGCGATCCTCCGCGCTCAGCGACGCCAGCTCCTCGTCGAGCATTGGATCGCCCTTGCCGGCGGTTTTTGCCACGATGTGCCATTTCATGGCCTCGACCTTGTCGATCGGCGCGCCCTGACCGCTGACAAGCACATGGGCCAGACGGTTCTGCGCAATCGCACTGTTTTCCTTGGCCGCCTTGCGCAGCAGCGCGACGGCTGCCGGCTGGTTCTTCGGCGTGCCGGTGCCGTTATAAAGGGCGATGGCATATTCGACCTCGGCGTCGACATTGCCCGCGACAGAGGCCGCCTGAAGCAGCCGGACCGATTTGGCGAGGTCCTTCTCGACGCCGGTGCCTTCTTTGTAAAAGGTCGCCAGTGCATATTGCGCCTCGGCATTGCCGGCGTCAGCGGCGACGCGAAGCAGCTCGGCCGCTCGACGAACGTCCTGCGGCAGGGTCTGGCCATCGAGATAGAGCAAAGCGAGATTGTAGGCGGCCTTGGGATTGCCGAGTTTGGCGGACGAGGCGAGCAGCCTTGCCGCGGCTTCGCGATCCGGCGGCCCGCCGCGCCCTGACATGCGCAACATGGCGAGCGCGAACATCGCTTCACGGTCGCCGCCATCAGCGGCGCGCTTGTACCATTCGACGGCCTTGGAATAGTCGCGCTTGACGCCGAGCTCATTGGCGTAGAGCTCGCCCAGCATGGTCATCGCCTTGATGTCGCCGGTTTGGGCACGGGCCGAGGCCAGATCAAAGGCGGTTTTATACTGGCCGCGCTGATAAGCGCCATAGACCGGATCTACTCGCGGATCATCGGGCGGCGGCGCAGCAGCGCCGGGTTGCGTGGCCGGTTGGTTTGCGGGCTGCGGCGTGGCAGGTTTTGGCGTCAGCGGCGCAGGTGGTTTCTTTGCCGAACTGGAAGCGCGCGGCTTGCTCTCGGCGGGCTTGGCTGCCGGCTTGGCTAACGGCTTGGCGGCTGGGGGCTTCTCGGCCGCCGGTGGGGCCAGGGAGACCTGGGCGCGCGCGCTGGGTGCTGCCAGCATCAACAGCGCGATGGTCGCCGCCGCAAGCAGGCGCCTCATCGAAACCACCGCGGCGGTCGCAGCGCCTTTCACAGCACGTGGGTCCCGGCCGCTGTTGAGGCTCGGCTATTGCCTTGCGCAAACGCCTGGGCGATCGCCTGTTCGGTTTCGGCGAGCGCCACGGCGGCGCCACGCGGGTCGACCCAGATGTGATCGCCGACCAGAATGAAATCGGCTCCGGCCAGCGTGAACTCACTGGCTTCCTCCACCGAAACGGCGTAGCCGACGCAAGGGGGTTCGAACAATTCGGCCCACCATTGCAGCCGTTCGGCAATGGCCTCGATCGCCGGGCGCTTACCTTCTGCGTCGGGTTCGCCGAACAGCACGTAGTCAGCGCCGGCTTCCCCAGCGCTCATCGAATCATGGCGCGTGGTCAAGCCTCCGGCGCCCGCGATGCGGTCCGGCTTGAGCGTGGGCAGCGCCTCTTGAAATGCAGCCATCCCGGTGAGATGGGCCCCGTCGGCGCCACTGCGCGCCACCAACTCAGCCTGGCCGTCGAGCAGCACCGCAACGCCGGCTTCCTGGATCGTCGGCGCCAGGGCTTTGACGCAGGCCGTCATGGTGCGGGGATCGCTGGGCTTGAGGCGCAATAGCACCGCGGCGACGTCAAAAGTGCCTAGCAGTGCAGCAAGCTCCGCCTTCACTCCTGCGGCGTCTTGGATCGCACGCGTGGCGAGATAAAGACGCGGCCTGGGGCGTCGGGGCACAGCCTTGTTTGTCACGTCAGACGGCCTTCCCCAGCGCGAGCTGGCCAAGCGCAAACATAGCAAGCGCAAACATGGCAGGCGCGAATGCGGCAAGCGCGGTTCTGTCGAGATCGACCCAGTTCATCGCCTCCATCCTCCCGAGCGTCCGCGCTGTTTGCCGGTCAAACTAGACGGTTCTCGGGCAAATCCCAAGAAAACATGGCGGAAACAGCGCTAAACCATCGCGGAAAGGGGGACCGCTCGGAAGACCAGCGTTTTAGGCGACCTTCGGGTCCAGCTCGCCCTTGGCGTAGCGCTTGGCCATTTCGGCGGTGGTGAGCACGCGCTTGATCTTGCTCGCCTGGCCCGCGGTGTTGAACTCCTGCAGCCGCTGCTTGCAAATTTTGGCCATCGCTTCCATGGCGGGCTTCAGATATTTGCGCGGGTCGAATTCCTCGGGGCTGTCCTTCAGCACCTTGCGGATCTGGCCGGTCATGGCCATGCGGTTGTCGGTGTCGATGTTGATCTTGCGGACGCCGTTCTTGATGCCACGCTGGATCTCCGGCACCGGTACGCCCCAGGTCGGCTTCATCTTGCCGCCATTGGCGTTGATGATGTCCTGCAGGTCCTGCGGCACCGAGGAGGAGCCGTGCATCACGAGGTGCGTATTCGGAAGCTTGCGGTGGATTTCCTCGATCACGTTCATGGCGAGAATGTTGCCATCGGGCTTGCGGGTGAACTTGTAGGCGCCGTGCGAGGTACCCATCGCGATCGCCAGCGCGTCCACCCTGGTTTCCTTGACGAACTTGACCGCCTCATCGGGATTGGTGAGCAGCTGATCATGGGACAGCTTGCCTTCGGCGCCATGCCCGTCTTCCTTGTCGCCCATACCGGTTTCGAGCGAGCCTAAAACGCCGAGTTCGCCTTCGACCGAAATGCCGCCGAGATGCGCCATATCGGTCACCGTCTTGGTGACACCGACATTGTAGGACCAGTCACCGGGCGTCTTGCCGTCGGCCTTCAGCGAGCCGTCCATCATGACAGAGGTAAAACCGGCCTGGATCGCGGTCATGCAGGTGGCGGGCTCATTGCCATGGTCGAGATGTACGCACACCGGAATCTGCGGATAGATTTCGGTCAATGCATCCATCATGTGCTTGAGCATCACGTCATTGGCATAGGCCCGCGCGCCGCGGGAGGCCTGGATGATGACCGGAGCATCGAGGCTCGAAGCGGCCTCCATGATGGCCAGCGCCTGCTCCATATTGTTGATATTGAACGCCGGCACGCCATAGTCGTGCTCCGCGGCATGATCGAGCAATTGACGCAACGTGATGCGAGCCATGGTCCCGTTCTCCTGTTCCGTTCTCCGCGCGAGGCGTAAGATATCCGTTTCCGAAATTAGCGTGTCTTTAGAACCTCGACTCCGGGCAGAGGTTTCCCCTCCATCCATTCAAGAAATGCGCCGCCGGCGGTCGAGACATAGGAAAAATCACCGGCCACGCCGGCCTGATTCAGCGCGGCAACCGTATCGCCGCCGCCAGCGACCGAAATTAGTTTCTTGGCCTTGGTTCGGCTGGCCGCATGCTTGGCTGCCACCATCGTGCCCTTGTCGAAAGGGGTCATTTCGAAGGCCCCAAGCGGGCCGTTCCAGACTAGTGTGGCGGCATCATCGATCGCGGCGTGGATGCGGGCGATCGATTGTGGCCCGACATCCAGGATCATGCCGTCCGTTGGAATGGCATCCAGTCCATAGGCATGGGACGGCGAATTGGCGGCGAAGTGAAACGCGACCACTGCGTCCACCGGCAGGATGATCGCGCAATTGGCGGTGCTGGCCTTTTCCAGGATGCGCAGTGCGGTCGAGGCGAGATCTTTCTCAGCCAGCGATTTGCCGATGCCGATGCCCTGGGCGTGCAGGAAGGTGTTGGCCATGCCGCCGCCGATCACCAGCGCATCGACCTTGGTGACGAGATTTTCCAACAGATCGATCTTGGTCGAGACCTTGGCGCCGCCGATGATCGCAATGACCGGCTTGGTCGGGGCTTCCAGCGCCTTGCCGAGCGCGTCGAGCTCGGCCTGCATGGTGCGGCCCGCATAGGCCGGCAGTTTGTGGCCAAGCCCTTCGGTTGAGGCATGCGCGCGATGGGCGGCCGAAAAGGCGTCATTGACCCAGAGATCGCCGAGCGCGGCGAGCTTTTCGACAAAGGCTGGATCGTTCTTCTCTTCCTCGGGATGGAAGCGGGTATTCTCCAGGCAGAGAATGTCGCCGTCCTTCATGGCCGCGACGGCCTTTTCCGCCGCTTCGCCGATGCAATCTTCCGCGAACCCGACGGGCTTCTTGATCACATGCGATAGCGCCGTCGCCACGGGCTTTAGCGAATCCTTCGCGGAGGGACCTTTCGGCCGGCCAAAATGCGCCAGCAGGATGACCTTGCCGCCCTTCTTGGCGATTTCGGCAATGGTAGGCGCGACGCGTTCCAGACGGGTAGCGTCGGTCACGTGCCCATTTTCCATGGGAACGTTGAGGTCGACGCGTAGGAGCACGCGTTTGCCTTTGACATCGACGTCATCGAGGGTGCGGAATGTTTTGACCATCTTCGGCTCACTTCCCCGGCGCCTGGGGCGGCACCAGGTGCCGCTGTGCTGAACCGGAACCTCTCGGTTGCAGCGTGAATGGTCCCGGATCAGCGGTGCAAGCGCTGGGCGCCGCATCGCGTCCGGGACGCGAGACCAGAAGCTTACAGCAGCTTGCCCATCGCCACGGCGGTATCCGCCATGCGGTTGGAGAAGCCCCATTCATTGTCATACCAGGACAGCACGCGGACGAAATTGCCGTCCATCACCTTGGTCTGATCGATCGCGTAGGTCGACGAATGGCTGTCGTGATTGAAGTCGATCGACACGTTCGGCTGGTTGGTGACGCCGAGCACGCCTTTCAGTTCCTGCTGCGAGGCGCGCAACATCGCCTCTGTTATTTCCTTGGCGGTGGTTTTCTTCTTGGCGACGATCTTGAGATCGACCACCGAAACGTTCGGCACCGGCACGCGAATGGATGAACCGTCAAGCTTGCCGTTG
>Ga0207674_10002904_pt1 | contig 21294 bp, 17 predicted proteins | sample KBSCornC72_FD_184303 | JGI IMG/M metagenome (GOLD analysis project Ga0207674, IMG submission 184303) | Corn rhizosphere microbial communities from Kellogg Biological Station, Michigan, USA - KBS Corn C7-2 (SPAdes) (version 2) | ecosystem: Host-associated > Plants > Roots > Rhizosphere > Soil ...
CCGCTTCCGAACGAACTGCAGCTCGAACGACATCGTTATGAGCACGGCAACGGATCCCGTCACCTGGTCGGACCCGGTTCCGATACCCATCGACCCGGTGGACAGCGGCGTCGACCACTTCATCCCGGGCATCGCCGTCGACCGCTCGACGTCGGGCAACACGGCCCGGCTCGCGCTCGCGTACTACTACTACCCGGTCGCCGCCTGCGACGCGAGCACCTGCGATCTGACAGTCGGCTTCGTCTCCTCGACCGACGGCGGCGCGACGTGGACACAGCCCCGCAAGGTCGCCGGCCCGTTCAAGATGTCCTGGATCGCCCAGACCGACCAGGGACCGATGGTCGGCGACTACATCTCGACTTCGTTCGCAGGCGGGCCGCTCGCGTTCCCCGTCTTCGCGATCGCCAAGCTGCCGACGAACGGCGTGTTCGACGAGCGCGCGGCGTCCGCCAGATTCGACGTCACGATCCCGCAAGCCGCGCGTCCGATCCCGGTGCGACGCGAGCCGATCCGCTTCCGCGGACCTTCGTCGTCGAGGCTTCGACACACCCTCGTCACCAGGCGCTAGCCGAACGACGCCGAAAGGCGTACGATCAGGAAGCTCGTGGGAGGGGGAAAGCGAAGAAGGGTCGTGTCAGTCGCCCTGCTCGTGCTCGTGGGGGCACTCGCGGTTGCCGCCAGCGTGTATGCGGGCAGCGTCGTCGCGACGCCGATCAGCCAGGACCCGTACACGAACCTGGATAGCCAGCACCGCACGCAGCTCGAGCCCGACTCGTTCGGCTACGACAACACGGTCGTGGCCACGTTCCAGACGGGCCGCTTCTTCGACGGCGGCTCGAGCAACATCGGCTGGGCGACGACCACGAACGCTGGGCGCACCTGGTCGACGGGCATGCTCCCCGCGACGACGGTCAACGCGATTCCCCAAGGGCCGTGGGCGCGCATCAGCGACCCGGCCGTCGCCTATGACCCGCTGCACGACGTGTGGATGATCTCGACGCTCGCGATCGACGACTCGGTGTCTGGCGCGGCGATCCTGACGAGCCGCTCGACCGACGGCGGGCTCACCTGGGGAAACCCGGTCACGACGTCCCTCTCGAGCGGAACGTTCTACGACAAGAACTGGATCACGTGCGACACCTGGCCGCAGAGCCCGTACTACGGGCACTGCTACCAGGAGTGGGACGAGCCGACGCTGTACATGAGCACCTCGACGGACGGCGGCCTCACGTGGGGGCCGAAGAAGAGCGCCGGGACGAGCGGCATCGGAGGACAGCCGGTGGTGCAGCCGGACGGAACTGTCGTCGTCGCCTACGAGGGCGGCGCGGGGATTCGCGCGTTCCGCTCGGAGGACGGTGGCAACACGTGGCTGTCATCGGTCGCGGTCGCCACCATCAGCGAGCACAACGTCGCGGGCAACCTGCGCACGTCGCCGCTTCCCTCGGCCGAGGTCGCCGGGGACGGGAAGATCTACGTTGCCTGGCAGGACTGCAGCTTCCGCAGCGGGTGCCCGTCGAACGACATCGTGTACAGCACGTCGACGGACGGCGTGGCCTGGACGGCCAAGGCCCGCGTGCCGATCGACGCTACGAACAGCGGCGTCGACCACTTCATCCCGGGGTTCGCTGTCGATCGCTCGACCTCGGGCAGCACTACCCACCTAGCGCTCGGGTACTACTACTACCCGGTCGCCGCGTGCAACTCGAGCACGTGCCAGCTGACGGTCGGGTTCGTCTCGTCGACCGACGGCGGGACGACGTGGACGCAGCCGCGGAAGGTCGCGGGGCCGATCCGATTGCAGGACATCGCGAGCACGAACCAGGGCGTGATGGTCGGCGACTACATGTCGACCTCGTTCGCCGGCGGCAACTACGCGTTCCCGATCTTCGCCGTCGCCAAGGCCAAGACCGGAACCGTCTTCGACGAGCGGGCCTACAGCGCGAGGTTCGACGTCACGATTCCGTCGACCGCGCCGCTCATCCGCGCGCGCAAGGATCCGATCCGGTACTCGAAGCACAACTTCGTGCCGGACCTCGAGCTGCCGCCAATTGCCAAGTAGCGCGCGCAGGGCGAGGTCGCTGTGGACCGCGGTCGCGATTGCCGCGCTCGGCCTGTTCTTCGTCGCAACGGTGTCCGCCGGCAGCGTGATCCCGACGCCGATCAGCGACGACCCGTACACGGACGGGGGGAGCGCGCACCAGCACAAGACGCAGCTCGAGCCCGACTCGTTCGCGTTCGGGCAGACGATCGTCGCCCTCACGCAGTCAGGTCGCTGGTTCGGCGGAGGCGGCTCGAGCAATCTCGTCTTCTCGTCGTCGCAGAACGGCGGCCGCACGTGGACGACCGGCGGCCTGCCCGGCACGACCATCAACTCCGGCGGTCCGTGGCCGCGGATCAGCGACCCGTCCATCGCTTTCGACCCACAGGACAACGTCTGGCTCGCGCTCGGCCTCGGCATCGACGCGGGCGGCAGCGGGCACATCCTGCTCGTCAACCGCTCGACGGACGGCGGCGTGACCTGGGCGAACCCGGTCGTCGCAGGCACCGCGCCGGGAACGTTCTGGGACAAGACCTGGATCACGTGCGACACCTGGGCGGAGAGCCCGCACTACGGCAACTGCTACATCGAGTTCGACGACGCCAGCGCGGGCGACCGCATGAGCATGGTCACGTCGACCGACGGCGGGCTCACGTGGGGCTCGGTGCTCGCGCCCTCGGGTTGCTCGTCGGGTCTCGGCGGCCAGCCCGTAGTCCAGCCGAACGGCAACGTGATCGTCCCCTACTCGGAGGACGGCTCAGCACAAGGGTCGTTTCGCTCGACGAACGGCGGGACCTCCTGGACGGACTGCCGGACCGTCACCACCGTCACCGAGCACGGCGTCGCCGCGAACATCCGCACCTTCTCTCTGCCGTCCGCAGAGGTCTCCGGGGACGGGACGGTCTACCTCGCCTGGCAGGACTGCCGGTTCCGCACGGGCTGCGGCTCGAACGACATCGTCTACTCGACGACGACCGATGGCCTGACCTGGTCGCCTGTGACGCGCATCCCGATCGATCCGACGAACAGCACCGTCGACCACTTCCTTCCCGGCATCGCCGTCGACAAGAACACGGCCGGAAGCTCGACGCACGTCGCGGTCGCCTACTACTACTTCCCGGTCGCGAACTGCACCACGAGCACGTGCGACATGACGGTCGGCTTCACGTCGTCGCTCGACGGCGGAGCGACCTGGACGCCCGGGTACCGAATCGGCGGACCGATGAAGGTGCCGTGGATCGCGAGAACCGACCAGGGTTACATGGTCGGCGACTACATCTCGACGTCGTTCACGGGCGACGGCAAGGCGCATCCGGTCTTCTCGCTGGCCAAGCCTCCGGCCTCGGGCGTGAACGGCTCCTGCTATCCGAACAACTCGGGCTGCCGCCAGCGGCTGACGAGCGTTTCGATCGACGTCACGCAGCCGCCACCGGTCGCGCCCGTGCCGACCCGGCGCGAGCCGATCGCGCGCGGCTTGCACAGACATCCGCAAGAGACTCCGCTCCCTCCGCGAACCGCGAACTAGGCTTGCTCGCGAGAACCGATTAAGATCGGAGCCGACGTGGGGGAGAGAGGGTTCAGGGTGAAGTCGGTGTGGACCGCTGCCGCTGTGGCGGCGCTCGCGATGCTCGTGGTCTCGACGGTCTCGGCCGCCAGCATCATCCCGACCCCGATCAGCGACGACCCGTATACCGACGGGGGGAGCGCGCACCAGCACAAGACGCAGGTCGAGCCCGACTCGTTCGCGCACGGGCAGACGATCGTCGCGCTGACGCAGTCAGGTCGCTGGTTCGGCGGAGGCGGCTCGAGCAACCTCGTGTTCTCGTCGTCGCAGAACGGCGGGCGCACGTGGACGACGGGCGGCCTGCCCGGGACGACTGTCAACTCCGGTGGGCCGTGGCCGCGGATCAGCGATCCGTCGATCGCCTACGACGCGCAGGACGACGTCTGGCTCGCGCTCGGGCTCGGGATCGACGCGACCGGGGACGGGCACATCCTGCTCGTCAACCGCTCGACCGACGACGGCGTGACCTGGGCGGACCCTGTCACCGCGGGCACAGCTCCCGGGACGTTCTGGGACAAGACGTGGATCGGGTGCGACAACTGGCCGCAGAGCCCGCGCTACGGCAACTGCTACATCGAGTTCGACGACAACAGCGCCGGCAACGACGTGACGATGGTCACGTCGACCGACGGCGGGCTCACCTGGGGCTCACTCCATACCGTCGGTGGGTCGGGTCTCGGCGGCCAGCCGGTGGCGCTGCCGAACGGGACGGTCGTCGTGCCGTACACGGCGAACTACTCCGCCGTCGAGGCGGCGGTTTCGACCGACGGCGGCAACTCGTGGTCCAACCACTTCGCCGCGAGCCAGGTCTCGACCGGCGACCAGGGCATGCGAGATCCGCCGATGCCGACCGCCGAGGTCGATTCGTCGGGTCGGGTCTACGTCGCGTGGAGCGACTGCGTCTTCGAGACGGGCTGCAACGCGAACGACATCGTGATGACGACCACGACGGACGGCGTCTCCTGGACTCCAGTCGTGCGGATCCCGACCGACCCGCTGAACAGCGGCGTCGACCATTTCATCCCGGGCCTGGCCGTCGACCCGAACACGGGAGGGGGCTCCGCTCACCTGGCGCTGACGTACTACTACTTCCCGGCCGCCTCCAGCGATCTGTACGTCGGCTTCTCGTCCTCGCTCGACGGGGGCGCCACCTGGACGACCGGTCGACGAATCGCCGGGCCCATGCACCAACAGTGGGTTGCGAACACGAATCAGGGCTACATGGTCGGCGACTACATCTCGACGTCGTTCACGGGCGACGGCAAGGCGCATCCGGTGTTCTCGCTGGCCAAGCCTCCGGCCTCCGGCGTGAACGGCTCGTGCTACCCGAACAACACCGGCTGCCGCCAGCGCCTGACGAGCGCGAGCATCGACATCACGCTCCCGCCGCCGAGCTCGCTCGTGAAGGTGCGCAGGGAGCCGGTCGCGCGCGGGCTGCACAGGCATCCGCAAGAGACGCCGCTCGCGCTTCCGACGGCGAACTAGCCGGTCGCGCGCTCGAGCCAGGGCCGGAGCTCGGCCAGGAACGACGGGTCGACCGTGTGCGGAAGCGGGTACTCGCGGTAGAGGACGTCGGCACCGGCGCCTTCCAGCAGCTCTCGCGCCTGCCGGCCCCACTCGACGCCGATGATCGGGTCGAGCGTGCCGTGCCCGATCGCGATCGGCGGGAACGGCGGCTCGAGGTCGTAGTCGAGCCCGTCGACGGTCGGGAAGAAGCCGCTGAGCGCGATCAGTCCTGCGGGGCGAGGCCGGCCCGCGCCGAGGGCGAGCGCGTAGCTCATCATCGAGCCCTGCGAGAAGCCGCCGAGCACGGTTCGCTCGGGCGGGATGCCCGTCTCTTCGGCGAGCCCGTCGAGGAACTCCGACGCGGCGCGGAACGAGGCCAGGAACATCTCGGGCGGCGGATAGCCGAGCTCGCCCAGGGCGTACCAGTGTCGCCCGCCCGGCGGCAGCGAGAGCGGGCCGCGCGGCGTGACGCCGTGCAGCCGCCGCCCGGGGTCGAGCGCGTCGAGCAGCGGGAAGAGGTCGTTCTCGTCCGTCCCACGCCCGTGGAAGAGGACGAGCGCGCCCTCCGGCTCTCCCGCCGCCGGGCGCGTTCTCGACTCGAGGCTCAGCGGGCCGCCCAGCTCTCCCGCGGATTCGTGATCGGAGTCAGCTTGGGCTCGACCTGCTCGCGAAGGTGCTCGAAGTCCGGCGGGAGCGAGAGGCGCTCGCCCAGCGTCTCGAGCGGCTCGTCGGTCGTGAAGCCCGGGCCGATGGTGGCGATCTCGAACAAGACGCCGCTCGGCTCGCGGAAGTAGATCGACTTGAAGTAGAAGCGGTCGATGACCGGCGTCGGGCGGCCGCCGGCTTCGAGCACGCGCTCGCGCCAGGCCTCGTGCTCCTCGGGCGTCGACGCCCAGGCGACGTGGTGGACGGTGCCCGCACCGGGGATCCCGGCCTCGTCCGAGGTGTCGTAGAGGTAGAGGCCGCCGCGCTGCTCGCCTCGGGCCTCGAAGCCCGCGTCGCCGCTGGGCGTGAACTCGAGCGCCCCTTCGAGGAACGCGCGGCTCGCCTCCGGATCGCGCGTGAACGCCCGCACGCGGTCGAAGCCCTGAATGCGGTGCTCGGTGGGAATCTCGGGATTCTCGGCAGTCAGCGGCTCGTCGTCCGTCTCGACGACGGTCAGCTCGAGGCCGAGGCCCTCGGGGTCGGCGAAGGTGAGGCTCCCGTCGGCGCGCGAGACGTCGATGCCTTCCTTGGCCAGGCGATCGGCCCAGAAGTCGAGCGCCTCGTTCGATCCCACGCGGAAGACGACGCGGTTGACCATGCCCGCACCGGCTCGCCCACGCCGCGCTCCCGGGTACTCGAAGAACGTGATGTCCGCGCCCGCGGAGCCGCGCTCGTCGGCATAGAACAGGTGGTACACGGTCGGATCGTCCTGGTTGACCGTCTTCTTGACCAGGCGCAGGCCGAGCACGCGTACGTAGAAGTCGACATTGCCCGGCGCGTCGCCGGTGATTGCAGTGACGTGGTGGATTCCCTCGAGGCGCATGGCAGGCTCCCTGGTCGCTTTCCGACCAGAGAACCTACCCTCCGCCGGCTTGCTCAGGAGCGATCGCGAACAGAGAGGACGCGGTCCTCGTCGGCGGGCGTACGCTTCTCCGGTGACCACCGATCGCCCGAAGCACCTCGTGCACATCCTCGCGCGGGAGTTCGCCTCGAACCTGGCCACGCCGACGTTGATCGTCGACGCCGACGGCACGCTGATCTTCTTCAACGAGGCCGCCGAAGAGCTCGTCGGCGGAACCTTCGCCGAGGTCGGCGAGATGACGATCGACGAGTTCAGCAACACCTTTGCGCCGAGACATGAGAACGACGATCCGCTGCCCATGGAGGAGCGGCCGACGCGGATCGCCTTCGAGGAGAGGCGAGCGGCCCACGAGGTGATGACGGTGACGGGTCTCGACGGCGTGGTCCGCCAGATCGGCGTCACGGCCTTTCCCCTCTTCGCCCAGAAGGACGAGTTCGTCGGGATCGTCGCCATTTGGTGGCGCGAGTAGGTTGGTGCGGGCATGCGCGTAGTGATCTGGGGCTGTCGCGGGTCGGTGGCGTCGCCTGGGCCCGCGACCGTGCGCTGCGGCGGCAACACGTCGTGCGTCGAGGTGTCGCTCGAGGACGGGTCGGTGTTCGTGCTGGACGCTGGCACCGGCATCCGCGAGCTCGGCGCCGAGCTGGCCGAGCGCGGCACCCGCCGGCTGCACCTTCTTTTGACCCACCTCCATCTCGATCATCTCGAGGGGCTGCGCTTCTTCGCACCGCTGTTCGACCCGAATGTGGAGATCGATCTCTGGGGTCCCCGGTCGCCCGTGCTGGGCCTGCAGGAGCGCATTCGCAGGTCGTTCTCCCCTCCGCTTTTTCCCATCGACCTCCAGGACACGCCGGCGAAGGTCACGTTCCACGACGTGCCGAAGGTGCCCTGGCGCGTCGGTGAGGCGCTTCTGACCGCGAGCCTCGTCGTCCATCCCGGGCCGACGGTCGGCTTCCGCATCGAAGCGGACGGGGCCAGCGTCGCGTATCTCCCCGACCACGAGCCTGCGCTCGCCGGGAGGTTCGAGGAGCGAACGCGGGACTGGATCTCAGGCGGATCGATCGCCGACGACGTCGACCTGCTCCTGCACGACGCCCAGTACTTCGAAGACGAGTACGTCGAGCGTCTCGGGTGGGGCCACTCCAGCGTCTCGAGTGCGGTCGCCTACGCGGAGGCGGTCGGCGCGAAGCGACTCGTCCTCTTCCACCACGATCCGACGCACTCCGACGAGACGATGCAGAAGCTGGAATCCGAGGCGCGATCGCTCGTCGAGGACGGCGAGGACCCGCCGACGGTTGCGCGTGAAGGCATGGTGCTCGAGCTCTAGCGGACGCGCCGCACCGCATCCAGCGCGCGGCCGTAGCCAGAGGCCGCGAGCCTCACGACCTGCACGCGCTCGCCCGCGTGTGGAGCGTGGACCATCCGGCCGTGCCCGACGTAGATGCCGACGTGGCCGTTGCCCCAGAAGAAGAGCAGATCACCCGGCCTCAGGCGCGACGAGCGGATCGGCCGGCCCGCTCCCGCGAGCGCGTACGAGCTGTGCGGGAGCGCGATCCCGAGCCGCCCGTAGGTCCAGTAGACGAGACCGGAGCAGTCGAAGCCCGAGCTCGGCGACGTTCCGCCCCAGCGGTACGGTACGCCCACGGCTTTCAGCGCGATCCGCGCGGCTCGTTGGCCGAGCGTCCGCTTCTTGTGCAGGAGTCGCTTCGGTAGCCGCCAGTTCGCATGAAGCCGGAACGGGTGACGAGCGAAGTGCTTTCGCGGCGCGGGCGTCCTTCTCTGCGTCGCGCCCGCAGGCCCGGTGAACAAGACGGCGCAGGCGAACGCGCACGCGGCAAGGGCGAGCGCAAGCATGCGGCTGCGGAGGACGTTCGGCATCAGGGCGAGCGGGTCGTCGGGCTGCGGAAGTGGGCGGGCGCAGCCCTGGCCTGTTCGTGACTCCGCAGACCCTAGTCCGGCAGCTCGACCTGTCGACCCCCCAGATGGGTCATTTCTAGATCATGTGCGGATGGGATCGATCCTCGACGCGATCGGGAACACGCCGCTCGTCCAGCTGCGTCACTGCGTGCCCGCGAACGGCGCGGAGCTCTGGGTCAAGCTCGAGTACTGCAACCCGTCCGGCTCGATGAAGGACCGAATGGCGCTGGCCATGGTCGAGGGCGCGGAGCGTGACGGCCTGATCGCTCCGGGCGACACGATCGTCGAGTACACGGGTGGTAGCACCGGCCCCGGCCTCGCGCTCGTCTGCGGCGCCAAGGGCTACCGCGCGCTGATCGTGATTGCGGACTGCTACACCGAGGAGCGTCTCCAGCTGATGCGGGCGTTAGGCGCCGAGCTGGAGGTAATCCCGTCTGTCGAGGGCCGCCCCAAGGTGACGCCGCAGGACATCCAGAACATGGTCGCCCGCGCGGCCGAGCTCGCCGACCAGCCCGGCCACTACGCCACGGATCAGTTCAACAACCCGTACATCATTCCGGGCCATCGCGATCAGCTCGGACGCGAGATCTGGGACCAGACCGGCGGCCGTGTCACGGCCTTCTGCCAGGGCGTCGGAACCGCGAGCTCGCTGGTCGGCGTCGCAGAGGCGCTAAGGCCACACGGCGTCTTCATCCAGGCGCACGAGCCCGCCTCCTCTGCCGCGATCGGAGGCGGAACACCTGGCCCGTTCGCGATGCAGGGCTGGGCAGGGTTCGTCATGCCGCACTGGGACCCCGACAAGGTCGACCACCTCGAGGCGATCGGCGATGAGGAGGCCCTCGAGATGACGCTCCGGCTCTCGCGTGAAGACGGCATCTTCGCCGGCATCTCGACGGGCGCCAACGTCGTCGGCGCGCACCGGCTCGCGGAGCATCTCGGGCCGGACGCCGTGATCGTGACGCTCGCGGTCGACAGCGGGTTCAAGTACCTGAGCGTGGGCCCGTTCGCGGAGCTTGCCTGACGCGCCCTGGGCGACTCGTATAACGTCGCCGCACAATGCGACTGCCAGGAGGGCTCATGGTGCTTGCCTCGGACTACCCGTTCCTCGACGTCCTGTGGACGATGTTCATCTTCTTCCTCTGGATCGTCTGGTTCTGGCTTCTCTTCACCGTCTTCATCGACGTCTTCCGCCGACACGACATCCATGGAGGAAAGAAGACGCTCTGGCTGATCTTCGTGATCATCCTGCCGTTCTTAGGCGTCTTCATCTACATCATCACGCAGAACGACGGCATGACCCAGCGCAATCTCGATCGCGCCAAGGCTCAGCAGGCGCAGTTCGACTCGTACGTCCGCGAGACCGCCGGCGGCGGCGGAGCGGCAACCGAGATCGCGAACGCCAAGCAACTGCTGGACCAGGGTGCGATCACCCAGGCCGAGTTCGACGCGATCAAGCAGAAGGCGCTGGCCTGAGGCACGGCGTCAGCTGACATAAGCGCCGACCAAAGCAGAATGTCCGGGAGGGCGAGCGGCTCGATGCTCGTCCTCCTGACCCTGGCCGCCGGGCAGTTCCTGATGACGCTCGACAGCTCGGTGATGAACGTCTCGATCGCGACCGTCGCCAAGGACGTAGGCACGACCGTGACCGGGATCCAGGGCGCGATCACGGCGTACACGCTCGTGATGGCGGCGCTGATGATCACGGGCGCCAAGGTCGGGGCGATCATCGGGCGCAAGCGGGCGTTCGCGATCGGCTGCGTGATCTACGGCTGCGGGTCGTTCACGACGTCGATCTCCCCGAGCCTGCCCGTGCTGCTCTTCGGCTGGTCGTTCCTCGAGGGAGTGGGCGCGGCGCTGATCCTGCCGGCGATCGTCGCCCTCGTCGCCGGAAACTTCCCTGCCGAGCGACGGCCTGCTGCGTTCGGGCTGGTCGCCGCGGCGGGCGCCGTCGCGGTCGCGGTCGGCCCGCTGATCGGCGGCTTCTGCACGACGTACTTCTCATGGCGCTGGGTCTTCGCCGGTGAAGTCGTCGTCGTCCTCGTGATCCTCCTGCTGTCCCGGCGGATCGCGGATGCTCCGGCCGAGGAGCGCCCGAAGCTCGACGTCGTCGGAGCGATCCTCTCGGCGCTCGGGCTCGGACTCCTGGTGTTCGGCGTCCTGCGCACGAGCGAGTGGGGCTGGATCCAGCCGCGTCCGGACGGGCCGTCCTGGTTCAACCTCTCGCCGACGGTCTGGTTCGTCCTGGCCGGCCTGCTCGTGATCTGGCTCTTCTTTCGCTGGGAGCACCGTCTCGAAGCCAAAGGCAAGGAGCCGCTCATCAGGCCGGACATGCTCCGCAACCGTCAGTTGAGCGGCGGGCTGACGATGTTCTTCTTCCAGTTCCTCGTCCAGGCGGGGCTCTTCTTCGTGGTGCCGCTCTTCCTCTCCGTCTGCCTCGGGCTGTCCGCGCTCGCCACCGGCGTCCGCCTGCTGCCGCTTTCGCTGACCCTCCTGATCGCCGCGCTCGGGATTCCTCGGGTGTTCCCCAACGTCTCCCCGCGGCTGATCGTGCGCAGCGGGCTGCTCTCGCTCCTCGCGGGGACGGTTGTTCTGCTCGGCTCGCTCGACGCCGATGCAGGGGCCGAGATCGTCTTCGTCCCGATGCTCCTCGTCGGGCTCGGGATCGGCGCGCTCGCGTCGCAACTCGGAGCCGTCACCGTCTCGGCCGTTCCCGACGACCAGAGCCCTGAGGTGGGCGGCGTCCAGAACACGATGACGAACCTCGGCGCCTCCCTTGGCACCGCAATCGCCGGCTCGCTCCTGATCGGCGCGCTGGCGCTGTCGTTCTCCTCCAACATCCAGCAGAGCTCGGCGATCCCGAGCCGCGTGAAGGAGGACTTCCAGGTGAAGATCGCAGGCGGAGTGCCGTTCGTCTCCGACGCCGACCTGAAGCACGCTCTCGACGAGGCGGGTGCGAGCTCGAAGACGACCGACGCGGCGGTCGACGCGTACTCCGAGGCACGTCTCGACGGCCTGCGGGCGGCCCTCGCGATTCTCTCGATCCTGACCATCTGCGCGCTCTTCGCGGCGCAGCGGATCCCGGAAGTCCAGCCCGGAGGCGTAAAGTCGTAGCGCGATGTGCCGCTGGCTCGCCTACTCGGGAACGCCGATCAAGCTTGAGGAGCTGCTCCTCAAGCGCGACCACTCGCTGATCGACCAGAGCCTGCACTCTCGGATGGGCGCCACGACGACGAACGGCGACGGCTTCGGGGTCGGCTGGTACGACGAGGACGAGGTGCCGAGGGTCTACCGCAGCACGCATCCCGCGTGGAACGACCGCAACCTGAAGGAGCTCGCCGCCGGGATCTCGTCGCCGCTCTTCTTCGCGCACATCCGGGCTTCGACCGGTTCCGCGATCCAGGAGACGAACACGCACCCGTTCCGCTACGGGAAGTGGCTGTGGATGCACAACGGGCTGATCCGCGACTTCCCGACGGTGCACCGCGAGCTCGTGAACAAGATCGACGACTCGTTCTTCAACTCGATCGAGGGCACGACCGACTCGGAGACGATGTTCTACCTCGCGCTCACGTTCGGTCTCCAGAGCGACCCGGTGGCTGCGGTCGAGCAGATGGTCGGCGTCGTCGAGGACACCGGGCGCAAGCACGACATCGAGCTGCCGATCCAGATGACGATCGCGACCACCGACGGGCAGTCGATCTGGGCGTTCCGCTACTCGAGCGAGGGGGACTCGCGGTCGCTCTGGTTCAGCACGCGGATGGACGAGCTGAAGCTGCTCTACCCGGCGCTCCACCAGCTGGAAGGCCTGTCGGACGAGACGCGGGTGATCGTCTCGGAGCCGCTCGGCGACCTACCCGGCGTGTGGAACCAGGCGCCGGAGTCGCACTACGGGATCGTGCAGCCGGGCGCCGACAAGCTCGCCCCGTTCACGCCCCAGCGCTAGTAGCCGACTCGCGCGCGAGCAGCCGCCTGCATTGCTCCGCGTTGACGACGTTCCCTTTCTCCTCGTGCAGGCTGATCGCATGTTCGAGCGCCTCGGCAGCCCGGTCCCGGTCGCCGCTCGCGCGCAGGACTTCGGCGAGGTTGACGAGGACTGCGGCGTGCGCCGAGAGGTTGTCGTTCCCGGTCATCGCGGCTGCGGCGTCCCGCGCCTCGTCGAGCGCTTCATCGATCCGCCCTGCGCGGGCGAGAGCTCGTGCGCGGTTGCTCTTCCAACGGGGCGCGTAGCCGCCGTGCTCGCGAGCCAGTTCGAGCTCGGCGACGGCCTCGACGTCCCGACCCTGGTCGAGGAGCAGGCTCGCCAGGTCGGTGCGGTACATCGCGACGTAGCGCGAGGCACCCATCTCGGTTGCGAGCCGAATCGCCTCCCGGGTCTCACGCTCCGCCGCCACGAGGTCGCCGGCGAGCTCCTCCATCTCCGCGCCGGCGATGTGTGCCTCGGCCAGGCCGTAGGCGATGCCGAGCTCGCGGCAGATCGCCTTCGATCGCTCGAGCTTGTCCCGGGCCACGTCGAAGCGGCCGAGCCGCGAATCGAGGTACGGGCCCCCGAGCAGCGCGTCGGCCTCGATCGCCACGAGCCCGTGCTCGCGGCCCCAGGCGATCTCTTGATCGAGGAACGCGAGCACCTCGGTGACCGGAGTGCGTCCGAAGAGCATGGCGCCTCCGACCTCGTTCCAGGCCTCGATCTGGCGGCGCAGGTCGCCGGACTCGATCGCGTGCCGCCGCGCCTCGAGCACGGCGCGGAGCTGTGCGCCGCGGTCCTGGGCCGCAAGCTCGGCCATCCCCATCAGTTGCCAGGCGTCCGCGAGGTGAGCGTGGTCGCCCGCCGCGCCAAAGTATTCGATCGCCCGCCGGGCAACTTCTCGCACGCGGTCCGGCGACGTCCGCTCCTGCATGAACTTCACGCTGACCAGCTCGATTTCGGCCTTCAGCTCCGCAGTCTCGTCTCCGTTGCGACGCGCGTCGGCGATCGCGTCGGTGAGGACCGCCGCCGCCTCGTCCACGGCGCCACTGTCCCGTAGGGCGCGCCCCAGGGCGGGAAGCAGGCCCGCATGCTCCCGCGCGTCGACTTCCAGCAGGCGGCTCGCGCGCTGGAGGAGCGACACGGCCGTGCTCGGCTCGAAGCGATCGAGGGCCCGACGCCCGGCTCGCGCGAGCAGCAGGCCTCCTCGTCGCGCCTGCGCCTCGGCGGCGGGATCGATCCTGCCGAGATCGACGCGGTACTGGTACGCCTGCTCCAGGTGGTAGCCGACGATCTCGTCGGCCGCGCCGAGCTCGTCGGCACGGCTCTCGAGCCACGACGCGAGACGACCGTGGAGGTCGGCTCGAACTTCTTTCGGAATGGACGAGTAGGCGACGTCGCGGATCAGGACGTGGTTGAAGCGGAAGCCGTCGTCGCCGGCGAACAGGGAGCGATCGGGTCGGACGAACTCCTTCCGGCCGAGGGCGAGCAGGATCGAACCCAGGCCAGCCGTCTCCTCGGAGGCAACGAGCTCGGAGACGGACCCGCGATGGAAGAGCCGGCCCTCGACCGACGCGCGCTGGAGGATCGTGCGCTCGGCGGGCTCGAGGCGGTCGATGCGCGCCGCGAGGAGCGCGTTGATGGTCGCGGGGATCGCCTCCTGACTCGCGCCGGGATCGTCCGCCAGCATCGCGAGCAGCTGTTCCGCGAACAGCGGATTGCCCTCGGCCGAGGCGAGCACCCGCTCGCGAAGCCCTGCCGGCAGATCGTGCTCGCGCAACAGCTCGTCGACGAGGCTCTCCGACGCGGCGTCGTCGAGCGCCTTGAGCGTGACCAGTCCCGCGTGCGGCTGCGCGGCCCACGACGGTCTCGTCTCGAGCAGATCGGGCCGCGTCAGACAGACGATCAGGATCGGGGCAGTGGACGAAGCTGCGACGACGTACTCCAGAAGGTCGAGCATCGTCGGCTCGGCCCAGTGGATGTCGTCGACGACGAGGACGAGCGGCCGGGCCGAGGCGATCGTCTCGAAGAGGCGCCTGAAGGCCCAGGCCGTCTCCTCCGGTGATCCTGCCGCGCTGTCGACCGCGCCTGCGATCAGCCGAGCGGCGACCTCCCCGCGTTCCACCCCGGCCAGGAGCTGCCGCAGCTCGGGCTCGGGATTCTCGCCGGCGACCTCCCGCACGACCTCGCTCAACGGCAGGTAGGAGATCCCGTCTCCGTACGCGACGCAGCGGCCGACAAGAACTCGTGCGCGTGTCTCGAGCGAGCCGATCAACTCCCGCACGAGGCGGGACTTGCCGATTCCAGGGGTGCCGATGATCGTCGCCAGCTCGCACGACCGAGCCTCGACGGCCTTCTCGAAGGCCTCGCCGAGAACCGCGAGCTCCTCGCTGCGGCCGACGAATGGAGTACGGATCGGGCGGGTGAACGCCGGGACGTCCGGCCTGACGGAGATCAGTCGCCAGGCGGCCAGCCGGTCGCTTTTCCCCTTCGCGTCGATCGGCTCGACGGCCTCGGCGACGATCGCCTCGCCGACGATGCCGTACGTGTTCGCTCCGAGGAGCACCTCATCCGGCGCGGCCGCCTGCTCCAGTCGAGCCGCGACGTTGACGGCATCCCCCGTTGCGAGCCGCTGGTCAGTGGCGGAGTCGGTGCCGCCCACGACGACCTCGCCCGTGTTGACGCCGGTTCGGGTCGTGATTCGGACGCCGTGTTCCCGGTCGAGCTCTTCGTTCAGCCGTTCGAGGGCGACGCGGAGCTCGTCGACGGCGCGGACGGCCCGCGCGGCGTCGTCCTCGCGGACGACCGGCACGCCGAACACGGCCATCACCGCGTCGCCGATGAACTTCTCGACCGTTCCGCCGTGACGCTCCAGCGCGACCTGGGCCGTCGCGAAGTAGCGCGACATCACTTCGCGCAAGGTCTCGGGATCGAGGCGTTCGCCGAGCGCCGTCGACCCGGCGAGGTCGATGAAGACCACGGTCACGGTCTTCCGCGCGGCATCCGACGGGCCCGGCAGGCGCGCGCCGCAGGCGTCGCAGAACCGTGCTCCCTCGGCGTTCAGCCGTCCGCACTCGCTGCACCGCATGGCGGGAGCGTACGCTCGCCGGGCGACAGGGGCTACGCGGGCGTGTCGGCCTCGAAGAGGCCGGCCTGGTGGGCCAGGACGACCGCCTGAACACGGTCGCGGAGGTCGAGCTTTTGGAGGATGTGCGTGACGTGCGTCTTGACCGTGGTCTCGCTGATGTAGAGGTCTTCGGCGATCTCCCCGTTCGAGAGGCCGCGGGCCATGAGGCGAAAGACCTCTCGTTCGCGCTCGCTCAGGTCGTCGAGCCCCGTCGGGGGCTCGGGCCGCGGCATCCGGGCGAACTTCTCGATCACGCGCCGCGTGACCGTGGGCGAGAGAAGCGCCTCACCATCGGCAACGGTCCTGATCGCGGCGATCAGCTGCTCCGGAGAGTCGTCCTTGAGGACGAAGCCACTCGCCCCGGCGCGGAGCGCCTCGTAGACGTATTCGTCGAGATCGAACGTCGTGAGGATCAGGATTCGTGCGCCGCTGTCGGCCGCAAGGATGCGCCGGGTTGCCTGAAGCCCGTCGAGCTCCGGCATGCGGATGTCCATCAAGACGACGTCCGGGTCGAACCGGGCGGCCTTGTCCACCGCTTCGAGCCCGTTGCTCGCCTCTGCGACGACCTCGACGTCCTCCTCGCCGGCGAGGAGCATGCGGAAGCCGGCGCGCACCATCGACTGGTCGTCGGCGACGAGGACTCTGATCGTCATCGTCCGTCGTTCTCGAGCGGCAGGCGCGTGCTGAGCACGAAGCCGCCTCCGTTGGCCGATCCGGCGCTCATCTCGCCCCCGTAGATCTTGACGCGCTCTCGAACTCCGACGAGACCGTGCCCGAGCCCGTCGGTCGTCGAGCTGCCCTGGCCGTTGTCGCGGACCTCGATCTCGAGCTCGTCGGCCTTGTAGCGGAACGTCACGTCGGCATCGGAGGCCTGCGCATGCTTGAGCGCGTTCGTCAGGCCCTCTTGGACGATGCGGTACGCGGAGAGGTCGATCCCGCGCGGGAGCGGGACGGGCGCTCCGTCCACGTGCAACTCGACCGGCAAACCGGCTCGGCCGACCTCGGCCAGCAGCGAGTCGATGCCGTCGAGCCCGGGTTGCGGCACGAGCTCGGCCTCGTCCCCTTCGCGGCGCATCGCAGCCAGCAGGCGGCGCATCTCGGTGAGCGCAGTGCGGCCTGCGCGCTCGACGTCCCGGAGCGCCCCGCTCTGCTCACCCAGCTCGTCGGGAAGCTGATGCCTGACCGCGCCGACCTGGAGCACCATCACGCTCACGGCGTGGGCGACGATGTCGTGCAGCTCGCGCGCGATTCGTGCGCGCTCCTCCGCGACCGCGACGCGTGCGGCGGCCTCACGCTCGCGTTCGGCCTGCGTCGCCCGGATTTCGGCCGCCTCCGCCTTCTGCGCACGGTCGCGCAGGACAAACCCGGCGGCCCAACTGATGCCGAAGTCGACCGGGATGACCAGGAGCTCGGCCGTCAGGTGGCCCGGGATGTTGTAGACGACGGTGACGATGCCGCCGAGGACGATCGCGAGCCCGGCCCAGGCTCGCTTGAGGTCGCGCTGATTTCCGAGCAGGAACGCGGCGACGAGCCCGACGGGAAAGAGGGCGACCATGAACGGAATGAGCTGGCCGTCGACGAACGAAATGGCGGTCGCGATCAGCCAGTAGGACGCCGGCGCCGCGAACGGAAACCGTCTGCGGGCGAAGAGCGGCGCCACCAACAGGGCGACCAGCGGGAGGGCGTAGCGGATCGCCATGGGCGACGAGTCCCTGCCCAGGATCAGCTCGAGCAGGGCCGTGGTCAGGAGCGCTCCGATCAACAGCTCGTACGAGTGCCTGCGGGCGAGGGATACGACCCGGGTCATGCGTTGAAAGTACTCCACACGCTCACTCGTCGCCTCCTACCTGAGTAGGAGTCGAAATCGTCGCCGGGTCTGATCCCGAATCAGGCCTTCAGACGACGCCGTTCCGCGGCTGCCCTCCTAGCGTCAGTTCCGGGAGTTCTCACATGCGAAGGAGGAAGCTCATGGCCCCGACCAAGTCCAACAACCTGGCGGCCCGGATGGGGCGCTGGAGTGCAGACCACTGGAAGACCGCGACCTTCGGCTGGCTCGCGTTCGTGATCGTCGCCTTCGGGCTCGGCGGTCTCGCGGGCACGAAATCGATCGACCCGAACAAGCCCGGCCCGGGCGAGTCGGGCCGGATGGACCGGGTCCTCGACGCCGGCTTCAAACGTCCTGCCGACGAGAGCGTCCTCGTCCAGAGCCGTTCGCTGCCGGTGACCGACCCGGCGTTCAAGTCCGCGGTCGCCGATGTCGCCGCCCGGCTGTCGAAGCTCGAAGCCGTTCAGAACGTCCGCTCCCCATTCGACGCGGGGAACGCGGATCAGATCTCCAAGGGCGGCCACGCGGCGCTCGTCGACTTCGCCATCCGCGGCGACGCCGACAAGGCGTCGGACAAGATCGACCCCGTTCTCGCGCAGGTCGCCGCGGCGCAGCGGGGGCATCCCGGGCTCTTCATCGGCGAGTTCGGAGACGCGAGCGCCGTGAAGGCGGTTCAGACCGCGTTCGCGGACGATCTCGGGAAGGCGGGGCTGCTCTCGCTCCCGATCACGCTCGCCATCCTCCTGATCGCGTTCGGCGCGCTCGTGGCGGCGGGCATCCCGCTGCTGCTCGCGCTGACCGCCGTGTTCGCGACCTTCGGGCTGATCGCGATCCCGAGCCACCTCCTGCCCGTAGCGCAGCAGACGCCCGCGCTCGTTCTGCTGATCGGGCTCGCGGTCGGCGTCGACTACTCGATGTTCTATCTCCGGCGCGAGCGCGAAGAGCGTGCCGCCGGACGCAGCGAGCGGGCTGCGATCGAAGCCGCTGCAGCAACGTCCGGCCGCTCGGTGCTCATCTCCGGACTGACCGTGATGACCGCGATGGCCGGCATGTTCCTGACCGGCGACAAGATCTTCGCGTCGTTCGGCGTCGCCACGATCCTCGTCGTGGCGATCGCGATGCTCGGCTCGCTGACCGTCCTGCCTGCTCTGCTGTCGAGGCTCGGCGACGGTGTCGACCGCGGGCGCGTCCCATTCGTCAGCCGCCTGCGCCGCGACGACGGCGAGGGCAGGATCTGGGGTGCGGTCATCGATCGGGTCCTGCGCCGGCCGTTGCTTTCGGCCGTGCTCGCGGGTGGCTTCCTGCTCGTGCTCGCGATCCCGGCGATCCAGCTGAAGATGGCTCAGGCGGGCCCGGACACGTTTCCGAAGTCGCTGACCGCGGTTCAGGCCTACGACCGCATGCAGGGGGCGTTTCCGGGAGAAGCGATGGCGGTGAACGTCGTCGTCCAGGCGCCGAACGTGAAGTCGCCGCAGATGCGGTCCGCGATCGCCGACCTCAGGCAGCGTGCCCTGGCGAGCGGCCGCATGTACGAGCCGATCACAGTCGACGTCAACCAGGCCGGAACGGTGGCGGACATCAGCGTCCCGATCAGGGGGAAGGGCTCCGACGACGAATCCAATGCGTCCCTTGCGCTGCTGCGGAATGACATCGTCCCGGGCACGGTGGGCGCGCTGCCCGCCGCTGACGCCGGCGTCACCGGCTTCACGGCGCAGTGGAAGGACTCGAAGGACGACATGAAGGCGAACCTGCCGCCTGTCGTCGCGTTCGTCCTCCTCTTCGCGTTCGGGCTGATGCTCGTCGCTTTCCGCTCGATCGTGATCGCGGCCAAGGCGATCGTGCTGAACCTGCTCTCGGTGGGCGCGGCCTACGGCGTCCTCGTGCTCGTCTTCCAGCACGGCGTGGGCAAGAACCTGTTCGGCTTCACCTCGACGGCCGGTATCGACCCCGTGGTTCCGCTGCTTCTGTTCGTGATCCTCTTCGGGCTCTCGATGGACTATCACGTGTTCCTCCTGAGCCGGATTCGCGAGGCCGTGCAGCGAGGCGCGTCGACGGACGAGGCGGTCGCGCAGGGGATCAAGTCGACGGCGGGCGTCGTGACAAGCGCCGCGCTCGTCATGGTCGCGGTGTTCGCCGTTTTCATCGCGCTCTCGATGCTGTTCTTCAAGCAGTTCGGCGTCGGGCTTGCGGTCGCGGTACTGATCGACGCGACGATCGTCCGCGGCGTGCTCCTCCCGGCGTCGATGAAGCTGCTCGGCGACTGGAACTGGTGGCTCCCGAGCTGGCTCGCGTGGCTCCCGGAGCTCGGCCTGGAAAGCGCCCCCTCGGCGCCTCCTGCACGGGCGAGCTAGAGCAGCGCACGGCAACCGAGCGGCGACACCGTTCGCCGCTCGGTTGCCGGTGCGTGAAAATCGCCAGATGGCCGCGCTTCCCGTCCGCAGCGCCTCGCCCGCCGAGCTTTCGGCGTTGACGGAGACGATCTCGCTGGCGTTCAATGACGATCCGACCTGGAGCTGGGCGTTCCCCGACCCCGAGCTGCGCCGGCGGCAGATGCCGGTCTTCTGGAGCTTCATGATCGAGGGCGCGCTCCGGTACTCGTGGGTCTTGTGCACGGAGCGCTACGAGGCCGTCGCCGTCTGGATCCCGCCTGGCGGGACGGAGCTGGCCGAGGAGGCCGAAGCTCGGCTCGCTCCGTTGCTGGAATCGCTCGTCGGCGCTCACTCGGAGGATGTGCTGGAGCTGCTCGCCCGCTTCGAGGGAGCACATCCACACGACGAGCCGCACTACTACCTGAGCCTCCTCGGGACGCATCCGGATCACCGCGGGCAGGGAATCGGCATGCGCCTGCTCGCGGAGTGCCTCGCGCGGATCGACGAGGAGCACATGGCATGCTACCTCGAATCGAGCAACCCCGCGAACAATCACCGCTACGAACGGCTCGGGTTCGCCGCACTGGGCGCGTTCTACCCACCTGGTGAGCCAGTGCCCGTGACGACGATGTGGCGGGACGCGCGCTAGCGTCGCTTGCATTCCGTACCTAGGTACGGGTCTATAGTGGCCGCATGAGGGTCGGTGAGGTCGCAGAGCGCGCGGGCGTGAACGTCGAGACGCTTCGCTACTACGAGCGCCGCGGCCTCCTGCCCGAGCCGGAGCGCCTGCCGAGCGGGCACCGCCGCTACGACGAGGAGACTGTCCGCTTCCTGCGGGCGATCAAGGAAGCGCAGTCGGTCGGCTTCACCCTCGCGGAGATCGGCGAGTACCTCGGTGCGGCACGGCGCTCCGGTTCGCCCTCGGAGGCGCTGCGGGTGCGGATGGCGGCGAAGATCGACGAGATCGACGGGCGCATCGCGGGGCTGCGGCGGATGCGCGAGGAGCTCGCGCGGGTGGTCGGCTGCGCGTGCGACTCGCTCGACCACTGCACCTGCGGCGCCGCGTACCTGGCGCGACGCGGACGGGAGACGAGCGCCCCGCCCGCGCTCCTGCACGTCACGAACGGCGAAAGCGCGGGCAACACGCTGCGACAGACGGGGCTCGGCGGGGCGGTCCTGCCCTGGCAGGACGTCCTCCACGACGGGCCGGTGCCGGACGTCGCGCGCACCGAGCTTCTGCGCGTGCGCGCGCGGTTCCTGTCGGACTGCGGCTGGGGGCGCCAGAGCACGATCCGCGCCTCGCTCGAGCGGCGCGACCGCCAGTTTCGAGCAGCGCTACGGGACGGACGGCGCCTCGTGCTCTGGTTCGAGCACGACCTCTACGACCAGCTGCAGCTGCTGGACGCCCTCGCGCTGGCGCACG
>Ga0207674_10002909_pt1 | contig 21260 bp, 25 predicted proteins | sample KBSCornC72_FD_184303 | JGI IMG/M metagenome (GOLD analysis project Ga0207674, IMG submission 184303) | Corn rhizosphere microbial communities from Kellogg Biological Station, Michigan, USA - KBS Corn C7-2 (SPAdes) (version 2) | ecosystem: Host-associated > Plants > Roots > Rhizosphere > Soil ...
CAAGAATTAGGACGCGTTCGCGAGCGCCTCGCTCACGATACGGTCAAATTCGTTTCCGGTCGGAAAGCCGGCTTCGACCCAGCGGTCCTCGATGCGTCTCAATGTTCGAGCGATGATCGGACCCTCGGGAAGACCCCGGGCGATGAGGGTTCCCCCACCAACCGGAAGTCGCGGCGGTTTCCAGCCCCGGCTGGCAGCGACGGCTTCAGGCCGGGAAGCGAGAAGGAGCCGGTCGACGGCGCACTCCGTTCCGACACGATAGACCAACACCTCGGGCGACGTGAAAAGATCGGTCGCTGCGGAGCAGGACAGGCGCTTGCGGGCCTTGTTCGAAAGCCTGAGCCGAACGGCGACCTCCTCCGCCGTCAGCGCATTCCGGGGAAGAAGCGCGGCGAGGCGCCGCAGGGGATCACCTTCGACCTCGGCATCCTTCTCGGCTTTGATCAGCGCTGTAAGGCCCTTCAGGCTCTCGGCCGTGATTTCCGGCAGCACGGGCCGCAGGATCGCCCTGTCAAGCATAATGGAGACGGTAGCGGTCGGGTCGGGAACGGCCAGCAGCTTCAGAAGCTCATCGGCAATCCGCTCCCGTGACAGGGCCATAAGATCGTTCGCTCGCTCCGTGCAGGCATCGATCGCGGCCTTGTCGGGTTCGCCTGCGCCAAAGCGCGCATGAAAACGAAAGAAGCGGAGGATGCGCAGATGATCCTCGGCGATGCGCTGGAGAGGATCGCCGATGAAGCGAATGTGCCGCCCGTCCAGATCCTCCAGTCCGCCGAAATAATCGAAGATCTCGCCTGTGTGTGGGTCGGCCGAAAGCGCGTTGATCGTGAAATCACGCCGGGCAGCATCCTCCTTCCAATCGTCGGTGAACGCGACGGTCGCACGTCGCCCATCGGTCGAGACGTCTCGGCGGAGGCTGGTGATCTCCACCACCTGTCCGTCGCTCACCGCCGTGACCGTGCCATGGTCGATTCCCGTCGGCACCGCCTTGATCTTTGCCGCCTGCAGCCGATCGACGACCTCCTCCGGGCGGATACGCGTCGCCAGGTCCAGATCGCTGATCGGAAGACCGAGCAGGTCGTCACGCACGGCTCCACCGACATATCGGGTGGCACCTTTGTCAGCGTCGAGCGCCCGCAGCAGCTTCGCCATGCCGCGGCGCTTGCGCCATTTTGTCGCGTCGAGCTTCAGCTCCACTGCAGCCTGCGAGACAGATTGACGATCATGGCCGCCGTTGCTCCCCAGATCCTGCGATCGTTCCACATGATCTCGTAATAGTGGCGCTCCGCTCCCTGGAACAGTGCGCTGCGGTAGTGCTGATGGGCTGGGTCCAGTACGAAGTGCAGCGGAGCCTCGAACCAGTCAGCGACCTCGTGCTCGTGCGGAGCGAGCGGCAGGTTCGGGGGCACCACGCCAATAACCGGGGTGACGACATAGCCGGTTACGGTGCGGTAGGCTTCGATAGAGCCGATCACCTCGACCGAGCTCGGTTCAAGCCCAAGCTCTTCATGGGCTTCGCGCAGTGCAGCTCGCTCGGCATCTTCGCCCGGATCGATTCGGCCGCCGGGAAAGGCCACCTGTCCAGCATGCGTCCGCATATGTTCGCGCCGAACGGTAAGGATGAGGCCAGGCTCCGGCCGGTCCGTGACGGCGATGAGCACCGCGGCTGCAATCGACGCGGCGGCGCGCTGTTCCGGGAGATCACCTTCGAGCGGCGGTTCCGTCGGCGGTTCCGAAAGCGAAGCCCGCAAACGCTGCGCGAGGTTCATTCGGCCGAGTCCAGTGCGAAGAAGGCGCCATTGCTCCATATTCCCGCTGGTTCATGCCCTTCCGCGAGCGCGATGTCGGCGAGCTCATAATATACGGACCTGGTCAGCTCGGCCTCGAGCCCATGCCGGACTAAAAGGCGAGGGGAGGGGCCGGCTTCCGTTTCGACGATTGCAAGCGGATGGTCGGGGCCCAGGATCACAACGTCGCCGCTGTCGAGCTTGAGTGCAATCCGGCGAGCCGTGCCCTCGCCCTCGCTTCGCATCTCGATCGCCCGGAAGGCCGTCGAATCCACCTCGATCTCGAGCTTCTCGACGGGCGTGACCAGCACGTGACTTCCGTCCGGCTCACGCCGCAACACTGTCGAGAAGAGCCGGGTCATCGCGGGCCGGCGGATCGGCGAGCCTTGATGATACCAGGTTCCATCGCGCGCGATCCGCATCCCCGAATGGCCGCATCGATCGGGATTCCATTTGTCGACCGGCGGCAGGCGGCGCTGGTCCGCGAGATCCTGAAGTGCGGAAAGGGTCAGACCCTGCAATTCTATGGGCGGACGGCTCTCTGGCATTGGCATCCTGTTGTCATTGCGATGCAGGCGAAGCAATGACGGAACATGGGCAACGGACGGACAGCCATCGTCACCGGAGCTGGAAAGCGCGTCGGCGCGGACATCGCGCGGGCCCTCGTCGCGGATGGCTGGACGGTGATCGCCCACGTGCATCACCCGTCGGACAACGTGCCGGATGGCGCGATCAAGGTTTCGGCTGACCTGCTTCTGCCCGATTGCGCAGAGAGAATTTTCGCCGCCGTCGACGGCCACGCGCCGGTCTGCTTGCTCGTCAATAATGCCGCGCGATTCGCCTGGGACGGCTTCGGCGAGTTCGATCCTGGGGAATTCGATGCACACATGGCGGTCAACGTGCGCGCGCCCGCCCTCCTGATTGACCGTTTCAGCAAGGAGCAGGACGGTTCCCGGGATTCGCTGATCGTGAATCTTCTCGATTCGAAGCTCGCCGCGCTTAATCCCGACTATCTGAGCTACACTTTGTCCAAACAGGCGCTGGCCGGCCTGACCGAGCTTGCGGCGCGGGCGCTTGCTCCCAGGCGGATTCGCGTGAATGGGATTGCACCCGGATTGATGTTGCGATCGAGCGGCCAAAGCGAGGAGAATTTCGAGAGGATGCACGCCAACAACCCGCTTCGTCACGGAGTGACCACGGAGGATGTGATCAGCACCATCCGTTATCTTGTCGAAGCGCGGGCAGTTACCGGCCAGACGATCGTGGTCGACTCCGGTCAGCATTTCCTGGGCCTCGAACGGGACGTTCAGTTCCTGGAGGACCAATGAGTCAGGCCGAATCGACGTTGACCGGGCTGATTCCAGATCGGCTGAAGGTGCGTTCCGCACGAATTTTTCTCGATTCGCTCGAAGTTCAAGCCGACATCGGATTCCATGATTTCGAAGTGGGTGCCCCGCAAAGACTGCTGGTCACGGTCGAAATCTGGCTCGATGACCCATCAATTCCGCCAGACGACGATCCTGCGCGGGCGTGGAATTACGATTTCCTCCGGTCGGAGGTCGTCGAGATCGCGTCGGCCCGTCGCTATAATCTGCAAGAGACCCTCGCGAGCGCGGTATTCGACCGAATCGCTTCCTTCCATGGCGTCGGCGGCCTTCGGGTTCGGACATCGAAGCCGGACGTCTATGCCGATGCAGCCGGAGTCGGCGTGGAGATCGCTTCTTTCCCGGGCCAATGGCCGAACCGTTAGGTCCAGGCCTTCCGGCTGTGGAACAAAAGCCATTGCGCCGCCTTTGAGGCAGGGATAAGGGAGGCGCGCTTGCTGTCGATGATATGTTGATACATCGGCAGTCCCTTTCAAAGGCAGGGCGCGCGTTCGAACGCCCCGTCTGCCGTGATCCCGCGGCGTTTGAGGAGAATTGCGGCTGAATGTCTTACGCCCAACGCAAAGAGATTAGCGGCAACCGGACTCTGGCGATCATCATGGTCGTCATCCTGCAGTTCGGTCTTGGCTATGCGATCGTCACGGGCCTCGCTTACAACGTCATCAAGAAGTCCATTCAGGACTTGAAGACGTTCGACGTGGAGGAGGAACCGCCGCCACCGGAGGAGCCGCCGCCGCCGCCCAAGGACATGCCGAAGGTTCCGCCGCCGCCGATGACTCCGCCACCTTTGGTGCGGATGGCTCCGCAGCAGGAAACGATTCAAACGGTCGTGACCCCCGCGCCGCCGCCGATGCCGGTGATCAGCCAGGCGCCGCCGGCTCCGCCGCCTCCGCCTGCGCCGCGCAAGGTTGAGTCCGCGCACGCGAAGGGCAATTTGCTCGGCCTGTTCAGCGACGAAGATTATCCAGCGTCAGCGCAGGCCGCGGGTGCCGAAGGATCCGCTCAGGCACAGCTGACCATCGGAACGGACGGCCGAGTGGTCGGCTGCTCGCTGGTCAAGTCGACGGGCAATGGCGCGCTTGACGCAGCGACGTGCAACATCTTGCGCCGCCGTGCGAAATTCACTCCCGCGAAAGATAGCAACGGCAACGCCACGACCGACACGGTGACGACACCGACGATCGTGTGGCGGTTGCAGGGCGAATAGAATTTAAACCCGATAGAGATTTCAGAAGGAAAGCACACACATGCAAGCAGCAGCCGGACAAGCAGCAAATGCTAATCCTTATGGCCTGATTCCCGCTCTCCAGCAGGGCGGCGTCATTGCCATCTCGGTCTTCACGATCCTCGTCATCATGTCGATCGGCACGTTCTACATTCTGTTCACGAAGCTCATGCAGCAGCAGAAGATCATCTCCCAGGGCCGCAAGGTTCGGGCGAGCTTCTGGAATGCACCGAACCTTCGTGAGGCGGCGACCAAGCTCGAGAATCGCAGCGCGTATCGCGCGATCGTCGACGACGCGCTGCTCGCGCAGGACCAGCACGGCAAGCTGACCGACCCGATCGACCAGCACGACTGGATGGCGAACAGCCTGGCACGCAGCCAGGGCGCAATCGGCGCCCGTCTGGGTGAGGGCCTCGCCTTCCTCGCGACCGTGGGCTCGACCGCTCCGTTCATCGGTCTGTTCGGCACCGTCGTCGGCATCTACCGCGCGCTGATCAAGATCGGTGCGGCCGGTCAGGCATCGATCGACACCGTTGCCGGCCCGGTCGGTGAAGCGCTGATCATGACCGCGCTCGGCCTGGTCGTCGCGGTTCCGGCGGTGCTTGCCTACAACTGGCTGATCCGCCGCAACAAGTCGATCATGGAGGATCTCGCTGCCTTCACGAACGACCTGCACGGTTACCTGATGTCGGCCGGTGCGGTGAAGCCGCGCATGGCCGCACCGTCGGGCTCGGGTGCTCGCACGACTGCTCAGACCCGGACGGGCGCTCCCGCCGCGTCGGGTAGCGAGCCGGTTCGCCAGCCGACGACCGCCGAATAATCACCGATCGGGCCGGTCGAGCTTCGTCCGGCCCGGCGGCTGAAAGCGGTTCAACAAGGAAAGTATCTAGCCGATGGCAATGAACGTTGGACAAGACACGGGCGAAGAAAATGTCCCGATGTCCGACATCAACACCACGCCGCTCGTCGACGTGATGCTGGTGCTCCTGATCATCTTCCTGATCACGGTGCCGGTCGTCATCCAGACCATTCCGCTGCAATTGCCGAAGGTGCGGTTCGAGGCGACCACGACCAAGCCGGAGAACGTGTCTCTGTTCGTCAAGAATGGTCCCGGCGGAACGTGCGACGTGTACTGGAACCTGACGAAGGTCACTCAGCAGGACCTGCTGAAACGGGCGGTTCAGAAGCTCGAAGACCAGATCAAGAAGGTCGGCGGGGTCCAGAACATCAACGAAGAGAATATGCCCGAGGCGCACATCCGCGGCGATATCAACACCCAATACAAGTGCATTGGCGCGGCGATCATCACGATGCAGCAGGCAGGCTTCCAGCGGGTCGGCTTCATTTCCGAGCCACCGCCGCTCGCCGGCGTGCGCGCCGACTAGGAGTTATTTGCAATGGCAATGCAGACCACCGGCGACAATGCCGAAGGCGAGCCGATGATGGATATCAACACGACGCCGTTGATCGACGTCATGCTGGTTCTTCTCATCATGTTCATCATCACGATCCCGATCCAGACGCACGCCGTGAAGCTCGACCTTCCGGTCAATCAGCAGAACAACCCGCCGCCGCCGATCGAGCCGCAGAAGAATAAGGTTGTCGTTACGGCGCAGGGCCAGGTCCTTTGGAACGGCAATCCGGTTACGCTCGACCAGCTTCGGCAGTATATCGATATCACGCAGCAGATGAATCCGGTTCCGGAGCTTCACCTGCAGCCGGACGCCACCGCCCGCTATGAGCTGGTCGATGAGGTGCTTGCCGTCACGAAGCGGGCCCACGTCCAGAAAATGGGCTTCGTCGGCAACGAATATTATATGAGCATCTTCTAGGTCGTTCAGACCTGGGGATTGAATGGGCGGTTCCTTCGGGAGCCGCCCATTTTCTTTGTCCATTGAATATCGGTGGGAGATGATATACTATTTCTCATGGAGGTGAGCCATGGGACGTCCTCTTCAGATTTCCGACCCACTGCCGATGGTGGAGATGAACACCACTCCGCTCATCGACGTCATGCTCGTCCTGCTCATCATGTTCATCATCACCATTCCCATCCAGACGCACGCGGTGAAGCTCGACCTTCCGGCATCCTGCAAGAACTGCCCGGCGCCGAACGCCAGCAAGAATGTCGTTCGAATTACGAACGAGGGCGGGATTCTGTGGAACGATCATTCGATCAGCGGAGGGGACCTGAGCTTCCTGCTCAATGAAACCCAGCACATGAGGCCGATACCCGAACTTCACCTGCGGCCCGACGCAGCCGCCCGGTATGAGACCGTCGACGACGTCCTGGCGATCACCAAGCGAGCGAGAGTCGCCAAGATGGGGTTCGTCGGCAATGAGGCTTACCTGAAGGCCTTCTAGCCGCTCCACTCTGGCGCTCTTCAAAGCGTCATGCCATTGCACGGCGCAATGTCAGAACAGCGTCGATTTGCCGTCGTGATCCTTGCTGCGGGGCAGGGAACGCGCATGCGCTCGGACACGCACAAGGTGCTGCATCCGATCGCCAGCCGCCCGCTTCTTCTTCACCTCCTCGAACGGGTTGATGCGCTCGGGGCGGAAAAGCGCGTCGTGGTGGTCGGAAAGGGCCGCGACCAGGTCGAGCTCGCGCTCGCGGGCCGCGACGTCGCGATCGCCCATCAATCGGAGCAAAAAGGTACGGGACACGCGGTCCAGCAAGCGGCGGAGGCGCTGGAGGGATATGAAGGACCGGTCCTGATCCTCTACGGCGACACCCCATTCGTGGAGGCGCAGACCCTGCGGCGCATGCTCGACCGGTTGAACGGGGATGATGGCCCCGGAGTGGTCGTGCTCGCATCCTGCCCTAGCGACCCAGCGAAATATGGCCGGATCATTCTCGGTGGGGGCGATCAAATCGAAAAGATGGTCGAGTTTCGCGACGCGACCGAAGAAGAGAGGGCGGTTCGCCTCTGCAATTCGGGCATGATGGCCGTTCGGGCGAAGGATCTATTCCGCTGGCTCGACCAGGTCGGAAACGACAATGCCGCACAGGAATATTACCTGCCCGACATCGTCAATATCGCAGCCGCCGAGGGCCGCGAGGCTGTAGTCATCGAGGGCGATCCCTATGAAACGGCCGGCGTCAACAGCCGCGCCGAACTCGCGCACCTCGAGCTCGAATGGCAGCGGCGAAGGCGTGAAGAGGTGCTCGATGAGGGCGCGACGCTGATCGACCCGGAAAGCGTCTGGTTCGCCTATGATACAAAGCTCGCCCGTGACGTGACGGTCGAGCCGCACGTCGTTTTCGGGCCTGGCGTCGAAGTGGCCGAGGGCGCGGTGATCAAGGCGTTCAGTCACATAGAAGGTGCGATTATCGGCGCGAAGGCGAGCATCGGACCATTCGCGCGCATCCGCCCGGGAACCACGCTTGCCGATCGGACCAAGGTCGGGAACTTCGTCGAGATCAAAAAGGCCGACATCGGCGAGGGCGCGAAGGTCAATCACTTGTCCTATGTCGGAGACGCGGACGTAGGGGCGGGATCGAACATCGGAGCCGGCACGATCACCTGCAATTACGACGGTTTCGGCAAGTATCGGACCGTCATCGGCGAAGGGGCATTCATCGGATCCAACACGGCCCTGGTCGCGCCGGTCAAAGTTGGCGCCGGGGCGATCGTCGGGGCCGGATCGGTGATCACGGAGGATGTCGAGCCCGACGCTCTTGCGGTCGAGCGTAGCGAACAGAAAGGAATCGCCGGCTGGGCGAAGCGGTTCCGGGAGCGGATGACCCGCAAGGCTGCCGAATAATGTGCGGAATCGTCGGAATCGTCGGCAAGACCGACGTCGCCCAGCGTTTGTTCGACGGTCTCAAGCGCCTCGAATACCGCGGTTATGACTCGGCTGGTATTTGCACCATCGACAGCGGCGAGCTTGTGCGACGGCGGGCGGAGGGCAAGCTCGATAATCTCGCTCGCGAGCTTTCGGCCGACCCGCTCCACGGAACGACAGGCATCGCCCACACCCGTTGGGCGACGCACGGAGCTCCGACCGTCGGCAACGCACACCCGCATATCGTCGGACCGGTCGCTCTCGTGCACAACGGCATCATTGAGAACTTCAAGCCGCTTCGGGACGAGCTGATCGCTGAAGGGCGCAGGTTCGAGAGCGAAACCGACACCGAAGTGGTCGGCCATCTTGTCGCGCGTGAGGTCGAACGGGGGGCGTCACCGCAGGAAGCGGTCGCTGCCGTGCTTCCCAGGCTAAACGGGGCTTTCGCCATCGCCTTCCTGTTTCGCGATCATCCGGACCTGATCGTCGGCGCGCGCATGGGAGCGCCGCTGACCGTGGGCTATGGCGACGGAGAGAATTACCTGGGGTCGGACGCGCTGGCGGTCGCGCCCTGGACCCAGCAGATCGCATATCTCGACGAGGGGGACTGGGCCGTCGTTCGCCGCGACCGCATCGAAATCTTCGATCGAAACAATCAGCCGGTCGAGCGCGAGATCGTCGAATCCGGTGCGTCCTCGGCTCCGGTCGAGAAAGGCAATTACCGGCATTACATGCAGAAGGAGATTTTCGAGCAGCCGATCGTGGTTGCGCAAACTCTCCAGAGCTACGTCCGTCCGTTCGAAGGCGAGGTTGCGTTGCCTGTTGCCGAAGCCGACCTCGAAAGCATCAATCGCCTGACAATCGTCGCATGCGGGACCAGCTATTATGCCGGGCTGGTCGCCAAATATTGGGTCGAGCAATTCGCCCGCGTTCCGGTCGACATCGATGTTGCAAGCGAGTTCCGCTATCGCCAACCGGTGCTCGAGCCGGGCGGGCTAGCACTCTTCATCAGCCAGTCGGGAGAGACGGCGGACACGCTCGCAGCGCTGAGGCACGCGCGCGCGGAACGGCAACGCATCGCCGTCGTGGTCAACGTTCCGACGAGCTCAATGGCGCGCGAAGCGGATTTGCTTCTTCCGACCCATGCCGGACCCGAAATCGGCGTTGCTTCGACCAAGGCCTTCACCTGCCAGCTGGCGGTCCTTGCGGCGCTGGCGGCGAACCTTGCACGTGCCAACGGCCACCTGAGCAGCGACGAGGAGAAAGAGATCGTCGCCCATCTTCAGGAAGCGCCGGCGGCATTGAATGCCGCGCTCAACCACGACGACGATATCGCCGCGATGGCGCACCTGATCGCGCCGGCGCGGGACGTGCTCTACCTTGGCCGCGGCCCCGACTTCCCAATGGCACTGGAAGGCGCACTTAAGCTCAAGGAAATCAGCTACATCCATGCCGAGGGCTATGCCGCCGGAGAGATGAAGCATGGGCCGATCGCGCTGATCGACGACAATGTCCCGGTCATCGTGATCGCGCCGTCGGGTCCGTTGTTCGAGAAGACCGTCAGCAACATGCAGGAGGTCCGCGCGCGCGGCGGCAAGATCGTCCTGATCAGTGACGCCAAGGGCATCGCCGAAGCCGGGGAGGGCTGCATGGCGACGATCGAGATGCCCGAGGTTCACCCATTGATCGCGCCTTTGGTTTACGCGGTCCCGGTGCAGCTGCTCGCCTATCATGTGGCTGTGCTCAAAGGCACCGACGTCGACCAGCCGCGGAACCTGGCGAAGAGCGTAACGGTCGAGTGATCGATCTCGCCATCGTCGGCGGTGGAGCAGCGGGCATTTCCGCTGCGCGCGAGGCGAAAAAGCGCGGCCTCGAAGCGGTAATCCTCGAAGCGTCGGATCGGCTTGGCGGGCGGGTGCAAACCATCGACTGGCAGGGCAGCAAGCTCGATCTTGGCGCGACCTGGATGCACTCCGCGGATCGCAATCCCGTCGCCGCACTGGCTGAGGAGATCGGGGTTTCGATCGACCGGGCCCCGACGCCGTGGCGCAATCAATATAAGAATCTCGGCTTTTCTGCGGAGGAGCAGGCGAACTCATGGGCCGCCATGCAGGCCTTTGCGGACCGGTTGCGATCGGGCGTTCCGGACGATCGCGCGAGCGGAGCGCTTGAACCGAACGGCGAATGGAACGGCTTTCTCGAGGCCCTGAACGGCTACCTCAACGGAACAAGCCTGGAGAAGACATCCGCGGCCGACTTCATTGCTTATTGGGATGGATCGGAGAGCGTGAACTGGCGTCTGCCGGGCGGATATGGCGCGCTCGTGCTCCTTCTCGCTGGAGGCCTGGATGCCCGGACAAATTGCGTTGTTCGCCGCGTAGATTGGGCTCAAGGCGCCGTGCGCCTGACCTCCGACCAGGGCGTGATCGAAGCTCGAAGGGCGATCATTGCAGTTCCGACGAACGTGCTCGCCTCAAGCGACATCGCTTTCCCGGAGTCCGCGGACGACCATCTCCACGCCGCCTCGCGGCTGCCGTTGGGGCGCGTCGAGAAACTGTTTCTTGCTCCTCCTGATCCGGACGGCGTCCCGGTGAACGCGCATTTGATCGGCAATCCACGTTCGGCCGAGACAGGCAGCTATATGCTCCGCCCGCTGGGAATGCCCGTGATTGAAGGCTTTTTCGGCGGCGATTGGCTCGACGATTTCGATAACACGGAGCTCGCAGTGAAGGGCCGCGAGGAACTCGGAGCGCTTCTGGGCGCGGATTTCGCCCGCGGCCTCAGCGAAACTGCCTATTCGGACTGGAAAGAACAGCCGTACATCCGCGGCTCCTACAGTTATGCGCAGCCCGGACATCATGGTGCTCGCGCGGCTTTGAGGCGGCCGGTCGGCGGGCCGATCGCGTTCGCGGGCGAAGCATGTTCCGATACCGACTACGCGACCGTTCACGGCGCGTGGGAAAGCGGGATCGCGGCCGTCGAACAACTTTTCGGGAAAGCGGATCGATGAAGCATATCGGAATTCTGGCGCACAGTTTCGAAGGCGCCACATTGTGCTTCCGAACGGCATGCCTGGAGGGGGTCGAGCGGCTCGGCGCGCACATGCACCCCGAGATCACGATGACCTGCAGCCCGATGGCGCTGGTGCTGGATGCGTGGGAGCGCGGCGATAATGCGGAGCTCCGCCCCTTCTTCGTGGCCGACGCTGCGAAGCTTGCCGCGGCGGGTGCCGACTTCTTCGTCCTTCCCGACAATACGGCGCACATCGCGCTTGAGAGCGAGGGAGAGCCGTTCCCGCTGCCGGGGCTGCACATCGGCGAGGTGGTCGCCGAGGAGGCACAGAAGCGCGGCTTCAGGAAAGTCGGGATCCTTGGCACGAAATATACGATGACGGGCCCGGTTTATCCGGGCGCGCTCGGCCGTCGCGGGATGGATTATGCAGTGCCGGATGCCGCCGATCGAAAGGTCGTGGACGACATCATCTTCGGCGAATTGTGCCTCGGTGTTTTCACCGATGAGGCGCGCCGAGCATATCTGCGGATCATCGAGAAGCTGGCGAATGAAGGCTGTGATTCGGTGGCTCTCGTCTGCACGGAAATCCCGCTGCTGATCACTGCGGACGTGTCGCCACTACCGATCCTCGATTCGACACGGCTGTTGGCGAAAGCGGCGGTCCAAGTCGCCGTGGGCGAACGTCCGATGCCCTCATGGCGAGGGGGCCCGGTCGGCTAGGCCGCGGCGCGCTTGTCCTCGAGCGCCCTGATCTGGCGACTCAAGCCCTTGTAAAGAAAGTCGATGATTGCGCGGACGCGGGGCGTCTGGCGCACGCGTTCGTGAGTCAGCAGCCAGAGAATACGGCCGTGGTCATCGCGGGGCGGAATGCATCGGATCAGATCCGGATCGGCGTCGGCGACCACACAGGGAAGAACCGCGACCCCAAGGCCCAGCCGAACCGCCGAGAGCAGCCCGGTAGAGCTGGCATGGTGCATCGACACCTGCTCCTCGAGGCCGAGCTGCTTGAGCCACGCCTGGTAATGCCGCCAGAGATTGCCGCCACCTCCGCCGATAATGGCGTGGTGCTTCAAGTCCTCGACCGACGAAGGCGCACCGTGGCGTGCCGCATAATCGCGGCTGCAATAGAGCGTCCAATCGTCGCGGCAGAGCGTCCGTCCGACCAAGCCGGCAGCCTGGTCCCTGGAGCTGCTTCGCAAGGCGATGTCGGCTTCGCCGGCGCCGAGGTCACGCATCTCCTGGCCTGCATCCAGTTCGATCATGATCTCTGGATGAAGTTCATGAAGGTCGCGAAGAAGCGGCGAAAGCAGGCCGTTCATGTAAATGTCTTCGGATGTGATCCGTACCGTTCCGCTCAGCTCACGCGCATAAGCGGTTGCAGCTTCCGAGAATGAATCGGCGGATGCCCCCACTTTCTCCGCATGCCTGAGCAGGGTCTCGCCAGCCGGAGTGATGACGTAGCCGGCCTGCCGCTTTTCGAAGAGCGGATAGCCGAGAACGCGCTCGAGCGCGGCTATTCGGCGGGCGACGGTCGTCTGGCTGGTCCGAAGAGCTCGACCCGCCGCGAGCGTGCTGCCTTCCCGAGCAACGGCGATGAAATATCTGAGGTCGTTCCAATCGAGCATCGTGGCCGTGTCTAGTGCCATTCCCCGCATCCGGCGTTCTGCAATTTTGCAGAATGATAGCACGACATCGTTGCTCACGTAAGTTGCGAAATGAGACTAATTGGAGAGTCGCACTCGAACAGGGAGTACGACCATGACCAAGGCTCTCAAAATTGCTTTCACCGCGTTCGTGATTACCGCGGGAATCATCAAAGGCGCGCCGGCGCTTGCCGAAACGCCGCAAATCAACGTGAGCTACGTGCATACGGCGGATCTCGATCTGTCGACGACGACCGGCCAGCGCCAGTTGGATGCGCGCCTGTCGCAGGCCGCTCGCGAAGTCTGCGGAACGGCATCAGACGTCGACCTCGAAGGCAAGAACGACGTTCGCGCATGCCGCGTCGAGGTGCTTGCTCGCGTCCATGCCAACAGCGGGCTTCTTGCCGCCGCGAACCGCGGAGCCATCGTCGCGATTACCGCTGCTCGCTAAGCCCCGCTTGCCCAATTTCCCGCGCGTCCGTACTCGCTCCCCGGCCTGGACGCGCGGGATTTTTCTTATGCGACTTTCGGATTTCAACGTCCTCAGCTTTGATTGCTACGGCACTTTGATCGACTGGGAGACGGGGCTTATCGAAGCGCTACGTCCTCTGGCTGAGCGGAGCGGCGCAACGCCGGAGCAAATCCTCGACGCTTACGGCCCGATCGAGCTCGCAGCCGAAGAAGAATATCCCGGCCTTCGCTATTCCGAGTTGCTTGAGAAAGTTTACGAGCGGCTTGCGGAGCGTTTCGGCGTTTCGGCGGCGACCGAGGATGCCCGGGCGTTCGGCCAGTCCGTCGGCGATTGGCCCGCATTCCCGGATTCGGCCGAAGCGCTCGAATATCTCAAAGGTCACTTCAAGCTGATCATCCTGTCGAACGTCGACCGGGCGAGTTTCACCGGAAGCAATCGGAGATTGGGCGTCGAGTTCGACGAAATCCTGACCGCTGAAGAGATCGGCTCCTACAAGCCGAGCCTGCGAAACTTCGAATATCTGCTCGATCGCCTGAACCAGCGCGGCATTGTCAAGGACGACCTCCTCCATGTCGCGCAGAGCCTGTTCCATGATCACGTCCCTGCGAACCGCATGGGAATCGCGTCGGCCTGGATTGATCGCCGGCACGACAAGCAGGGCGGCGGCGCGACGGTCCTGCCCGATCCGATGCCGCACTACGATTTCCGCTTCACCTCAATGGCTGACCTTGCTGCGGCGCATCGGGCCGAGCAGGCCTGACGGCAGTCCCTCGACAAGCTGGGGACGAACGGGAATAGCCGAGACATGCACCGTCCGTTGCGCCTGACCATCGACCGTTCCGCAATCCAGGCCAATTGGCGCTGGCTGGAGGACCATTCGGGTGTTCCGGCCGGAGCCGCCATCAAGGCCGACGGCTATGGCCTGGGTGCGCGCGAGACTGCCGAAGCATTGATCGAAGCGGGGTGTGCGAACTTCTTCGTTTCGACGTGGGCGGAGGCGGAAGCCCTCGGAAACCTGCCCGACGACGTCAGCCTGGTCGTGCTCCACGGCGTCGGGCCGGACGATGTGAACGCCGCTCAGCGACTGCCGGCCCGCCCGTGCTTGAACTCGGTCGAGCAGGTCGCGCGCTGGAAGGACATTGTGCCCGGTCGCTCATGCGACGTGATGATCGACACCGGGATCAATCGCCTGGGGCTTCGAACCGATGAGGTCGGCGCGCTGGACGGCCTCGCGATCGATACGCTGCACAGCCATCTCGCTTGCGCTGACGAGGACGGCCAAATGAACGCGACGCAGCTGCAGCGGTTTCGGGACGTCGCGGCAAGCGTTCCTGCCAAACGCTACGCCTTCGCCAATTCCGCCGGCATTTTCCTCGGCCGGGACTATAGCTTCGACCTCGTTCGACCCGGCCTGGCGCTGTACGGCGGCGTTCCGCGACCGGAGGCCGCAGGCAAGATGCGGCAGGTCGCACGCATCGAAGCTCAGATCGTTCAGCGGCGGACGATCCGGGCGGGTGAAACCTGCGGCTATGGCGCCACCTTCACTGCTCCTGAGGACACAGAGGCCGCCATCCTCAACATCGGATATGGCGACGGCTATTTGCGAGGCTTCTCCTCGACCGGGAGCGCATTTGCTGGTGAGTTTGCGCTGCCCGTCATCGGTCGCGTGTCGATGGACCTGATCGCGATCGACGTCGACGCCGCGAAGGGCCTCAGCGAGGGCGACTGGGTCGAGATCGACTACGATCTGCCGAACGCTTCGAAGCAGTCCGGCCTTTCGCAGTACGAGCTTTTGACGACGCTCGGGTCGCGGTTCGAGCGGGTTTGGCGCTAGGCGGCGGGGTTTTCGGTTCGTAGCTGCAGAGGTCAGCGACCGGGCAGCGCCAGCATTCGGGAAGCCTCGCCTTGCAAGTGTAGCGGCCATGCAAGATCAGCCAGTGGTGCGCGTCACGGCGGAATGGCTGAGGCACAATTCGTTCGAGCTTGGCTTCAACCTCGTCGACATTCTTGCCCGGCGCGAGGCCGGTGCGATTGCAGACGCGGAACACGTGCGTGTCGACCGCGAACGTCTCTTCGCCAAAGGCGGTGTTGAGCACCACGTTGGCGGTTTTTCGCCCGACGCCGGGAAGGGCTTGCAGTTCCTCCCGAGTCCGCGGAATTTCGCTGCCGTGATCGCGGATCAGCTCTTCGGAAAGAGCGATGACGTTCTTCGCCTTGGTATTGAACAGGCCGATCGTCTTGATCGCGTCGCGAAGATGTTCTTCCCCGAAATCAACCATTTGCTGCGGAGTCTTGATGCGTTCGAAGAGCGGGCGGGTTGCGATATTGACGCTTGCATCCGTCGCTTGGGCTGAAAGCACGACGGCGACCAGCAGCTGGTAGGGATTGGTCGATTCAAGCTCGGTCGTGGGCGAAGGATTGGCTTCCGCCAGCCGGCGGAAGAATTCGAAAATCTGATCGCGCGTCACAGGGACCCGATCACGTCCTGCATCGTGTAGAGTCCGGCCGGCCGGCCAGCGAGAAAGCGAGCGGCTGCAAGGGCGCCGCGAGCGAAGATCTTGCGGCTGTCGGCGCGATGGCCAAGCTCGATCCGCTCCCCGTCGGCAGCAAGGATCACGACATGCTCTCCGGCGACCGATCCTCCGCGCAACGAGGCGTAGCCGATACTGCCGGGTTCACGCGCATGGGGGTGCTCGCTGATGCGATCGAACCGGCTCAGCTCCTGAACGGTGGCTCCTCGGCCCTTGGCCGCGGCCTGGCCAAGCATCAGCGCGGTACCGGACGGCGCGTCGACCTTGTGACGATGGTGCATCTCGAGGATTTCGATGTCCCAATCGGGTCCAAGGCGCGCGGTCGCCTTTTCGACAAGATCGCGAAGGAGATTGATTCCGAGCGAAGTGTTCGGGGCATGGATGACGGCGATCGACTTGGCCGCCTCGGCGATTGCCGCATGATGTTCGGGCTTCAGCCCGGTCGTTCCGACCAGGATCGGAATGCCGGCCGAAACGGCGCGATCGAGGCTGGCCTTCAACCCGTCGGGCGCCGAGAAATCGACCAGGACGTCACCATGATCCTGATCGATCGCAAACCGATCGTCCTCGGCGACTGCATTGGCGATCGCTTTCCCCATGCGGCCTTCAGGCGCGAACAGGCTGATGCGGACGGGCTGATCGGCAGTGCGCATGACTGCTGGTTAGCGAAGCCGTTCCTGCAGCGCCAGCGCGGCTGCGGGAGCGCGGACCTTCGCGCCGTTGATCATGAAGATGTAGGCATCGCCGCGCTTCAGCCAGTCACGCGCGCGTTCGGCGAAGCTGTCGAGCGTCGCTCCATCATAACCCGTCTCGACATCTTCATTCATTCGCTGCAATCGCGCGTAGGAAAAGTCGGCGGTGTCAGCTTCGATGCAGGGATAATCGTCGGAATCCTCGAACACGACGGCAATGTTGCGAGCTCGGCAAAGCTCGAAGAACTTCTCATCTTCGAAGCTGCGGTGCCGCGGCTCGATGACATGGCGGAGCGTGATCCCGTTGAGCGTCTCGGGAAGCAGGTCGATGAATCCCGCGATGTCGTCACGGTCGAACCGCCGATAGTGAGTGAACTGCCAGAGGATCGGGCCTAGCTTCGGGCCAAGTGCGGCGAATCCCTGATCGAAGAAGCCGGAAAGGCCTTCTTTCGCCTCGGCGAGCTTCGACTTCATGACGCAATAACGCGAACCCTTTACCGCAAACTGGAAGCCGTCGGGCGCGACTTTCTCCCAATTCTCCCAGCTTTTCGGCTTCTGCCGGCCGTAGAAGGTCGCGTTGATCTCGATCGCGGTCAGCGCGCGCGACGCATATTCCAGCTCTTTCGCCTGGGGCAATTTGTCGGGATAGAAGACGCCGCGCCACGGCGGGTAAGTCCAACCGCCAACGCCGATGCGGATTTGTCCTTCGCTCATCGCGCGCCCGCTCTATGCTGCCTGGATGGACATTCGCAACATCGTCATCCTGACGGGAGCCGGAGTTTCGGCCGAAAGCGGCCTCGCGACCTTTCGCGGGCCGGATGGCCTGTGGGAGGGCCACCGGGTCGAGGACGTGGCGACGCCTGAGGCATATCGACGCGATCCGGCTCTGGTTCATGCCTTCTACGATGCGAGGCGCGAGAGGCTCGGAACGGTCGAGCCGAATGCGGCGCACGAAGCGCTCGCCAAGCTCGACGCCGAATGGCCAGGCGAACTGCTGCTCATCACCCAGAATGTCGACGACCTGCATGAACGCGCCGGCTCGACGCGGTTGCTTCACATGCATGGCGAATTGACCAGCGGCTGGTGCCTGGCTTGCGATGAGCGTTTTGGCTGGACCGGCCCGATGGGCGAGGGTGCCTCGTGCCCGAAATGCAGCGCGACGGGGCGGGTGCGTCCCGATATCGTCTGGTTCGGCGAGATGCCCTACGACATGGAGCGGATCGACGAGGCGCTGCGGCGCTGCGACCTGTTCGTCTCGATCGGGACGTCGGGCGCGGTCTACCCCGCCGCCGGTTTCGTCCAGACTGCACGCTACTGCGGCGCGAAGACGCTCGAGATGAACCTCGAGCCGAGCCTGGGCAGCTATATGTTCGACGAAAGCAGGATCGGACGAGCCGGCGATCTGGTGCCGGAATGGGTAGCCGAGCTACTCGGTCAGTCCGCCCACTCGAGGCCGATCTCGCGATAAAGGCCGCGGTCCTCGTCCCACCTGGGATTGACCTTCACGTGCAGGAACAGGTGGACGGGCCGGCCGAGATGGTGCGCGATTTCCTCGCGCGCGGCGGCGCCGATCTCCTTGAGACGACGCCCGCCTTTGCCAATGACGATCGCCTTCTGGCTGTCACGCTCGATAAGGATCTGCTGGCGGATCACCGTCGATCCGTCAGGGCGGTCCTCCCAGGTCTCCGTTTCGATGGCCGTTGCGTAAGGCAGCTCCTGATGGAGCCGATTGACGATCTGTTCGCGCGTGAGCTCGGCGGCGATAAGTCGATCGGTGGCGTCGGAGACTTCGTCTTCGGGGTAGAGCCACGGACCTTCGGGCATTGCATCGGCGAGCGCCTGCTTGAGGTCGGGCACGCCGTCGCCCTGCGTTGCACTGATCATGAAAACCTGTTCGGGATTGAGCCGCGCCGTCAGGTCGGCGGCAAGGGCGAGGAGCGCCGGCTTCTTCACGAGATCGACCTTGTTGAGCGCGATGAACAAGGGATGTTCGCGCTTGGCGAGACCCTCGACGATGCGATCGATGCCGGCTTTCAGGCCGCCGGCCGCGTCGATGACCAGCAGGACGAGATCGGCATCCTGCGCTCCGCTCCATGCCGCGGCGACCATCGCCCGGTCGAGGCGGCGGCGCGGGTCAAAAATTCCCGGAGTGTCGACGAGGAGAATTTGCGCCCCGTCTTGGATGGCGATGCCCATCAGCCGCGCGCGCGTCGTTTGGGCCTTCGGGCTGACGATCGCGACCTTCTGGCCGACAAGCGCATTGACGAGGGTCGACTTGCCCGCATTGGGCGCCCCGATGACCGCAACGAAGCCGGCGCTCGTCATTGCAGCTGGTTCAGCAGGGCTTTGGCTGCCTCGGTTTCGGCTTCTTGCTTGGAGGAGCCCTCGGCGGTCGCATCGCCGAGGCCCTTGACGACGACTCGGACGACGAAGGTTGGCGAATGGTGCGCGCCGGTTCGCGACACGACCTCATAATGCGGCGACCGGCCGTTGCGCGCGGCGGCAAGCTCCTGAAGCGCTGACTTGGGGTGCTGGGGGGCGCGCTCCTGATCTTCGAGATAGGCGGCCCAAAGTCGCAAAACCAATGATTGCGCGGCGTCCATGCCGGCGTCGAGGAACAGCGCCCCGATCAACGCTTCGACCGCATCTCCCACCACATTTTCGCTTTGGTTGGCACCATCTTCTCGAGCCTGCTTGCCCAGGCGGAGGAGTTTGGGAACGCCAAGGTCGCGGCCGACTTCGGCGCAGGTCTCTCGAGCCACCAAGGCATTGTATCGACGCGAGAGCTTGCCCTCCGGTTCGCCGGGATAGCGTTCGTAGAGTTCGCGCGCGATCACGAGTCCGAGCACCCTGTCCCCAAGGAATTCCAGCCGCTCGTAACTGTCTTTGCCCATGCTGGAATGGGTCAGTGCGCGCTCATAAGGACTAAGGTCCGCGGGCGAGTGACCGAGCTTGTCCCGGACGAAGGCCTGGATGTCTCCGCTCATTCGGGATTGCCCGTGTAACCGTTGCCGATGCGACTTGCGCGCAGAGCGGTGAACCAGGTCCAGGGCTCAAGATACGACGAGCTTCCGTCGGTCGACCAGAAGGTCACGAGCGCGCGCCCGATAAGGTTGTCGACCGGGACCATCCCAATGCCGCCCTCCATCGCCGAGAAACGGCTGTCGAGGCTGTCGTCGCGATTGTCGCCCATCAGGAAGACATGGCCGGCCGGGACGGTCGTCGCAGCGAAGTCGTCGGCGGTTGCGCTGTCGGTTTGATCGAGCACGGTGTAGCTCGGCCCGCCCGGAAGAGTCTCGCGATAGGCCGGGAACAGGCACATCATGCGGTCGCCAGACGCGACAACCATCGGCGAAGCCGGCGGGACGACCTTGCACGGGCTGTTGGGGCTCATTCGGAGGGCAAATGGCGGCAGCTTCTGTCGCGGCAAGGGCTTGCCGTTGAGGATGACTTCGCCGCGCCTGACTTCGACCGTGTCGCCGGGAATGCCGATGACGCGCTTGATAAGGTCGTCCTTCTCAGTGGGGTGGCGGAAGACAACGACGTCGCCGCGCTTCGGAACGTGCGAGAAAAGCCTGCCGCTGAAGGAGGGAAAGCCCCACGGGAAGCTGAAGCGGGAGTAGCCGTAGGGCCATTTTGCGACAACGAGATAGTCGCCAATATAGAGCGTCGGCAGCATCGATCCCGATGGAATGCTGAACGGAGCGACGATGAAGCTTCGCAGGATCCAGGCAAGGATCGCCAGCGTCAGGATGAATTGAAGCAGCCCCCCGTCCTCTTTGGACTTGGGTTTGCCGGGCGGGGACTTGCGGGTGAAGGGAAGGCGCATGAGCGGCTGCTTCTTTCGGGCCGCCGCGCATGCGTCAAGCCGGGGTGGCATTTGGCGGCCCGGCCTTTATGTGCCTCGACAATGGCTAAGGAACAGCAGCAAGGCGAGGTCCGGCGGCTCGACGAGCTGTTCACCGCGGAGCCGGGTCGGCTGGCGTCACTGAGCTTTCACGTCGCGGGCATCTATTTCGACTGGTCGAAGACGCACCTCGATGCACCGATCGTCGGACAGGCAATCGAACGATCCGAGAAGATGGGATTCGCCAAGGCCAGGGATGCGCTCTTTTCGGGCGAAATCGTAAATCCGAGCGAGGAACGCCCCGCAACGCATGTCGCCGAACGAGGCAGCGGGTCGCCGGAAGATGTCGACCTCGCCGCCGTGCGCCACCAGCGAACGCGCGCCTTGGTCGACGCGATCGAAGCCGGCGCTTTTGGCGACGTCACCGGAATTCTCCACATCGGCATTGGCGGATCGTTGCTGGGGCCGGCGCTGCTGGTGGATGCGCTCGGCCGCCGCCGGTCGAAGCTTCAGGTACGATTCCTGTCTAATATCGACGGCGAGGCCTTCGATAGCGCCGTAGCCGAGCTGGATCCCGCGACGACCCTCGTTGTCGTGGTCTCGAAGACCTTCACGACTGCCGAGACGCTGATGAACATGACGGCGGCGGTCGATTGGTTGGGCGACGCGGGCATCGATGATCCAGAAGGGCGATTGATCGCGGTCACCGCTGCGCCGGAAGGCGCGGTCAAGGCCGGCATCGACGACACTCGCATTTTACAATTCGGGGAAGGTGTCGGCGGCCGTTATTCTCTTTGGAGCGCTGTCGGTGTTTCGGCAGCTCTCGCGCTTGGCTGGGACGCGTTCGAGGAGTTGCTCGAGGGCGCAGCGGAGATGG
>Ga0207674_10002910_pt1 | contig 21258 bp, 18 predicted proteins | sample KBSCornC72_FD_184303 | JGI IMG/M metagenome (GOLD analysis project Ga0207674, IMG submission 184303) | Corn rhizosphere microbial communities from Kellogg Biological Station, Michigan, USA - KBS Corn C7-2 (SPAdes) (version 2) | ecosystem: Host-associated > Plants > Roots > Rhizosphere > Soil ...
AGCCCGACAACCGCCAGTCGCGTTCGCTCCGTCCGCATCGCGAATCACCTCGGTAGAGCCTGCGTCGACGCGGCGATCATGCGACGAGCGGTCGCGCATCGTGACCGCTTTTCACCCGCGCGTTTCGTATTGCTTGTTCGCGAGCGTGAAAGACCGTCGATACAACGTTCCCATGCGCATCATCGGCTTCTCCACCGGTACGCTGCAGCTCAAGCCCACGTTCCTCGAAGGGAGCCCGGCCCACGGCGGACCGTTTGGGCTGATCCGCCACATTGGACGCGATCCGGCCTTTACTGAGCCGCTTCCGATGTGGGCGTGGATCATCGAGACGGCCACCGAGCGCATTCTCGTCGACACTGGTGGCGCGCCCGGAGCGACTGGTGGCGTGACCCGGACTCGTTTCCACATCGAGCCGCATCAATCGCTCGCTTGCGAGCTCGCCCGGCTCGACTTGAAGCCGGCAGACTTCGATCGGGTGGTGCTGACGCATCTTCACGGCGATCACGTCGGCGGACTCGCTGCATTCGATCCACAGCGAGTCTGGGTCGCGAAGCCCGAATGGGAACCGGTGGCCCGTTTCCCCGGCCGACTGATGCGGTTCATGACGGCGCCGGTGCCGCGCGGCTTCGTGCCGAGAGTGTTCGACTACAACGGACCGCCATCGCATGGGTTCACTGGAAGTTGGCCGGTGACGTCCGACGGCTCCGTCATCGCGCTGCCCACGCCGGGACACAGCCCGGGACATACGAGCTACCTCGTCCGGAGGCCGGACGGCGACGTGCTGCTGGCGGGCGACGTGACGTACGACTTGCCCGCACTCGAGTCGCAGCGCGAACAGGGATTCATCGCAAACGTGGAGCGGCATCACGACTCGCTGCGTCGGGTGCTGGCACTCGTCAGGAGCGGTGTTGCCTATTTGCCGAGTCACGATCCGAGCGCTGCGGCGCGGCTCTGATCGCGTCTCGCCAACCGCAAAACCGGACGCACAGCATCGTTGTGGATTGGCCTTTTGGGCGCGACCTTCTCCGCGTCCAAAACCCCACCCGATGCGCTCACACCTCGCAATTGCAATCGCGCTTCCGCTCGCCGGCGTGACCGCGCTCGGCGCCCAGGTCGCGCGCTCGGCACCTGTCGCTGCCGCGCCTTCCACACCCGCCGCCGCTGCCCCCGCGGCGTCACGCGAGCTCGCGACGCTCGGTCGGCTGCCATGGCGATCGCTCGGACCGACGAACAACGCCGGCCGCGTCTCGGTCGTCGCCGGCATCGCCGGCGATCCGTCGACGTATTTCGTCTCCGGCGCCAACGGCGGGATCGTCAAGACCACCAACGGCGGGACGACGTTCAAGCCCGTATTCGACGGCCAATCTGTTGCGTCGATCGGGGCGATCGCCGTGGCGCCCTCGAACCCGAACGTCGTCTACGCGGGCACGGGGGAAGGCAACCCGCGCAACAACGCGTCGATCGGGGACGGCGTCTACCGGTCTGTAGACGGTGGTGAGCACTGGACCCGCATGGGGCTCGAGAAGACCGAGCGCATCGCCCGCCTCGTCATCGATACGCGCGATGCGGACGTCGTCTACGCGTGTGCGTTGGGACGCGAGTGGGGGCCTAACGAGGACCGCGGCGTCTTCAAGACCACCGACGGCGGCCGCACGTGGAAGCGCATGCTCTTCATCGACACGCAGACGGGTTGCTCGGACATCTCCGCCGAGTCGGGCAACAGCAACGTGATCTATGCTGGCATGTACACGTTTCTTCGGCGGGCGTGGCACCTGGAGTCCGGCGCCGGGAACACATCGGTCTGGAAATCGGTGGACGGCGGCGAGCACTGGACCCGCCTGAGCGGGCCTAACGAGATGCGGGGCCTGCCGAAGAAGGCGATGGACCGGATTGGCGTCGCTGTGGCGCCGAGCGATCCGGGCGTCGTCTACGTGGTCAGCGAGACCGTGGACGAAGGGCAGCTGTGGCGCAGCAACGACGGCGGGGAATCCTGGCGCATGGTGAACAAGGACCCGAACATCAGCTTCCGCCCGTTCTACTACTCCGACATTCGTGTCGATCCGCAGAACCCGAATCGTATCTGGGCGCTCTCCGGCAATCTGTATCTCTCGGAGGACGGCGGCGCGAACTTCACGCAGCTTCGCGGTGACGTGCATGGCGACCACCAGGCGATGTGGATCGACCCGACGAACCCGAAGCGCATCCTCGAGGGCTCCGACGGCGGCTGGCAGGTGAGCCACGACGGTGGACGCACGTGGGACGTTCAGAACAACTACCCGTTCACGCAGTTCTACCACGTCAACGTGGACAACGAGAAGCCGTACCACGTGTGCGGCGGGCTGCAGGATAACGGCAACTGGTGCGGCACGACCATGGGCTTCGAGCTGCGCGGCGTGCAGCGCGCGGACTGGGTGCCGATCTCCTACGGCGACGGATTCTTCACCGTGCCGGATGTGGCGAAACCGTGGCTCATCTACTCCGACGCGCAGGGTGGGATGATCACGATCACCGATGCGCGTAACGGGAACATCAAGACGATCTATCCCTACCCGAATCGTGTCGGCTCGGTGGGTGACATGATGTTCGGGCACAAATATCGGTTCAACTGGAACTCGCCGATCGCGGTGACGCCGCTGCAACCGGGCACGGTCTACTTCGGCGGCAACGTCCTCTTCCGGTCACGCGACTTCGGCAATTCCTGGGAAGTAATCTCTCCGGACCTCACGACGAACGACCCGAAGAAGCAGCAGAACTCGGGCGGCCAGATCGTCACCGACAACACGGCGGCGGAGTTCCACACGACGCTCCTCTCGATCGCGCCGTCGCCACTCGACTCCAACGTGATCTGGGTCGGCACGGATGATGGCAACGTCCAGGTCACGCGCGATGGCGGAAAGACGTGGTCGAACGTCTTCAGGAACGTGCCGGGCCTCGCGCCTAACGCCTGGATTCCGACGGTCGAGGCATCGCGAGAGGCAGCCGGCACGGCGTACGCGGTGGCCGACCACCACCAGGACGACGACTACACGCCATACGTCTACATGACGACCGACTTCGGACGCACATGGAAGTCGATCGCGGGCGACCTGCCGAAGAGCGCGGGCTGGGGCCATGTGGTTCGTGAGGACCCGCGCCGGCACGACATCCTGTACTTCGGCAGCGAGCTGGGACTCTGGATCTCGTGGGACCGCGGCGCGCACTGGGTCGCGCTCCGCGGCGACCTGCCGGTGGTGCCAGTGCGTGACATTCAGATTCATCCGCGCGATAACGACCTGATCGTCGCGACGCATGGTCGAGGCCTCTACGTGCTCGACGACATCACGCCGCTCCAGCAGATCCGCTCTGCGTTAGGCACCGACGTCGTCCTCTTCGATATCCGCAACGCCGTTCGCTGGAATTTCGCGAACAAGGACGGCAACCTCGGCTACCGTGCCTGGGCTGGCGAGAACCCACCGTATGGCGCGCTCATCGCGTACACGCTGAAGGATTCGGCCAAGGCGGTGTCGCTCACGGTGACGGATGCGAGCGGTGCTGTCATCCGGACGGCGAAAAAACTGCCGAACCAGGCCGGGCTCAATCGCACGACGTGGGACCTCCGCTTCGAGGCGCCCGAGGGCGGCGTCGAGCGGCCGCGTCCCGACACGCCGCCACCGCCCAAAGGGCCGTGGCACGTCTACGATCGCGACGTGACGCTCGAGAGCTTCGGCACGCCGCCGGCACCGATGGTGAACGCCGGAAAGTACACGCTCACACTCGATGTGGATGGCAAGAAGCTCGCGAAACCAGTCGTGGTGGAGCTGGATCCGCGTTATGACCTGCCAGCCGCCGACGTCATAGCGCAGGAGCGCACTGGGCTCGAGCTTCGCGACCTCGTGGCGCGGGTCAACGGCATCATGGACAACACGAACGACCTCATCGCGCAGCTCAAGGGGCTGAAACAACAGCTCGATTCCGGAGGACGTCAACTCGCGCAGAAGGACCAGGCGATGGCGCTCGTGGACAGCACGATCAAGGAGCTCACGCACTTCCGCGATTCCACCCTAACGAGGCCAGAGCCCGTGATGGGCTACCGCCAGTACCCGCGCCTCCGAGAGGAAGTGACGACCGTGGCGGGCATGGTGTGGCGCGGGATTCACGCGCCGACGGCGGGGGAGAAGCTTCGGACCACCGAGCTCAAGACGGAGACTGACGCGGCGCAGACGCGCCTCGACCGGTTGATCGGCACGCGCATCGACGCGATCAACAAGCTGTTCGGCACGACGCCACGAATTCTGGCGCCGAAGCCGAAGGTGATTTCCTAGGAGTCGGGAATAGCGGGAACCGGGAACAGGGAACAGAGCGAACCGGGAACCGGTTCCCGGTTCCCGCGATTTCCCGCACGCCTTGACTATCGAGGTGTCTGGTCCTATGATACCTCGAAAATCGAGGTACTCGGCACCGGAGCTCACGCATGGCCGAAGAGACTGAGCTGCTGCACGGCACGCTCGACACCCTGATCCTCAAGACCCTCTCCTGGGGCCCGCGCCACGGCTATGGCATCGCCCGGTGGATTCAGGACACCACCGACGACGCGCTCGAGATCGGCGAGGGCTCGCTCTACCCGGCCCTCTACCGGATGGAGCGCAAGGGTTGGATCGAGGCCGAGCGGGGCGTGTCCGAGACGGGGCGTGAAGTGAAGTTCTACAGCCTAACGACTCAGGGACGGGCCCGGCTCAAGGTGGAGCTCGCGCAGTGGACGCGCTTCACCACCGCCGTCTCCAAGGTGCTCTACGAGAGGCGCTGACGTGCCGACGCTGGGCCGGTTCAGACGCGAGCTCCGGTGGCGGTTCTGGAGCGTCCCGGTGGAGCGGGAGGTCGACTCCGAGCTCGCCTTTCACCTCGAGATGCGCATCCGCGAGCTCGTCGAACAGGGAATGACCCTGGACGACGCGCGCGTCGCGGCCCTCGAGCGCTTCGGCGACGTGGACCGGATCACGGAAGCCTGCCGCGACATCGGCAGGAGGAGAAACAAGGACATGCGCCGCGCCGAATGGCTCACCGAGCTGCGTCACGACCTGCGGTACGCCGTGCGAGGGCTCCGCGCGAGCCCGGGCTTCACCGCCGTCGCGGTCCTCACGCTGGCCATGGGGATCGGGGCGTCCACCACGATCTTCAGCGTGGCGAACGCCGTGCTGCTCCGGCCGTTTCCGTACCACGAGCCGAAGCGAATCGTCCGCCTCTACGAGACGAACCCCACGACCGATTTGTTCTCCGTCTCCGAGCCGAACTACCTCGACTGGCTGCAGCGTGTGCGGGGACTGAGCCAGATGGCCGCCTTCACCGGGGGGAACCTCACCCTCCTCGGCGACGGCGACCCCGAAGAGCTCAGCGCGATGGCGGCAACACCGTCGTTGTTCCCGCTGCTCGGCGTGCGGCCGCTCATCGGGCGCGTGTTCCGCGAGGAAGAGTCGAAGCCGGGCGCGCCGGCGCGCGTCATCCTGTTCTCGTACGCGTTCTGGCAGACGCGCTTCGGCGCCGATCCACAAGTCGTCGGCCGCACGGTGAATCTGAATGGGACGTCGTACGAGGTCATCGGCGTGATGCCGCCGGAGTTCGTCTTCCCCGGCAACCCGGCGCTTTGGGAGCCGCTCGCGCCCTCCGCGACCCTGTCGCGTGGCGAAACGCCGCGCGGCGACCGGCGGCTCGCAGTCTTGGGCCGCCTGGCGCCTAACGTCACGATTGCTCGCGCCCTCGACGAGCTCAAGTCCGTGGCCCGCGATCTGGCCCGCCAGTATCCCGAGACGAACCGCGGGTGGGGCGCAAACGTGACCTCGCTCGAGGAGTGGCTCATCGGAGACGAGCTCCGCACGCGCGTGCAGGTGCTGCTCGTCGCCGTCGGGCTGCTCCTGGCGATGGGATGCGTGAACGTCGCCAACCTGCTGCTCGCCCGCGCCACGGCGCGGCAGAGGGAGATGAGCGTCCGCGCGGCGTTGGGCGCCGGGCGCGGCCGGATCGTGAGGCAGCTCTTGACCGAGAGTCTCGTGCTGGCAGCCATCGGTGCGGCGTTAGGCGTCGCCTTGACGGTCGTGGCCGTCCCCATCCTGCGCGATGTGGGCCAGACGGCGATCCCGCGGCTCGATGAGCTCGACATTGATTGGCAGGTGGTCGCCTTCGGCATCGTCGCCTCGGTCGTTACCGGTATCCTGTTCGGGATCGCGCCCGCGCTTCAGGCGTCGCGCGCAGACTTGAACGACGTGCTGCGGAGCGGTGGCCGCGTCGCCGCCGCGAGCCGGCTTCGCAGCATCCTCATCGTCACCTCGGTTGCTCTCGCGCTCGTCCTTCTCGTCGGTGCCGGGCTCGTAGGGAGGAGCTTCGAGCGGCTGATGCGAGTCGACTACGGGTTCCGCGCCGAAGGCGTATTCACCGCGTCGGTGACGCTCCCCGTTGAGCGCTACCGCCAGCGCGCCAAGCTCGCGGCGTTTTATGCCGAGGTGGCGCGGCGGCTCTCGACCACGCGGGGCATTCGTGCGGTCGGCTTCACCAACATCGCGCCGTTCAGCGGCGGGAGCACTGCGATCCAGTTCACGGTTGCTGGCCGCCAAGCGGCGCGAGCCGACGAGTATCTGTCGGCGCATTGGCGCTTGGTCACGCCCGGGTACTTCCCGGCCATCGGCGTCGCACTCAAGAAGGGGCGGCTGATCGCCGAGTCCGATGGCGCGGAGGCGCCGCGGGTGGTCGTGATCACGGAAACGATGGCTCGGCAGATCTGGCCCGGGATGGATCCGGTGGGTCAGCAGATCAAGCTCGGCGGGAACGACGGCCCAACATGGACCGTGGTGGGCATCGTCGGCGACATCCGCGATCAGCTCTTGCAGCAGGAGCCGCAGCCGATGATGTACCTCTCGTTCCAGCAGCTGGCGTGGCAGACCATGTGGCTCATCGTGCGTGGGACGGGAGATCCACTGGCGCTTGCGCCGGTGGTCCGCCGCGAGATCCACGCGATCGATCCGCTCATGCCCGTCGCGAACGAGCAGCCACTCGAGCGCTTCGTGTCGGCGATCGCGGCGCAGCCGCGGTTCACGACGCTGATCTTCGCTCTGTTCGCGTCGGCGGCGCTCGTGCTCGCGGTGGTGGGCGTCTACGGCATCGTGGCGTATGGGGTGACGCAGCGGACGCGCGAGTTCGGCGTCCGGCTGGCGTTAGGCGCCACGCCGTCGCGCATCGTCATGAGCGTCGTGCGGTACGGGGTCGGGCTGGCGGGCTTCGGGATAGCGATCGGGCTGTGGGCAGCGTACGCGCTCTCGCGTTTCGTGCAGGGGATCTTGTATGAGGTCACGGCGACCGACGCGGTGACGTACCTCGCCGTGGCCGCGCTCCTCGTCGGGTGCGCGGCGGCGGCGAGTATCCTACCGGCGAGGTGGGCGGCGCGACTGGACCCGGTGCGCGCGTTGCGCGACGACTAATAGCGGAGCGAATCTGAGTTCAGGATAGCGGTGTGTCGCGCCGTGGATTTCGGTTGGGCCGCTACTGCTTCACCACGCGATACACCCGACCGTTCGCCGAGAGCACATATAACTCGCCCGCCGCATCGACGCCGAATGACGTGACATTGCCGATATTCGTGAATGCCCGGTCGCGCTGGTCCACCGCCGCTCCGCCCGAGAGCCGGAAGCTTCGGAGGAATCCCGAGCAATAGTCGGAGTAGAAGTAGACACCCCGGATCTCCGGAATCGCCGCGCCTCGATACACGAAGCCGCCGGTGATCGAGCACCCCTGGCTGTGGTCGTAATCGAGGACGGGAAGCGTCAACCCGGCTTGATTGCAGCCGCTGGACGGGTTGTAGCATTGCGTTCCTTCCATCGTATGCCACCCGTAGTTCCGGCCGGCGGCTGACGCGTCGGCGACATCGACTTCTTCCCGCGCGCTCTGTCCGACATCGGCGATGTAGAGTTGCGGCGGCGTGCCATCAGAAGGAGCGTCGAACGCGAAACGCCACGGATTGCGAAGACCGTACGCCCAGATCTCGTCAGCGCCTGGTTGGCCGGAGAACGGATTGCCCGCCGGAATGGTGTACGGCAGCGTCGCGACGTTCAGCCGGAGGATCTTGCCGAGCAGCACGTCGATGTTTTGTGCGTTGTTAGGCACGTCGCCTGCGCCGCCGCCATCACCGGTACCGGCATAGAGCATCCCGTCGGGTCCGAACAACAGGAGGCCGCCGTTGTGATTGCTGTTCTCGCGATGCTGGATCGTGAGCACGGGGTCGGACGCCGTATTCGCGACGTCAGGGTTCCCCGACACGGTGAATCGGTCGACGAAGATGTCGCCCTGCGCTCCGGTGTAGTACACATAGAACCGCCCGTTGGTCGCGTACACCGGATCGAACGCCAGGCTGAGAAGACCGCGCTCACCGCCGGAGACCACACGCGCGGTTATGTCCAGAAAGGGTGTGGCGAGGAGCGCACCGTCCTTCACGATGCGAATGCGGCCCGGCTGCTCCACGATGAACAGTCGCGGGTCATTCTTCGGCGCGGTGAGATAGACGGGGCTCTCGAGTCCTTCCACGATCTGTTGTGCGCTCAAGGTGAATGTCGACGACGTGTAGGTGACCGTCGCCGTCGCTGCCTTCCCGCTCGTGACCGCGATGCGCTGCGTCGCTGGCGTTGGCACGTACACCACGTTGCCCGCCGTGACATTATCTGCTCGCACGTCATAGCTCCCGGCAGCGAGGTCGTTCAGCGTCGCCGTCGCGGTCAGCGCCTGTGACGTGTTGCCGGGACCCGTCACGGTGACGCCCGCCGGCTGACCGGTGGGGAGTCCGGCGATGATCACCTCGAGCGACCCGCGAGTAGGCGCGACAGTGCCGTCGCTACAGGACACACTCGCCCACACGAGCGGAAGCGCTGCCAGCGCGCGCGCACGTGCGGACCGCTGCCGAAGGCTGAACACGAGCGTCGACGCGATGTGAACGTTCACCAGTACGTATCCTTTCCAGGTCGTCGGAATTCTACCCGGCGGGCATCGTCGGCGGTTACTCCAGAGTCACGCGCAACTCCCGCAACGACCTGAACTGAATACTCGGCTGATACTCCGGCTCAGGCGTCTCCATCCGGAAGGATTGTACGCGCTCGGCAAGCGCACGAAACAATTCCTGTCCCTCGACTCGCGCCAGCGCCGCGCCAAGACAGAAGTGAATCCCGGCACCTAACGACACATGCGGGTTCGGGTGCCGGTCGACGCGGAACTGATCCGGTTCCGGGAAGACGTCGGGATCGCGGTTCGCTGCTGCAATGATCCAGCGAAGGCGCTCGCCTTGGCGAATCGTGCGATCTCCGATCGTCACGTCAGCGGTCGCGATGCGCTGGGTGGACTTGACCGGCGGATCGAAGCGTAGGCATTCCTCGGTTGCGCGACGCGCAAGCTCCGGGTTCGCACGCAGCTTCTCCCACTCCTCGGGGTTTCGGATGAACGCCAGGATGCCGTTCCCGATGAGATTCACCGTCGTCTCGTGTCCCGCGAACAGAAGGAGCGCGCAGTTCACGAGCAGCTCGTACCGATCCATGATCCCGAGGTGCTCGCCTTTCGCCAGCACTGAGATGAAGTCCGTCCCCGGCTCGCGAACGCGCGCGTCGGCCAGCGGAGCCGCGTAGTCGAGCATGCCGCGAATTCCCTCGACGAGTGTCGCGAAGCGGTTCGGCTCCCCGCGGTTGATGTAGAGCAACTTGTCGGCGTAGTCGCGAAGCTTCGCGCGATCCGCCGCGGGCACATCCATCAGATGCGCGATGACGCGAACGGGAAGGGGAGCGGCGAGTGCCGTCATGACATCGAACGTCGTGCCGGCGTGCAGCTCGTCGAGCAGCTCCGCGACCGCGGATTGGATGAATGGACGCCACGTCTCGATCGCCTGCGCCGTGAAGTACTGGTGCAGCAGGCGCCGCATGTTCGTGTGTCGAGGTGGGTCCTGTTCCACGAGCTGCGCGCCGCGAAACCGGCGCACCTCGTCCAGGAGGGTCAGACCGTTGTCATCGAGCGGCGGGTACGGCGGTCGGCGGTCGGACTGGATGACCGCGGACGAAAACGCCGCGTGATCGCGGACGATTGAGAGGACGTCCGCATGCCGGGTGATGATCCAGAGCTGGTACCGCGCATTCCAGTGAACCGGGTCCGTCTCGCGAAGCCGCCCGAAGAACGCGTACGGGTCCCTGATCGCGTCGGCGGCGAACAGGTCATCCAGGTCAGCGTGGTGGAGTATCTGTGTCATGCCGAGATGCGGACTCGGGACATCGGGACATCGGGACTCGGCCGAGAGGCCATTAGCGCCGAGGGACCTTACTCTCCAGTAATAGCATCCCGGCCGAGTCCCGATGTCCCGATGTCCCGGCTGTTTAGTCTCTAGTCCCTGTAGCTAGAATACGTCCGCCTTCAACCCGAAGCCATGTCCCTTCAGCTCACGAAGCTCGCTTCGCCCCGCGTCTCCGGCTACGAGGAAGTCTGGGTCGCACGCGACCCCGACGCGTCATATCACGCCATCCTCGCCATCCACAACACACAGCGTGGGCCGGCGCTCGGCGGCACGCGGCTCATGCGCTATGCGGACGACGATGCCGCGCTCACCGACGTCCTCCGCCTCGCGCGCGGCATGACGTACAAGTGCGCCGCCGCCAACATTCCACTCGGTGGGGGGAAGAGCGTGATCCTCGAGCCGCCGAGCGGGTACGATCGTGCCGCGCTGCTGCGTGCTCACGGGCGCGCCGTAGAGTCGTTGAATGGCCGCTATGTCACGTCGGTGGACATCGGGACGGGCCCGGTGGACATGGTCACCATTCGCGAGACGACGACGCACGTGACCGGGCTGCCTAACGAGCTCGATGATCCGTCGCCGGTGACGGCGCGGGGCGTCGTGTGCGCGATCGAAGCCGCGCGCTACGTGCGGACGACGAGTCGCGACCTGCACGGCGTGCGCGTGGTGGTTCAGGGGTGTGGGCATGTCGGCAAGGCGCTCGCGCTTCAGCTGCACGCCCTCGGCGCCCGCCTCATCGTGTCCGACGTTTCCAGGGAGCGCGCAGAGGCGGCGGCCGTAGCCTGTGGGGCTGAGGTCCGTCGTCCGGACGAGATCTACGACACCGAGGCTGACCTGTACGCCCCGTGCGCGACCGGTGCGACGTTGAATGCGCGAACGATTCCGCGCCTCAAAGTGAGCGCCGTTGCCGGTGCGGCGAACAACCAGCTCGAGACGAGTGCCGACGGGAACGCACTACGCGCGCGTGGGATCACGTACGTGCCGGACTTCATCGCGAATGCGGGCGGCGCGATCTACCTGTGCCGGGTGCTCGCACGGTGGACCGATGCGCAAACGGATGCCGCGGTCGAAGCGATTTTCGATTCGTCGGTGGAGGTGTTGCGGCGCGCGGAGCAGGAAGGAATCTCGGCGCAGACCGCGGCCGAGCGTGTGGTGGAGGCGCGGCTCGGCATAAGCGTCCCCATCGTCGGTGAGTGACGTGATGACAGGTTACACGTTGAACCGGATGTGCATGATGTCCCCGTCAGCCACCACGTAGTCTTTTCCCTCGATCTGGAGTAACCCTGCGTCCTTCACCGCGTGCTCCGAGCCGAGCCTCGTGAAGGTCGTGTACGGAATCACCTCCGCGCGAATGAAACCGCGCTCGAGATCCGAATGAATCCGCCCGGCCGCCTGCCGCGCGGTCATGCCGCGCCGAATCGGCCACGCACGCACCTCGTCGACGCCCACGGTGAAGAACGATATGAGATCCAGGAGCCCGTACGCCGTGCGAATGAACCGCGCGAGCGCCGACTCGTGAAGACCGAGATCCTCGAGAAACGCCGCCTGTTCCGTCGCGTCGAGTCTCGTGATCTCGGCCTCGACACTCGCCGACAACACCAAGCCGGCGGCGCCTAACGCTTCGATTCGCGCGGACAGGTCGTTCGGCAGCGGCGCTGCCGCCTTCGCCTCGTCCCGATTGACGGCGACCAGGAGCGCTCGGTCGCTCAGGAACCCGTATCCCCTGAGCGCGCCGCGATCCAGCTCGGCGGCCGGCAGGTCGCGCAACGGTCGTCCATCGTCGAGGACCCGCTTCATCACGTCGAACGGTTCCAGCTCTCTCGCTGGGGCGTGCTCCTTGTGGCCACGCTGCAGGCGCCGTTCAACGATCTCGAGATCGGCGAACACGCACTCGAGGTGGAAGGCTTCGAGATCACGCAGCGGGTTCGCGTCACCTTCGATTGCCGGATTCGCGAAGTCTCTCAGCACGAGGCAGAGCGCATCCTGTTCGCGAATCTGTTGGAGCGCCTTGGTGGACAGCCCCTTCCGCTCGGCGCCGTGCTCGCCTGGAATGTCGCAGAAGCTCATCTCCGCGTACGTCGTCTTCTTCGGTGAGAAGATCCTGGAGAGCGTATCGATTCGCTCGTCGGGCACGCGAACCGTGCCGAGCCGGACCTCGCCGCCGTACCCAATCGGGACTGAGAGGCCGGTCATCGTGTTGAAAACGGTCGTTTTCCCAGAGCCCGCGAATCCTACGAGTCCGATCTTCATGGCTGTCGTGTCAAGGTCGAGGATCTTCGCCAATTGTTGACAAGCGATCCGCCTCCCGCTGCGCCTCCGCGAGACGCCCAACGTCCTCGCCGATCTGGCGTGCGGCATCCATCAATGTGGTGAGCGGCTGGAGATCGGCGGCGCCCGCGTGCAGGCGCAGCAGGTCGAGACGGAGTCCCTCCAGCGCGGCGACGCTCTCCGCGAGACGCGCGGCTGCCGCGTTCTTCCGTGCAGCGAGCACGTCGGCGTCCGTGGAGCCTGCCGGCGCCATCTCCCCAACCACGTCCATCTCTGCGCGGGCCTCGGCCGCGCGCGCCTCGAGCGCCGCGACGATCTCCGGCAGCTCGGACAACTGGTCACGGTAGGCCTTCGGCAGCGCCGCAAACAGCTCCGAGGCTGCGACACCTAACGCGGCTTCCGTCGCGCGGAACGCTGACGCCCCAGCCAGCTGCGTGCGCTCCGGCGCGCCGAGTTGGTGTGCGAGCCACTCACCCAGCCGGCTATTCCAGAGGCGCTCGCGAATACCCGACTGCCACCAGTTGCGGATTCTCGTCGGGATGAACTGCACGTCGAGCGCATTGCTCACCGCTCCCAACACTATCGTCGAAAGCAGCGGCGCGACGAACACCACCGGAGGGAGGTTGCGTTCGTGGACCACTCCCGAAAGAACCAGGGCGAAGGTGGTGCCGAGCCAGGCGGCCGAGCCGAGCGTGAGTCTGCGCAGGAGGCTCACGCCGCGGGACTCCGTTTCCTTTCGCGCGATGGCCTCGGTTTCCTCGCGCTCACGCCGCGCGACAGCGAGGGCCGCCCGCAAGTCGGCGAGCGTGTGCCCTGCGCGGAACTGTCGGTGCGCCTGGTTCAGATGGAACCCGACGATTGGCAGAACCGGAGACGCCGCGATCGCCGCCAGGAATGCGATGCCAACCGGCCCCGTTCCGCCGCCAGTTTTCAACCATCCATAGAGGTTCCCGAGCGTGAGAATGCTGAACCCTCCGGACCAGGCGAGATACGGAAGGAGCAGAGGATTTCGCGCCGAGAGCCACGCCCGCAGCGTGGGTGGCAGTGCGGGGCGCGCGTCGGAGGCTGGCGCGAGCGCCTCGGCGAGCGCCTCTCCGTCCGCGAACCGTCCGGCCGGATCGCGCGTTAGGCACCGGTCGATCGCCGCAGCCAGCGCGGGAGGGAGTCCGGGCGCGGCCCGCATAACGCTGGTCGCCGGCTCGGCGGCCTGGCGCACGAGCAGCGCCGGGACATCCGACGCCTCGAACGGAAGCCGGCCGCTGACCGAGACGTATCCCACCACACCGAGCGCGTAGATGTCCCCGCGGCCATCCACGGTTGCACCGGCGGCCTGCTCCGGGCTCATGAAGTGCGCCGTCCCCATGATCTTTCCCGCGTCCGTCATTCCGCCCGGGTCTCGACCGCCGTGAGCGATGCCGAAGTCCGTCACCAGGGCGCGCCCAGTGCCCGCTTCGAGCAGGATGTTATCGGGCTTCACGTCGCGGTGGATGATGCCACGTCCATGCGCGTACGCCAGCGCCCACGCTACCTCGCGCATAACGCGCGTCACGTCCGCAGGCGGGAGTGGGCCGCGCGTCCGGATTCGTTCGCCCAGCGTCTCGCCCTCCACGTAGCTCATCACGAAGAAGACGAAGCGGGTACCTTCCGCGGAGCCAGCAGCCCGCGGACCGGTCGCCTCGCCAACGCGGTGAATAGGGACGATGTGCGGGTGCGAGAGACCGGCCGCCATGCGGGCCTCGCGCACGAAACGCTCGCGCGCCTCGGGATCGCGCGCGAGGTCAGCGGGTAGCACCTTGATGGCGACGTCGCGGTCGAGCTGCACGTCGCGCGCGAGGTACACCACACCCATGCCCCCGCGGCCGAGCTCGCGCTGGAGCGAGTACTCGCCGGCCAGCGCGGCCTGCAGGTCGAGGAACTCGACAGTGGGCTGCGTCACATCGTGAAGAATAGCGGCCGAGATCGTCTGCTCCGGGAGATCAGCCTCTTTCGCGACCGCCCCCACGGGGTTAGATGCCGTCCACCAGCCCTTTCCGGTTCCCTCATGCAGCACTCTGCGGCACCTAACGCGGTCAGGAGATCACCAGTGCTCGGTACACGAGCGTTCCTCGTGGGTTTGCTGTTCCTCGCGTCCGGGACATCGCGCGCGCAACCCGTTCGGGCTGATTCGGCCAGCAACGCACCATCCAACCGGAATGGTTCATGGAGCGCCGCGACCGCCAGCGGGCAGACCCTGATGGGAACCTGGACCGCGGTCGTCGACACGAACGGCACGGTCACCGGAACCTGGGAGCTGACCGACGCGCAAAATAGAACGCTCGCGCAGGGGGGCTGGTCGGCAGCAAAGGCCCCCGACACGTGGATCGGCGGGTGGCGAGCCGTGATTACCGGCAAGGACGGCGAGTTCTCCGGGACATGGACTGCCGACGCCGGTGACAGTACGTCGACGCAGTTACCCGACCTTTTTACAAAGGCGCTGCAAGCCGTCGTCAGCGGAACCTGGCGAATGAATCAAGTATCGGGGGCGTGGTCGATCCGAACGTTCAAGTGACAACGGTCGGCAGCCGCAGCCGAGACGGAGCATCCGCGTGAGTGCGAAGCGATTCGAGTCGAACGTCGTGCGAGCCAGGACGAAAACCTACGTCCCTCTTCCGTTCGACCCTAACGAGGCCTGGGGCTGGAAGGTGCGGCATTACGTGAAGGGCACCGTCGGCGGCTGCGCGATCCGCGGACTTCTTCGCTCCGAGGGCGACGCCTACGCCCTGCCACTCGGCGCCGCCTGGCTCCGCGACAACCACATTCCCGGCTCGGAGACCATTGTCGTCGTCCTCGAGCCGGACGGCCCGCAGTCCGAAGCGCTCGCCGACGACATCACCCAGGCGCTCGGCGCGTCACCGGAAGCCGAGACGTTCTTTCAATCCGTCGCCCCGTTCTACCGAAAGAACTTCCTCCGCTGGATCGATCAGGCGAAGCGACCGGAGACGCGCGCAGCGCGCATTGCCGAGATGGTGACGATGCTCGAGGTGGGAAGGCTCAGGGGGGGATGAGGGATGAGGGATGCGGGATGGGGTAGAAACCGAGACACCCGCGGGATGCCGCTCTACGCGAGTTGAGCGTCCCGAGGGTGTCCGCTGTTAACCCTCATCCCCCATCCCTCATCCCCGCCTGTCGATTTCGCGCTCGCTCGTTCGACGTGTTGGCAGGACGAGGTACGAACACGTCACCTTTGAAGCGAAGGGACTCCCGGAGGCCCTATGCGAACCACTTTCTCCACGCTCGCGCTCGCGACCGCTCTGACAGTTGCGGCAGCCACCAACACCATTGAGGCGCAGGGTGCCCCCGTGTCGAATCCAACGAAGAGCGGACGCGTGCAGGCGAACGGCATCGACTACTACTACGAGCTCCACGGCTCGGGCGAGCCGCTGCTCCTGCTGCACGGCGGGCTCGGCTCGATGGACATGTTTCGGTCCTCGTTGCTGCCGGCACTCGCCAAGACGCGGCAGGTCATCGCGGTCGACCTCCAGGGGCACGGCCGCACGACCCTCGGCGACCGCCCGATCGACCTGGTCGACATCGGGAACGACCTGGCCATCGTGCTCGACAAGCTCGGGTTCAAGCAGGTCGACGTCGCCGGGTACTCATTCGGCGGCGGGGCCGGTCTTCGGCTAGCGATCCAGCATCCCGCCCTCGTACGGCGCCTCGCGGTCATCTCGGCGCCCTTCGCGCAGAACGGCTTCTTCCCTGAGATGCTGCCGCAGCAGGCAGCAGTTAGCTCGGCCATCGCCGATCAGATGAAGGAGACGCCGATGTACAAGTCGTACGTGGCGGTGGCGCCCAACCCGAAGGATTTCCCCCGGCTGCTCGACCGGATGGGCGAGCTCATGCGGCGCCCGGTGGATTGGTCGGAGGACGTGAAGAAGCTCTCGATGCCGGTCATGTTGGTCTTCGGTGATGCCGACATGATCCGCCCCGAGCACATCGTGCAGTTCTATCAGCTGCTCGGCGGTGGCCTGAAGGACGCAGGCTGGCAGCGCGAGCACATGTCACGCGCCCGGCTCGCGATCCTGCCGGACGTCACGCACTACGACATGTTCCTCTCGCCAGCCCTCGCTCCAACGATCCTGCCGTTCCTCGATGGGAAGAGCGTATCGAAGACCTGGGCCGAGCAGGTGAAGGAGTAGCAAGGCGGGCGCTCGAGCGCGAAGGTTCGTCCCGGCAGACGCGAGCCGATTTACGGCGAAAGATCGACTCATTAAGATAGGGCCGCCGCTCGCCAGCCGGCTCTCCGTCAGAGCCGCTGGCGCGAACCTTCACGCTCAGGTGGAGTTACCGATGCCCACCAAGTCGCACCCCACCGTCCCGCCTACGCAGGAATTTCTGGCCGCGCAACCTGCGCTTCCCTGGTGGAAACGCGCGCTGAACCGGCTTTTCGCGCCGGAGGCCAGCTGGCATAGATCGCGGACAGGGTACGGCTATTCGGCCACGTGGACAACGGTTTCATCGGACGGAACGGTATCGCAGACCAACAGGAAGGTCACGCCGGGTCAGGCAATCTCACCAAGCCACGCGCCTGGCATCCTCCCGTCCCTCGACGGGACGGGAGGATCGCAGATCTCGTCCGAGGAAGAGAAGTAACGTTAGGCGTCGCTATTGCTTGTCGTACACCACGTGGTGGTTGACCTTCTGGCCCGCCGCGTTGGTTCCAGAGATCGTCACCGTCCGCGACTTGCCGTCCGCCGCCACCACGATGTGGTTGGTTGTTAGGACTTTGCCCTTCAGCTTGTTCTCGATGTGATAGGTATTCGCATCGAGCTTCTTGAAGCTGATGGCGTCCTGTGCAGGGTTCGGCTTGCCATCGATCGTTCCCTTCCACGGACTGTCGGCACCGTCGAGCGTGGCGGTGTATTCGACGTGGACCTTCTGATCCTTGGCGTCGACCTGGTCAATGGTGGCCGTGACGCTTTTGTCGCTGAAGGTGTACGTCGTGGTGCCGCTTTTGTTGGCGAGTGACGCCGGATCGTATTTCGACTTCGCGGCGTTCAGCTTCCAGGTTCCGGCCAACGACTCGGTGGCCTGTGCCGTGGCTGCACCCGGCAGCGCGGCGGCGAGAGCCAAGAAGCTCATCAGTGCGACGCGTCGATGCGTGGACATTGTTCCCTCGCAGTCGAGAAGGTACTTCGGCGTCGAGATGCGATGCATGGGCGACGGCGCTCACGCAGGGTGGAGGTCGGCCAGACGGGTCCGCTCCCGAAGGATCGCACTTCGCGCCGTCAAAGAGCATGACGACAGGATCGGTCTTCCGCCAGGTCGCTGCTATGGCGCAAATCCCGCCGCCGTCCATAAGGCAGCGCTGTCGAAAATCCTGCCGTCCTTCATCACGAACCGGACGGTGCGAACGTTCGAGATATTGTCGAGCGGGTTTGCGTCGAGCACCAGAAGATCCGCGCGCTTCCCCGTCTCGATCGTTCCGAGGTCCTTGTCGACCCGCATGGCCTGCGCCGCGACCGCCGTCGCGGCGCGCAGCGCCTCCATGGGAGAGAAGCCCGCCTTCACATACAGCTCGAGCTCGCGGTACACGCTGTAGGCGGGGATGCCCTCATCGGTGCCCGCGATGATGGGCACCCCCGCGTCATGCGCGGCTTTGATGTTCGCGAGCATACGCGCGAGACGCGCGTGCGACGTCGCCGTGTCCGACGGCGACTGGCCTAACGACGCGACGTGGTCCTGGAGCAGCGGGCGCGGGAGGTGCTGGAGCACCGGCTGAATGTTCTCCATCGGCTCCGCCGCGGACTTGCCGCCGATCTCACCCCAGGACGCCGTCGGATCGAAGATGGTTTTCTTCGCGAGGAAATGCGCGATTTGCTTCTTCCCCTCATCGGTCGCGAGGTCACCGCGCACCGGAAAATGGGCAAGCTGATCCATCCCCGCGTCGATCGCTTCGTGAAGATCCATCGACGTCGGCACGTGCCCGGTACACCGCATATCCAGCTTGTGTGCTTCGCTGCAGATTGCCGCCATCACCTCAGGCGCGAGCGCCATGTAGATCTTGATCATCTCGAACCCGAGCTGGTGGTAGCGGCGCACGATGGCGCGGCCTTCCTCCGGCGTCGACGCGCTGAATTCCCCAAACCCCTGCAGGCCGGGTCCGTCGATCAGTCCCGCGAAGAACAGATTCGATCCGGTCACTTTGCCGGAGCGAATTGCGCTTCGCATCGCGACGAGGAGCGGCCACTCCGAGCCCATGTCTCGCACCGACGTGACGCCGGCCGCAATGTACGTCGGGATCCATTCGATCTGGTGCAGATGCGCGTGGCTGTCCCAGAGGCCGGGGATGATCGTCTTGCCCGCGACGTCGATTCGACGAGCGCTCGCCGGCACCGTCGTGCTTGCGCTCGGGCCGGCGGCGACGATACGACCCTTCTCGACCACGACAGTCGCGTTAGGTAAGGCAGGTGCGCCGGTCGCGTCCACCAGGGTCGCGCCGACGAGCGCGAGGCTCCCCTCAGCCGACGGCTTCGTTCGCGACGTGATCTCCAGGAGCTCCGCCATCTGTGCTCGCGTGGCGACTTCCATCAACTCGTTTCGCAACGGCATCAGTGCAGCGCGCACCGTCTTGAACGACAAGCCGGCCCCTCCGCCGGTCGCGAACATGGCAAGGCGTCCGTTGCCGTCGAGCCACAGGTAATTGATTCCCCACATCACGCCATCGATCGTGTATCGCGTGAGCACGGTGCGATTCGCCCCGGAGCCAACGGTGTCGATGCCTCGTTTCTTGATCGTCACAGGATTTGGATCTCCCGGAACGACCGCGATCGTCTTCGGGCTTCCGTGCGACTCCCAGTAGCGGACGAGTGCGAGATGCTGCGCCGTAGGGAAGTACGAGAATGCGGCGTACGCGACGGGAGGGACGGGGACATCCGCGGCTTTGCCGTTCCGAGTCACCTTCGCGCGCGCCCCATCGAGCTCGACCGACGCGGTGACAGTGCGGCTGGTGTCGGTAAGCCGCACCGTCTCGAACGTCCTCAACGCATAATCCTTCCCGGTGGTGAGGGTCAGCTGCGTGTGATTGCGTCGGCCGCGGTCGACGTAGTCGTAGTCCGACGTCAGCTTCATACCGCCATCGTTTGGCGCGAGCTCGTAATGCTCCCAACCCGCGGGCCGCCCGATGTAGAGGATTCTCAAGGAATCGTCGATCGTGGTCGACGGCAGCCGAGTCCGTTCGTGGTCAACACCGCTCGGCGCAACTGCCGCAGGCGCGGTGGTCGTGGCTCGCGCGACGCCAAAACCCGCGAGGGCTGCGATCATGGACAGACACGAAATGCCGGTGCGGATGGACATCGACGATTCTCGGTGGGGCTGGGTGGCCGAATTTTGCGGGCGACGCGAATATGCTACATCCCAAGGCAGAGAGGAAAATGCCCGACCTCCAAGTAAAGCCACGGTTGACGTCGTTCGCTCCCCAGTTTCTGGTCGATGACCTCGAGCGGGCGATGACCTACTACCGGAAGCTCGGCTTCACCTTCGGTGACCCGTGGGAGGGGTTCTACGCGATTGGGGAGCTGGACGGGCTGGAGCTCCATCTGAAGGAAGCGCCGAAGAGGCCCGCCGAACGCCAGTATCGACGCGACGAAGAGCATCTCGATGCTGCGGCCGGCGTGGCAGGCATCGAAGCGTTCTACGAGCAGTGCGTAGCGAACGGCATATCGATCCTCAGGCCGCTCACCGCGACGGAGTGGGGCACGAAGGACTTCTACATCGAGGACCCGGACGGCAACGTCATCTCTTTTGGCGGCCGCCCGTCCGCATGACCCAGGCGCTGCGTGAACCTGTCGACGCAGCCGCCATTCCGACCTGGTGCCGGCGCCTTGCGGCCGATCTCGACGCGGCCGATGCGCGCGCCATCGCGCTTGCCAGGGGACTCACCATTGGGCAGCTCAACTGGCGATCGCATCCTGGGACGTGGAGCATTGGCCAGTGCCTGGAGCACCTCTCGCTGGCGAACGAAGTCTACGTCGAGCCATTGACAGAGGCGTTAGGCGTCCCAGCGAGCGGACCTGTTGCGGAGATCACGCCGGGCTGGCTCGGGCGCTGGTTCATTCGGGCGTACATCGAACCGGCAACCCAGCAGAAGCGCGCCCGTGCGCCAGGCAAGATCGTGCCTCGGGCGAAGGAGGTCGATTCGACGATTCTCGACCGGTTCATCGCGAGTAACGCGAGGGTGCGCGGCCTCATCACCCGCGCCCGGGGCCACGACATCAATCGCGTGCGATTCCGGAGTCCGTTCCTGCCACTGCTCCGATTCACCGTCGGCACGGGACTCCAGGTCATCACCCGCCACAACCACCGTCACCTTGGTCAGGCCGAGCGCGTCAGGCAATCGCCTGAATTTCCGCGTTAGGCCCCAGGGCCGTGCAATTCATCCGAGCGCTCCGCGACCGCATTCGCCGAGGCGAGATCACCACCACCATCCGTCTGTGGCAGCGACCACACGTGAAGGTCGGCGGTCGATACGCGCTCCCGCCCGGCGAGATTCTCGTGACGAAGATCTTCGAGGTCTCCCTGGCCGATGTCACGCCGGAGCTTGCCCGGCAATCAGGGTTCGTGGGCGTGGTCGATCTCCTCAAGGTCGCCAAGCATGGCCCGGGGAGACGGGTGTTCGTGATCGAGTTTCGTTACGTGGACCGGCAACCGGTGCGGCCGTCGTGACGTCGTCGACC
>Ga0207674_10002911_pt1 | contig 21255 bp, 16 predicted proteins | sample KBSCornC72_FD_184303 | JGI IMG/M metagenome (GOLD analysis project Ga0207674, IMG submission 184303) | Corn rhizosphere microbial communities from Kellogg Biological Station, Michigan, USA - KBS Corn C7-2 (SPAdes) (version 2) | ecosystem: Host-associated > Plants > Roots > Rhizosphere > Soil ...
GCCAGTGTCCCACTGCAAATCCCCGTGCTGAGTTCCAACACGCCGACCAGTGTCGCCACTGGCGGAGTAGCATTCCGGCCCGCTCTTCCCGGTGCCGTGATCATCACCACGACGATTCCAGGGCTGATCGGCACTACCTCCTCGGTCACATTCATCACGGTCCAGTAACCGGCTTTGCACAGCCAACAAGGGCGGCTAAGCGTTCGACTTTATATGACAAAGTACTTGACATTACTGCCCCCTACCCCAAGATTGTACCATGCCCGCCCGGCCCGTCCGTCCCGTCCGCCCTGTCCCCGACACTGAAATCCCGATCCAGGATCGGGCGCTGGAGAACCTGCGCTTTATCCGGGACACGATGGAGCACGCGGGACCCTTTACCGCCGTGCCAGGGTGGGGCGGGGTAGCGATGGGGGTAACAGCGCTGATAGCGGCCCTGGTAGCTCAGGCCCAGACTACCCCTGACCGGTGGCTGCTCGCCTGGATCGTCGAAGGTTGGCTGGCGTTTGCGATTGGGGGAGTGGCCATGGTAAGGAAAGCGGGACTCGGTTCTACCCCGCTCACGTCCAAGCCCGGGCGCCGCTTCGTCCTTGCTTACGCCCCGCCGCTCCTGGCCGGCGGTCTCCTTACCTTCGCCCTCTACCGTGCTGGGCTCACCGGACTGCTTCCGGCGCTTTGGTTGTTGCTGTACGGCACTGCCGTAGTAACCGGTGGCGCCCTGTCGGTTCCTGTGGTCCCCGTGATGGGGGCCTGCTTCATTCTCCTGGGGGCTGTCGCGCTACTCGCGCCGGTCGCCTGGAGTAACGCCCTGATGGCCCTCGGTTTCGGAGGGTTGCACATCGGATTCGGTGCCTGGATTGCGAGGAGGTACGGTGGCTAAGTCGAACGCGGCCCGGCAAACTGCGGGCGGAAAACCAGCAACGACCAAACGCCTGGAAGCGATCGCGGGGCTCAAGGCCGCGGCACCGGCGGAGCTCGATCGCCTGATTCACGAGCGGCTCCGCCTCGGCGTGGTGAGTGCTCTCGCGGTCAACACCTCACTCACGTTCAATGAGCTCAAGGCCCTGCTCAAGACCACCGACGGCAACCTCAGCGTCCACGCCCGGAAGCTGGAGGACGCGGGCTACGTCCAGTGCACCAAGTCGTTCGAGGGACGGACGCCGCGCACCGAATACCGCCTCACCGCGGCAGGTCGGAGAGCGCTGGAAGACTATCTGGAGCACATGGAGGGGTTAATCAGGATGATGAGGGGATAGGGGCGGGAGAAGGGAGACAGGAGAAGGGAGAAGGTAGATGAGAGACGGGGGACAGTTGGGTCTATCGACCATCGACTATCGACTATCGACCATCGACTAATGACAGTCGACTTTTTTTGACCCCTACACTTTACCATGCAAAGTACTTCAATCATCGCACGAACGCCGGCTTCCTGGCTCACCCTGTCGCTGCTTGCGGGCGTGGGGTCACATCTCCTTTACAACGATGCTGACGTTGGGCTCAACGTGCTCCTCTGGGCGGCACTGCTCGAGCTGTGCTGGCTTGGGCTCCGCGCCGATCTACGTCCCAATCGACAGGAACGGTTGCTCCTTGGCCTGGCACTCTGCTTCGCGGCTGCATTCGCCTGGCGGACGTCGCCCTTCCTGCGTCTGGCCGACGCCATTGGCCTCGTCACCTGTGCCGTGCTCATGCCGCTGGTTCGTGAGGAGTCCCTTCTGACCCTGAGACTGCACCAATTCCTGGGCGGCGTGCGTAACCTGGTTGCCCGGGTCGGGGCAGGGTTGATCCCCGCAGCCTTTGACGCGCAGGAGGAGGCCAGGGAACGCGGAGCCCCCAGCGTTCTGCTCCCTGCCGCGCGCGGGATGGTGCTCGCGGTGCCGGCTGTCGTGGTATTCGGGTCATTGCTGGCCTCGGCCGATGCGGACTTCGAGAGACTGGTCAACAGCCTGGTGAGGTTCGATCCCGAATGGCTCGTCACCACGAGCCTGAGCATCATGTTTTTCTCCTGGTTAGCCGCCGGTGTCCTCAGTCGGAGGACTGGCGCAAACGTCTCCCTGCCCTGGGGACCGGGTGGCCTCGGGGCGATCGAGGTGAGCATCGTCCTGGGTGTGGTTGACGTGATGTTTCTGACCTTCGTCCTCCTGCAGGGGCGGTACTTCTTCGGCGGGGAGGCGCTGGTCCGTCAGGATCCCGGGCTCAGCTTCTCCGAGTACGCGCGCCGAGGGTTCTTCGAGCTGGTAACAGTCTCGGCACTGGTGTTGCCGCTGGCGCTCGTCATCAAGGGCCGGCTTCGGCCTGATGACAGCCGCGCCTTGCGCAGCTATCGCATTGCGGCTGGAGTGCTCACTGCGCTCACTCTGGTCATCGTGGCCTCCGCCTTCCATCGAATGGCGATCTATCAACGCCAGTTCGGCCTCACCGAGCAGCGCTTCTACGCCAGCGCCTTCATCGGCGGGATCGCCTATACCCTCGTCTGGTTCGCTTCGACGGTTCTCGCTGGACGAGACCGTCGCTTCCTGGGCGGTACCCTGGTGGCGTGGACCGCCTGGGTCGCGATGCTGCATCTCACCAATCCCGCCGCCGTCATTGCTCGCGTGAATATCCAGCGGGCGACGGAGGGGCGTGAGTTCGACGCGGCCTACATCGCCTCCCTCGGGGCCGACGCAGTCCCCACACTGATAGCAGGCCTCGACCGGCTATCGCCGAGTCATCGAGCTGCTCTCCTGGGCAAGCTCAACTGGGAACGGATCGCTCCCAGCGAGCACGACTGGCGCTCCTGGTCGCTTGCCGAGGCGAAGGCTCGCACGCTTGCCAGTCAGGTAGCGCTTTCAGAAACGAACCACTGAGATATGGCCCGTCTATGGCAAACTCCATCATCATCTTTCAAGTGCTCGGTTTCCTGGGAACCGGGGCGCTCATCGTGGCTGGTCTCGCCGGCACGATGTGGACGGCTTCCCGGGGTTGGGCGGCGTTGAGTCGCAACCTGGCATTCGGCACCTTCGGTCTTGTGGCCTTGTACATCGCGCTGCTAGTGGGCGGGGGAATGTTAAGTCGAGGACGGATCCTTCCAGTAAACGCCGAGAAGTACTTCTGCGAGCTCGATTGTCACCTCGCCTATTCGGTAACTGATGTCCGGGTCGCGGATTCACTCGGGACGGCGGAGGACGGTCTGCGGCCCGACGGGCGTTTCTGGCTGGTGACGGTGCGCACCTGGTTCGATCCGAACACAATCTCGGCCCGGCGCTCCCTCACCGAGCCCACCTGGCCGGCACCGCGGAAGGTGGCGCTGGTGAGTGCCGAAGGGATCCGCTATGCGCCGGTCGAAGACGTGGACGTGGCATTGTCGAGATCCGGAATCGTTTCCACTCCCATTACGAAGGAGCTTCCTCCCGGCGCCTCATACACCACAACTTTCGTGTTCGATCTCCCCGAAGAGACTGTGCCGACCGGATTGTTGTTGACCGATGATCTCGTGGTGAGTCGATTTCTGATCGGACACGAGCGCAGTCCGTTCCACGCCCCCACGCTGCTTCAGTTGCCTTCCACCTCGGTGGCGAAGGGAACCTGACCTCGATGGACGCTGTGCCGCTGGTGGTCGCAGCGATGCTTTCGACCACTCTTGGCTTCTCACGGTACCACGCCAGGGTCGACACGACTTCCGTGGCGGATCGCCTGGCGTGCTGGGGCTGTCTCCTCGTCGCCATGCTGGCGATGCTCGCCTCCCTGGCCGGGGACTAGCGGTCGAGGTACCCTCCCATTCTGTTTCAGACGGTCTCAACAGGATCGTCTTCATGAAGCACTATCCGGACTCCTGGCTCCCCGCCATGTTTGGGGTCCTGCTACTTCCTTCCATTGGAGCCTGCCAGCGCGTGAAGCCACTCGGCAGTGACGAGATTCGGGTTTCCGGAACCATCGAGCTCACTCCGGTCGGGGTGAATTGCTGGCGGCTGACCGGCAAGGACGGCAAGAACTACGAGCTGCGCGCCGATCAGGCGCCGACCGGATTGCTCACCAATGGCAACGCGGTAACCCTGGTCCTCAAGCTCCGGTCCGATCTGATGAGTGCCTGTCAGGTGGGCCAGATTGCCGATGTGGTGCGGGTGGAGTAGCGAACGAAACTCCCACCCCCAACACCCCGTAAGCTTCCCCCGACCCCGCAGGCTGGTCCCTATGAGCGGTCCCTCTTTCATGGAGAAACGCGTGTCTCCCATTGGACGGCAGTTCGGGGCCGGAGTCGCCCTTCTGATCGCGGTCTCGGGATGCAGTCACGGTGGCGCCAATGTCGCCGCCGCTCCCTCCAGCACCGATGCGTTCTCTCCCAGCCTGATGCGTACTCGCCTCTTCGCCTATGCCGATGATTCCATGCTCGGCCGGGAGGCAGGCCATCCGGGCAACGTGAAGGCGACGACCTACATCGCGGGCCAGGTGCAGGCGCTGGGTCTCGAGGCGGCGGGAGACAACGGCACCTATTTCCAGACGCTGCCGCTGGTCGGACGGTCGCTGGATTCGACCACCAATGTGACGGTTGACGGTGCGCCATTGGAGCTGTGGAAGGATTACGCCCCGCTTCCTCCAATCGAAGGGCTTCCCGTGGCGGAGAGTGGCGCGCTGAACCAGGTGCCGGTGGTGTACGCCGGGCGAATGGGAGATTCGGTCGCGGTGCTGAGTGCGGATGACGCGAAGGGCAAGATCGTGGTGCTGGGCCCGGCGATGGATCCCACCGGAAAAGAGGTCTTCAATCTCTCCATGGGTTCCGTCATTCGCTATCAGGGTGCCGCCGCCATCGCGATGGCAAACTGGGACCTGGCCCCTCCGGGTGTAGCGGATTTTCTCCGTCAGTCAGGGGCGGAAATGAAGGACGGCTCTGACGATCCGGCCGCGGCTCGGCCCCTCGCCATATTTGTGACGCGAGCGGCTGCGGAGAAGATGCTGGGCGGTTCGTTTTCGAGTCTGCAATCAGGCGCCGCAGGCAAGTCCATCAACGGCAAGATTGCCTTTACCGAGACGCAGCCCGAGGCGCCGGCGAGAAATGTGATTGCGATCCTGCGCGGTAGCGATCCGGCTCTTGCGGGTGAGTTTGTGGCCATCGGCGCTCACAATGACCACATCGGGACGACCGACGAGCCGGTGGATGCGGATTCGATCTGGGCCTTCAACAAGGTCATGCGTCCCATGGGGGCGGAGAACGAGCCGGGCATTCCCGCTCCCGAGCAGGCGGCGCGGATCAAGACCCTCATCGACAGCGTGCGAAAGACCCATCCCGCCGGACGGGTCGATTCAGTCTACAATGGCGCCGATGACGATGGATCGGGCAGCATGACCGTGCTGTCCATCGCTCAGGCCTTTGCCCAGAACAAGACCAAACCCAAGCGCTCGATCATCTTCGTGTGGCACACCGGAGAGGAAGAGGGACTCTGGGGTTCGGACTGGTTCACCCGCCATTCCACGATCCCGCGGGACTCGATCGTGGCCCAGCTCAACATCGACATGGTGGGTCGCGGCGGGGTGAATGACATCAAGGGAGGAGGACCCGGCTACCTGCAGCTCATCGGTTCACGGCGGCTTTCCACCGAGCTCGGGGATCTGGTAGAAAGCGTCAACAAGAGCGGGAAGCACGGATTCACCTTCGACTACGCCTACGACGCCAACGGGCATCCGGACAACATCTATTGCCGCAGCGACCACGCCATGTATGCCCGCTTCGGCATTCCGATCGTGTTTTTCACCACAGGCGGGCACTCGGACTATCACATGCTCTCCGACGAGCCCCAGCGCATCGACTACACGAAGATGAGTCACGTCGGGTCACTGGTCTACGACATTGCCCTCCATGTGGCCGACCTGGATCATCGCGTGGTGGTCGACAAGCCGAAGCCGGATCCGGAGGCGCCGTGTAAACAGTAGGGGATGATTGGATGTTTGGATGTTTGGATGTGAGGATGTGAGGTTAGGCTTTCTTCTGAAGGCGAGCACGGTGGCGGGTAACGACTAGGATCGAAAGTAGCTGGTTGGCCTCGTCGTGAAGGGAAGCACGAGCTGTCGGGTCACCGCGCTCAATGTCGGCGAGTAGTTCGAGCCGGAATAGGAGACTCGTCGAGCTCCTCGATTACGATCCCTAGCTTTGCGACAAACTCCCGTCTGGACCTCGCCCGCCGGACGGCGCGGTAGTTTGCAGCGACAGAGGTACCGCACCGCATCAGTTGGCTGCGGATGATTCTTCCTTCTTCGTAGCCGCCAATTGCCCGACAGAATCGGATAACGCCAAGGGCCAGAGCGTGACAACGCCGGCTGATGATTTCTTGAGTGACCATCCCGAAGTCTGGCGGAACGCTCGTCCGCTGCGGTACCCGAAATAACGCAGCCGACATCTAGCCAACTCGCTTCAGCCACCTCCGATCCCTTACATCCAAACATCCTCACATCCAAACATCCTCACATCCAAACATCCCCACATCCAAACATCCCTCAATTCCTTCCCTCTCCCACCATCTCACCCAGCTTCCGCTTCGCCTCGACCACCTGGGGCTGCAGCTCGGGGTCGGCGTTCTTCCATAGCTCGATGAACTTCTGGAGATGCAGCGCCGCCTTCTCTCGGTCGCCGCGCTGGGCATACAGCTCGCCCAGCCGCTTGTGGGTGAACGCCAGATACTGGGCGTCGATTTCGAGCTGATCTTCCATCGGCGACACCAGGTATCTCTCATAGGAAGCGATGGCCGAGTCGGGCTGGCCGGCCGCTTCCCAGGCTCGTCCCAGCTCGGCCAGCACGCAGCGTTCGCAGGGAGCGGCTATGGTCGCTGCTTGCAGCTGACGCACGGCCGTCTGTGGGTGGTTCTCGGCGAGTTCGATCATTCCCAGGACGCCCTGATAGTATGCCTCGCTCCGTCCCCGAATCTCGAGTGGCAACTGCTCGTACTCGCGGACGGTGGTGCGGGCACGATCGGGTCGGCCGACCATTGCCTCGAGGTATGCCACGTCCAGGTAGGGACGATCCACCGAATCGAGCTGGGCGTAGGGATAGCGGCGGAGCGCGGTATCCAGAATCCGGCTCGCGCCTGAGCGATCCCCTTCGAACCATCCGGCGATGCCCACGAGCATAAGTTCCGAAGCGAGGGCATAGTTCAACACGCCGGCCTGGGCTGCACCTCTGCTGTTTTCCGAGATCAGTTCTTTGGCCTCGCGCAGGTGACCTTCCAGGAGCTTCACCTGTGCCAGGTTTGCTGTTGCCGCACCCTTCTCTTCCGGGCCGAGCTCGGGAGATGTCCTGAGACCGGTGAAGATGACTCGGGCCGTGTCGTATCGCCCCTGTGAAACCGCGATTTGAGCGGTGATCCACGGTGTCGAACTGTAGTCCGGGAACTTGTTCGACGCCTGACGCAAAAAGGCTGTCGCGCTGTCCGATTGCCCGGAAGCGACAAAACCCTGGACCAGGTTGAACCAGGCGGTGGCGGAGCTGGAATCAGCCGCGATCGCGCGGTGATAGTACTCGTTGGCCTTCTGGGGGTTCTTCAGTCGGGCATAGACCAGTCCCAGGTTGTTGAGTGCGGGATAGTTGTCCGGCTCGATGTCGAGGAGGGCACTGTACGCGGAAAGCGCCTTCTGCGGCTGGATATCGACCCGGGTGTAATACGTGCCAAGTGTCAGGTAGCGCTCCCGTTCGGTGAGCCGGTCCTGATGGCGCAGCGCGTTCTGCATCGCCTGACGCTGCTTCGCCCGCTCGCCGACGTTGCCGTAATTCACTCCAAGTCTGCGCCACGCCATGGCGAATCCGGTGTCGAGCGCCACGGCCTCTTCCAGAAGCTGATCGGCCCGGCTGGAAGATCCTGCCGTGGCGGCAATGCGCATGGCCTGCGAGTACTTCCTGAGCGCTTCCAGTGATGGAGTCGTTACCTGCTCCAGCGGTTGGCCCACGCCGATGTTCTTGAGCGACTCGCCGATCTTTCGCCTGAGCTCGTGTGACACCTTGCCGATGGTCTCGATCAGTTCGGTGGAGTCCTTTGCCACCTCGCGAAACGCGGCCAGAGGCTCCCCGTTCGCGGCCGAGACGATTTGAGCCGAAAAGGTGAACGAGGGACCGACGGAGGCGATGTCTCCGGTGATCACCGCCTTCACGCCTTCCCGCTGGGCGATTTCCCGCGCCAGTGTGAGATCGATGGCCGAGCTGTCGGGCCGCTGCATCCGCTCGAGCGCAGCCGCGATCTGGGCCGGGGAGAACACCGTCACCGTGCGCGATTGAGTGAGGTCTACCCGAAGTGCCTCTCCTGCTGCGACGCCCAGGGTTGAATCGCGGGTACGATTGGTGATATCGGCCAGGAGCACGGGATCCCGTGCATCGAGCAGGCCCTGCGCGACGAGGGACCTCCCGGGTATGAGCCCGGCGAAGTACCCACCGAGGAGCACGGTGAGGGCCAGCGCGGCTGCTCCCAGCAGAACCGTTCGGTTGCGGCGTCGGGGGACCGGCGTGAAAGCTCCGCTCGAAAGGGCGCTCAGCCGCTGGCGCACCTCGTCCGCCGAGGCGGGCCGAAGGTCCCGGTCCTTCTCCAGGCACTGCATCAGAAGGGCCGCCAGCGGTGGCGGGCAGTCGGGCCGGCCCAGGGTGACGTCAGCCGGTGTTTCGGTGAGATGCGCCGCCAGCAACTCCTGTGGGGTCCGGCCGGCGAACGGCGCCTTCCCGGTCAGCATTTCGTAGCCCAACGCGCCGAAGGCATAGAGGTCTGCGCGATGGTCGATGTTGGGATCGGCGGCGATCTGTTCCGGCGCCATGTACGCCGGGGTGCCCATCGAGAGGCCCGCGGAGGTGAGCGTTCCACCTCCCGAAACGCTTCCGAGCGCCTTCGCGATCCCGAAATCGGTGACCACCGCGTGGTGGCCGCTGAGCAAAATGTTTTCCGGCTTGATGTCGCGATGCACCACGCCATGCCGGTGCGCGTAAGCCAGCGCGTCGGCGACTTCTCGCAGCATCCTGACGACATCCGCCGTGGCGATTCGCTCCTTGCGGTTGAGCGGGGCCCGGAGCGATTCACCCTCGACGAAGGGCATGGTGTAGTAGAGCGTGCGGTCGGCCTCGCCCGCCATCAGCAAGGGCACGATGTGCGGGTGTTGCAGCCGGGAGGCAAGCTGGATCTCCCGCCGGAACCGGTCGGCGGACAGGACTGCCGCGTAGTCCGGCGGCAGCACCTTGATGACTACCTGGCGACCCAGTGCCGTCTCCTCGGCCACAAAAACCCGGCTCATCCCCCCTCCACCCAGTTCCTTCTCCAGGCGGTAGGTGGAGCCGAGTGCGGTCTGCAAGCGGTCGAAGAGGTCGCCGGTCATTACTGAACCTTGGGCTGGGAGGCCAGCATCTTCTCGAACTTCGGATTGCCAGCCAGCGGCTGCCAGAAGGGATCGACCCGAAGTTCTGGAACTGATACGATCGACGGCACAGCCAGTAACTGATTGAGGATGTCGACCGCGGAGTCATAGTCTTCGGTCAGAACGTAGATTCGCGCGAGCCCGTAAAGCAGGCCTCCGCCTCGATAGGCTTCTCTTGATAAGGGAAGCATTTCGACGGCCCGCTTCCCTTCGCGAATGGCATCGCTGCGGCGGCCCAGACCCGCATAGATCAGCCCCAGTTCGGAATGCTGAAAAGCCTCTCCGGTAGGCCCCCGCACCGCTGCTTCTCTGATGACGCGAGCCGAATCGAGATAGATCCGTGATTTGGGCGGCTGATTCTGCTGTCGTGCCACTTCGGCCTTGACGACGTAATAACTGGCGGAGTCGTTGAACGTCGCTGGCGTCGAGGCAGCCAAGGCTCGCGACAGCACGGAGTCACGTGCCACCAGGAAGGCATCGCCGAAAGATCCTCCCTGGACGGTGCCGAAGAATGCGAGTAGCGCTTCTGGCCCCACTCTGGCGGCCCCCTGTCGCAAGTATCCGTACGCTTCGGCGGTGTCCCCATGCCAACGCAGCGCGATGCGAGCCAGCAACGTGTAGGGGAGATTCCAATCCGGGGACAGGTCCCGGGTGCGTTCCAAAAAGTATTTAGCGTCCTGGTAACGCCGGACGAGGAAATACGTCTCGCCGAGGTTCTGACTGTTGATTGCGGAGCGGGGATCCAGGTCAACCGCCTTCTTGAAATTCGCGATAGCGTCGTCCCACCGACCCTGCCGGCGATGGACCGCCCCCATTGCAAAAATCACATCAGGATCGTTGGGCCGTTTCTTCAGGGCGAGGTTCAACTCCTGCAGCGCGCGATCGTAGTCGAGGAATCCCCAGTAGTAGTAGAACCCCAGCGCGCGGTGGGCATCCGCCAGATCCGGGTTGAGCCGGAGGGCCGAGTCAGCCGCGGCCTTTGCCAGGGCGAGTCGTTGAGCAGTGCGATCGAAGAAGAACCAGTAGTACGCGGCATGAGCCTCTGACAGCGCCGCCCAGGCGACCGCGAAACCAGGATCCGCGGCGACGGCCTTGGAGAAGTTCTCGACAGCCCCACCAATGTCCGCTTTCGCATAGCCGCGCAGGTAGTAGGCCCGGCCCCGCAAGTAAAAATCATAGGCCTCGGGATTGTCGGTCGGCTTCTCCGCCAGCTCCTGCTTTTCCGGTTCGGCGAGAGCCACGCCAAGAGCCGAAGTGACTTGCTGCGCGATGTCCGATTGAACTTGGAAAACGCCCGCCAAGACCGCCTGGTAGCCATGGGCCCAGACGTTGGTCCCATCGGAGACCTTGATCACCTCCGGGCTCACCCGGATTTGGCGGGTGCCGTCCGGCAGCTGGTCCCACCTCACGGTACCTTCGAGGATGTAGCCGGCTCCGAGCTCATCGCCGATTTGTCGCAGCGGCTTGGTGGTTCCTTTGTACTGCATGGCGCTGCTGCGCGGTATGACGCGAAGGCCACTGACTCCGGTGAGCCGGTTGATGATTTCCTCGGTAATGCCGTCGGCGAAGTACTCGTCTTCCGGTTTGCCCAGGTTCTGAAATGGCAGCACGGCGATCGTCATGCCGCCGGGAGCCGCGGCAGACCTGCCCCTGAATCGGGGCACGGCAATCGCCAGCGATAACGCCAGGACCGCGCCCATGATCAGCAGCCCGGCTCTCCGCCATGCCGGTGCTGTGGCCGGAGCGACTGGGGCCGCCGTACCAGATCGAGCCGCGGTCACGGCGGGCGTGGCACTGGTCGGCGCAATCCCGCCACTCGGCGTGGCTGCCAACTCCAGTTGGCTCAGCAGTTCTTCGGCACTCTGGTAGCGGTCGGCTGGCTTCTTCTCGAGGCAGCGCATCACGATGCTGGCCAGGCCGGGTGGGACCGTGGATCGAGCCTCGGTCACCGGTACTGGTGCCTTGGTGACATGCGCGGTCAGCACGGATTGAGCAGATGGCCCGGTGAATGGCGGGGCACCCGTCAGCATCTCGTAGGCGAGAACCCCGACGGCGTAGAGGTCGGCTCGATGGTCGGTATGAGGATCCGCAGCGGCCTGCTCGGGTGCCATGTACGCCGGAGTCCCCAGCGCGAGTCCGGTCGAAGTAATAGAGCTCTTGCCGCTGGCTTCCAGCGCCTTGGCCACGCCGAAATCGGTGACGAGGGCATGTTTGCCCGAAATCAGCACGTTGTCGGGCTTGATGTCGCGGTGCATCACGCCATGCTGGTGGGCGAAGGCCAAGCCGTCCACCACGTCCTTGAGCAGGCGGACTGTGTCGTGAACCGGCAGCTCGCCCCGGCTCACCAATCGGGCCCGGAGCGACTCGCCCTCGATGAGCGGCATCGTGTAATACAGCACGTCGCCGGCCTGACCGGCGGCAAGGAGGGGAACGATGTGGGGATGGTGCAGGCCGGCTGCTACCTGAATCTCGCGGCGGAACCGATCCACGTTGAGTCCGGCCCCGTATTCAGGCGGGAGGACCTTCACCACCACCTTGCGGCCCAACGCCGTCTCCTCCGCGACGAATACACGGCTCATCCCTCCACCGCCCAATTCGCGTTCCAGGCGGTAGGCGGTGCCAAGGGCCTGCTGTAAGCGGTCTTGTAGTTCGGTCAAGGAACTGGGGTGAGGGTGGTCAAAGTTACCGAAATGAGTGGTCCGTGGGCAGGTGCCGGACCGGGACTGGACCGGGCTCGGCGGTGTTACACTTGAGCGTAATGCGCCCTTTTCACATTTCCCGCCGTGGGTTCCTCCTGGGTGCCGCGGCGACCGCTGGAGCCCTCGCCACCGACGCCTTCGCGATCGAGGGCCGACGAGTCTACATCACCCGCCACGATGTCGAGATTCCGGGCCTACCCGATGCTCTCAATGGAGTCAGGATCGCGCAGCTGACCGACATCCATCTGCATGGAGGTCTCCACGCCGCGGCCCGGGCCACGATGGAGCTGATCCAGGCCGAGAAGCCCGAAATCACCCTTCTCACGGGCGACGCCTGCGAGCACCAGAGCTACCTGCCCGATGTCACAACCTTCGCCCGCGAGTGTCGGGGTTCAGTTGCGACGCTGGCATTGATGGGGAACTGGGAGTACTTCGTGGACATCAGCTCGGCGCAGGCCGAGGCCACTTATGGTGCGGCCGGCGCGGAACTCCTGGTGAACCAGTCACGCCGGATCGAGATCGGAAACGCGTCGCTCAACATCATCGGACTCGACGATCCGGTTCGCGGAAAGCCGGACCTCCAGCAGACGCTGAAATACGCCCTTCCTGCCGACATCCAGATCTGGGCCTATCATGCCCCCGGCTACGCCGACCTGATCCCGCCCGGCCTCGGTCCGCCACCCGCGTTCATGGTGGCCGGTCACACCCACGGCGGCCAGATCCGTCCGCCCTTCATCCCGCCCTTCCTCCCGTTCGGCAGCGGGCGTTTTGTCCAAGGCTGGTACCGCGACACTCTGGCACCGCTCTATGTGTCCCGTGGCATCGGGACGACCACGATCCGGGCCCGGTTCCGATGCCCAGCTGAGCTACCGGTGTTTGTGCTGAAAACAGTACCTAGTACCTAGTACCGACTGCGCGACGCTCTACCACTAGTTACTCGGTACTCGGTACTATTTCGCTCTTTCCATGTCCGCCAGAATGGCGCCTGGTGCCAGCGGCCGGCCGAGGAACTGCTCCAGAACGGTCAGCGAAGGTCGCTCGAGGCCGAAGCGATAGATCTGGTCCGAGGCCCAGGGATACCAGGTCGAATCGCTCGCGATGAACTGGCCCCGCAGTACTCGCATCCGGGCTCTCAGATCCGCTGTGATGATAGCGCCGATCGCGTAGTTCACCAGGTAACCCGGCCCGTCGATCAGCTGCCCTCGCATAGCCCACCACGACCACTCGGGATGGGGCCGGATCCTGAAGTAGGTGCTCGTGATATCGGTCCACAGCTGGTTGGGATCCTGGGACGGGTTCCGGTCCATCCGCAGCTCGAAGAGACCCCAAGCCACGTCGAACACGATGCCGGCATACTTGGCCCGCAGGGATTCAGTCAGCGTCACCGAGTCGCCGAGGAAGCGGATCTGCCAGGCGGGTTCGTACAGCTCCATGGCTGGGAAGTCGGCTAAGGCTTCAGTGAACGTGTCGTTGTCGGGCCAGTCCATGTAGGCGGGGCGGGTCCGGATCGCCGCGATGTGGATGGCGTGGCCGGTCTCATGCAGCAATTCCGCGAGGTTATCGAAGCTGCCCGTGAGATAAGAGGTGAAGACCCAGGGCTCGCCGGAATTCCAGCGACCCTTCACCTGGCGCGGTCGGGCGCCGAAGTCGGTGTATGCTACTGGATACTTTCCTGCGCGCGCTTCCAGATCGTAATGCACACCCAGCGTGACCGGGTTCGCTCCCAGCATCTGGTAGTACTCGTCATTCACTCGGCGCATCTCTGTGAGTGTGGCCACCTTCGGGCTAAGTCGCCGGCTCGCTGCGCCGGTCTGGTAGTAGAAATTCCACGGCTCGAGCGTGGAATCGGGAGAGATCGAGCGCCAGGTCTCCAGGATCCGGACCAGCCAGCCTTCCATCTCCGTGCTGGGGACGCCGAACGCGGCCGCCTTCTGTGCGATCGGTGAGACCTTCCCCTCTAATTCTTCGTGATACATCCGGGAGAGGATGAGATAGGGACTAATGGAATCATCTTGACCGTTGATGCTGCGCCAGACTGGTTGCAATGCCAGAAACAGCCGCTCCCGCTTCGCGGCGTCATCGGTGCGACCCAGTCGTCCCAGGATTTCGAGCCGGTTGAGGCGCTCTCCATCCACCTCGATGTTTTCGGTGGCCTTCCCGTAACAACTCAGCACTCGCGCGGAGAGGAGGGAGATTCCCTCAGGCTGGCGCGCCAGGCTGTCCGGCGCGTAATCGCACGATTCAGTGGCGGGCTCTCCCGCGCTCGAATCCGAGTCTGACGCCAGGAGCGAACGGCTCGATTCACCGATCACCTGGAGGGCGGCACTGTCAGCCGGCGTGAGATCCTTGGGCACGGCTGCGAGCCGGCTTTGGAAGTCGGCTCGTGAGCTATCGCGACTCCTCTCCAGGGTGGCAACGGTGACACCGTGCACGCTTTCGCTCGCCCCGCGTGCCTCGGTTACCCCAATCTGGTCCTGCCAGTAGCGGAGGGACTGGTAGCTGTCTTCGAGCGGAGCGAGTGGAGATGAAGCTGGTCCGACAGTGGGAGACGAATGGCAGCCTGTCGCAACCGCCAGACAAGCGCCAATCACCGGGAGAAAAAAAGAAGGCCGCAGCATGGCTGAATCTGCGGCCTCCTGAATCGATGCGATACCCTTACGGTTGCAGCAGGTCTCCCCGTCCTTCCAACTCTCCGCGACTCACCCCGCCGGGCGCTCCATCCCACCACCACTGCTTCTCCAGCGTCTTCTTCCGCGGCCACACCTCATCGAGCGTGTTGCCGTCGTAGAGCCGGCCATTCTTCATCACGTACTTGATCGCGGCGGTGTTATGGATGTCATCCAGGGGGTTGGCATCGAGCACGATCAGGTCCGCGAGCTTCCCCGGTTCGACCGAGCCCAGGTCCTGGCCGAATCCGATCGCCTCGGCGCCGAAAATCGTAGCGACCCGCAGCACATCGTGCGGCTTCATCCCACCGGCGCTCATCGCCCAGAGTTCCCAGTGATCACCCAGGCCGTCCATCTGGCCGTGGCCGCCCAAACCCACTCGGCCACCCGCCTCGACGATCGCCTTGGCACCGGCGGCAATCTTCGGGAAGATGTACTGGTTTTCGCGGAACCAGGGGCGGCGCTCCGCCCGGATGGCGATCTCATCGTAGGGCACGAAGCGCCGGACCTTGGGGTTCTGCATGATGTCGAAGCGCTCGTAGAAATAATTCTCGCTCCAGGGACCGCCGTAAGACACCAGCAGGGTTGGCGTGTAGGTGATGCCCGACTTGGCGAACACCTCGACCACGTCCTTGCTGAGCGGTGTGATGGGCAGGCTGTGCTCGTGCCCCGGGTAACCGTCCATCGCAATGGTCAGGTTCATCTTGAAGTCGAGCCCGCCCTCCGTCGTGGGCATCAGGCTCTGCTCCTTGGCGGCCATGATGACCCACTGCCGCTGCTTCCGGTTTCCAACCATGTACTGCTTGATGGTGTTGGTGTGATAGAAGTCGCTGTAGCGCTTGAGCGCATTCCTCACGTCGTCCAGGCTGGTGAAGGGCTCTTCGAAGTAGGTGCCGAAGACACCGGGCCCGGTGTGATAGATCCGCGGCCCGATCAATTGGCCTGCTTCCACCTGGTCAGCATAGGTCAGGACATCGGTCGTGTTGGTCTGCGGATCGCGCACGGTCGTAACACCGTAGGCGAGATTGGCCAGGTACTTCCAGACCTGTGGCTCGTGGATGCCGAAGGTGGGCCAGGGATGGGCGTGGATGTCCACGAATCCCGGAATGATGGTCTTGCCCGCGGCGTCGATCGTGCGAGCGCCGGACGGCGCCGTACAGCTCCCCACGCACACGATGCGGTTGTCGGTGACGACGACGTCGCCCTGATCGATGACCTCGTCGCCCTTCATGCTGATTATCCGCGCTCCCTTGAGCACGACGGTCCCCTGGGGAACATCGCGTGGAGCATAGATCGCGATGTCGCGTCTGGACGGCTCATAGGCCGGTGCCTTGGCCAACGAATCGTTGCGGGCCTTGGTGGCCGAATCGGGCTTTGCTATCGTGTCGGCCTTGAGGGAATCGGCCCGGGCCGAATCCCGCGCAGCCTTCAGCTTCTCCATCGAGTCGGCGACAGCGGGGTCGTATTGGAAGAAGCTCCGTCCCAGCGCCCAGGTAATGCTCTTGCCACCGGGTCCCCATCCGATGAAATCCCCGCCGATCTTGGTGAGCCGCTTGGCGGGGAACGCCGAGGCCGACGGGTCGGCGATGCTGATGGACAACGGCTCCTGCCCGGTCATCGGCAGGTTGACCATGTAGACGTAGTTATTGATCAGTGCCACGACCTGCTGGCTGTCCGGGGAGACGAGAATCTCATCCGCCACGTTGGGCTCTGCCATGGGCGCGTTGGCGGTGAAGCCGGTGATCTTGATGCGCGGCCGACGGTCGGTTCCGTCATACCGCATCGAGACCAGGCCTTCCTCGGGATCGTAGATGAAAATCAGGTTCGGATCGCTGGAGAAATGCGGCCGCCCTCCGGGTCTGATGGGTGAGACTCGGGTGAGGGCACCGCCAGCCGCGGGGAGCCAGTCGAGCTCATAGCCGGGCCCGAACGCCTCGTTCACCCGGGCCTGGCGGGGACCTCGGATGACGACGATGCGTTGTCCATCAGGAGACCACGCCGGGCCCTGATAGAACGCGGGATCCGCACTGAGCCGTTCCGCCTTGCCGCCGGTGGACTTCACCCGTTGGACATATCCGCCGGCATTGCCCCAGGTGATGTACGCGACCCACTTCCCGTCCGGGGACCAGACCGGGTTCTGTTCGTGCACCGTGTCAGAGGTGAGCCGCTTCGGCGTGCCATTGGGCAAGTCCAGCGTGTACAGCCGATCCAGGGCCGAGAACAGGAGGCGCTTCCCGTCGGGAGAGAGCGACGGGTCGCGAATCTGCTTCAGCAGGATTTCGCCGGTATCCACCTTGAACTCGAACTTGACGAGGGGGCCCATCTTGAGATGGACCGCGGCAGAGAAGGGGATCTCGGCTTGCTTACCGGTCGCAATCTCGATCTTGAAGATCTTCCCGTTCCAGGCACTCACCACGTAGCGGCTGTCGGGCGTGAAGGACGACCCGGGAAGCAGGTCGCGAGTGAAGCGCGACTCCATGTCATCCCGCTGGATCGGGTAGGCCAGCCAGCGTTCGTCCCCCGTCGCGAGGTTGCGCAATCGGAGGCCGGTCTGCGCATCTCGCCGGTTGCCGTAGACTAGCCATTGCCCATCGGGAGAAAGCATCGGACGGAATGCGCTGCCGTAAGCGTCGGTCTGCGGGAAGACGCGACCGGTGCGCCGGTCGAAGATCGCGAGCTGCCACTGGGTGATATCGATGTTGTAGCCGAAGCCGCCTCGCTTCCTGGCGTACCAGACGTAGCGGCCGTCGTTTCCGAACGCCGGTCCCATCGAATTGATGGTGTTCCCGCGGCCGGTGCCCAGGGCTCCCTGGCCCTTGTCGTCCTTGGTAAGGGAAACTCCCCCGCCCCCATCCTTGTGGAACATCCAGAGCTGGTAGTTGCTGCCGATCGGAGAGTTGGTCTTGGAGGCGATGATGTAGTTCCCGTCCGGCGTCCACTCCGGCGAAGCGTAGAGTGAATTATCCCCCTTACTGACCAGCTTGCTCTTGCTGCCGTCGGGATCCATGGTCCACACGTTCTCGGCGCCGTCCCTGTCGCTCAGGAAGACGATCCGCTTCCCGTCGGGCGACCAGCGCGGCTGCGAGTCGAACGGCGGTCCCGAGGTGATCGCCCTGGCCGCACCGCCGGTGATCGGCATGGTGTAGATGTCGCCCACCAGCTCGAAGACGATGGTTTGACCATCGGGCGAGACGTCCAGCGACATCCAGGTACCCTCCGTAGTCTCGAAATCAAGATTCCGGTCGGCGACCAGGGGAAGGCTGTCGGTCTTTTTCTTCGTGGTATCGGCGGAGTGGACCAGTGTGGCGAGCGCCAACGTTCCGATGAGGAGCATGGGGCAGGGAGGGTTGGATGTAGGAGTGGGGAGTGCCGTAAGCCGTAAGCCATAAGCCTCAGGCTTACGGCTAACCTTAACGATATTTGGCGACGGCGAACCGCTAGGAGCCTACCGCTAACGGTCCACGGCTTACGGCTTACGGCCTATGGCTGCTTTCTGGCCTTACGGCTTGGCTTCCAGCGGAGATTCAGGCTCCCACTCAAGATGGGGGTGACCCCGGCTCTTTGCTAATAAAGGAGCCGAGGAATACTCCCACGACTGCACCGACGCCGGCTCCCAGCAGTGCGCCACCTATCGTGTTGCCGGTGCAACTTCCGTGGTCCGCAGTATCAGAGTTGTTGCAGAGACTATTGGCAAGCAGTGCTCCCACAATTCCCACCGCCCCGGCACCGATAGCCATCCCTTCCCATCGATAGTCGTTCGCCTTGACAGTCGTGGGGCTGAACGGCTGGCTGGAGTCCAGCGTCGGGCGCCAACGGCTTTCGGCTAACCGCAGCGTTTCTTGTGCGGCTAGGCTCGTGGTCTGTGCCTGAAGCTGGCTGACGAAGAGGGCGGGGAGAAGCAGGAGCGCAACCAATTCCTGGCGCATCGATGAGATTCCTTGCCTTGGAGGAGAGTTATGCCAATCGCACCAGGTTGATGCCGAGCGGCGCGAACTCTAGTGGCATCCCCCCGGCAACGAGCTGATTCACTCTCCTGCCGCAAGGTTGAAGATCGTTCGGAACGCGCGAAATACCTCCCGAAAGTCCTGGTGCTGATACGCCACAGTGCGAGGGCCGCTCCGCGTTACACCCGGGGCCATCTGCGCCAAATCGGCCTCGGCCGTCACCCGAAAGTCCACCTCGAGGGCAAAGGGAGGCGGCAGTACCAGCGGGCGGACCGTGCTCAAGGACTTGACCGCCTGCTCCGCGGCAGCTCGGATTCGGTTGCACGCCTCTGAGGGGGAGAGGCTCCGCGCGGCGTTACGGCTCAGCGCCGTCTTCACGATGACGATTTTCACCGCCGGGCCGAGCAGCTGGCTCGCCTCGGCTGCCATGGCCTGGTCTCCCGATATCAGGGCCACCGGCACGTTGTAGGTGCCCGCCAGCAGCGCATTCAGGCCCAGCTCACCAAGGGAAGCCCCGTTCACCCGGACGTCGAGGATGCGGTCGGTGTAGGTGTGGTCCAGAATGGCATTCTGGGTTCCGGCCCGAGCATGGTAACCGATGAAGAACGCGGCGTCGTGGCCGGCCTCGATCCCTTCCATCATGGACCGGGTCTTGGGCCCGCCGCTCAGCAGCTGTGCCGCCGGATGGAGCTGCTCGGCCAGGAGGTTTCGCATCAGCCAGTGACTGTCGTTGACCAACACGGCCGTGGCGCCAGCGGCGATCGCCCCTTCGATCGCAGCATTGGCCTCCGCCGTCATCAGCGCGCGGAAGCGGCCGTACTCGCCGGCACAGCGGGGATCGATCGGATTGGTCTGATCCTCATGCACCACGCCAGCGATGCCTTCCATGTCCACCGAGATGTAGATTCGCATGGCGACCAATCTAACGTTTGCCGGGAGTTCCGATGCGGCGAATACCGCTGGGGTTGTTGCTGCTGTTGTCGCTCGATCCGTCCTATGTCGAGGCGCAGAGCGACAGCGCCGCCACGCTGGTGCTGGGACGACGGTACACCCAGCTCTTCTACGCCGACAGCCTGGATCCGATCTGGGCTGCGATGACTCCCGAGATGCAGAAAGTCCTCGGCAAAGCGGCCGGCCTCGAGGCCTTCCGGACTCAGGTGACCAGGGAGATCGGTACCGAGGTCAAAGTGATCCGGGAGAAGCTGACCGACACACTCGGTGTGCGCTTGTACACCCGGGTGGCCGCGTTCGAACGGTCTACCGCGTCATTCACCGTTCAGTGGACCTTCGATTCGGCTTCGCGTGTTGCCGGGTTCTTCATCCGGCCGGCACGGGAGGAGGCTCCATCCAAGTACCTCTCCTACCAGACCAGGACCGATCTCCGGCTTCCATTCCGAGGCGACTGGTATGTGTTCTGGGGCGGTCGCACCATTCCCGAGAACTACCATGCCTTCACGACCGACCAGCGCTTCGCCTACGACCTCGTGATTCGTCGAGATGGCTCGACTCACACAGGAGACGGGCTCGAGAACAGGGAGTATTTCTGCTTCGGCCAGCCAGTGATCGCCCCGGGGGCCGGAACTGTTGTCGAAGCGGTGGATGGAGTCCCGGATAATCGGCCCAGCAACATGAACCAAACCCAGGCGCTGGGCAACCACGTCATCATCGACCACGGGAACGGGGAGTACTCCTTCATCGCCCACTTCAAGAACGGAACGGTGCTGGCGAAGCAGGGACAGCAGGTGGGCCAGGGCGACCAGTTGGGCGAATGCGGCAACAGCGGCAACTCGAGCGAGCCGCACGTTCACTATCACCTGCAGACGACCGCGATATTCGGAAAAGGCGAAGGGCTACCTGCCCAGTTCCGGCGCTACTACGCTGACGGCAGATGGATTGAGCTGGGAGAGCCGACGAGGGGGCAGAATCTGCGAGTGCCCTGAGGATGTTCGGATGTAGGGATGTTAGGATGTTTGGATGTGAAAATGTTTGGAAAAGATGTTTGGATGTTCGGATGTGAGCTTCACATCCCTCAATCCCAACATCCAAACATCCCTACATCCCAACATCCCTCAATCGTCAAGAATCGCTTCCGCCTCGATCTCTACGACCATATCGGGATGGATTAGGGCAGCAACTTCCACCATCGTGGTTGCGGGACGGATATCTCTGAAGAACTCGCCGTGGGCTCGACCCACCTCCTCCCACTTGCTGATGTCGGTGACGTAGGTGCGGGTGCGGACCACATCACGAAGCGTTGCGCCGGCCTCGATCAACGCCTTCTCGATGATCTGCAGTGCGCGAGTGGCCTGTACCCCGGCATTGCCTGGCGCCACTACCTTGCCATCAGGACCCAGGCCGACTGTGCCGGATATGTGCACCGAGTTGCCAACCCGCACCGCTCGCGAATAACCCACCACCGGTTCCCACGGCGCTCCGCTCGAAATATTGGTTCGGCCCATTAGTAGACTTTGCCTCCCAGAGGTACGTCGCGTTCGCTGGCGAGAAGGACTACACGGCCCTGCTCATCGGGGAGTCCGAGGACCAGGACCTCGGATTGAAACCCTGCAATGGAACGACTCCCCAGGTTCACCGCAGCAA
>Ga0207674_10002913_pt1 | contig 21238 bp, 23 predicted proteins | sample KBSCornC72_FD_184303 | JGI IMG/M metagenome (GOLD analysis project Ga0207674, IMG submission 184303) | Corn rhizosphere microbial communities from Kellogg Biological Station, Michigan, USA - KBS Corn C7-2 (SPAdes) (version 2) | ecosystem: Host-associated > Plants > Roots > Rhizosphere > Soil ...
CATCGGCTCGGGGCTCGGCAAGACCGCCGGTCGCGGCCAGAAGGGCGCCAAGTCGCGCTCGGGCGTCAGCATCGCCGGCTTCGAGGGCGGCCAGATGCCTCTCCACATGCGGCTGCCGAAGCGCGGCTTCAACAACATCTTCGCGCGCGATTATGCCGAAGTGAACATCGGCGCGGTCCAGAAGGCCATCGACGCCGGAAAGCTCGATATCAAGGCGACGCTCGACCACGAGGCATTGAAGGCCGCGGGCCTGGCGCGCGGCGGCAAGGACGGCGTTCGTCTGCTCGGCAAGGGCGAGCTGAAGGCGAAGCTGGCATTCAAGGTCGCCGGCGTATCCAAGGGCGCGCGCGAAGCGGTCGAGAAGGCCGGCGGCTCTATCGAGCTCATTGAGCGCAAGAACCCGGCCGAGCTCGCCGCTGCGAAAAAGGGTAAGGTCCGCGAGGCGCGGCTTGCCGACCAGGCCGCCAAGTCGAAAGCCTGAATCGTTATTGCAAGCGAAGCGAGGCAATCCAGCGGCGCTGACTGGATTGCTTCGTCCTTTCGTTCCTCGCAATGACGGTAATGCCGCTTATATGAGCCGCAGAGCCTAGGGGATTATTCAAGACAATGGCATCCGCAGCCGAACAACTCGCCTCCAGCATCAGCTTCGCGAATTTCCAGAAGGCGACCGAGCTCAAGAAACGGCTGTGGTTCACGGTCGGCGCGCTGATCCTGTTCCGTCTGCTCTCGTTCGTTCCCGTGCCGGGCATCGATCCGGTGGCGATGAACGCGCTCTACCAGACGCAGAGCGGCGGCATCCTTGACGTCTTCAACACCTTCTCCGGCGGCGCACTCGAACGCTTCTCGATCGTCGCGCTGGGAGTCATGCCTTACATCACCGCGTCGATCGTCGTTCAGCTTGGCGCGACGCTCTACGGTCCGTGGCAGGCACTGCGCAAAGAAGGCGAGACCGGGCGCAAAAAGCTCAACCAATACACTCGCTACCTGACGGTGATGATCACGCTCGTGCAGGGCTATCTCGCGGTGCGCGGGCTCGAATCGCAGTCAATCCGGCAGGGCATCGGCGCCGTCGTCGCTCCCGGCCTGCTGTTCGAGATCGCTGGTACCGTCAGTCTCGTCGGCGGTACCTTGTTCCTCATGTGGATCGGTGAGCAGATCACCAGCCGAGGCATCGGTAACGGCGTGTCGCTGATCATCATGGCCGGCATCGTCGCCCGGCTTCCTCAAGCGATCGTGCAGCTGCTCGAGGGAGGCCGCACAGGCTCGATGAGCGCCGTCGTGATCGTCGGAGTCATTGCGCTCAGCGTCGGGCTGATCCTGTTCATCTGCTTCATGGAGCGCGCGCAGCGGCGGGTCCTGATCCAATATCCGAAGCGCCAGACCGCCCGCGGCATGCAGCAGGAGCGATCGCATCTGCCGATCAAGCTCAACACCGCCGGCGTGATCCCGCCGATCTTCGCCTCCTCGCTGCTGCTGATGCCGCTTACGGTGCTCCAATGGGCCGGTAATCGCGTGTCGAGCGAAGGCAGCACCAGCGACTGGCTGATCACGCTCACTTCGTACCTGCAGCATGGATCGACGGCCTACGAACTGCTTTACGGCTTGGGCATCGCTTTCTTCTGCTTCTTCTACACAGCGGTGCAGTTCAACAGCGAGGAAACGGCCGATAATTTGAAGCGCCACGGTGGATTCATCCCGGGAATCCGTCCAGGCAAGGCGACCGAGGAGTATTTCGACTATCTGCTGAACCGCATAACGGTCGTCGGCGCCGCCTATCTCGTGCTGATCTGTCTGGTTCCCGACATCCTGTCGACGCAGGCTGGGCTCAACATCCGCCTCGGCGGCACCAGCCTGCTGATCGTGGTCAACGTGACGATGGACACTGTCAGCCAGATTCAGAGCCACCTGATCGCGCATCAATATGGCGACCTGATCAAGAAGGCCAAGCTCAAGACCACGCCTCGACGGCGCTAACCTCAACGCGCGATCAGGGGAGAGCGCCGCGAAATGCTGAATATCATCCTCTTGGGTCCGCCGGGTGCGGGCAAGGGCACGCAGGCCGCGAGGCTCCAGGCCACGCGCGGCATGATCCAGCTGTCGACCGGCGACATGCTGCGCGAGGCCCGCGCCAGCGGCTCGCCGATAGGTGAGAAGGTCAAGGCGATCATGGACGCGGGCGAGCTGGTTAGCGACGCGATCGTCACCGCCTTGATCGCCGAGCGCCTCGACGCAGCTAGTGAGCAGGGTGCCATCTTTGACGGGTTCCCACGCACCAAAGCCCAAGCCGAGGCACTTGATCTGCTGCTCTCCGAGCGCGGCCGTCATCTCGACCATGTGATCGAGCTCGCCGTGGACGAAGAGGCCCTGGTCGAACGGATCACCGGCCGCTTCACCTGCGCAAAATGCGGCACGGGCTATCACGACAGTTTCCGGCCGACCGCTGTCCAGGGCGTCTGCGACGCCTGCGGCTCCACCGAGTTCAAGCGCCGTCCCGACGACAACGAGCAAACCGTGCGTACGCGCATGGAAGAATATCGCGCTAAGACCGCGCCGATCCTACCCTTCTACGAAGCGCGGACGCTCGTCCGTCGCGTGAACGGCATGGCACCGGTCGAAGATGTGGCGGCGCAGATCGACGCCATTCTGGACGGAGCCGCCTAGGCGGTGCATCCTTCCGACGGGGGAGGAGCCATGAAGCATATTCTTGTCACTGCGTTGATCGTACTTGCGACACCAGCGGCCGCGGAGGTCGTTTCGGCCAACGCCAACGGGTTCGAAGTGCGGGAGACGGTGGCGCTCGTCGTGCCGCCCGAAGTCGCCTTCGGCTCATTTGGCGACATCGCCGCCTGGTGGGACCCGCAACACACCTATAGCGGTGATTCTGCGAACCTTAGCTTGGCGCTCGTTCCCGGTGGATGTTTCTGCGAGCGTATCCCGGAAAGTGGCGGGATCGAGCATCTGCGCGTCGTCTTCGTTGATCCGGGGAAGCGCCTGGTACTGACTGGGGCGCTAGGCCCGTTGCTTTATGAAGCGGCGACCGGCGTCATGGACGTGCAGGTGAAAACCGTTGCCGGCGGTTCACAGCTCGTCCTGGATTACAAGGTCGCGGGTTTCGCCAATGGCGGGGCAGCCAAGCTTGCCGCAGCCGTCGACAGCGTCCTTGCCGAGCAGACGAAGCGCCTTCGGGTCTATGCGACCTCGAGACCGAAGACCTAGACCCGCTCCAACGTTACGAACCGAAACGGCGGGCGGCCGTCCGCAGTCGGATGATCCTCGCGGAAGGTTTCCCGCCAGGCGCCGCTATCGCGCGGATCGGCGATGAAGGTGTCGCCGGGCACGTCGTCCAGCACCCCGGTCAGCTCGATGCGGTCGGCGAGCGGCAGAAACAAATCGAAGATCTCGGCGCCGCCGATGACTGAGATCGGTTCGCTTCCCGCCAGCCGTAGCGCTTCGTCGAGGTCGTGTGCGACCTCAGCTCCATCGGCCTCCCAGGCGCAGTCGCGTGTCAGCACGATGTGCCGCCTTCCGGGGAGCAGGCCGGGCAGGCTCTCGAAGGTCTTGCGGCCCATCACCATCGCGCTGCCCATCGTCAGCGCCTTGAAGCGCTTCAGGTCGGCAGGGAGATGCCACGGCAGGTTGCCATCGCGGCCGATCACGCCGTTCTCAGCGCGGGCGACGACGAGGGTGATGCGCGGTCTGTCCATCGCGCCGCTTTGACGACAGTAGGCGCTCGTGCCAAGCGCCGTGACATGGACGCGCAGGCTGAGCTGATCGCCGCCGCCGGGCAGAAGCTCGGTCCGAGAGGAGTGATCACCGATCCTAGGGACATTGAGCCGTGGGTCACCGACTGGCGCGGCCGGGTCCACGGCGCCGCGACGGCGATCCTGGCGCCAGCGTCGACGGAGGAAGTCTCCGAAATCGTCCGCCTCGCCGCCGAATATCGCGTTCCGCTTGTCCCGCAGGGCGGCAACACCGGAATGGCGGCAGGTGCGACGCCGCCAGAAGATGGCAGCGCGATCCTCCTGTCGACGCGCCGGATGAATCGTATCCGTTCGATCAACGCAGACAACCGGCTCGCTGTCGCCGAAGCCGGCGTGATTCTCACGACACTGCACGAGGCGGCGCACGAGATCGGAATGCGTTTCCCGCTGACGCTCGGCGCCCGCGGCAGCTGCACGATCGGTGGGCTCACTTCGACCAATGCCGGCGGGACTCAGGTGCTGAAGTTCGGGACAATGCGTTCGCTGGTCGCCGGTATCGAAGCGGTGCTGCCCGACGGCTCGGTCCACAGTGGCCTCTCGGGCCTGAAGAAGGACAATCGCGGTTACAGCCTCGACCAGCTGCTCATCGGGGCCGAGGGGACGCTCGGCGTTATCACCGCCGTGGCGCTGCGGCTCGTCCCGGCAATGTCCGCGCGCGCAGTATCCTGGGCAGGCGTTGCGAGTCCGAGCGGAGCGCTGGAGCTGCTCCGCTTTCTCGAGGCGCGCACCAACAGCATCGAAGGATTTGAGCTGGTGCCGCAGGACTGCCTTCGGCTGGTGCTCAAGCACATTCCGAACACGCGGACGCCCCTCTCTGAGGAGCATCCGTGGCACGTGCTGGTCGAAGCGACGACCGCCGAAGCGAACACGGACATCGGCGCAGAGCTGGAACAGCTGCTTGCCGCAGCGCTCCAGCAAGGCATCGTCGCCGACGCGGTCCTCGCTTCCAACGAAGCGCAGGCCGAAGCTTTCTGGAAGCTGCGCGATGCGATTTCCGAAGCTGAGCGCGCCGAGGGCCAGACGCTGGCGCATGACATTTCGGTCCCGGTCGCCGACATGCCGCGCTTCATCATCGAGGCGGCCGTCGCGGTCGAAAGAACTTTTCCTGGAGTGATCGCCACCGGCTTCGGGCACCTCGGAGACGGCAACATCCATTTCCACGTCCGCGCCGGCGGCCACGCGACTCCGAGCTGGTACGAGGCGGAAGGCCAGAAGATCACCCGCATGGTCGACGACCTGGTCACCGCAGCCGGCGGCTCCATCTCCGCCGAGCACGGCATCGGGCAGCTCAAGTTGCGCGAGTTCGAGCGCCTCGCCCCGCCCGGGCGCATCCATGCGCTCCGCGCGATCAAGCATGCGCTCGATCCGCTCGGGATCATGAACCCGGGCAAGCTCGTCCCTTAAATGGAATTCACTTCACCCACGCCGCAAAGCGTGGAAGCCTCGGCGCATGGAAGTCGAACTAAACGCGGAAGCCAAGGACAAAAGGATCAACCGTCTGGTGGCATTGACAGTCGTCCTGCTCTCGGTCTCGGTTGGGCTTGGCAACATCAAGGACGGTAACATTGTCCAGGCGATGGCGCAGGCGCAGGCCAATTCGCTCGACCGCTGGAACGAATATCAGGCGACGCGGACCAAGCTGCACATCGTCGAGACCGCGCGGGCGCAGCTTGCCGCAGCTCCGGCCAGCGCGGCCGAGCAGGAGGCGGTCAGCGCGTTCGATTTCGACGCTGCGAAGTATCGTTCGGAAAGCCCCAAGCTGGGTCAGGAGGCGAAGGGCTTCTCCGACGAGTATGACGCGCTGAACGTTCACGATGATCAGCTCGATGCAGCGGAAGCGTCGCTGACAACCGCAATCTCCATCGCAGCCGTTGCGGCGCTGACCGAGAGTTGGGCGCCGCTGATCGCGTCGTGGGTGATCGGCACGTTCGGCCTGTTCATGACGATCTGCGGCTTTGCCGGATGGCCGTTCCACCCGGACGTGCTGAGTAAGCTTCTCGGATAGCTGGCGCGCCCGGCAGGACTTGAACCTGCGACCCCAAGCTTAGAAGGCTCGTGCTCTATCCAGCTGAGCTACGGGCGCGTGCGGCGCATGACTAACCGGAATTGACGCGCGACGGAACCACGCTAGGCCTCTCCGCCATGAAAGCGGAAGGGGAGGGGATAAGACACGTCGAGGCGCGGACACTGCACGGTGCGCGCTTCCGCTACTTCGATTTTGTCATGGTCGCGTTTGTTGTGGTGCTCCTCCTGTCGAACGTGATCGGCGCGGAGAAGCGCTCGTTCGTCAACCTGCCCGGCATCGGATCCTGGCCGTTCGGCGCCGGCATCCTCTTCTTTCCGATCTCCTACGTCATCGATGACGTGCTGACCGAAGTCTACGGCTTTGCGCGCGCCCGTCGAGCGCTCTGGGCCGGCTTTGCTGCGCTGTTGTTCATGGCGGTGATGGAGCAGACGGTGGTCCACCTTCCCGTGGCTGAGGGCTGGAATGGCCAAGCTGCATACGAGCGCGTGTTCGGCTCGGGCTGGCGGATTATCCTGGCGTCGATGGCGGCGTTCTTTGTCGGCGATTTTCTCAATTCGGTCGTGCTCGCCAAGATGAAGGTTTGGACCCAGGGCAAGCACCTGTGGACCCGCACCATCGGCAGCACGGTCGTGGGCGAGGGCGCCGACAGCCTGATCTTCTACCCGCTCGCCTTCTACGGGATGCCCGACTGGCCGGTCGCAGCGCTCGGTGCGGTGATGCTCAGCCAGTTCGTTCTCAAGGTCAGTTGGGAGGTGCTGCTGACGCCGGTCACCTACGCGGTGGTCGGCTGGCTAAAGAAGCGGGAGGGAGTCGATGTATACGACGTCGGGACCGACTTCACGCCGTTCACGACGGACGTTTAGGCGTTCACCGTCTCGAGTAATCCTTCGAACAGCCGTCGCCCATCGGTGCCGCCATGCGCCGGCTCGATCACCCGCTCCGGGTGCGGCATCAGGCCGAGAACATTGCCAGTGTCGTTGAGGATCCCGGCGATACGCCTCGCCGAGCCGTTGACCTCGTCGAGATAGCGGAAGGCGACGCGCCCTTCGCCCTCAAGATGATCGAGCGTCGCCTCGTCGGCCTGGTAGTTGCCGTCGTGGTGGGCGACAGGGAAGATGATCTCCTCGCCTGAATCATATTGAGCGGTGAACAGGCTCTGGCTGTTCTCGACCCGGAGTGGCACCGGGCGGCAGACGAAGCGCAGCCTCGCATTGCGCATCAGAGCGCCGGGCAACAACCCCGTTTCCGTCAGCACCTGGAAGCCGTTGCAGATACCGATGACCGGGACTCCGCGGCCAGCGGCGTCTTTCACAGCCCGCATCACCGGCGAGCGCGCCGCCATCGCCCCGGAGCGCAAATAATCGCCGTAGGAGAAGCCGCCCGGAATGCCGATGAAGTCCACGCCCTCGGGGAGCTCGCTGTCCTTGTGCCAGACCATCGCCGGCTTGCGCCCGGCCACGTGCTCCAGCGCAACGGCGAGGTCGCGGTCGCAGTTGGAACCGGGGAAGACGATGACGGCGCTCTTCATGCGTTCTCCAGCCGCTCGATCCGGAAATTCTCGATGACCGTATTGGCCAGCAATTTCCGGCACATATCCTCGATTTGCGCGTCGCTTGTGTCCTCGGCGAGGTCGAGCTCGATCAACTTGCCGGCGCGGACGTCATTCACACCGGAAAAACCGAGGCCCTCCAGCGCGTGGTGGATCGCTTTGCCTTGCGGGTCGAGGACCCCGTTCTTGAGGGTGATGAAGACGCGCGCTTTCATGGTTCTCGCCTGATCGTTGCCGGACGTGTCACCCCTATGGCCACGCTCGCGAACAGGGGCAAGCTTTACGCTCTGTTTACCCTGGAGGCCGATGATGGGCCACTTGCCGGTCAGTTCTTCACCGGCACCGGGAGGATTCGAGATGGTCGCCGGTATTGCGATTGCGATGTTTGTGGCCTTGGTAGCTTGGGGCAACACTTATTTCGGCTGGAGCGATCCGGAGGGAAAGGTGCAGCTCGCGCTCGTCACTGCCTTTATTCTCGGCATCATCGGCGGCTTCAAGTCGCGGGGCTAATAGCCACTTAAGACCGCAACTCGGTTGCGGTGGTAATAGACGTCTCCGAACAACTCGCCGAGCACCGCCTCGCGCTTCATGAACAGGCCGATGTCATGTTCGTCGGTCATGCCGATGCCGCCGTGCATCTGCACGCTTTCGCGGACGGCGAGCGACGCGACGTCCGCCGCTTTGGCCTTGGCAACGGATCCATGAAGCTCGGCGTGTTCGTCGCCGCTGTCGAGCAATTGCGCGGCCTTGAACGCCGCCGCGCGTGCGATCTCTATCTCGGAGTAGAGGTGAGCAGCGCGGTGCTGAAGGGTCTGGAACTCGCCGATCAGCTTCCCGAACTGCTTGCGCTGCCGAAGGTAGTCGAGGGTGGTTGCCGAAGCGCCTGAAGCTACGCCAATCAGCTCGGCGGCAGCTCCAGCGCGGCCGGCGTTGAGTGCCCGGGAAAGCGGCTCCCAACCCGCATCGACTTCACCAATCACTGCGTCGGCATTGAGCTGGACGTTGTCGAAGGTCAGCCGCGCGGCCTTCGAGCTGTCGACCAGAGTGACATTCTCGACGTCCAGCCCGGCGGCGTTCCTTGTAACCGCGAACAGGGTGAGGCCCTTTGCCTCGCCGGGCGAGCCGCTCGTCCGCGCAGCGGTGACGATCATGTCTGCCGATGCGCCCTGGACAACAAACTGTTTGGAGCCATTCAGAACAAAGCCATTGCCCTGGCGCTTGGCCTTCAGGGCCGTTCGGGCTGGTTCGTGACGCGGCCCTTCGTCCACCGCTATTGCGAGCACTGCCTCGCCCGAAAGAATGCCGGGATACCAGCGGTCGGCGTGCGCCGTGTCCCCGATAGCCTCCGCAGCAACAACGGCCGTGCCCAAGAAAGGCGAGGGCGTCACATTCCGCCCGATCTCCTCAAGCACCAGCGCCGCCTCGGTCGCGCCAAGGCCGAGGCCGCCGTGGCTCTCGGGGATGCAGATGCCAGCGAGGCCGAGCTCCCCAAACTGCTTCCACAAAGCGGTACCAAAGCCATCCGTGCAGCCCGTGTCGCGCCAGTACCTAAGCTGCTTGGCGATTCCGCCCTCCGCGGCAAGGAAGCTTGCCGCAGTGTCCTGCAGCATCTTCTGATCGTCGGTCAGTAGCGTCATGCGCCGGGCAGCCGCAAAATATGCTTCGCGACGATGTTGAGCTGGATCTCGCTCGTCCCGCCCTCGATCGAATTGCCCTTGCTCCGCAGCCAGTCGCGCGCGCACTTGCCGCCGCGTGACCGCTCGCTGTCCCACTCCAGCGCGTCGTTGCCACCCGCCGCCATTGCCAGCTCGTTGCGGCGCTTGTTCAGCTCGGTGCCGGCGTATTTCATCATCGACGGAGACGCAGGATGTGCTTCGCCGGCTTTCCAGATCGCCGCGAAGCGCTCGCTCATTGCCTGGAAGGCGAAGGCGTCGACGTCGAACGCCGCAATCTCGGCACGAAGCAGGGGGTCCCGCGGCTTGGTCGCGGCGCCGAGCGATCCGCCGCCGCCCAGGCCCATTCCGCTGATCATCTCGCGCTCGTGGCCGAGCAGATATTTGGCGACGTTCCAGCCCTCGTTCACCTTGCCGACGATCTGGGCCTTGGGGACCTTCACGTCGTCGAAGAAGGTCTCGCAGAAGGGCGAATTGCCGCTGATCAGCAGGATCGGTTTGGTCGAGACGCCGGGGGTCTGCATGTCGAACAACAGGAAACTGATCCCGCCCTGTTTGGACTCACTGGAGGTGCGCACCAGGCAGAAGATCCAGTCTGCCTTATCGGCATAGCTCGTCCACACCTTCTGGCCGTTCACCAACCAGTGGTCGCCCCGATCTTCCGCCCTGGTCTGCAGCCCCGCGAGGTCGGACCCTGCGCCGGGCTCCGAATAGCCCTGGCACCAGCGGATCTCGCCCCGCGCGATCTGCGGCAGATAGTGCCGCCTCTGCTCCTCGGTTCCGAACTTGAGAAGCGCAGGGCCCAGCATTGATATGCCGAAGCTGGTGAGCGGCGGCCGCGCGCCGATCCGCTCCATCTCCTCCTTCAGCACCCGTGCTTCATCCGGCGACAGGCCGCCGCCGCCACAATCCTTGGGCCAGTCCGGCACAGTCCAGCCGCGCTCCGCCATTACTTCGAGCCAGCGCCGCTGCGCGTCCGACTGAAAGGCCCAATTGCGCCCGCCCCAGCAAAAGTCCGCTTCGGAGCGGAGCGGCTTGCGCATCCCGGGGGGGCAATTGGCCTCGAGCCACGTGCGGGTGTTGGAGCGGAAGGCGTCGAGGTCGCTCATGTCCTGTCCCATTCCGCGCGAAACGCTACGATTGCAACAAGCCCACGCGCGCATGCGAGGGGCAGCGCTTTGGAAATGCGGAGACGATGAACTGGCTGACGCGCCGCCGTGCGAGCAAGCCAAGCACGCGTCGCGCGGCTAGGAATACGGAATCCGCGGCGGGTGCCGGACGGCGCCAACTTCCACTTCCACTCATCGCGGACGTTGGAGGCTGACTGGTCGCTCAATCCTTCAATCGAATGGAGGCGCAGTGAACAATTCACGATGCGTGCCGCTTGCATTGTTGTTCCACCTGAACTGACATGATTGTGCAGTGCAGCATTCAATACTGCCCTTCTTTGACGGAGCGTTGACCACGGCTGACCAGAGGATTCGAGCATGACTGATGGCGCACCCGGCGCATTTGACGAGCTATGGGGCACGGGCGCTGACGGTCATGCGCGGCCAGGTTTCGAAACCTTTTCATCCTGGCTTGAGAATACGCCTGCGGCCGAGCTCGCGCGACGGCAGCAATCGGCTGAAGCAGCATTTCGGAACCTCGGGATCACCTTCGCCGTCTACGGCGACGATGAAGCCGCCGAGAGGATCATTCCCTTTGATATCCTGCCGCGGGTTTTTTCTGCTTCTGAATGGGGAAAGCTGACTACCGGGCTGGAACAGCGGGTGTGGGCCATCAATGCCTTTATCGACGATATTTACGGTGCTCGCCGTATCGTCGACGACGGCGTCGTTCCCGCTGAGATTGTGCTCGCCAATCCGCAGTTCTGCATTGCGGTATCCGGCGCCAAGCCGCCACACGACATCTACTCCCACATTTGCGGAATCGATCTGGTACGGACCGGCCCCGACCAGTTCTTCGTGCTCGAGGACAATGCCCGGACTCCGTCCGGCGTGTCCTACATGATGGAGAACCGGGAGGCGATGCTACGCCTTTGCCCCGAGCTGTTCGAACTCTTTCCCGTGCTGCCGGTGGATGCCTACCCGGAGCTGCTGCGCGAAACGCTTTATTCCGTGGCGCCGGCCGGAGTGCGCGAGCCACTCGCGGTCTTGCTGACCCCTGGCCATTTCAATTCAGCCTTTTACGAGCACAGCTTTCTTGCCGACAAAATGGGAATCGAGCTGGTCGAAGGGCAGGACCTCGAAGTCGATGACGACATCGTCTGGATGCGAACGACCGAGGGGCGTGTACGAGTAGACGTCATCTATCGCCGCATCGACGATGGCTTTCTCGATCCGCTGGTCTTTCGGCCAGATTCGATGCTGGGCGTCCCGGGCCTCCTTGCCGCCTACTTAGCTGGCAACGTGGCGCTCGTGAACGCGCCTGGAACGGGCATTGCCGACGACAAGGCGATTTACAGCTACATGCCGGAGATCGTCCGCTACTATACCGGCGAGGACGCCAAGCTGCAGAACGTCGAGACCTGGCGCTGCCGCGAGCCGGAAGCGCTGCAGTACACGCTCGAAAATCTGAGCGAGCTGGTGGTCAAGCTGGTCGACGGCTCCGGCGGGTACGGGATGCTGGTCGGCCCGGCCGCGACCAGGAAGCAGGTTGCCGAATTTCGCGCCGCGCTGATCGCCGAACCGCACCGCTACATAGCGCAGCCGACCCTCGCCCTGTCGACCGTGCCCACCTTCACCGAGACCGGACTTGCCCGGCGCCATGTCGATTTTCGCCCCTTTGTCCTGACCGGGGCCAAAGGCATGACGATCGTTCCCGGCGGACTGACCCGTGTGGCGCTGCGTGAGGGGTCCCTGGTGGTGAACAGCAGCCAGGGTGGAGGAACGAAGGACAGCTTCGTCCTTGCCGGCGGCAGCCTCGCCTGATGCTCGCGCGCACGGCGGCCAACCTCTACTGGATCGGGCGCTACATGGAGCGCGCCGAGTTCACGACGCGTCTGATCGAAGCCACCATCCGCCTCGATTCTCTCTCGCCGCACACCGAAAGCTCGAACACTTGGGCAAGCGCGCTTGCGGTTGTGGGTACGGGCCCGATGAGCGATAACGGTGGCGCGGTGACGGCGACGTGGGCTCGGGCCTTTCTGTCGCTCGACACGGACAATGCGAACTCGGTGAAATGTTGCGTAAGCCGTGCTCGAGACAATGCGCGTGCAGCCCGCAATCGATTGAGCCAGGAGGTGTGGGAAGCGGTCAACCGCGCTTGGCTGACCCTCGGCGACCGCACGAACCCAGGCGGAATTCAAGGCACGGTCCATCTTGTCGAGGAAATCAAGGCGCAAACCCGTGGCTTCGAGGGCGCGCTCGAGCAAATGCTCCGCACCCAGGCCAATTGGTTCATGCGACTCGGGACGATGATCGAGCGCGCGGACAACACAGCGCGACTGCTCGACGTCAAATATTATCTGCTCCTCCCGCAGGGCGAACAGGTCGGTGGCGCCCTCGACCGCGACCAGTGGATGACACTTCTCCATGTGGTGTCGGGCCAGGGCGCGTACCGCCTGATCTATAAACAGGCGCTGCAACCCTGGCTGGTCGCCGATCTGCTGATCTATCGTCGCGAGCTGCCGCGATCGCTCGCCTCCTGTGCTGCCCGGACGGTTGCGCTGCTCGGCCGCATCGGTGCGGTGAGCGGCCGGCAGGGGGAAGCGGACCGCCTTGCCCGCCGCCGATTCGATCGAGTGGAGGCGAGCGACGTCGATACGCTGGTGAAGCGCGGGCTCCACGAGTCCCTGCAAGAGTTCGTCGCCGAAAATGCCGAGATCGACGCGGCGATCGGGCGGCAGTTCAAGTTCGCCTGATGCGCATCGAGATCGATCACACCACCATCTACCGCTATGCGGAGCCGCCCCGGCGGCTCCTGCAGCTGCTGCGCCTTACTCCCTCAAGCTTTGCTGGCCAGTCGGTGCTCGAATGGCGCGTGGACGTGGACTGCGACGCCCGGCTGCGCGAAGCCCGCGACGGCTACGGCAACGTCACGCACATGCTGTACGTCGAACAACCCATGCAGCAATTATCGGTCTCGGTGACGGGGGTGGTGCTCACCGAGAGTCATGCCGGCATTGTCCGAGGCCTGACGGGCGACCTGCCGCCTGAGGTATTCCTCCGATCGACGGAGCTAACGTCCGCCGGCTCAAATCTGCGCCGGTTCGCGTCCGGACTGGAGCAGTCGCGGCGATCGACGATCGACGTGCTGCATGAGCTCAACACCAGCCTCAACACCCGGCTCCGCTACGACGCGCAGGCGACCGATCCGGAAACGACCGCCGAGGACGCGTTCAGCGCCGGCCACGGGGTGTGTCAGGACTTCGCTCACATCTTCGTTTCCCTCGCGCGGCAGCTGCGAATTCCGGCACGTTACATCTCCGGTCATCTCCATCGCCGCGACGGCGCGACCGTGCAGGAAGCGGCTCACGCCTGGGCCGAAGCCTGGATCGAGGACCTCGGCTGGGTGGCGTTCGACCCGACGCATGGGCTATCCAACGATGAGAACTATGTTCGCGTCGCCTGCGGGCTCGATTATCGCGAGGCATCCCCGATCTCCGGAGCGCGGATGGGCGGCGGCGATGAACAGCTCGCCGTGGAAGTGCACGTGAACGGCCAATCGGAAATGCAGGTGCAGAATTGACCTATTGCCTTGGTCTGCGCCTCGACGATGGCCTGGTAATGATAGCCGACAGCCGGACCAACGCCGGCGTCGACAACATCTCGTCATATCGCAAGCTGCACTGCCTTGCCGATGAACCGGAGCGACAGATCTATGTCGCAACCTCAGGAAATCTTTCAGTCACGCAGACGGTGATCAGCCTGCTTCAGGAAGGGGTTCCTGGCGACGAGGTCGGACTTGTCACCCGGACGTTGGGCCAGCCGACGTCGATGTTCCGCGCGGCGCAGCTGGTCGGCGAAGCGCTGCGGGTCGCGAACAAGACTATCGGCGACTCATTGGAGCCGCTCAATATTCCCGCCGACGCGTCGATGCTCCTCGGCGGGCGGATCGGCGGCGAGCCCCCAAAGCTCTACCTGATCTACGAAGCCGGAAATTTCATCGAATGCCATGACGAGGTCCCGTTCCTGCAGATCGGCGAGACCAAGTATGGGCGGCCGATCCTCGATCGTGCGCTGCGGCGCTGCACGCCGATCCCACAGGCGGTCAAGATCGCCTTCCTGTCCTTCGACAGCTCCATACGCTCGAACATCGCTGTAGCGCGTCCGCTGGACTTGATGATCATGCGGTCGGATCCGCATGTCCCACTTCTCATGCGCCGGATCGAGGCCGACGACATGTACTTCAATGACTTGTCCAAGCGCTGGTCGGCGTTGCTGAGCGAAGCAACTCGCTCCATCCCGGATCCCGACTTTCTCGCAGAACAATCTGGGGTTGGCGAATGAGCTCGATGGCGACCGTGAATGTCACGCCGGTGTCAGGTTCCGGATGGGTGATAGCCGGCGTGCCGCGGGAGCTCGCGCCTGAACCGTTCACCATGGCTCTCCAATGCTCCACACCGAAGCGGTGGTCGGGTCTCGTGCTGGACAATGGGCATGAGTTCGTCGGGAGGCGCGTGGAGTTGAAGCAGCGCCATGACGAGTGGACGGGGGAAGTCGACATCGTTGTGGAGCCGTCAGGATCAAGCGACTGCTCCTCAATGGGCCCTGGTCTTATCCGCGCAGCCCCACGCGCCCCTCGGATGAGTTCGCCTGACTAGGTCCGTCCACCCATCGCGGACATTCGCGATTAGAGGGCCTGCAAACGCATGTATGGAGCCATCCCCCGAAGCTGCTAAGCCGCCATGGGGAGGCATGACGATGAAGAAAATGATCGCTGCTTTGTTCGCCGCGACGCTGATGGCCGCTCCTGCTTTGGCCGCCACAGGGCAGTGGCGCCGAATTTTCGATGGCCGCACACTCAATGGCTGGACCCCGAAAATTAGCGGACGGCCCGTAGGCGACAATTATCTCGACACCTTCGTTGTGCGCGACGGGGCAATTCGCGTCTCCTATGCCAAATATCGCGGGTTCGACGGCCGCTTCGGCCATCTCGCCTACAGGCACCTGCTCTCCGCCTTCCGAATCCGATTCGACTATCGCTTTTCCGGCGACACGCTGCCTGGGGTCGAAGACTGGCAATTCAGCAATAGTGGGCTGATGTTGCTGGGGCAGGATCCCGCGACCATGACTCTCGACCAGAAGTTTCCGGTCAGCCTCGAAATGCAGATCCTCGGTGCGGAGCGCCCGGAGCCGACGCCGACCGGCAACTTGTGCACTCCGGGAACGAATGTGGTCCTTCACGGAAAGCTGGAAACCACCCACTGCATCATCTCGTCGAGCCCGATCATCCCCAACGGACGATGGGTGCATGCCGAGGCACTCGTGACGCGCGACGGCCAGGTGGCGCATTTCATCAACGGCGTCCCGGTGATCAGCTATTCCGCCCCCCAGCTCGACCCGACCGACGCCGACGCCAAACCGTTGATCGCGGCCGCGGGCGGCAAACTCGCAATCTCGAGCGGTTACATATACCTGCAAAGCGAGGGCCACCCGATCGAATTCCGCAACATCGAGCTGATGGAACTCAAATAGGGTGCAGCTGCTTCAGACGCTGTCATGCCGCTTTCGATCCACTGCGGACATTAGCTGCGAGTGCCACGACGTCGGTCTTTAGTAAGGCGTAGTCCGGTCGCGGCCGGGGAACCGGCGACAATCGGGGGAAAGCCGATGCTTCGTAGCATACTCACAATTGTTGTGGCGTCACTGACGTTGGGTGCGGCCGCGCACTCCCAATCCCCGCAAGAGGCGGGCCATTATCTGTTTGTTTGGGCGGGCGATCAGGCGAATAAGGGGAACGACTTCCTGGCCGTGATCGACGCGGATCCCGCCTCACCGAGCTCAGGACAGTCGGGCGACCGACTGCATCTGCTCAAGCTGAACGAAGCGACCGGCGCGCTAACCATAGACGGCGCGTTTCGAGATGCGGACGGACAACCCGGCTTCAATTTCGGCAAACGCGAGTGGCCGCACGGCTGGGCGGGCGAAGGCAAGCCGCACGGCGCCGTTTTCTCGCGCTGAGGACCAGCTCTGACGGCGGCTCGCCTGAGCAGCCGGTCCGAATGTCCGCTTTCACGCATTGCCCACATTACAAGTTTGCCTCCACGCATCGTCACTTTTGACTCGACGCTGCATCCATGACTTGATCGCGCGAGGAGGGCAGCGATGAAGCCGTATATCCTCGGTGCGATAATCATCTGGTTCGTTTGCGGCATCGTCGGAGCATGGATGCTCGGTCAGCAGCGCGTCGACATTCCCACGATCGCTGGCGGGCCAATCACCTTGTGGCACGGCCTCAACAAGCCGGTGGACGGCTAAATCTCGGGCGGCGGCAGCGCGCCACAAAGCCGCCATTAGCTCCTAAGCCGACGCCGCCTCCAACTGCTCGCCACGCGTGACCCGCGGCGGGGATCCTACTTGCAAGAATGTCAGCAGCGGCCTAGCCCGCTTGGCCGGACACCCGCCATGGAAGATGTGATGGACATGCCGACGACCAGCCCGATCTCAACCCGTAAGCATGGCGACGTGCTCATCATCCTGTCGAACAACCCGCCGGTGAACGCACTATCGACGTCTGTGCGGCAGGGGCTGGTCGGTGCGATTGCGCAGGCAGAAGCCGACGAGAGCGTGAAGGCGGTGGTCATCGCCTGCGAAGGCCAGACCTTCTTTGCTGGCGCGGACATCACAGAGTTCGGCAAGCCGCCGGTGATGCCGTGGCTGCCGACATTGGTCGATACGATTGAGAATTGCGGCAAGCCGGTCGTTGCCGCGATCCACGGCACTGCGCTCGGCGGCGGACTCGAGGTGGCGCTCGCCTGCCATTATCGCGTGGCGGTGCCGTCGGCGAAGCTCGGCACGCCCGAGGTGAAGCTTGGGCTGCTGCCGGGCGCCGGCGGGACGCAGCGGCTGCCGCGCGTCGCGGGGGTCAAGAAGGCGCTCGAAATGTGCGCGACGGGCAATCCCATCGGCGCGAAGGAAGGCTTCGCGTGCGGGCTCGTCGACCGGCTGATCGAGGGCGAGCTAATCCCGCACGCGGTCGGCTATGCCGAGGAAGTGCGCGAAGTCCGGCCGCTGCCCAAGAGCAGCGAACGACAGGACAAACTCAACGAGTGCAATCCGGATACATTCGACGCTTTCCGCAAAGACAATGCGCGCAAGTTCCGCGGCTTCGAGGCGCCAGAAGCCAACATCAAGGCGGTGAAGGTCGCCTGCGAAAAGCCGTACAACGAGGGCGTCATCGAAGAGCGCAAGCTGTTCATGGAGCTGATGAGCGGGACGCAATCGAGGGCGCAGCAATATTTCTTCTTCGCCGAGCGCAAGGCCGCCAAGATCGAAGGGCTGCCCGAGAACACCGAGCCGCGGCTGGTCCGCAAGGTCGGCGTGATTGGCGCTGGCACGATGGGCGGCGGAATCTCGATGAATTTCCTGTCGGCGGGCATTCCCGTGACGATCGTCGAGATGGCACAGGAAGCGCTCGATCGCGGCACCGGCTTGATGCGCAAGAATTACGAAGCGTCGGCCGCGAAGGGGAAGTTGACGGTCGAGCAGGTCAGCCAGGCGATGGGGCTTCTTCAGCCGACGCTCGACTTCGCCGCGCTCGCCGACTGCGACCTCATTATCGAGGCGGTCTACGAGGATATGGACGTGAAGAAGGAGGTGTTCGGCCGGCTCGACCGGATCGCGAAGCCAGGCGCAATCCTCGCCTCCAACACATCGTACCTCAACATCAACGAGATCGCGGCGAGCATCTCGCGGCCGGGCGACGTGGTCGGAATGCACTTCTTCTCGCCGGCGAACGTGATGAAGCTGCTGGAGGTTGTACGCGGCGAAAAGACCGTGCCGGACGTGCTGCTGACGGCGATGCAGCTGGGCAAGAAGATCCGCAAGGTGCCGGTGGTCGCGGGCGTATGCCACGGTTTCATCGGCAACCGCATGCTGATGCCGCGCCAGGTCGAAGCGACGAAACTGCTGCTCGAGGGTGCCTCGCCGGAGCAGGTCGACAAGGTCCATGTCGCGTTCGGCATGCCGATGGGCCCGTTCCAGATGGCCGACCTCGCCGGCGTCGACATCGGCTGGCACCGCGACCCGAACCGCATCGACAACATCCGCGATGCGCTCTGCGCCATCGACCGCTGGGGTCAGAAGAAGGGCGCCGGCTTCTACGATTATGACGAGAAGCGCCGCCCGAGCCCGTCGCCGGTGGTCCAGCAAATCATCGAGGATTTCGCGAAAAAGCAGGGCGTCGAGCGGCGCGAGATCTCCGATCAGGAGATCGTCGAGCGGACGCTCTACACGATGGTCAACGAGGGCGCGAAGATATTAGAGGAAGGCATCGCCCAGCGCGCCTCGGATATCGATGTGGTGTGGGTCTACGGCTACGGCTGGCCAGTCTATCGCGGCGGGCCGATGTTCTGGGCGGATACTGTCGGGCTCGACCAGATCGTCGAGGGCCTGAAGCGCCAGGAACAGCGGATGAACCCCGAGTTCAGCTTCTCCAAGCTGCTCCTCGACAAGGCGGAGAAGGCGGAGAAATTCACTTAACTGGGCGTTGCTCCTCCGAAACAGGAGGAGTTCGCTCATGGCGACCGTTCCCGAGGCCGTGCCCCAGCGGCCGATCCGGCGCTATTCCAATGTCGCGGTGACCTTTCACTGGGTCGTCGTAGCGCTGGTGCTGACGCAGGTCGTCATCGGTTTCACCTTCGCTGAGTTCCTCCCGCGCGGACCGGAGCGCGCGGCGCTGTTCACCTGGCACAAGACGCTCGGCGCGACGATCCTGCTGCTGACGCTGGCGCGGCTCGCCTACCGTCTGAAGAACCCGCCGCCGCCGTTCCCGCCCGAGCTGCCGCACTGGCGGCGCATCGCGGCCGTCTGGAACCATCGCCTATTCTATGTAGCGCTGGTCCTTCTCCCGCTGACAGGCCTTATCGCAGTTTCTGACGGAGCGAAGAGCTGGTTCACGCCGCTCGTCGGCGGGGTTCCGTTGCCGGTCGTGCCCGGCATCGACGAGGCGACAGGTGAAATGTCCGGCGACGTGCACGTCGTTCTGGTCTTCACGACGATCGCCCTGCTGCTGCTCCACGTCGGTGCGGCGGTCTATCAGCAGTTCTTCGAGCATGACCGCACTGCGGGACGCATGCCGCCGTTCCAGGCGCCCGGCGAGGAAGCCGTCATCGGGCAGGGCGGCCTCGCTCCTCCTTTAGAAGGCTGAGCATCGCCAGCGCGACAGCGGCGATGATTGCGCTGGTGATGAAGGTCGCCGACGCGCCCTCGCGGTCCCACAGCCAGCCGGCGCCGAGGCTCGCGACGAGCGTTCCGATGCCGGTCACAAACCAGAAGGCGCCGAAGCTAGTTGCGCGGAGATGTTCTGGGGCGCTGTCGGCGATCAACCGGGCGAAAATGCCCTGGGTCAGTGCCATGTGCGCGCCCCAGAGGGTGGTGCCAACGACAAGAAGTCCGAAACTGTCGGCTTTGGCCAGTACGAGGTCGCCCACCACCAAGACCGCCATGCCGGCGATCAGGAGGGCCTTTGGGTGCATTCGATCACTGAGCGCGCCAGCGGGGTAGGCAAGCGCGACATAGGCAAGGTTGAAGATCGCCAGCGTCAGCGGCGACATCGCTTCCGAGAGCCCGATGTCGATGCCCTTGAGGATCAGGAAGCCTTCCGAGAAGCGTGCGAGCGTGGACAGGAAGCCGACCTGCAGCAGGCGCTTGGTTTTCTTGTCGACCTCCTTGAAGCCGGCGAAGAAAGGCGACTTCTTGAGCGGCGCGAGCTGTTGCTCGGGCTCGCGGAGCGCGAGCCAAGCGAGGAGGAACGAAATGCCCGCGGGGATCACCGCGATCCAGAAGACGGCACGGATGTCGCTCGCCAGCCACGCCATCAGGCCGATCGCAACCAGCGGCGCGAGAAGTGCGCCGACCGTGTCTAACGCCTGCCTGAGGCCGAAGGCGCGGCCGCGGATCTCGGGCGGAGTCTCATCGGCCACGATCGCGTCCCGGGGCGAGCCGCGGATGCCTTTCCCGATGCGGTCGGCGAAGCGCGCGACCATCACTGCCGGCGCGCTCGCGGCGAGCGGGAACAGGAGCTTGCTCAAAGCGGCAAGGCCATATCCCGCCATCACCCACGGCTTGCGCTTGAGGCTGCGGTCCGAGAGGCGGCCGGAGAGGAGCTTGGCGAAGTTGGCGGTCGCTTCGGCGATTCCGTCGATCGCGCCCAGCGCGGTCGCGGGAAGCCCCAGCACCATCGTAATGAACGCCGGCAGCAGCGCGTGATAGATCTCGCTCGACAGGTCCATGAAAAGGCTGACGAAGCCAAGGACCCAGACGTTGCGGGGGAGGGGCGGGCGGCTGCTCACCTGCGGCTAATTGCGGCTTCATCTCTTAGAGGCAAGCAGATGCTCAATTGCTGAGAGTCAATCTTGTATAGATCCAAATCTTTGCTAGCATGCAACTATGTCGACGACATGGGGAAGCTCATCGCCGGGAGCGCTCGCGGGCCGGTTTGCGCGGCTGGTCGAGCAGCTTGGCGGCGATACGGCTGCGGCGAAAGCGCAGGGCCAGCAGCGCGACCTGCTCAAGGCTGTTCAAGACGCGGAGCCGGGCACGCTCAACCAGGTCGCGGCGAAGGTGAAGCGCGGCGCGCCGGCCGTCAGCCGGGCAATCGACGCTTTGGTTCGCGCCGGGCTGGTGGAGCGAACGCAGGACCCGCACAACCGCCGCCGGCTGGCGCTGCGACTGACGCAAGCGGGGCGTGAGCGCCTCAACGCCCCGCCCAAAGCGGACGCTTCGCTCGAGGGCCGTATGTCCAAGCTCGCGCACAGCGAGCTCAGGGCGCTGGAACGCGGGATTGAAATCCTGGAGCGGCTCCCGCGGTAGAGTGCCCGTGCTGCATTGCAACATGAGCGGTGACCCACTATGTGGCGGGTCGAATTTTTCCGGGAAAATCTGAAATGAACCTGCGCAACGTGGCGATCATCGCCCACGTCGATCACGGCAAGACGACCCTTGTCGACCAGCTCTTCCGCCAGTCGGGCACCTTCCGCGACAACCAGCGCATCGAGGAGCGGGCGATGGATTCGAACGACCTCGAGAAAGAGCGGGGGATCACCATCCTCGCCAAATGCACC
>Ga0207674_10002916_pt1 | contig 21233 bp, 20 predicted proteins | sample KBSCornC72_FD_184303 | JGI IMG/M metagenome (GOLD analysis project Ga0207674, IMG submission 184303) | Corn rhizosphere microbial communities from Kellogg Biological Station, Michigan, USA - KBS Corn C7-2 (SPAdes) (version 2) | ecosystem: Host-associated > Plants > Roots > Rhizosphere > Soil ...
CATGACTTCCGAAGATCGGGCCGATGAAGCGCAGGCGCGCACAGGCCGGGCTGGCGATGAACCGGGCGGCGAGGATCAGGCCGGCGGAGATCAGGCCGGCGAAGGCCCGGGCGGCCGAGGACAAGCCGGCGGAGGACAGGATGGGCAACGGCCGCGCGACGATCGGCTGCAGCTCGACCTGACCGACCCGAAGGCCATGCGGGCGTTGGCCCACCCATTGCGCTGGGCGCTGCTTGAGGCGCTCGGCCATGCGGGGACGCTCACCGCGACGCAGGCCAGCGAGATGCTCGGCGAGTCGCCGGCGAACTGCGCTTTTCACCTGCGGACGCTGGCGAGGTACGGCTTCGTGGAGGAGGCGGGCGGCGGCAAGGGCCGGGAGCGTCCGTGGCGTCAGGCCTACAGGCGCCTGAGCTGGCAGGCCCGCCAGGGGGATGAGCAGTTCAGGCTGGCCGGCCAGGCGCTCAACCAGATATGGCTGGATCGCGTGCTGAGCCGCGCGCGCCGCAGCCTCGCTGCGACGGCGTCCTGGCCGGAGGGCTTCGAGGACGACCTTGGCGGCTCCACGAGCATGCTCTACGTGACGCCGGATGAGGCCAGGGAGCTGTACGGAGAGCTCATGAAGACGGTCGAGCGCACGATCGGCCAGGAACACCGTTTCACCGAGCGCAAGGATCCGGCGCGTCGCCCGCCCGGCGCCGTGCCGGTCGAGTTCGTGCTGCTCGGGTACCCCGTCCTCGACGCACCGCCGCTGCCGGTCGACAGCGGCGACAGCGATAGCGACCGCCATGGCGGCAACAGCGACAGCGGCGATCCGGGTGCCGGTCCCGGAGGCTGACCCCCGGTCCCGGGCCCGCGGAAATGTCAGAGCCCGTCGGCATAATGACGGGGCCGGGTAACCACAGACACCCGTCCGAGCACCCGCGGCCCGTACTCCAAAGCCCGAGGCATAACCAAAACTCGAGATATATCTTGACAGGAACCAATTCAAGATACATCGTGTTATTTACGCGTTCCCAGTATGTACCGAACGGCAACCAGGAGGCATCATGCATCCGGAAATCGCCAAGGCCCTGGTCGCGCAGCACCGCGAGGAGCTCATGCAGCACTCGGCGTCGCGCCACCGGACCGGTCGGCGCCGGTTCCCCCGGTGGCGCGTCAGCTGGACCCGGACCGTGCTGGTCCCGGCCGTCGCGCCGGGCTCGGCGGACGCGAACCGCGCCGGCCATGCCGGCCGGCGCGGTTCGTCGCTGGTGATCATCATCTCGGCCCATCGCTCGGCCTGACACCACCGCGAGCCGGGTCAGCGCATCGTGCTGTCCCTGACGGGCTCGCGCACGGTGAGCGCCGCGGGCGCCGCGGTGCAGCTGGCCAGCTCACCGGGCACAGCCAGCTCACCGGGCACAGCCAGCTCGCTACGCCTCAGGGCCAGGTCAGCGGGCCGCACGTCGGGCCCGTCGGCCGGCCCGACCGAGAGATCCCGCTGACGGCGCAGGCCGCTAAGTGCGACCAGCGCACCGACCGCGGCCACGGCGGTGATCAGGATGAGCGCCGGCCGGTAGGCAGTCAGCGTGGCCGCGGGGGAGACCAGGTGTCCCGCGCCGGAGGCGTCGACCACGGCCGTGACGACCGCGAGCACCACGGCGCCGCCGACCTGGAATGACGTCTGGAACAAGCTGGCCGCCAGGCCCTGTTCGGCGTCGGGGACCCCGGCGGTGGCCGCGACGGTGAGCGAGGAGAAGCCGAGCCCGAAGGCCAGCCCGATGAGCAGGGTCGCGGGCAGCATCACCGCCGGGTAGTCCGGGCTCACGCCGGCTCGCAAGAACACCGTGTAGGCGATGAGCAGGCAGATGAAAGCGACCGCGGTAAGCGGCCCGGGCCCGAACCGGCCGAGCAGCGGGCCCATCCGGGTGGACAGCAGGACGACCATGACGCCCGCCGGGAGGAACGCGAGCGCCGTGGCAATAGCCGACCAGCCCGCCAGCGTCTGCAGGTACTGCGTGGCCAGGAACTGGAACGAGACGTAGGTGCCGAACAGGGTCACCGCGCCGATGTTGGCGCGCAGCAGGGCCCGCGAGGCGAAGATGCCGAACGGCACCAGCGGGTCGCGGCTGCGCCGCTCGATCACGGTGAACGCGCCGAGCAGGACGGCGACGGCCGCGAACGAGCCGATGGTCCTGGCCGAGCCCCAGCCCGCCTGCTGGGCGGAGACGACCGTGTAGACGAGCAGCAGCATCGCCGCGGTAATGGTGAGCGCGCCGGGGATGTCGAACTTGCGGCCGGCGCGTGCCACGCGCTCGCCGCGCGGGATGAACCGGATGGCCGCCACCAGCACCAGCGCCGCCACCGGGGCCGGAACCAGCAGCGTCCACCGCCAGCTGATCTCGGTGAGCAAGCCGGAAAGAACCAGGCCGAGTGAGAACCCGCTGGCGCCGAAGACCGTGTACACGCTGAACGCGCGGTTCCGCATCGGCCCTTCGGGGAACGTGGTGGTGAGCAGCGACATGCTGGCCGGCGCGGTGAACGCGGCCGCCACCCCCTTCACGAAACGGGCCGCTATCAGCAGCCCGGGGTCGCTGGCCAGGCCGCCGAGCAACGAGACGACAGCGAAGACAGCCAGCGCGACCAGGAACACCCGCCTGCGGCCCAGCAGGTCCGCGGCCCGGCCGCCGAGCAGCAGCAGGCCGCCGTAGCCGAGCACGTAGCCGCTGACGATCCACTGCAGGGAGGCAGTGCTGAGGCCGAGCGCCGTCCGGATGGACGGCAGGGCCACGCCGATCATCGAGACGTCCAGGGCGTCGAGGCACAGCGCGCCACCGAGCACGATCAGGATGGCCCACAGCTGTGGTGTCCAGGCCTGGCTGTCCCCGTGACGGGTATCGGAGAGAAGTGCTTCGGATGAAGTCATGAGCCAAACTATATGTATGTGCAAGCACTAGATGCAAACACAATTAATGTGCTTGCAAATATCTAGACCACGCGTTAGGATGCCCTCGTGAGCGTGACGCAGGACAGTGTGGTGACCGCCTGGCGGGAGATGTCGGCCTGCCACGCCGCCGCCTGCGCCGCCCTCGAGCGTGAGCTCGGCGAACGGCACGGGCTTGGGATCAGTGACTTCGAGGTGCTGGAGCGGCTCGCCGAGAGCGACGGGCGCAAGTTCCGCTCCCAGGACCTGGCCGAGGCCGTCCATTTGAGCCAGAGCGCGCTGTCCCGTCTGGTAGACCGTCTGGCCCGGCACGGCCTGGTCGAGCGGTGCGGCTGTGACGTGGACCGGCGCGGCGTCTACGTGGTGCTGACCGAGGCGGGCGAGCGGCGCCATGCCGAGGCGGCGCCGACGCACCGGGACGTGCTGGCCCGCCATCTGCCTGCCTCGATGCTCAGCGCGGCGAGTAGCGGCAGGTAGCGCCCCCCGGTTAGGGTTAGTCCGTCCAAAACGGGCTTGTCAGGTCATGCCCGGCGCGGGCACACAGGGTGGGGAGCGGAGATGAGTGATGCCTGACCGGCCGGCCACATTGCGAGACGTCGCGGCCGCCGCTCGCGTCCACCCGGCCACCGCCTCCCGCGCGCTCAACCCCGAGACCCGCATCCTGGTCAGCGAGGACACCGCGCGCCGCGTGACCGAGGTGGCCGCCAGGCTCGGCTACCGGCCGAACCCGGTCGCCCGGAGCCTGCGGACCCGGCGCTCGCACACGGTCGGGGTGCTGATCCCCGACTTGAACAACCCCTTGTTCCCGCCGATCGTGCGCGGCCTGGAGGACAAGCTGGCCGCCGCGGGCTACGTGGCACTGCTCGGCAACACCGACGCCGACGCCAGCCGCGAGCGCACCTTGTTCGAGCAGATGCGGGCCCGGCACGTCGACGGGTTCGTGCTGGCCACCGCGACCCTGCACGGTCAGCTCCTGGCCGACGCGGCCGCGGCGGACGTGCCGGTGGTGCTCATGAACCGGCTGGCGCCTGACTACAGCTTCCCCTCGGTCTCGGTCGACAACGAGCAGGGCGCGCGGATGGCGGTCACCCACCTGGCCCGGCTCGGCCACACCAGGATCGCCCACGTCGCGGGCCCGCAGGAGGCCTCCACCGGCATGAGCCGCCTGCGCGGGTTCCGGGACGGCATGGCCACGCACGGCCTGACGGTGGACGAGGACCTGATCGCGTACGCCACCAGGTACACGGTCGAAGAAGGCGCCCGCTGCTGCCGGGAACTGCTGGCCCGGCCGGGGGACTTCACCGCGGTGGCCGCCGCGAACGACATGCTGGCGGTGGGATGCTACTCCGCGCTCGACGAGCGCTCGCTGCAGTGCCCCGAGGATATCTCGGTGATCGGCTTCAACGACATGCCGTTCATCGACCGGCTGCGGCCGCCGCTTACCACGGTTCGCTTCCCGCACTACCAGCTGGGTACCGAGGCCGCGCAGCTGCTGCTCGAGCGCATCAGCGGGAGGGAGGGCCCGGTGAAGATCCTCTACCTCGCGCCGGAGCTGGTCATCCGCGGCTCCACGGCCGGACGTGCCGTCAACCCATCCGTCCCCCACCGCATCCCCGGCGCGTTAGGCGGCCCAGGCGGCAAGCGATTGCTAACGGGCGACCGCCCGCGGAAACGCCGCAGCGGATCCGGCGACGGCCCGCCGGTATTTCTCCGAAGCGATCTGATGCGGCTTTGGTAACAGGTTGGGCACCCGGCATTGACAAGGATCGGCCTGGGGGCCAGTGTCGGGGATGCAAACGATTGTGACCGGTTTACCGTAGCTGGATCTGTCGTGGCACCGAGGGAGGGCCTGGCGATATGGCTGGACGTGATGACACGCACCGGCTCGGCTGGCTGGGCATCGGTCGCATGGGCATGGAGATGGGTCGCCGGCTCCTCGAGGCTGGCTGTGATCTCGCCGTCTTCAACCGCTCCATGGGCAAGGCCGAGCCGCTGATCAGGCTGGGCGCCAAGCCCGCGGGCAGCGCCGCGGAACTGGCGGCCAGGGACATCGTCTTCGTCACCGTCGGCTCGTCGGACGATCTCATGTCCGCGGTGCTGGGCCCGGAAGGGCTCATGTCAGCACCCGGGGCGGCTCCCCGGGTGCTCGTCGATTGCTCCACGGTCTCGGCCGAGGCCTCGGCCTGGGTACGGGCCGAGATCGCCGGCCGGGGCACGGCCCTGCTGGCCGCGCCGGTGATGGGCAATCCCAAGGTGGTGCGGGCCGGGAAGATGACGGTCGCCGTCTCCGGCCCGCGCGACGCGTTCGACCTGGCGGAGCCGTACCTGGACATGCTGGGCCGCGGCGTCACCTACGTGGGTGACGGCGAGGAGGCCAGGACGGTGAAGCTCTGCCACAACCTCATCCTCGGCGTGGTGGCCCAGTCGCTCGCCGAGATCACGGTTCTCGCGGAAAAGAGCGGGATCAGCAGGCAGGCGTTCCTCGAATGCCTGAACAAGAGCGTGATGGGTTCGCTGTTCACCGGCTACAAGACGCCGGCCTACGTGAACCTCGATTTCGAACCCACGTTCACCGCCACGCTGCTGCGCAAGGACTTCGACCTTGGCCTGGCCGCCGCGCGGGAACACGAGGTGCCGATGCCGGTCGCTGCAGTGGTCCACCAGCTGATCCAGGGTCTGGTCGGACGCGGATACGGCGATGCCGACTTCGCCGCCCTGCTGCAGCAGCAGGCCGATTCCGCGGGCCTAGCGCTCGTCAGCGAGCACGCGGATGTGCCCGACGGGCTCGGCACCAGCGACACCTGATCCGTGACCATCCCCAACGAGGAGGAAGGAGGCCCCGGGTATGAGACCTCATCCGCCCCGGCTTTCCAGGCAATACCTCGCCCTGAGCGCGGCAGCCATCCTTTCGGCCTGCCTCGTGGCTGCGTGCAGCAGCAGCGGCAGTAGCAGTAGCAGTACAGGAACCACTAATACCTCTAGCCCGACGAACACCAAGCCGATCACGATCGGCGCATCCCTGTCGCTGACCGGCGACTTCTCCGCCGACGGCCAGGCCTTCGAGCGGGGCTACAAGCTCTGGGCCAGCGACGTGAACTCCAGCGGCGGCCTGCTCGGCCGCCAGGTCCAGCTCAAGATCCTCAACGACAACAGCTCGCCCACCCAGGCGCAGACGAACTACCAGACCTTGTTCTCCTCGGACAAGGTGAACCTCGCGTTCGGGCCGTTCTCCTCGCTGCTGACCACCCCGTCGGCCTCGGTCGCGGCCAGGTACGGTTACGCGCTGGTCGAGGGCGCCGGCGGCGCGCCCACGGTGTTCAACAGCCCGGCTAACCAGTCGGCCCACAACATTTTCGACGTCAGCCTGCCGATCGAAGACGAGCTGATCCCGTTCGTCAACTGGGTTGCCTCGCTACCGCCCGGCCAGCGGCCGAAGACGGCGGCGTACCCGATGGCCGACGACCCGTTCGCCGACCCGCCGGTCCAGCTCGCCCAGCAGAAGCTGCAGGCACTCGGGGTCAAGACGGTGTACTCGAAGATCTTCCCGGCCGAGAACGCCTCGTACAAGCCGGCCGCCGACCAGGTGGCCAACACCGGCGCGCAGGCCGTGCTGCTCGGCTCCACCGACGTCCCCACGGTCTCCGCGTTCATGCAGGCCTTCGAGCAGCAGCACTACAACCCGAAGATGTTCATCTGCGCGGCGGGCCCGGACCAGGGCGCCTCGTTCACCTCCGCGGTGGGGAAGGGCAACGCGACCGGGATGATGGTGCCCAACGGCTGGTACCCCGGGTACGCCAACCCGGCCAGCCAGAAGATGGTGAACGAGTACGTGGCCAAGTACGGCGGATCCCCGTCGGACGTCAACGCCGACGTGGCCGAGGCCTACTCGGTGGGCCAGGTGATGGCCCAGGCCGTCACCGCCACCAAGGGCACCGACAACCCCAAGATCATCACCTACCTGCACAGCGGCGTGACGATCAGCACCGTCCAGGGACCGGTGAGGTTCGACAACTTCGGCAAGAACTCCAGCGCCGCGGCGTTCACCTTCCAGTGGCAGCAGCAGGGCACCGCGTTCAAGCAGGTCCTCCCGGTCAGCGCGGCCGGCTCGGTGGCTATCATCAACCCCAAGCCGAACTGGACCAGCTAGCCCGATGGCACGTCAGATCTACCAGGCTATTGTCGATGGCATCCTCGTCGGCGGCGTCTACGCCCTGATGGCCGTCGGCCTGACGCTGATCTTCGGCGTGCTCGACATCATCAACATCGCCCAGGGTGTCCTGGTCATCCTGGGCGCTTATCTCAGCTACACGCTGTCGGTGCGGATCCACCTCGACCTGTTCCTCGGGCTGCTGATCACCGTGCCCGCGATGTTCGTGATCGGCGTCGTCATCCAGTGGGCGTTCATCCGGCGGCTGCGCGGCCGGGAGCGAACATCGATGACGCTGCTGGTCACCTACGCGGTCGCGCTGATCATCGAGGGAATTCTCTACGAGATCTACGGGCCCAACCCCAAGCAGCTCAACGCCTCGTACGTGCAATCCAGCGTGCACGTGTTCGGCTTCTACCTGTCCTACATCTACCTGTACGGCTTCGCCCTGGCGCTGGTGCTCGTCGCGGCGATCTACGCGCTGCTGTACCGGACCGGGTTCGGGCGCAGTGTGCGGGCCACGATGCAGGACCATACGGCGGCGCGGCTCATCGGGATCGACGTGAACCGCGTCGCCGCGCTTACCTTCGGCGTCGGCGTCGCGGTGACCGCGGCCGGCGGGATGATGTTCGGCGCCACCAACTCCTTCAACCCCAACAGCGGCTACGACCTGATCTCGCGGCTGCTCGCGATCGTCATCCTGGGCGGGCTCGGCAGCATCGGCGGCGCGCTGGTCGCGTCGGTCTTCATGCTCACCCTGGAGTCGCTGGTCACTATCTGGTCCCCGGAATGGGCGATCGTCGTGTTCTACGCCGCCCTGGTGGTGGTGCTGGTGATCCGCCCGACCGGATTCTTCGGGCGGCAGCCGGTGCGGGCCCAGTGATGAGCGCGGTGACGGACTCCATGAGCAGGCAGCGCGCGGCCACCGGGCTGGCGCTGATCGTCCTGGCCGTGGCGGCCATCGCGTTCCCGCTGGTGTTCGGCAGCCCGGTGGTCACGAACTACGCGATCTACGCGCTGATCTTCGTCGCCGTGGTCACCGCCTGGAACATGTTCTCCGGCTTCTCCGGTTACATCTCGCTCGGCCAGGCGGTGTTCTTCGGCAGCGGCGCCTACGCCGTGGGCATCGCGGCCAAGGCCTGGCACATCAATGGCGTCGCCGTGTTCGCGCTGCTGCCGCTGGCCGCGGCGGTGGGAGCGGTGATCGCGGTGCCGTTCGGCCTGATCGCGCTGCGGGTGCGCAGGCATACGTTCATCGTCATCACGATCGCGGTGTTCTTCATCTTCCAGCTGATGGCGTTCAACTTCTCCTTCACCGGCGGCAGCGTGGGCGTCTCGGCGCCGTTCCTGCCCTGGTCGCCGACGACCTTCAACGACCGCTTCTACTACATCACGCTGGCCTGCGCCGTGGTCGCGATCGTCATGGCGGTGCTGGTCCGGCGGTCCAGGTTCGGCTTGCAGCTCCGGGCGATCAGGGATGACGAGGACCGCGCGCGCGGGCTTGGCGTGCGCACCATGCGGGTCAAGCTGGTCGCGTTCGTGCTCTCGGCCACGGTGGCCGGCCTGGTCGGCGGGGTGTGGTTCCTCTACCTCACCCAGGTTCAGCCGCAATCGGGTTTCGATCCGCTGTTCGACCTGTCCCTGGTACTGATGGCCTTCCTGGGTGGCCTCGGGACGATCTCCGGCCCGATCATCGGCGCGCTCATCGTCGAACCCGGCCAGCTCTACCTGACGATCAGATATACCAACGGCTACCTCAGCGAGATCCTGCTCGGCGCGCTGTTCCTGCTCATCGTGATCTTCGTGCCGCGGGGCATCGTCCCGACCGCCGGCGAGTGGCTCAGGCGGCTGCGGACCAGGGGCCGTCCCTCGGTGGCGCCGGTCCAGACGTCGCCCCGGGCGGAGACCAGAGCGTGACGGTGCTGCTGCGCACCGAGGGCGTGCGCAAGGCCTACGGCGGCGTGCACGCGCTCGACACCTGCACGGTGGAGGTCGAGGAGGGCTCGGTAGCGGGCCTGATCGGGCCGAACGGGTCGGGCAAGACCACGCTATTCAACGTCATCACGGGGTACGCCAAGGCCGACGCGGGGCACGTGTACCTGGCCGGCAGGAAGATCACCAACCTCTCCCCGGACAAGGTCTTCGCCCTCGGGATCGGCCGGACCTTCCAGCTGACCAGGATCTTCGCCAGCCTCACCGTGCTGGAGAACATGCTCGTGGCGTCGCCGAACGGGCGTGCCGCGGCCCGCAGGCGCGCGATGGAGCAACTGGACTTCGTCGGCATCGCCGGGCACCACGCCGAGCTGGCCGGCACGCTCTCCTACGGTCAGCGCAAGCTCCTCGAGCTCGCCTACGTGCTGGTGGCGGACCCCGCCGTCGTCCTGCTCGACGAGCCGGCCGGCGGCGTCAACCTATCGCTGGTCAACCACATCGCCGACCGGATCCGCGAGCTGAACGCGGCGGGCAAGACGTTCCTGATCGTCGAGCACAACATGGAGTTCGTGATGGGCCTGTGCGACCGGGTCACGGTGCTCGACTCGGGCACCGTGGTGGCCAGCGGCCCGCCCGGCATCATCAGGACCGACCGCCGGGTGCTCGATGCCTACCTCGGCGAGGACCTGGGCCCGGAGAAAGCCGCGGAGGACGAATGAGCCAGACCGGGGCGGGCACCCAGGCCCGTTCGGTACTAAAGGTCACGGACCTGGTGGCCGGGTACGGCGGTGGCGACGTCCTGCGCGGGGTGTCCCTGGACGTGGCCGAGGGTGGCATCACCTGCGTAGTAGGGCCGAACGGGGCGGGGAAATCCACGCTCATGGCGTCGATCAGCGGCCTGCTGCGGCCGCGCCTGGGCTCGATCGAGCTCGACGGCCGGAACCTCGCCGGGATGTCGCCACGCCAGGTGCTGCGGCTCGGTGTGGTGCAGGTGACGCAGAACCACAGCCTGTTCCGCGACATGACGGTCCGGGAGAACATCGAGCTGGGCGGCTACATCCTCGGCGACCGGGCGCTGACCGCGCGCCGGGTGACCGCGGTGTTCGAGGCGTTCCCGGACATCGCCGGCTGGGCCGGGAAGAAGGCGGGCAGCCTGTCCGGCGGGCAGCAGCGGCTGGTGGAGTTCGCCCGCGCGCTGATGCTGGAGCCCAGGCTGCTGCTCCTGGACGAGCCGTCGATGGGGCTGGCACCGAAGATCCTGCGGACCGTGTTCGCCGCGATCAGGCAGATGAACGCGGCCGGCACGACGATCCTGCTGGTCGAGCAGAACGCCCGGGCCGGGCTGCGGCTGTCCAGCCACGGCGTGGTCATGGAGAGCGGCCGGGTGCGCCTGTCCGGCAGCGGGCGCGAGGTGCTGGAGAACCCGGAGATCGGCGCGCTGTACCTGGGCGGGGCGGTCGGTGCCGGTTAGATACGGGCGGGTTAGTCGCGCTTGCGGGCGAGCGTCAGCCCGTCGCCGATGGGCACTATCACCAGGTCCACCCGGTCGTCGGCGGCGGCGTGGTCGTTGAAGTCCCTGACCGCGATCACCAGGGGATTGTCGTTGCCCGCGTCGATCACCCGGCCGTGCGAGAAGGTGTTGTCGACCATGATCAGCCCGCCCGGCCGGACCCGGGGAACGACCTCACGCCAGTAGCCGAGGTAGCCGCCCTTGTCGGCGTCGATGAACGCCAGGTCGAACATCTCCTCGTCCGGCAGCGAGCGCAGCGTGTCGATGGCCGGCCCCAGCCGTAGCTCGATCCGGTCGGACAGGCCCGCCTTCTCCCAGTACTTCCTGGCCACCGAGGTCCACTCCTCGCTGATGTCGCAGCACAGCAGGTGCCCGCCGGCGGCCAGCCCGCGCGCGATGCAGATCGAGGAGTAGCCGGTGAAGGTGCCGATCTCGATGGCGGAGACGGCCCCGGTCAGCTGGGTCAGCAGCGTCATGAGCGTGCCCTGCTCCGGCGCGATGGCCAGGCCCATCTCGGTCGGGAACAGCTCCACCGTCTCGTTCGCCAGCTCGCGCAGGACCGCGTCCGGCGGGCTGCTGTGCGCGGTGAGGTACGCGTTGAGGTGGAGGCTGATCTGCTCGGAACGCTGCGCCATGGGACCACGCTATAGGTTCGGCCTGGGTGTCCGCGAGGTGGGAGCCCTATTATCTACTTTTCCGATCGGATACTAGGCCTAGTCAGTGGTACGGCTTGTGCGGAATGGGGGCGTCGTTGAGCTGCTGATCGATGTCGACGAGGATCGCGTCGCCGTCGATCCGGCAGGCGTAGACGGGCAACGGGGGCACCACGGGAATGCCGATCGACTCGCCGGTGGTCAGGTCGAACCGGGAGTTGTGCGACGCGCAGACCAGTGTGTCGTCGTCCTGCACGGTGCCCTCGTGCAGCGGCTGCTGCTGGTGAGTGCAGGTGTTGTGGACCGCGCGGACGTCGTCGTCATCCAGGCGAACCAGGCAGATCGGCTCCCGCAGGCCCTCGACGAACAGGGTCTCGCCCGGCTCCAGGTCGTCGAGGTTGGCGACGATTTCAAAGGCCATGACTATTTCCTTCCGTTGGCGGCCCGGCGGGGGGCGGGCTGGTTACCACGCACCTCGATCCAGCCGTTGCGGACCCGGGTGCGTATCACGGGCTGCGGCTGATGGGACGGGCCGCGCCGGACGGAGCCGTCGGCCAGGCAGTACTGCGAACCGTGCAGCGGGCAGGTTACGGTCAGGCCCTCGACCGAGCCGCGACTGAGCAGGCCGCCCGCGTGGCTGCAGAGGTTGTCGAGCGCGTAGAGGGTTCCGTCGTGCCGGTACAGCAGGATCTGCCGTCCGTCGGCCTGCACGCCGGTGGGCACGTCGTCCGGCATTTCTTGTTCCTCGATCACCCGGACCCAGCGCCGCGGCCCGTCGGCCCCTGCCACCCGGCTGACCATCACGGCCTTGGCGAACACCAGGTGGCCGCCGAGGTAGGCGGCGGCGCCGGTGACGGCCAGGCCGGCCGCGCCCAGCCCGCGGGCGGTGCCCCGGTGACCGGTCAGCCGGGCCGCCAGCGACATGCCCTGCAGCCCGAGGGCGGCCGTGTTGAGCACCCCGTGGAACAAACCGACCCTGCGGTCCTGGTCGTCGCTGACGGTCCAGTCGACCACGCCCGTGGCCGCGGTCGCGACCGCGGTCGCGATGCCGGCCGCGGTGAACACGCCCGCCGGGTCGAGGCCGCCCTCGGGGGACGGGTCGCCGTTGGTCAGATCCAGGAGCATGGATCCGGCCCAGAACCCGATGGGCAGGTCGGACAGGGCTGGGTGCAGCGGGTGTCCGAGCCATCGGCCGCCGTGCATCAGCTCGAGGACCGGGTTGCCCTGGTACCGTTCGCGCCACGGCGCGAGCACGGCGGTCAGCTGGTCGTTTAGCGTGCGGATCCAGCCCCAGCCGTCGACCTGCGTGACCACATCATGATGCCAGTTCTCCAGCCGGGCCAGGGCCGACGCCGACCCGGAGAGCCCGGAGACCCCGGCGGACGGGGCGGCTGGCGCTGTGCCGTCGGCTTCTGCTGACATGAAGTCCCTCCCGGTGACATCAGCGCGTGCTCGATCCGGACACTGTTGGGCGGAGCGTACCGCGACAACCCCTGTCTGCGCGTTCCATGCTGAGACACCTGGTCCGGCAGGGGCCTGCCGTGGCCTGGCACCAGCTGTGCGCTGCCGGAGAGCGACCGGCGGCGGTCAGCGCCCGAATGCCGCGTGACATTGTCTTCACCGAAAGCAAGCCGTTCCGGCAAAACGATCTTTGCCGTACTCATGGGTAATTTGTCTGCGGTAACAATCGAGCCACCCGGGCGGAAGAAAGATCAACTCGCCGCGTTCCGCAGTTCTGAGACATAAGGCGAAATACGGGGAACAGGTGGTCTATGCTAGAGCGCGTCCGGGGACGATGAGGCGGAACCTACCCGCAGTCACCTCGGGGGCGTACGGGGAGTATTCATGCAACTACGCAGTTGTGTGAGTACGTGAGACGAATAATCCCATTGGGGTGGCAGGTGCATCCCGGTGCGGACACTATTGCTTCGGACGGTCCGAGGCCGCCGCGCAATTCCGCGGGGGTGGGCCGTCATTACATTGACGGCGACGGCCCTTCCTGGTCGCAACGGGAGGGCCGTCTTCGCGTCAGGCTCTTCAAGGAGGAGAAGCCTTCGATGACAGCATCGTTCGATGGGGGTGCCCCCGGCGACCCGGGTGAAGCATGATTCCGCCGGACAACCGGGCGTCGCCGGAGGCATGCGACGCGGATAAGCAGTGCCTGCACGGGCCGTGTTTCCAGGTTCAGCTGGACGGCACGCGGCCGCGGCAGGCTCACCAGCGCGCGAACGCCTGCGCGTATCACGTCGCCGACGTCATCGAGGCGCTGCGCCGATGGGCCGCGGAGCACGGGGTGGTCGACGGGGCGCTGACCATCCTGGCCATCGAGCCTGCGGCGGGCGGGCGCCAGCCCACCGAGGAAGACCATCCTGACCTGCGTGGATTCGCGTTCAGCATCATCCCGCTGGATTCCGGGCCGCCAACGGCCGGACGCCCTGAAACCGGACATTCACGGCGTTAGAACGCCCTGGATCCGGGGTTTCATGCCGTTCCAGCTGGGCTCAGTCCAGGCGTGAGGCCCGGTGCCGTAGGGCCCGGGCGAACTCGGCCGCGAACGTCGGCGCGTCGGATTCTGCCAGCCGCGCGAAGGAGATCCGGACTCCGGGTGGCGCCGCGATGCGGAACCGTCGGCCGGGGGCTACCGCCCAGCCCGCGGCGGCGGCCATGCCCGGGCGGGGGGATACCGGGGGATCGCCCCCCTGGGCCAGCGCCGCCGCGACCCCGTCCTCGTCGGCGACGGAAACCCAGCAGGTAAAGCCCGACCGGCCGCTGGCCGTGATCCCGTGCGCCGCCAGCGCGGATCGAAGGGCGGCACCACGGCTGGCGTATACCCGGGCCGCCTCGGCCAGGGTCCGCGCCGCCGCGGCGTCCGACCAGAGGTCCGCGACCATCTCCTGCAACTGATAGCTGACCCAGCCGGTGCCCAGTGCCTGCCGGCCTGCGACCCGGGTGATGGTGGCCTCGTCTCCGGCCACCACGGCGAGCCGCAGGTCGGGCCCGAGCGACTTGGACACCGAGCGCAGCGTGACCCAGCGCGCGAGCCCCGCGCACGAGGTGAAGCCCGGCACCCCGGCCACCGGCCCGGCGTGATCGTCCTCGATGACCCCGGTCGACGGGTACCGGCGGAGCACCCCGGCGATCTCGGCGGCGCGGCCGGCGTCCCACGCCGCCCCGGTGGCGGACTGCGCCCGGGGCGTGACGATCACCGCCCCCGCACCGCGGCCCAGCGCGGCCGCCAGCTCGTCGGGCCGGATGCCCAGGTCGTCGACTGGCACCGGCACGGTCGTGAAGCCCATCGCCGCGAGCAGGTCATAGGTGACCGCGTGGCCGGGATCCTCGACGATCACCCGGTCCGCGGGGGTGAGCCAGGTGGCCAGGACCCGCTCGATGGCGTCCAGCGCGCCGCCGGTCACGGTCAGGCTGGCGGTATCGATGCCGTCGGCGGCGAGCTGCCCGGCCGCCAGCCGTCGCAGCCGCGGCGCGACCGGCGCCTCGGCGTACATCCGGGCCTGCGGCCGGGCCGGCCAGGCCGGGAGCAGCGGGAGCAGGTCCGGGTCCGGACCGCCGGTGATCAGGTCCCTGGTGCCGGCCGGGGCGCTGAGGTACACCCGCGAGCTGACCGGGGGAGCCCCGCGGATACGGGTGCCCGCACGGCCGGCCCCGGCCGTGAGGCCCCGCCGGCGCAGGTCGCCGTAGGCGGCCGCCACCGTCGTCGGGCTGACGCCCAGCTCGGCGGCCAGCTCGCGGACCGCGGGCAGCTGGTCCCCGGGAGCGAGCTTCCCGCCGCGCACGCCCGCCTCGACGCTGGCCGAAATCTCCTTGGCGGTCCGCCCCTCGAGGCGATATCGTACCAGTATGTTCACAGATTGTACTGTAACATTCTTCGGCGCTGATGGCTGACATGTTTTCCGCCGAATCCCGGCTGATTCACGCGGGCACCGAACGGATGCCCGGCCGGCCCGCCACGCCGCCGCTCGCCCCGGCGAGCATCTACGTCTCGCAGGGGACCCCGCACCCGGGACGTGGCTACGGCCGCGACGGCAACCCCGGCTGGGAAGCGCTCGAGCAGGCGCTCGGCGGCCTGGAGGACGCGGAGGCGGTGGCCTTCGCCTCCGGCCAGGCGGCCTCGATGGCGCTGATGCTGGCGCTGGCCCCGGGCCGGGAGCGCATCGTCCTGCCGGAGGACGGATACTACGGGGGCCGGGTGCTGGCGGACCGGTTGCGGCCGCACAGCACCCGCCCGGTCCCTGTCGACCTGCGGGATCTGGCGGCGGTCGAGCGCGAGCTGACGGCCGCACCCTCGGTGCTGTGGGCCGAGACACCGACGAACCCGCTGCTCAGGGTGGCCGACCTGAGCCGCCTCGGCGCTCTGGCGGCCGAAGCGGGCGCACCCATGATCGTGGACAACACCGTCGCCACCGGGCTGCTCCAGCGACCGCTCGACGCCGGCGCGACGGCCTCGCTGTACTCGCTGACCAAGGCGATCTCCGGCCACTCCGACGTGATCCTCGGGGCCGTGGTCAGCCGCGACGCCGGGCTGGTGGCGGAGCTCAAAGCCTGGCGGTCCAGCGGTGGCGGCATCCCGGGGCCGTTCGAGGCCTGGCTGGCGCTGCGCGGCCTGAAGACGCTGCCGCTGCGGATCGCGCGCCAGTCGGCCAGCGCGCTGGCCATCGCCGGGCACCTGGCGGGCCATCCCCGGGTGACCGCCGTGCACTATCCCGGTATCGATAGGCCCGGCGTCGATGGGCCCGGTGCCGACACAACCACATCGGAGTTGGCCCGGCGGCAGATGCCGGACGGGTTCGGCCCGTTGCTGTCGTTCGAGGTCACGCCGGACGACCCGGATGCCGCGGACAAGGTTGTCGCGGCATCCCGGCTGATCCTGCCCGCGACCAGCTTCGGCGGGGTCGAGTCGACCTGGGAACGGCGCGCCCGGTGGCCGGCCGAGACCGCCCCGGCCGGCCTGATCCGGCTGTCGGTCGGGGTGGAGCCCGCCGCGGACCTGATTACCGACATCGACGAAGCCCTGGAGGTGCTGTGATGCGACGTGCGGTGGGGAACTACGAGCTCGACGACGACCCGGCCCGGATCGATCCCGCGGCCGCGGCGGCGTTCCTGACCACCGAGGCCTACTGGGGCCGGTGGCGCACCGCGCACGACATCACGCGCCAGATCGGCACGGCCTGGCGGGTCATCGGGGCGTATGACGCGGCGGGCGCGATGGTCGGCTTGGCCCGCGCGATCAGCGACGGCGGGTCCGCCTACCTGGCCGACGTGTACGTGCTGCCCGCGCACCGCGGCCGCGGCCTGGGCAAGGCCGTTGTCGCGATGATGGTCGAGGAGGGCCCCGGCGCCGGGTTCCGCTGGATGCTGCACACCTCCGACGCGTACGGACTGTACCGTCAGTTCGGCTTCGAGCCGCCGCCGGACAACTACATGGAACGGCCTCAGCGGTTGAACGGCGCGAGGATCGCCACCACCGACCGGCACGCGGTGGCCGACGCTGGACCCCTGACCGGTGACCATGTCCGGCTGGAGCCGCTCGGCGTGAGCCACGTGCCCGGGCTGCTGAAGGCGGCGGCCCAGGATCCGTCGCTCTACCAGTGGGTCCTGGTGCCGCAGGACGAGGCCGCCATGCGCCGCCACGTCGAAGACGCGCTCGCGGCTCGGGCCAAGGGGATCGCGGTGCCGTTCGCCGTGGTCCGGCTGGCCGACGAGACCGTCATCGGCGCCACCCGGTTTCACCAGCTGGACTACTGGGCCAGGGCCCAGCCGGCTGACGTTCCGGATACCTGCGAGATCGGCTACACCTGGCTGGCCCGCGAGGCGCTGCGCACCGGCGCGAACACCGAGATGAAGCGGCTGATGCTCACCCACGCTTTCGAGGTGTGGCGGGTGCGCTCGGTGTGCCTGCACACCGACGTGCGGAACCAGCGGTCGCAGAACGCGATCCGGCGGATCGGCGGCACCTTCGAGGGCGTCCTGCGCTCCCACCGCATAGCCGTCGACCAGAGTCCCCGCGACTCGGCCCGGTTCAGCATCACGGCAGCCGAATGGCCCGCCGTCCGGCAGCGCCTGGCGGACCTGGCCGCCCGGTACCCGGCGGATGCTGTCCGGCGCCTGGCCGCCGGACAGCATCCGTAGCGGTTACCTCTCCGGGTTGATGGCGCCGACCAGGCCGTCGGCCTCACCGTTGAGGCCGGCGCTGAACAGCAGCGTGCCGGTGCCGCCGGTGGTGGCGGTGCCGACCTGCAGGGCCCACAGGCCGTCGATCGTGATGGGCTCGTGGTGCTCGGTGCGCAGCGTGCCGTCCAGCCTGCCGGAGAACAGCCCGTACGCGTGGATCCGGCCGTTGCCGAAGTTACCCACCAGCAGCTTGCCGCCGAAGGGGCCGAACCCTCGCGGTGCCACCTCGAGTCCCCACGGGGAGTCGAGGGCGCCGCGGGAGACCAGTCGTTCTAGCATGAAGCCGCTGGGGGTGAAAACGTCGATGAACCCGTGCCCGGGCCCGGCCACGTCATCGTGCCGGTCCGCGTCCTGCTTGGCGTAGGTGACGTAGATGAGACCGTCGATGGCCCGGATGCCGAACGGCGCGTAGCCCCGGGGCAGGTGCCGGTCCCGGAAACTACCGGGCAGGTGCACAAGATGGAACCTGGAGTTGAACACGTCCACCCGGCCGTTGTGGAAATCCGTCGCGTAAAGGAACGTGCCGAACCGGGTGCTGGCCAGCGTCAGCCCTTTGAACACGGCGCTGTGCGAGCTGAACTTCACCTGCGCGGTGGACGTGCCGTTCACGACTGGATCGGCGACCGGGCTCCAGGCGATGATCTGCCCTCCCTCCGAGGAGAAGATGAACAGCGCGGGGGCCTTGCCCGCCTTGGACTTGATCGTGAAGCCGTTGGTCGGGTTGAACACCTGCCCAGTCGGGCTGGAGTCCATGGGTGGCAAGGTGACCACCAGGGGCACCTGCGTGGCCGTGGCGCCGCCGGGGCTCACCCCGTACAGCGTGGCCACGCTGGTGCCGTTGTCCGCCACCCACAGCGGGGTGGTCGGGCCGAAGGCCAGCCCCCAGGGGTTCTTCAGGTTGGGGTCGACTATCTGCGCCCCGACGGTTGTGAGGTCGGAGACCAGGTTGGTCTGGCGGAACTCGTTGTCGTGGCCGTGGGTGCGCGCCGACGCGGCGGGCGCCGCGACGGCCACGGCCAGCGCGGCCGGGACCGCCACGGCGAGCACGCCGGTGGCGATGGATCTGAGTCTGGGCAATCGTGATGACATGGGCACTTCCTCTCGCTCCCGTAAAGGTCGTGACCCGGCGCCCATGCCTTGTTCAGGTCCCGCGCACGCCGCGAACTCCCTCCCCGGGGCGCCGGCCGGCACATGCGCTAAAACTCCCGACACACTTAAACACGGACAAACGGCCACGCCGGCTCAATGAGTGAGCGGAAAGGTGACAAATTAGCCGGTCGCGTTGGCGAGGCTGACCACCTCGCTGCTGTCGGCACGGGGCTGGGAACGCCACCAGGCCTGGCCCGCCTCGGGCAGCATGTAGATCGGGTCGTAGTAGGGGTACTCGCGGCTCAGCGCCAGCTCGTCGTCGGCCTCGATGGCGGTGCGGTAGTTCTTCGTCCAGTACGAGATGCCGTGGTCGGTGTCGTACCTGGCGACCTGGTGCACCCAGCGCTTGCCGACGTAGGGCACGTCGCAGACCATCCGCGGGGTGGCGAACCCGGGCAGGTAGCCCATGATCTCCTCCTGCAGGGCCTGGCCCTCGGCCAGCGTCAGCCGCCAGTGCTCGCTGCCGGGGATCATGTCGCACATGTAGAAGTAGTACGGCATGATCCCGGCCCCATCGAGCAGGACGAAGCACAGGTCGAGCAGGGCCGCGGCACTGTCGTTGGTGCCGCGCAGCAGCACGCCCTGGTTGCGCACGTCACGGACGCCCGCCTCCAGCATGGCGGCGGCCGCCCGGGCGACCAGCGGAGTCACCGACTGGGCGGCGTTCACGTGGGTGTGGATGGCGATGCTCACCCCGCGCGCGCGGGCCGTGCCGGCCAGCCGGGCCATGCCCGCCCGCACCTCGTCGGACAGCCAGTACTGGGGCAGGCCCATCAGCGCCTTGCTGGCCAGCCTGATGTCCCTGATCGAGTCGATCTCGAGCAGCGCGGACACGAACGATTCCAGGCGCGGCCAGGGCAGGTTGGCGACGTCCCCGCCGGAGACCACGACGTCGCGCACCCCGGGAGTGTGGCGGAGGTAGGCCAGCATCGCGCCGAGCCGGTCCTCGCGGGCCAGCGCGAACTTGTGCTTGCCGGTCACGGGGGTGGGGTTTCCGACCAGGTCCATCCGGGTGCAGTGGCCGCAGTACTGGGGGCAGGTGGGGAGCACCTCGGCGAGAACCTTGGTGGGGTAACGGTGGGTGAGGCCCTCGACCGCCCACATCTCCGCTTCGTGCAGCGAGTCGCGCTGCGCGTACGGGTGCGAGGGCCAGTCGGCTCGCCGGTCACCGAACACCGGGATCATGTACCGCCGCACCGGGTCGGCGTAGAACGCCTCGGTGAACCCCGGGCGGGCCGGTGCTGACATGGGCGCCATGGTGTTCAGCATCTGCGGCGGCACCAGCATGGACATGGTGGCGCGCTCGCGCTGGTCGCGCTCGAGGTCGTCGAAGAAGGAGTCGGCCAGTCCCGGGCCGGTGACCTGCCGCAACTGCCGCACGTTCTTGACGCAGTGGGCGCGCTGCCACTGCGCGGATTCCCAGTCGGCTTCGGAGATCCCGGCCCAGCCGGGGAACCGGCGCCAGTCGGGTTCGGCTAGCTCACGTCGCTGGTATACATACGGCTGCGAGACCATGACAGCCTCCTCCCCAGTTCTTGCATGATACCGAAGAACCTGCGGTACAAAACGGAGTGAACCGTAGATTTTCCTGACGGGTATCGTGCCAGGATTCTGGTACGTCCGAAATATCTCCGTACAGACTAGCTATCATACAAAGAACTTGCCGATCGAGCGGCTAGAGACAGGAAATTATCCCGAACGGCCCGGGTGTCGGCTTTACTGGCGGGAGGGGCCAGCCACATGATTACGTCGTCCTCACCCCTCGGGCTGCACCGGGTGATCGAGCCGCCGGGCGTGCTGCCCCAGGCCGCCTGGCGCCTCGACGCCAGCCCGGCCATCGCCCCCGACGAGGTCCGGATCCGGGTGGACCGCCTGAACCTGGACGCCGCCTCCTACCGCCAGCTCCGCGAGGCGTACTCCGCCGACCCCGACAAAATCCGGCGGGCCGTCCTGGACATCATCACCACCCGCGGCAAGATGCAAAACCCCGTAACCGGCAGCGGTGGAATGCTAACCGGCACCGTCGACGAGGCGGGCCCCAATTCCCCGCTAGGCCTAACCCCGGGCCAGCGCGTCGCCACCCTGGTCTCCCTAACCCTGACCCCACTCCAGATAACCGACGGCCTGGCCGCCTGGGACGGTCAATCCGAGCAAGTCCCCTGCGAAGGCCACGCCATCCTGTTCGCACGCTCCATAGCGGCGGTGCTGCCGGATGATCTGTCGGCGGAGCTCGCACTCGCCGTCATGGACGTCTGCGGCGCCCCCGCCCTAACCAGCCGCGTGGTGACAAAGGGCGCGAAGGCCACGAGGGTGGTTGAGGGCGCTGATGTGACGAAGGGCGCGGAGGTGGTGGAGGGGCCTGTGGTGCTAGTTGTGGGCGCGGCCGGGAAGAGCGGCTCCCTGTCCGCGGCAGCAGCCCGCCAGGCCGGCGCCGCCAAGATCATCGGCGTAGTGCCTAACGAGGCTGAGGCCAACTTGCTGCGCGACCCCGCGACCACGCAGGACGAAGGCGCCGGCGGTATGCCGACGGCCAGCGAAGATCGGCAGAGTCGGCCTCGTCCGGCGGCAGACCGCCGGGCGCCGCAGTCCCCTCTGGTAGACGCGATAGTGATCGCCGACGCCAGAGACCCGGTCGGACTCGCGGAAAAGGTAGAAGCCGCAGGCGGCCCAGCGGACGTGACCGTGGTGTGCGTGGATGTCGCGGGATGTGAAGGTGGTGCCATCTTGTCGACA
>Ga0207674_10002918_pt1 | contig 21223 bp, 21 predicted proteins | sample KBSCornC72_FD_184303 | JGI IMG/M metagenome (GOLD analysis project Ga0207674, IMG submission 184303) | Corn rhizosphere microbial communities from Kellogg Biological Station, Michigan, USA - KBS Corn C7-2 (SPAdes) (version 2) | ecosystem: Host-associated > Plants > Roots > Rhizosphere > Soil ...
TGGGTCTTTGGGTCGCATCGGCGACACTCAGGGGTGTTCACTCCACGGGATTTCTTTCTCTCCTGGGAGCGGGGCTCGTGCTCGGCATCGCCAATGCCATCGTGCGTCCCATCCTCGTCATTCTCACGCTGCCCATTACCATTCTCACGCTCGGCCTGTTTCTGCTCGTGGTGAACGGGCTGATGGTGCTGCTCGTGTCCAAGCTGATGGACGGCTTCTCGGTCGACAGCTTCTGGTGGGCAATGATCACGGCGATCATCGTGACGATCGTGGGCTGGTTTGCCAATGCGTTCATCGGTCCGCGCGGCCGCTTCGAGAAGTACTCGCACGGTCGCAAGATATAGCGGCGTGTCGGATTCGCACGAAACCAGACCGAGATACCGATTCAGCCGCCGTGTGGCGGACTATGTACGCTACCGTCCGCGCTATCCGCGCGAGCTTCTCGACTGGCTGAGTGAGACCATCGGCTTTGCGCCGGCGTGGCGCGTGGCCGACGTGGGAAGCGGCACCGGCATCTTTGCAGAGCTTCTGCTCGAGAACGGCAATGAAGTGTTCGCTGTCGAGCCCAATGACGGCATGCGGGAAGAAGCGGAAGCGTCGCTCGTGCACTTTCCCAATTTCCACAGTGTGAACGGCACCGCGGAAGCAACGACGCTGCCCGATCACTGCGTGAATCTCGTCACCGCCGCACAGGCCTTTCACTGGTTCGATCCGGCGGGAACGCGAGCGGAGCTCCAGCGTATCGTCACAGGGAACGGAGCCGTGTTGGTCGTGTTCAACACGCGCGTCGTCGACGCCAACGCGTTTTCACGTGGGTACGAAGAATTGTTGCGCTCACGCGCGGTGGATTACACGCGCGTGGATCACCGCCTCGTGGATGCGGCGCGCCTGCGCGCATTCCTGGGCGATTATCATGAGTGGCGCCAGCGCTGGATCAAGCGGCACGACGTCGACGGTGTGGTGGGATTATCGGCTTCTTCGTCGTACACGCCGGCGCCCGGTCATCCCGCTCACGACGCGTTCTACACGGCGTTGCGCGAGCTCTTCGCCGCCCACGCGGACAACGGCCAGGTGGAGTTCCTGTACGAAACCGAAGCGTATCTGGGACGGTTGAGCTAGGCTGCGATCAGACCGGCAGATTGGGCAGTTCCGGCATCAAGTCCGAAACCCAATCCGGCAACAACTCGCACACGCACAGGACGAGCACGCCGATCCGATGCGCCTGCGAATCCACCACCGCGCGTCCGCGGCGCTTGAAACCCTGCACGTAGTTGAACGATAAACGCAGCGTCTTGCGGAGAAGATTGTTTGTCGGTGCCACAACGCTGTCGTTGAGGCGCGGGAATTTCCAGAACGCTCCCGGCAGCGCGCACCCTCCCTCGAGGAACGTACATTCGAATCCTTCGCGGGCAAATGCCTGGCTCACGGTCGTGGGGCCGGGCTCCGGGCTCTTGCGCAACTGATGCAGCGGGTGATCCGAGTTCTTTTCGTAGATGAGAATCCTGGCGTCGTCTTTGAGAACGGCGGATATCAATTTGGCGGTGTGCTCGAGCGGTCGTATGGATGCAAACGCGGCCATGCTGAACACCGAGTCGAAGCGTGAATGGAAATCGTCAGGATGCGTCTTGAGGAAATCGCGCTGAACGAATTCGATATTCAGTTTCATGCCGAGCATCTGCTCGTGGTACGCCTTCCGCTTCATGCACAACTCGACCGCTTCCTTGCGCACGTCGAGTCCCACGACTTCCGCACCCATGCTGGCAAGAATGATCGACTGCATTCCCAGCCCGCATCCCAGATCCAGAATTCGCGGCGTGCGCGTATCGGACATCAGGAACGACACCCCGTGAGCCACCTGCGGAATCACGGTCTGTTCGAAGTAACTCCTCAAGCGGGGGTTCAGGTAGCGGCCGTAGTAGAGACGCTCGTCCGCCAGTAAGGCCCGTTCCGCGTCCGTGTAGCCGCCGTGCTCCAGCTCGTGCAGGAGAGCGACATAGAAACTCTGGACGGTCTCCAGGTTCGAGCCGCGCGAGGACGGCGTCACAAACATCATGCGTTCCATTACGTCTGCCTCAATGGGGGCGTGGGAAGGCTGAGCTTCCTGTTCTTCCAGCATCTCTGACGGTCGCTGAGGGGTTCCCATAACGCTCCATCCGTGCAATTTGCGCACCCGTTCCGCGGGGTCGCTCGAGGCCCTTCCGGGCCCATTGTCGTTCAACCAGTTAGACGCGCGTGCGCGTCCCGCCGTTCCGGATCTGTCGATCCACCGGTCCGAGAGGCGGGGCATTGCACCCGCACCGGTGGAAACCACCGACTATTTTAGCCCATCCCGGGGAAGGAATTCCCGCGAAAAAACGGCATCCCATGCGGCCAAAGCCTGCTTGGGGGCGAGCTTGTCGTCCACCAGGCCCAGGTGCGAAAAGAGGATGAGCCCCGGCGGAGCACCGGGAAACGCGGACAAGTCGAAATCGGTGAAGGTGAGCTGAAACACCGCCGTCGCGTGCACCTTGTCGAGCAACTGCGCCTGCCGTGTGATGTAACGCTTCTGCTCCGCTTCCGACGACACCAGGGTGTCGATGGTCGCACTCGACCATCCGCCTTCAGTCACCATCGAGGGCAGCGAGTGTCCCTCCAGCAGGCGCGAGTAATAATTGACCGGAATATCTTCGGGCTGTGCGAATCCTCCGAGATAGGGATACGACGAAAGCCCCAGCTCATCGCAGAAAGCAAAATCGATGTAGTCCTGCGCCACGCCTTCGTACACGTGGCTGCCCTGCAAGCGTCCCCACGCCCAGTCCACCTGCACACTCACGCTGAGCTTCACGTTGTTGTCGATGGCGCGCACATCCGCGGCGCTGTCGTTGACCACCTGCTTGATGGCGGCATACAACGGCGCGGGCGCAATGCCGCGAATCAGATTTGTCTCCAGGGCGAGCCCGAGATGTTCGGGTTGAACGATGCTGTCGATGGCAACCGCGTAGCGACGAAACAACTGCTGAACCGAGGGCTCGGTGATGCTGCGTCCCGCATTCACGAGCACCGTGGATTCGCCCGCGCGATCGAGCCCGTTGGCGGGATCGAGATAGATCCAGAGCTCGTGTCCCTTCGATCGATAATAATTTGCCAGCGGCTTCTGGTCGCGATCCACCAGCTTCGCGGGCGGAACGCCCGCGAGCAGCGAATCCCACGGCAGCTCAAAGCTCATGATGGCGGCGTCGGCGCGCTTCGACCACATGTCGATGGCGGCGATCACCACCCATATGTCATTGGTGGGCACGATGGCTGAAAACCCCATGCGATAGCTACGCGTCGGCGCGGGCGTACCCGGTGTCGTGCCGTCGTCGGAACACGCCATGAAGATCGCCGTGGCGAGCACGGCGAGAACGAAGAGACGTCTGGCAAGCATGCTGACTTTCTTAGCAGGTTGTTTGCCGGAAGCACAAGCGCGTGATTGAGTCGCGCCGATTTCCAGAACAACCCCGGGAGTGCGCATCCTCCGGGGAGAAAGCGCGGGAAAATCCTCCTTTTTGCAAAAATATCGATCGTGCTTGCAGGACCGGGCTCGGGGCTGTGGCGCCGGTGGAGCGGGCGGTCGGGATTTCGGCCGGTTGGTTGAACTTGTCGGGGCCCCGAGGCGGGTGTATTCTTGAGGCCGTATGTCATTCAGAGATCTTGGCCTTCCGCAGCCCATCCTTCAGGCATTGGATGATGCCGGCTACGTCGAACCCACCGAAATTCAGGCTCAGGCGATACCGCCCGCGCTCGAAGGGCGCGACGTGCTCGGCCGCGCCAAGACCGGTACCGGCAAGACCGCCGCGTTTGCGATTCCCATTCTGACGCGCATGAAGGCGCTCGCATCCTGGGACCCGGCCGCCCACGCGCCCGAGCCCGAAGAGGGTTCGTCAGGCGATGAGGCTCCGGCCGAGGCTGAATCATTTGCGGCGCGCTCACGCCGCCGTCGCCGCAGCCGCCGCGCCCCCCTCCATCCGCACCATCCCGGTGCGCCCGCGGACAAGCGTCCGGTGCGGGCGCTGATCCTCACGCCCACGCGTGAGCTGTGCGTTCAGAACGAGGAATCGTTCCGCGCCTACGGCAAGTATCTCGATCTGCGCTTTCTCGCCGTGTACGGAGGCGTTCGCATCGACAGGCAGTTGAAGAAGCTTCACAGCGGCGTCGACATCGTGATCGCCACGCCGGGCCGCTTGCTCGATCACATGAACCGCCACACCATCGATCTTCGCGCCGTGGAATTTCTCGTCCTCGATGAAGTGGATCGCATGTTCGACATGGGATTCATCCAGGACGTGCGCAAGATCATGTCGAAGATTCCGGAACACCGGCAGACGCTGTTGTTCTCGGCGACGCTCTCGTCGGAAGTGAAGCGCCTCGCGGAGCGGGCCCAGCAGGACGCCGTCATCATCGAGGTGGGTGCCGAGAAGACGCCGACGGACATGGTCACGCAGTACATTTTCCCGGTGGCTCGCGACCGCAAGCTCGATCTCCTGCGCACCATCCTCGAAGACGAGGGTTGGAGCATGGTGCTCGTCTTCTGCGGTACCAAGGATAATGCAGAGTTCCTGACGCGGCGCCTGGATCACGCCGGCATCGACGCCGCCGAGCTGCACTCCAACAAATCGCAGTCGGAGAGGAAGCAGGCACTGGAAGGATTCAAGAGCGGCGAGCACCGCGTGCTGATCGCAACCGACATCGCGGCGCGCGGCCTCGACATCGATGGCATCTCACACGTGGTGAACTTCGACGTACCGCGCAACGCCGAGGATTACATCCACCGCATCGGCCGCACCGGCCGCGCCGCTGCCACGGGCGACGCCGTGACGCTGGTGGCCTTCGACGAGGAAGAGTTCATGGACCGCATCGAGCAGCACATCGGCGTGAAGCTCGAGCGCCGTCGCTACAAGGACTTCGACCACGGCATCGGCCGCTTCGGCCCCCCCAAGCAGGACACCAGCCGCCTGCGCCGCGGCGTCCGCAGCAAACGCCGCTACGTTTAATCGCCGCCGATCTTTACCTGCGACAAGACAACGACCAGCGCTACCACCAGGCCCGTAACAATCAAGACCGCAGCGAAAACGCCGTTGCGCGTCTCGTGTGATTCCTGCCACGGTCCGATGGCGTAGACCTGCTTCAAGGGAATCATGATCGGGAGATCGAGGTTCGCCGGCGGCATTTTGTAATCCGGCGGATGGTTGTAGAGATGCGGGTCGGATTCGTACGGGTAGTACTTCCTGTCGCGAACCAATTCCTGAATCACCACGAACGAATCCGTGACTGCATAGCGCGACGCGATGTAGAGCGTGTGATCCACGGTGTAGATCTTGGTGAGCGTGCCCGGCTTCGGTTCCGGGGAGCCTGTCGTGGGCGGCGGAGCCTGACTGCACGATGTCTCCATCACCATCGCGAATGCGGCGGCGAGAAGAACACCGGCACACCATCTCGATGTTTTCATCGAAAACTACTCGCCGTAGTTGTACCCCGAGAATTCGTGCCTCAGCACAAAGTAGGCGGCGACCAGGGCTGCCCCGGCCGTAACCAGAAGCGCGTTGCGCGTCGTGTGCTTCGCATTGAACGGCTCGATGCTAAGCACCTGGGCAGCGGGGATTCTGACCGGAAGTGTGATATCAGCCGGCGGCTTCTTGAATTCATCCGGCTTGTGAAAGAGGTGCGGCTCGTCGGAAGCGGGATAGTACCGGTCGTCGCGCAGGAGCTCGCGAATGACCACGTGAGTCTCAGTCACGGCGTAACGATCCGTCACGTAGAGCATCCCGTCCGTCGTGTGAATCTTCGTCACGACATCTTTGTGCTCGCCCGTCGCGTTGGGCGCCGGCGCCTGACTGCACGCCGTTTCGATTACCATGGCAAGCGCGGCCACGAGCATCACACCGACACTCCAACGTCCAAATCTTCCGCGCTCGACACGTTCCATGAGTTAGAAGTGCGGGGTGGGCCACCCCTGGTCAAAAGCAATCATGAGCATCGCCAACGCTACCACAGATACGATAATAACCGCATCGCTTATACCCTCGTGGTCGGGATCCGGGCTCTCCCAGGGCTCGAGCGAATGGTAGTCACGGGGTTCGAATCTTGAAGTGGCCGGTGCATACGCGCATGACGTCATCAAGACGATGACGATCGAAACAGCGAGCGCGAGCGAGGCGTGTGGATACGCGTTCATCCCTGGGACACTCCCTTCAATTGAGGCCGCAGGTAAAACCCGCGAGCCCGGGCCAGTGATTCACGAGGATTACAATCCATCCGCCCAAAAGTTGGAAGCGCCGGTAACCTTCAAGGCCATCGCGTGATGCAATTGCGGCAATTCTTGACCGAGTGAATGGTTGGGCATTGCGCGGCATCGGGCGGCGCGTGCCACCTCAACTGTCCCTTCCCGTACCGCACATCGCAATCGGTCCGCTTCTTGCCGAAGTGGTTGCAGATCCGTTCTCACGAACCGCGCGGCGGTCGTGCGCTCCGACGGATGCCAAACAGCATTCGTGGGGAGGAAGCGCTCTTGTCAGGTGCGTCGACTCATGTGGGGCGCGCGCCGCGCGAGAACGGGCTTCGAAAGCAAGATGCCATGAGCAGTCTATTCTCCATGAAAGGACGCGTGTCGCGGCGCCAGTATGCGTTCGCGTCGCTGATGATCAGCCTCGTGTCCTATATATTTGTGGCGGCGATCGGTTGGATCAGCGCCACCTCGGATACCGGATTTCGTGACGCCACGTTGCTGGGCCTGATCGTGATGGCGGCCAGCCTTGTCGTCCAGGGTGTATTCAGTGTACGTCGCCTCCACGATCTCGGTCGTCGCGGCCGGGAGGTCTGGCTCATCCTCGTCCCCTTCTACAACATCTACTTCATGCTCGTCCTCTGCTTCTCCCGCGGCACGCACTCCGAAGAAAAAAACGGCCCCGCACCCGCGTAGGTGCGAGGCCGTCGTTGGCCGGTCACTGTCTGAACGGGGCGATTACGCCGTCAGATAATCCTCGATGTACTGCGCCGACTGTGGGCGTGAGCGCAGTTTGTCGATGGCCTGTTCCTTGATCTGACGGATACGCTCGCGCGTATAACCCATCTCCTTGCCGATGTCCTCCAGCGTGCGCGCCTTCACACCATTGAGGCCGTAGTAGCGCACCAGAATCGTGCGCTCGCGGTCCGTCAATGATTCGAGCGCGCGGTCCATGTCACGCTTGAGCGAGTCCGCATACGCGCCCTTGTCGGGCGCCGCATTGTAGTCATCGACGATCTGATCCACAAACGTGGTCTCGTTGCCCTCGTCGTGCACGGGCTGATCGAGCGACAGCGTCGCCTGCGAGAACGTGGTCACTTCCTCGATCTCTTCACGCGTAACGCCCAGCTCTTTCGCCAGCTCTTCGGCGTCGGGATCGCGGCCAAGATCCTGTTCGAGCTGGCGCGACATCTTGGTGGCCTTCTGCGCCAGGCCGACACGATTCATCGGCATGCGAATCATGCGCGAATTCTCGGACACCGAAACCAGAATCGACTGTCGAATCCACCACACAGCGTACGAGATGAATTTGAACCCGCGTTCGGGATCAAATCGCTCCGCCGCTTTCACCAACCCGACGTTGCCGTCATTGATCAGGTCTTCCAGGGGCACCCCGTTACCGACATACTTCTTCGCGATCGACACGACGAAACGCAGGTTCGAGCGAACCAACTTTTCCTGCGCCTGCATGTCGCCGGCCCGTGCCTTGCGCGCCAGCTCGACTTCATCTTCGCGCGAGAGCAGCGGATAGCGCCGTATCTCGTTCAGATAGATGTCGAGGCTGGAGCGCCCTGACGAAACCGGAATTTCTTTGGTCGTTTTGCTCGTTGCCTTCACCGCACTCACCTCAAATTCTCATACGCCCGGGAACTGGGCGCGTTCGTTCTTTCTTTGATTAGACAACCTAGTAGTCTCCCGGTTGCCCCAATACCTTACAGCACATGACAATAATTTGTCTAGGACAAATTAAGGGCATACGGCAGTATAGCCATTTCTCCTGGCCCCTTTCCTTGACAGGGGTAGGACAAAGTTCGTAACCTGTTTAACGTGACCGAGAAAGCCACCAAACCCGAGCCCCGCCATCCCATCCGGGTCGTATCCGCCAGGACCGGCCTGCCCCAGGACGTCATTCGCATCTGGGAGCGCCGATACCGGTGCGTTTGCCCGCCTCGAGGAGATTCAGGTCGCCGTCTTTATACAGATGAAGACGTGGAACGGTTGCGTCTATTGAAGCAGGCGGTGTGCGCCGGGCGCAGAATCAGTGATGTTGCCGGGCTCGAACTCTCCACTTTGCGAGCCCTGGTGTCAGAGGACAGCCTTCAGGCAACGGCTGATGCGACGCCGGTCGACGCCACCAAGCCGCGCGAGCTGCTCAGCGAAGCCATGGAAGCGCTCGAAAATCTCGACCGCTATCGCCTGCATCGCGTGCTGAGCGATGCATCCGTCGAGATGAGCGGTCCGGAGTTTCGCCAGCAGCTCATCGTGCCGCTTCTGTCCGCCATCGGGCAGCGCTGGCAGGAAGGCACGCTGCGCATCGTTCACGAACACCTCGCGACCACGATCATTCGCACGTTCTTTGCTACGCCGCGCAATCCTGCGCTTACACCGCGTGCGCCCCGCATCATCGTCACCACTCCCGCCGGCCAGTACCACGAGCTGGGTGCGTTGATGGCGTGTGCTGTCGCCGAAGAGATGGGATGGGATGTGGTGTATCTCGGCGCCGCGCTCCCGGCCGAAGAAATTGCGGCGGCGGTGAAGCAAATTGGTGCGAAGGCAGTGGCTCTCAGCCTGTGCTACCGCGAAAGCGATTCGCACACGCTCGAAGAGCTCACCCGTCTGCGCCGGCTCGTCGACGACGACATTCCCATCTTCGTCGGGGGCAAGGCGACGGGCGGTATGCGCGAACGCCTCGGCGAGTGCGGCGTCAACTGTCCCAACGACCTGAACGAGTTCCGCGCCGGGCTGCAAATCATCGTCGACGCCTGACCGCTCTGTGCTAATGTGGCCCATCTTCCGGGCCATCCATGACGATCCAAACCTGGGCACTGTTCTGCGCGACCGAAGCGGTCCTCTCGTTTATTCCCGGTCCTGCGGTTCTCTACGTGGTTTCGAGCTCGATTGCGCACGGCTCACGCGCCGGTGTGGTGGCGAGCCTTTCTATTCTGGCGGCCAACGCGTTCTACTTCATTCTTTCGGGAACCGGACTGGGCGCATTGCTGCTCGCATCGCGCACCGTGTTCATCGCCATCAAGTGGGCGGGCGCTGCATATCTCGTCTATCTCGGGTTGCGTATGGTGTTCGCGCGCTCCCCGGAAGCACCCGAGGCCGGTGGTGAACGCAAGCACGCGCATCACGCCGGTGTTTTCTGGAACGGCTTCTTGACCCAGATTTCAAATCCCAAGGCGATTATTTTCTTTGTCGCGTTGCTGCCGCAGTTCATCGATCCCGATCAATCCGCGGCGCGACAGATCGCCATTCTGGGTTGCAGCTCGGTGATCGTCGAGTTCTTCGTGCTCATGGTGTATGTCCTCGCGTGTCGTGCCGCCGGACGCTGGGTGAAGGCCCCGCGTTTCAGTGCGTGGCTCGTGCGCGCCGCGGGACTCCTGCTCGTTACGGCCGGCGCGAAGCTCGCGCTCACACACGGTGTCTAGCCGCCAGCTCGTTGTGGTCGGCGCCGGCCCTGCCGGCGCAACCGCCGCGCTCTTCGCCGCGCGCGCGGGACTCGACGTGCTGCTTATCGACAAGCGCCGCTTTCCCCGCGACAAGATCTGCGGCGACGCGATCGCGCGCAAGAGCCTGGGCGTGCTCTCAGAGCTCGGCATCGATTTCGGCAGTGCCATCCGGGAACCGGTTGCGCGCGCGGTCCTCACATCCCCCGCGGGGCATCGTATCGATGTGGATCTCTCCACACGCAGTGAGGCTGCCCCGCATCTCGTGTGCCGCCGCGAGATATTCGATGAGAGACTCGTCCGCGCCGCACGCGAGCAGGTCGAGGTATGGGAAGATGCCGCCGTTTCCGACCTGCTGCACGATGGAATAAAAGTGCGCGGCGTGATTTGCCGCCGCAATGGCGTAGATCATGAAGTGCATGCCCCGATGGTCGTGGGCGCCGACGGTTTTGACTCCATCGTGTCGCGTCGCCTGGGACTCTACGCGCACGATCCGCGCTGGTATGTGGCCACGCGCGGCTACTACCGCGGGCTCGACGTGGCCCCGCAAACTGTCGAAGTTCATTTCGTGAACGAAACGCTTCCCGGATTTCTGTGGATGTTCCCAACCGGAGATGGTGTGACCAATGTGGGTCTCGGTCTCGTACACAGTGATATCAAGAAGCGCCGGGTGCGTCTTCGCGATGTGCACGAAGCCGTGCTGGCGCTTCCGCGATTCCGCGCGCGCTTCGCGCGTACCGAGCGCATCGGTGAAGTGCACGGTTGGAATCTCCCCACGCCTGATTTTTCGCGGACACTCGCCGGGGACGGCTTCATGCTGGCCGGCGATGCGGCCGGTCTCGTCGATCCGTTTTCGGGAGAAGGAATCGGAAACGCCGTGGTTTCCGGAAGGCTCGCCGCCCATATGAGCGCGGAGATCATGCGGGGTGAAACGTCACACGCCGCGTACAGCGCGCGATTGCGCGAAGCGGTCGACGCCGGCGAGATCAATCTTCATTATCGCCTGCGGAAGTTGGCGCGGCATGCGCGCCTGATCGACGTGCTTGTCGGGCGCGCGGCGGCGCACTCCGATGTGCTGAATTGGATTCGGGGAATGACGGCGTCGAGTGACACCGTTGCGAACAAGCGCGCGCTGCTCTCGCCGCTCACCTACGCGCGGCTCATGCTGCGTCGCACGCGCTAGCGCGTAACGCCCAGCGCCTCACGAATCGCGGCTTCGACTTCGGCGCCGGTGAACGGTTTTTCCACCACTTTGGTGGCGCCGAGAAGCTGGGCGCTCTGCAGGAATACGCGATTGCTCGGCGAGCTGATGGCAACGCACTTGGTGAGCGGGCTCTCGCGCTGCAGGTACATGATGACTTCGAGCCCGTCTTTTTCAGGCATGAGAATATCCGCCACCACGACATCGAAGCTCTGCTTGCGAAGAATCTCGATTGCCTGTTTGCCGTCCGGCGCATCCGCCACGTCATAGCCCGTGCGGGTCAACCATTCGCGCAACATATCGCGGATCTGGGGCTCGTCGTCGACGATGAGTACGCGACGCTTCATTACATCTCCTGGCAGCTTCGGAGTGGACTCGGAGGCGTACACGGCCTCGAGTCCCCAAAGTCTACCCGATAATATCCCAATCGGAAAGCAGCCTCTTTTACCACCGGGGCTAAGCAATCAAGGTGCCCGGGATCAGGCCGCCCCTTAACTTCGCCATTCCGGGGGTGGTTTTCAGCCTGTGGCCTATTGCGGGCCCGCCGGAGCGCTGCCATATTGCCGTGGATCTACCGATTCACCGTGGGCGAAAATCCCTCACTGCCGCCCTCGACATGGCTGAGTCCTTGCAACGTTAGCGAAACAATGAGCACTGCGCTTTCCATCACCTACATCGGCCACGCCACCTGCCTGGTGGAGATGGACGGAGTGCGCGTGCTGACCGATCCCATCCTGCGCAACCGGGTGGGGCACATCCGCCGCCAGACGGTGTCTGTGCACAATCAGGGTCACGAGCACATTGATGCGGTGGCGATCTCGCACATTCACCTCGATCACCTCGACAAGCCGTCGCTGCGGCGCATCGACCGGTCGACGCGCATCATCGTTCCTTCCGGCGGGGCCGGGCTGCTCGAGCGCGAGGGATTCCTCAATATAGAAGAAGTGCGTGCAGGGGATCGCACCTCCATCGGACCGATCAACGTCGACGTCACGCGTGCCGACCATGGCGGCCACCGCTTCCCGTTCGGACCCGAAGCCGACGCGGTCGGTTACCTGTTTCACGGCAGGCGCTCGGTTTACTTTGCCGGCGACACCGATATTTTCCCCGAGATGTCTGACATTCACGGCGACCTCGACGTCGCGCTCCTGCCCGTGTGGGGCTGGGGGCCGACGCTCGGAAACGGACACCTCAATCCGCGCCGCGCCGCCGAATCGCTGGCCATGCTGAAGCCCCGCGCCGCCATCCCCATTCACTGGGGCACGTTTGCCCCGCTGGGGTTCGGCTGGCTGCGCCCTCGTTTTCTCACCGCGCCGCCCTATGACTTCGCGGATCACGCCAGCGACGTCGCGCCCGATGTCAAAGTCCACGTAGTTCACCCCGGCAACCGGTTTCGCTTCCCGCTGTAATCCTTCATACTTCGACCTGTGGGTCGAGCATCGCCGTTACTGATCATCGCCGGGCGTGTCATCGTCCTGTGGACGGTGGAGGTGTTCGCGCTGTGGCTGCTCTCGCTCGGCTCGGTGGGCGTTTATCTTGATCACTGGCAGACGGGCATCCTGGCCGTTGCACTGGTGGGCGCGCTCAACGCGCTCTTTCGCCCGCTGCTGCTTCTGATCACGCTGCCCTTCACGGTTCTCTCACTCGGTTTTCTCACGCTCGTCATCAACACCACCGTGTTTCACCTGGCCGCCGAGCTCTTGCCGGGGCTCGAAGCCGGCTTTTGGTCCAGCTTCGTGGCCGCGCTGACGCTGGCGGTCACCAACACGACCGCCTCCTTGCTCTTCGCCTTCCACGAAGAAGACTCGGTTTACCGTTACATCATGCGCCGCGTGGCGCGTCCGTTCCGGCATCGTCCACCGGAGTCGACGCCGGGGCTCGTGTTCGTGGAGATCGACGGGCTCAGCCACGCCACCCTCGAGCGCGCCGCACACGATGGTTACATGCCGGCCCTGCGCCGGCTGATGCGATCGGGCTCACACCGGCTCGTGCGCTGGGATTGCGCGCTGCCCTCGCAGACATCATCGGTGCAGGCGGGGATTCTCTTCGGAAACAATTTCGACATTCCCGGCTTTCGCTGGTTCGACAAGGCCACGGGCAAGATGGTGCAGGGCAACGACCCCGCGGATGTGGCGCGCATCGAGGCACGCGTCTCACGCGGCGCCGGTCTTCTGCGCGAAGGCGGGGTCAGCATCTGCAACATGTTCTCCGGCGAAGCGGACCGTTGTGTCGCCACCTTGTCCACGCTCAATCCCACCGAGCACGTGCGCAAATCGTCCGCGGTGTATTTCCCGTACTTCGTCTATCCATACAACTTCACGCGCACGCTCATGATGATCGTGGCCGAGCTCGTGATCGAGCGCTGGCAGGGATGGCGGCAACGATTTCGCAACGAATTCCCGCGCGTGTCGCGCGGTGGAAGTTTTCCGCTGCTCCGCGCCGCATCCACCGTGTTCCAGCGCGAGCTGGGCACGTACGCCTTGATGAGCGAGATGTTCGCGGGAGCGCCGGTGGCCTACATCACGTACACCGGCTATGACGTGGTGGCGCACCACGCCGGCCCGGAGCGGCGCGATGCGATGCGTATCCTGCGCTCCGTGGATCGCCGCATTGCGCTCCTGTTGCGCTCCGCGGCGGAGGCGCAACGCAAGTATCACTTCGTATTTCTTTCCGATCACGGCCACACGCCAAGCATTCCGTTCCGCCAGCGGCACGGCAAAGGCATCGAAACCGTGGTGCGCGAGCTCATCCGCAGCGACGAAACCGTTCGCAGCCCCATCGTGAAGACCGAAGGCTGGCAGCACCTGCGCGCGCTGATGAAGGAAGCGCTCGCGCACGATCGTCTTTCGGCCCAGGCGGCGCACCGGCTGCTGCGTGCGCGTGCCCGCCAATCATTCGATACCGAAACGCGCGCCGGCGATGTGATCGTGTGCGCGTCCGGCAATCTCGCCAACATCTACTTCACCGATGAACCCGAGCGGATGGAGCTCTCCGATCTTGCCGCGGGACACCCCGGGCTGATCGAGGGACTGGTGGCACACCCGGGCATCGCGTTCGCCATGATCCGGTCCGCTGTGCACGGTCCCATCGTCACGGGTCGCGCCGGCGTGCACTATCTGCGCGACCGTCGCATCGAAGGCGACGACCCGCTCGTGCCCTATGGACCGCGCGCGCGCGATCTGCTCATGCGCCTGGACGGGTTTCCACACAGCGGGGACATCGTGCTCATGGGACGCTACGACAGCGAGCGCCACGAGGTGCAGACGTTCGAAGAGCTGGTGGGTTCACACGGCGGCCTGGGCGGCGCGCAAAGCGACGCCTTTCTGCTCGCACCCCAGGATTGGCCGTCCCCCGACGAAATCAATTCGCCCGAGGAGCTGTACCAGATTTTCGTGCGCTGGCGCAGCATGCTCGCGCAGGGTCGCGTGCCCGATGCCCACGTGGACGTCGTTGCACACGATGCTCTATAGTTTTCCCGATGCCGCGCAAGCCATTCTTTCCCCGCGAACCTTTCGGCACCGCCGCGCTCGAGCGCGAGAACGCCGCCTTGCGCGAGGCGCTGGAAATGTCGCGCCGCGAGCAGGAACGCCTGTACGACACGGAGCAGCGGTTGCGCGCGGTGATCGAGCACGCGCCCATTATCGTCTTCGCCATCGATCGCGACGGTATCTTTACGCTGTCGGAAGGGAGCGGACTGAAATCCCTCGGGCTGGCTCCCGGACAAGTGGTGGGCCAGTCGGCGTTCGAGGTGTACCGCGACTTTCCCCAGATCGTGAGCAACCTGCACGACTGTCTCGCGGGAAATCCGGTCAACGAAGTGGTGCAGGTCGGCGAAGCCGTCTATGAAGTGTTGTACGTGCCGCGCCGCGACAAGCACGGCGCTGTGACCGGCATTTCGGGTGTGGCCCTGGATGTCACGGCTCGCGTGCGCGCCGAGATCAATGCCCGCGATCTCGAAGCACAGCTGCGCCAGTCGCAGAAAATGGAAACCGTGGGAACGCTGGCGGGCGGCATTGCCCACGACTTCAATAATATTCTCTCGCCCATCATGGGCTACGCCGATCTCGCGCTCACCGATCTGCCGGCCGATCATCCGGTGCGCGACGACATCGAGCAGGTGCTCAAGGCGGCGCGCCGGGCACGCGATCTGGTAAAACAGATGCTCGTCTTTTCACGCCGCGGTGATCAAACGCGTCATCCCGTGCAGCTGCACCTGGTGGTGAACGACGCGCTCAAGCTGATTCGTTCCATGCTGCCGTCCAACATCGAGCTCTCGCAGCGCGTTGCGAATCAGAACGACACCGTGCTCGCCGATGCGGGACAGATGCACCAGGTGATCATGAATCTCATCACCAACGCCGCCTACGCCATGCGCAACACGGGCGGCGTGCTGCGCGTCGAGCTCGGCCGTGAAGAGCTCGATGAAGAACGCGCTCGTGGCGCCGGGGATCTCAAACCCGGTTTGTACGTCGTGCTGTCGGTGATCGACCGGGGCGAGGGAATGGATGCGGCGACGCTGGGCCGCGTGTTCGAGCCTTTCTTCACCACCAAGCGTCCCGGCGAAGGCACGGGCCTTGGACTGTCGGTGGTGCACGGCATCGTGCACAGTCACGGCGGGGGCATCGAGGTGAAGAGTGCCCTCAACGAAGGCACCACGTTTCGCGCGTATTTTCCGGCTGCGGCGGCCACGGAAGAGTCGCTGCCGGAAGCGCGGGCGCTGGAAGCGGCGCGCGGCGGCGAGCATGTGCTCATTGTCGATGACGAAGCCGCCATCGTGGATCTCCTGCAGCGCATGCTCGAGCAGCGCGGCTTTCGTGTCACGGCATTCAACTCGAGCGAAGCCGCATTGCAGGGATTCCGCGCCGATCCCGATGGCTTCGACGCCATCATCACCGACCAGACCATGCCGCGAATGAGCGGAGTCGAGCTGGCGCGCGCCGTGCACGAATTGCGGCCCGCGCTTCCCATCGTGCTCACCACGGGCTACGTGGATGATGCCGCGCACCGCGACCGCGGCCGCGACATCGCGGGTGTTGCGGTCAAGCCGTTCGATGCCGCCACCATCGCGGGTGTGCTGCGCAAAGTACTGGATCGCACGTGAGTCGACTTGCCAACGTCGTGTTGGTAATTGTCACCACGATTCTGTTGGTGGCCGTGGGCGAGATTGCGCTGCGCGTGTTCGCGCCGGTCGCGAGCCCGTACCAAGAGATCGAGCGCCTCGAGCCGCAGATCAACCAGTACATCAAGGTTGAATACCCGCGTAATTACTCGGCCGTCAGCGAGGCCGAGCCGGGGCTTCCCGGCCTTTCCGGAATGCACCGGTTCACCACCAACAACATGGGCTTTCGCGGGGGCACGCTCGAGGATCCGAAACCGTCGAACGAGTTTCGCGTGTTCATGCTGGGCGGAAGCACCACGGAATGTTTCTATCTGGATGACGACGACGATCTCGCGCGCGTGGTGCAGGGCGAGCTGTCCGCGGCGGCACCGCCGGCCACCACGGTACGCGTGTACAACGCGGGGCTTTCGAGCGCAGGCAGCGACGACCACGTCGCCATGCTGAGCCAGCGCATCGTCCATTTTCAGCCCGACCTGGTGATTGTGTTCTCCGGCATCAATGATCTCACGCGCTCGATCTTCAACTACGACTACCGCCACTACATCGAATACAAGCCGGCGTACAGAAAGCCCTGGTTCAAGCGCTGGCCGATGAAGCTGCAGCTGACGCGCCGGCTGTTTCTTTTGAAGGAACGCATCAACCCCGACCCGCAACGGCTCGAGGAGCAGCGGCCCCTGGTGAGCAACTATGCGGGCCTCATTGGACTGCAGCGCGCTGCACCCGAGACCGACGCCGCGCCCCGCACCGACGAGACGAGTTACGCCACCAATCTCAGGTCCCTGGCCGGCATCGCTCGCGGCAATGGGTTCAAGATGGTGTTCATGACGCAGCAGACGACGTGGAACAGCACCGTCGATGCGCACGCGCGCAAGCACCACTGGATGCGCTATCGAGCCGGCGCTCCCGGGCCGGACGGCCTGCCGCTGCCGGGTACCGGCTTTACATTCCGCGAAGCCGCCATGGATGCAGCACTGGAAAAACTCAACGACGGCATGCGCGCCGTGAGTGTGGAGGAGTCCGTGCCGGTTTATGATCTTGCGCGGACGTTGCCGAAGTCGCTCGAGTACTTCTACGATGACTGTCACTTCAACACGGCCGGCGCGCTGACCGCCGGCAAAGGGCTCGCGGCATTTCTCGTGGCGCAGCAGTTGACACCGGTGGCCACCCGCGAGTGAGCATCCGGCGTAGGTGCAATTACTGAGATGACAACCAGATAATCTCGTAGGTTAATTACCGGTACCGGATCGAAAACTGAAGCCCGCTGTCACACAAACACTTAGCTGTTCCAGGACCTCACCGCTTTCCGCTCCGGTGTGGATAAGGGCAAACGCCCGGGCCCCGAATTCCGCGATAAGCCGTTATCACATAAGCAATAAACGCTGAAAATAATGCGTTGAAGACTTATGCACAGGAGGGGGCCCCTGTGTGGAAAACCCGCCCCGTGGGCTCGTCTCATTTATAGCGACAAAAAAAACACGCCCCCGGTTCGCACCGGGAGCGTGTCTCGAGAGTCTACTGGCCGACTAGCGCGAACCCACCGGAACGGGCTGCTTGTCTTCCTTCTTCTGCCAGCTCGGGTTGTTCGTGCTGGAGCTGGTCGTCGCGTGATCGGCATCCTTCGGACCGGTCGATGTTCCCATCTTGCAGTTGCCTTCGAAGAATACGCCCTCGTCGATGACCAGACGCGCGGTCGAGATGTCGCCTTCGACATGCGAGCCGCTCTGGAGCTCGATCTTGTTGGCGGCGGTGATGTTACCGATGAGCTTGCCGCCGATGACGGCGTTCTTCACCTTGACCTCCGCCTTGACCACACCCGACTTGCCGATAATAAGAGTATCCGGCGTGCCGATCGACCCCTCGAACTGGCCGTCGATGCGAATCGTTCCCTGAAGCTCGATGTCGCCTTTGATTTTGCAGCCCTGGCCGAGCATCGTGTTCAGAGTTGCCTGTCCCGTGGTGACTTCCGCGTCCTTATTAAACATGGCCTTCGCCTCCTCGTTCGATTGAGTCGCCTTGAATCCTGGTTTCAACATAGCGCCCGTCCCGTTGTTCGTGTACTGGGGGCGTCGTCTGACCGCTCAATTAATTCAGCAGGTACTTTCGCGGGTCGACGGGTACGCCGTTTTCACGAACCTCAAAGTGGAGATGGGGGGCCGTACTTTTTCCGGTACTCCCCACATAGGCGATCGTTGTTCCACGGGTCACCCGGTCACCGGCTTTTACCAGATTCCGGGAGTTGTGTCCATACACGCTACGGAGTCCGTAGCCGTGGTCGACTTCGACCATCCACCCGTAGGTTTCGTCGAATCCACTCATTTCGACGATTCCGTCCGCCACGACGAGCACCGGTGTATCACGCTCGGCAGCAATGTCCATGCCCGGGTGATACAACGGATTTTTTTCTCCGCCGGTGACCGTGAATTCCTTTGTCACAAAGCCTTTTACGGGCCATATCGAGGGCATGGACTCGAGCATGAGCTGCTGCTCCCGGACCCCCACACCGCCTTCTTCTTCGTCGTGTGGGATGGCTGGAGTTCTGGCAACCGGCGAAAGGCTTGCCACCAGAGCGCTGTCGGCGGGCGAGAGCGGCACGCCCAGCATGTGCTTCATCTGCAAACCGAGCGCGCGCATCTCCAGGAGCTCGATGCGGAGGGAATCGACCGCCGCCAGCTGCCCGCGCAGCTTCACATTCTCGCGACTCACGGTGGCCGCCTTCTGCGCCACGCCGGCCACTCGTCCGTATGTGAACACCACGATGGTCCCCACCAGCAACCCGACGATCACAAACACCGCGAGCGCATAGATCCAGCGATACGACACCCGGAAGTTCCAGGTCGTTCGATTGTCGTGCGGGACGATGATGACCGAAAATTCTCTCGGCATAACAACGCGCTACCGCGGCAGCGGTATGTTCATGATCGACGACAGCCGCTCGAAGTCATCGTAGCTGTAAAACTCGATGGCGATGCTTCCCTTGCCGCCGCGCTTCTCGTTTATCGAGACGCGCGTGCCGAGATGCGTGGCGAACGCCTTCTCGAGATCGGCGAGGTACGCGGGCTTCTCGCGGCGCGAGCGCGTGGCGTTGCTCTTCTTCGGCTTCACAAGTCCCACGATCGATTCCACCTGGCGCACGCTCATGTTCTCTTCGACGATGCGTCGCGCGAGCACGATCTGTTCTTTCTGGGTGGTGAGCGCAAGCAGCGCGCGAGCGTGTCCCGCCGAGACCGTGCCGGCCTGGATCATGCCCTGCACTTCTTCGGGAAGATTGAGAAGACGGATCGTGTTGGCGACCGAGCTGCGGTCCTTGCCCACCATGCCGGCCACATCGGCCTGCGACGCGCTGAACTCCGAGATCAACCGGCGATACGCCTGCGCCTCTTCGATGGGGTTCAAATTTTCGCGCTGGATGTTCTCGACGATGGCGAGACGAAGCGCATCGGCGTCGCTCACATCGCGCACCACCACCGGAATGGTGGCCACGCCCGCAAGCCGCGCGGCCTGCAGCCGGCGCTCGCCCATGATGAGCTCGTACTTCGATCCCTTGCGCCGCACCACAACCGGCTGCAGCACACCGTCCGCCTTGATGCTGTCGGACAGCTCGCGGAGCCTGTCATCGTCGATGTGCTTTCGCGGCTGGAACGGATTGACCTCGATGCCGTCGGTGGCGACTTCGAATACTTTCTCGCCCGGCTGCGGTCGCTCCAGAGCGGTCGCGACCGCCGCCGGCACCGGAATCAATGCCTCAAGACCCCGTCCCAGTACTTTGCGCGTGGACATCATTGATCACCTCTTGCGCAAGATCGAGGTAGCTCCTCGCACCCTGCGATTGAACGTCATATAGAATGATGGGCTTCCCGAAGCTGGGAGACTCCGAGAGCTTCACATTGCGTGGAATCACCGTCTTGTAAACTTTGTCGCCGAAGTAATTGATCGCTTCCTGCGCCACCTGGCTGGTCAAATTCAAGCGCTTGTCGAACATCGTGAGCACGACGCCTTCGATCTCCAGATTTGGATTGAGCGACGCCTGCACCATTTTCACCGTGCCGAGCAGATGGCTCAATCCTTCCAGCGCGTAGTACTCGCACTGGAGCGGAATCAGAATCGAGTCCGCGGCCGTCAATGTGTTCAGCGTTAGGAAGCCCAGGCTCGGCGGACAGTCGACGATGATGTAATCGTACTTGTTGCGAATCAGTGCGAGCGCCTTCTTGAGGCGATACTCGCGCTCCGTCTCCGTCACCAGCTCCACCTCGGCGCCGGCCAGATCCGCCGTCGACGGCAGTGCATCCAGAAAAGGCATCACCGTGGGAACGATGGTTTCGTGGACGAGATTCTCGTCGTAGAGAACTTCGTACACGCTCTGCTTGACCTCACGTTTGTCGATGCCGACACCGGACACCGCGTTGGCCTGCGGATCCATGTCGACAAGCAGTGTTCGTCGTTCCGCCGCGGCGATACTCGCGCACAGGTTCACGGCCGTCGTGGTTTTTCCCACGCCGCCCTTCTGATTTGCAATTGCAATGATTCGCGCCATGGCACGCCTCCGTTACGGACAAGCGGTGCAGGTCGGGCTGCAATTCGGCGTTGTCGTGATAGGGTTCGAGTTGAGCCAGGGGCATGATTTCACTCGCGTGTGGACCGTGCTCTGATCCAGAGAATCATGAATGCCGATATCGATGGTTGCGCAGCTGCCTGAGGCGGAACCCCAGAAGTTGCACGTCGCGTCCAGCTCGGCCTGCGCCACGCCTGGATAACCGCTCTGCAAGTACAGACTCGACACGCTCGAATCTCCGTTGCCGCGGAAATTGTTGTTGTGAATCGCGGGGAACACCGAGTGCGCCAGCGATATGCCGTGCGTGGCGTTGAACTGGAAATCGTTGAACTGCACGTCGATGAACGCCGACTTGGTGGTGTCATTGAGATCCATGCGAATTCCCGAGCCGTTGTTGATCGAGAGCGTGCAACCCTGCACGATCACGGAATCCGGCACGGATGCAAACGCCGCGATGGCAAGGCCGTCACCGGCGCCATTGCTGAGCTCCGAATCGATCAGGTGCACCACGCCACTGCCTTCCATCCAAACGCCGGCGTGTTTGCTGCACTTCACACTGCTGTTGTTCATGGTCAGGATCGCGTCGTCCTGCACACGCACGCCATCGACGGGATACCAGAGCTCGACGTAGTCGAGATCCGCCGTTCCGGCCGCCGGCGCCCCC
>Ga0207674_10002919_pt1 | contig 21222 bp, 21 predicted proteins | sample KBSCornC72_FD_184303 | JGI IMG/M metagenome (GOLD analysis project Ga0207674, IMG submission 184303) | Corn rhizosphere microbial communities from Kellogg Biological Station, Michigan, USA - KBS Corn C7-2 (SPAdes) (version 2) | ecosystem: Host-associated > Plants > Roots > Rhizosphere > Soil ...
ACGCGCTCATCGTAGGCGCGGGCCGGATCGCCGACGCCCGGGCGTTCGATCTTGATGATTCGGGCGCCGAGATCGGCCAGCTGACGGGTACAGAACGGACCGGCGATCACGTGTTCCAACGCGACGACCGTGACGCCTTCAAGCGGACGCATGGATCAATTCCTCATCGAACGGTGTTTCCACATCCAATCACAACGCAAGATAGCGGCTCTTCACTGCGTCATCGCTACGCAGCGCTTCGATAGTGTCTCGATACACGATCTGGCCTTTGTCGATGATGGTCGCGTGACTCGCGATACCCAGACAAAAATGCATGTTCTGCTCGGCGAGCAGCACGGTGACGCCCATGTCGCGCAACTGGCGCAGCAACTCGCCGATGCGCTCGACGATCACGGGCGCCAGCCCTTCGCTCGGCTCATCTAGCAGCAGCCCGGTGGGATTGCCCATCAGCGTGCGCGCGATCGTGAGCATCTGCTGCTCGCCGCCGGAGAGGTTGCCCGCCATGCGGTCCTTCAGCGCGGACAGCTTCGGCAGCATCTCGTACACACGCTCGAGGTTCCAGTGATCCTGACCATCCGGCCCCTTCTTCTGTGCGATGATCAGATTGTCTTCGACGCTATGCTCCGGGAAGACCTGCCGGTCCTCCGGCACGAAGCCGATGCCGGCGCGCGCGATCGTGTGCGGCTTGCGGCCCTGCATTTCCTTGCCGAGCACACGCACGACTCCACGCGATGGCGGCGCGATTCCGGCGAGCGCTTTCAGCGTCGTGGACTTGCCCGCACCGTTGCGCCCGAGCAGCGCCATGGTCTGACCTTCTGCGACCTCGAGACTGACGCCGAACAGGATCTGACTGCTGCCATAGAAGACATCGATGTCCTCGGCGCCGACGATGACGCGCGCGCTCATGCCGGCTTGCCCTCGAAGCGAGTGCCGAGGTAAGCCTCGATCACATGCGGGTTGCGGCGCACGTCGTCCGGCGAGCCTTCCGCGAGCACCTTGCCATAACTCAGCACGCGGATGCTCTGTGCGTACTTGAACACGATGTCCATGTCGTGCTCGATGAAGATCAGCGTCATCGGCTTGCGCTGCCATAACTGGTGCACAGTGTCGATCATCTGCCAGCGCTCCTCGGGCCCCATGCCAGCCGTGGGCTCATCGAGCAGCAGGACCTGCGGCTCGACCGCCAGCGCCAGAGCGATATCCAGCAGCTTCTGATCGCCATGCGAAAGGTTTCCGGACAACGTGGCAGCGCGCGCATCGAGCCCGACCAGCTCCATCACCTCGTCGGCCTGGGATCCGGCTTCCGCCAGCGGAAAGCGCCGCGCGAGCTTCGCATACCAAAGGCGATAAGCGTTGACCGCGCCGAGGATCGCTTCGCGGACCGTCAGCGACGGAAAGATGCTCGCGATCTGAAACGCCCGCCCGATGCCGCGCCGTACGATCTCCGGCGCGCGCAGTCCCGCGATGTTCTCGGTGCCGAGCAGGATTCTTCCAGCGTCGGGGCGGAATGCGCCCGTGATCAGATTGAAGAACGTCGTCTTGCCCGCGCCGTTCGGACCGATCACCGCCGTCAGCGATCCCTGCTCGAACTTCAGGCTTACATCGCTCATCGCGGCGACGCCTCCGAAGGACTTGCTGAGGTGCTCGACGCTCAGCATGTCAGTGCCGCTCCGTCCGCGCCTGCGCTGGCGTCTGCGCGATGCGCCGTGATCTCGCTGCGCGCTTCGTCCAGAGGTCGGCGACCAACCCGAGCAAACCTGAGCGCAGGCCGAGTGCGAACACCAGGATCACGATGCCGAGCACCAGGCTGTAGTGCTCGGTCAGGCGCGTGACCGTGTCGTTCAGCACCAGCAGGATGGCGGCACCGACGAGCGGGCCGAGGAAGACCTTCATGCCGCCCAGGAGAATCATGAAGACGCCCTCGCCCGAAACCGTCCAGTACGCAAAATCCGGATATGCGCTCGACACGAACAGGCTGATCAGCATGCCGCCGACGCCACCGAAAATACCCGCAGCGACGAACGCGAGCAGCCGGACGCGCCACACGGGGATGCCGAGGAATTCGGCGCGGCGCGGATTATCGCGAATCATGCGCAGCGTGTATCCGAACGGCGATTGGACCAGGTGGCGCATGAGGAACAGTGAAATCACCAGTACAGCGCAGCAGAACAGATAGAGATGGCGTGGCTCATCGAGGCGGATGCCGAGAAACGGCGGACGCGGCACACCGCCGGTCAGTCCCTGATCGCCGCCGGTCACCGCAGTCCAGGCGATGATCAGGCTGTGCAGAAGCATCTGGAACGCGAGCGTCAGGAACGAGAAGTAGATCTCTTTGAGCCGGATGCAGATGGCACCGATCACCGCCGCGACAGCGCCATTGACCAAAATCGTAAGCGCGAACGCCAACGGAATCGAGGTGCCCATCTTCTGCATCAGAAGCGCAAAGCTGTACGCGCCCAATCCATAGAACAGGCCATGACCGAACGAGACCATGCCGCCGTAGCCGATCAGCAGATTGAGCGATGTCGCGTAGATCGCGAACGCGGACAACCGGATCACGAAATCGGAGAACGCTTTTTCAGGAAAGACCAGCGGGAGCACGACCAGCAGAACCAGCCCGCCGACGGCAAACAGCAGGTCGCGCGTAAGCGTGGAGCGCGGCACGACTCAGCGATCCTTGCCGAACAGCCCGCTCGGCTTCACGATCAAGACCGCCGTCATGAACAGGAACATCAGGCCTTCGGTGAAGAGCGGGAATCCGATGGTTCCGAAGCTGCGCACGAGGCCGATCAGGAGTGCACCGACCAGCGCGCCGCCCACCGAGCCCATGCCGCCGATCACCGTCACGATGAACGACTCGATCAGGATCGAGAAGCCCATGCCCGAGACCAGCGAGCGCACCGGCACCGCCAGCGCGCCAGCCAGGCCCGCGAGCAGTCCGCCCAGCGCGAACACGCCGCCGAAGACCAGCGCTGTGTTGATGCCCAGAGCGGACGTCATCGTGGGATTGATCGCCGCCGCCCGAACGATCTTGCCGATGCGGGTCTTGGTGATCACATACGCGAGCGCGACCGCGACCAGCAGCGTCACGCCGATCAGGAACAGATAGAACACCGGCAGCACGCCGCCCGCGACAATGATCGGCGGGCGCTGGAATGCGGCCGGCATGCCCATCGACAGAAACTCCGCACCCCAGATGATCTTCACCGCATCGTCGAGGATCAGGATGAAGCCATAGCACACCAGCAGTTGCATCAATACATCGGCGCTGTATACGCGGCTCATGAACAGCCGCTCGAAGATCAGCGCGAACACGCCGACGCCGATGGCCGCTCCGATGACAGCCACCGTATAGCTGCCGGTCAGGTTGTACAGCGTGTAGGCGAAGTAAGCTCCGAGCATATACAAGGAGCCGTGCATGAAGTTGGTGACCTTGAGTGTGCCGAAGATCAGCGACAGCCCGGCCGCCACCAGGAACAGCAGCATGCCGCTGATGAGCCCGCCGGTGGTCTGCGTGACGACGCACGACGCGGACGATAGGCAACTCAGGAGTGCCTGGAGATCCAAGTGTGATTTCCGGAGCGGAGGTGAGTTTCAAGCGGCCGCGGCAGCCTCTCGAAGCAGCCGCAGCGCATCGAGCGCCGCAACTTGGCCAACCGCGGTCTCGCGTGAGGAGCCGGGTCAGGCGTACCCCATTTTCTTTTTCCACTCGGCCTCGTACTGCAGGATCGTCTTCCAGTCGCCTGGGGCGACGTTGGGCACGTACGGCTCTTTCGGAATCGTCGTGCCCCATCCGATCGCGTAGCCGATCGTCGTCTGATCCTCGGCGCGCATCGTCACGGTTCCGTCAGCACCGAACGGCGTTTTGACTTTCATGCCCCGGATGGCGTCCGCGAGCTTCGCACCGTCGGTGGAGTTGGTCTTCTTCAATGCGGTCGTGAGGAAGTTGATCGCCAGCGCGTTTTCCCAGGACCAGTTGGTGGGATAGTCGCCGTACTTGGCCTTGTAGGCATCGGCCCAGGCCGCATTCTCGGCGCCGGTCGGAAATGTCTTGAGGTAACGGGTCGCGGAATGGATGCCTGCGGGCAGGTTCTTTACGGCCGTAAGTGTGGTGTAATCAGCCATGTTGATCGCGAACAGATTGGTCTGCGCGAACAGGTTGTAGATGCTGGACTGATCGACGAACGACACCAGGTCGCCCGCCCACAGCGCAGAATAGAGTGCCTGCGGCTTCTGCTGCAGAATCTTGGTGATGTTTTCCGTGTAGTCGGCCTGGAACAGCTTCGGCCACGCCTCGCCGACGACCTCGACTTCCGGGTAGAAGCGCTTCAGATGGTCGATGAACAACGCGGTGCTATCGCGGCCGTAGGCGTAATTCGGCGAGCAGCTCATCCAGGTCTTCAGCCCCTTGGCCTTCGCGATGTTGGCCGCATAGGACGCGCTGACGATAGAGTCGTGAATGCCTTGGCGCGCGGCACGAAAAGCCGTGGGTACGCGAATCTTCGGATCGGCCGACAGCGACGAGGTCTCCGAGTTGGTATGGATGCACAACACCTTCAATTCGCGAATCACCTCCTGGACGGCAAACGCCCCGGCCGACGACTCCGCACTCAGAATGATCTCGCAGCCGTCCGAGTTGATCAGCTGGCGCGTGTTGTTCGCCGCTTCGTCGGGTTTGCCTTTCGAATCGCGGGCGATGATCTCGAGCATGCGTCCGCCCAGGCCGCCGGCCGCGTTGAACTTGTCGATCTCGAGCTGAAGCGCATTGCGCGACGAGATACCGAGTTGCGCGACACGGCCCGACAGAATCGTCGGGACGCCGATCTTGATGGGTTTGGCTTCCGCTCGCGAGATGAACGGAAAGCCCAACCCGGTTGCGGTCAGCGCACCGGCCGCCTGAATGAACGCACGACGTGTGCGCTGTGTTGCCTTCGCTTGCGACATGGTGGTCTCCTCTCCCCTCGTTATTCTTGGTCCGCCCGCGTCCCTACCCTCCAGGACGGCATGGCTTGCTAGATTGCGCAAATCAGTATCCGGCCGCAATCCCAAATCCGTCAATCGAGCCTTCGCGAAATGCGAAAGGTAGCCTCAGGCAGCTTTGGCAACGCTCGTTCCCGTCAGATGATCGACCAGCTTGCGTGCCATCGCAGGCAACGATTCGTAGTCGCGCACGCAGACATACATCCGCCGGCGGGTCCATGGATCGCTCAACCTCACCAGTCGAAGCTGCATCGCAGCAACGAACGGCCGCGCGGCCAGCTCGGGCAGGATGCCGATGCCGAGCCCTGCTTCGATCATCTTGCACAGTGCGGCGAAGCTGTGAACCTGGATGCGCGCGCGCAACGGCTTGCGCGCCACCGCAGCCTGGTCGACAAGCAGCCGCGTAGTCGCGGTAGGGCCTTCGAGAGTCACGAAGTCGTAGTCGAGCAAGGTCGAGAACACCGCACTGCGGCTACGCAGCGGATGTTTCTTCGGCACCACCGCGACCAGTTGATCGGTCTTGTACTCGAAGCACCTCAGCCCTTCGGTCGGCGTGGACTCCATGATGACGCCCACGTCCGTGGCGCCTTCGCGCAGTGCCTGCACGATCTCACCGCTGAATCGCTCTTCGAGTGCGATCACGACTTGCGGCGCTATCGTCGAGAACGTCGCGAGGTCAGCGGGCAGGAACTGCGAGATCGCGGAGGCACTCGCCTGAATACGCACGTGCCCTTTCCCGCCTGACGCATATTCGGACAGGTCGGACTCGAGCTGATCCACCTGACTCAGTATCTGGCGCGCACGGTGCACAACTACCCTGCCGGCCGGCGTAAGCTCGGCGCCGCGCGCCGTGCGGTTCAGCAGCTTCACGCCGTAATGATGCTCGAGCAGACTCAAGCGCCGGCTGGCCGCCGCGAGCGCGATGTGGCTGGCTTCAGCCGCCTTCGTGATACTGCGCGCTTCGGCAACGCGGATAAACAACGCGAGCGATACGAGATCGGGCAGCATCGGAGCGGTCTGGTGGGGCCACGCGGGAATGCAGCATCATGCCACCATCCGGCTTCGAGCCCCGGTTCAGTCGGGCTTCCCAGATCTCAGTGGAGGTTGGTGATGTACTGCGCCAGAGCGTCGATCTGTTCGTCGGTAAGACCTTGCGCGTAGGCCGTCATGGTGCCTGCATCGTTGGTGCGCTTGCGGGCGCGAAAATCCTTCAGCTGTTTGACGATGTAATCGTAGTGCTGACCAGCCACCACCGGGACCTCGTTCTGACCGGAAAACCCGCCCATATGACACATCGGGCAGAGCGCATTGTCGGCGATTTTCTTGCCCTCCGCGACCTTGGCGCTCTGCGCTTTGTATCCGCTCGGCGCAAGTTTCTGCGACGAGAAGTAGTCGGCCAGATCCAGCATATCGTCGCGCGACAGGTTGGTCGCCATCGGTGACATCAGCGGGTCCTCGCGCCGGCCTTCCTTGAAATCCCTCAGTTGCAGGTAAAGGTACCGGGCAGTCTGCCCGGCGAGGCTGGGCCAGAGCGCGTTGGTCGAGTTGCCGTCTATGCCATGACAGGCAGCGCACACCGCAGCCTTTTGCTTCCCCGCCTCGGCGTCCGCTAGCGCGGCCGCGGGCAGAAGTGCTGCAGCAAGGAACACGAGCACGAGCATCGGACGCTTACGCATTATTCGGTCCTTCGTGAAAAGGTTGAAAGGGCGCTGACAGGGCGGTGGCTTCGAAACATCACGGGAATAACAAGGGAACAACCCGGACGCCGGCCACTGAACGAAGACCAGCACGCCATGTGATCCCGCCGAACAGTACCTAGCCCGAGCCGAGGACGGGACGCCTTTGAAACGCGACGACCGCGCGCAAGGTACCTGTCGCCAGCAGCATTCCTGCGATAGGCGTGGAAGCGAAGCACTCACGCTGACCACACCTCATCTCATCGCCGAACGTTGAAGGCCAGAATCGAACCGGGGTTCTGCAGCTCGAAGCTCATCGCGCCGTTGCTGCCTTTGGTCGGACCGCCACTGTCGGCGGCCACGTAGATGGTGCGCCCGTCCGGCGAGACCATCACATCGCGATAGCGATTGATAGTCTTGAACAGGCGTGAGGGATCGCCACGGGCCGCGCTGCCGTCAGGCGAAAGCTGCACCCGGAATACAGACCCCTCTTTCAGCGACGCCACCAGCAAGGAGCGCTTCCAGCCCGGTATCGCGCCGGCCTCGTAAACGGCCAGTCCGGACAGGCCGCTCGTAGGCCAGCAGGTGTACCACTTCTCTCCTTCTGCACAGACCGGATCCTTGAAATTGTGCCCGTTCTCAACGGTATAAAAAGTGCGCAGCGGTTCGGCGAATTTGCCCTTCCACGCGCTTTCGGCCTGGGTCGGAACCTGCGGCGGGATTTCATAATCGGAAAACGTGAGGGATTGGCAGGCCACGCCATTCGGGTGCGACCAGTCGGCGAAGACGTAATTCTTGTCGTCGCGATAGCCTGCCACATACGGCCAGCCGTAGTTACGACCGGAAAGGATGCGGTTGACCTCGTCATCGCTCTTGGGTCCGTGTTCGGACTCGTAAAGGCTGCCGTCGGACGCAAACGCGAGGCCCTGCGCGTTGCGAAAGCCATAGGCGTATACATAGCTGCGCACGCCGTTGAACGCGGGGTTGTCGTCTGGAATGCTGCCGTCCGGATTCAGGCGCAGGATCTTGCCTTCGAGGCTGCGCCAGTCCTTCGCGGCCACCTGCTCCGCGCTGGGCAATTCCTGCGCTCGGTTGGGTCGGCACCAGTTGGCCAGCTGGTTCGCGCCCTGGTCTCCGATCGTGTAGTAGAGCTTTCGATCCGGTCCGAACACCAGGCGGCCTGACTGGTGGTCGCCGCTGTGGGGCAGACCGGTGATCAGATCATTCGGTGCCGAAAGGGTATTGGCCCCGACATCGTAGGTGTAGCGGCGAATGATGACCTGACCGCTTTGCTGCGGGCTGCGGTTATCGGCGGCAACCGAGAACGCGAGGTAGACGAAATCGTTGCCGGTGGCCTTGCCCAGTTCGGGATGCAGAGCCAGACCGAGCAAACCGTCCTGGGTGTCGGGCGTGATCAGGATGTCCGGCACCGTGAACAGCAAGGTCTTGTCACCGGTCGCCGGGTCGATGCGGCTGACGTGTCCCGCGGTGCGCTCGATCAGCCAGATTCTGTCATCGGGTCCCCAACGCATTTGATTCGGGCCGTCAAAGCCGCTCGCAACCACGCGCATGTCGAATTCGGGTGCGGTTTGCTGACTTGCGTCAGAGCGTTTCGTCGGCGCGAACTGCTGGCAACCGACCAGGAAGACGCAGGCAAATGCCGGAACTAAGAAACGTGTAAGCGGGATCATGAGATGCTCCTATGGGGCAGTACATCAAGATGCGAAGCCAGGCGTGCATGCGCGTATATGAGCCGCCCCGCGGTCCCAGTCTCCCGGCGGCGCATCTTCAGCGACGCGGTGTGATTTTCCAGAGCTCGCCGTTGAGCTGGTCCGTAACGATACACAGCGCACCGTCGCTCCCTTGCCGCACGTCACGGACGCGTTGTCCGCGATCGGCGAGCAGGTGTTCCTCGCCGGTCACCCGATCGTTCTCCATGGTCAGGCGGATCAGCAGTTTGTCTTTCAGCCCGCCTATGAACAGGCTGCCGCGCCAAGCCGGAAACGCATCGCCGGTGTAGAACTGCGCGCCGGATGGCGCGATCACCGGGTCCCAGTAACAAATTGGCTGCTCCATGCCGGGACGCGCGGTTGCAGTGCGTATCACCATTCCCTCATGGGACGTTAGAGAAAGGCGCAATACGCACTCAGGACGAGGCCTACGAGCCGTCATAACGTTTTTCTTCCGCCAGCTTCAAACTGGATATCTTTCTAGCCAACAGTTCAGGCTTGGTCCAGAAAAATGTCGACGGCAGACTCCGTAAGAAAACGTCTCCTCACACCTAACGAAGCAGGGTTGCAAAAGACATCCGCGATGTCTGTGCGCTGCCGAACATAGTCGAGAGCAAATAAGGCCCATGCTGTACACCCAGCGCCAACGGTCGCCCTCACGGCACGGCCTCTGCCTGATAATGAAATTGACTTTAGAACGAAGTCGCAACTTTCTCCAACGCGGCCTCGTTCATTTGAGGATCGTTACCCGTGTTATGTTTTATCTAACTTCCTTAAGGTTCGCCCGGCCGCTGGTCAATAGGATCGGGACTCGTCTTGTGGTGAGACGGGAAATGATGAAAAAGAAGCCCGTTGCGAAGAATGCGCGCGGTCCCGCGGAACAGACGCACGGCCCCGCTGGCGCCTCCCACCGACTTGAAAACCGCGGCGACCCGGGACATCACCGTGAAGGCGATCCGTGCGGAGGTGTTCGCGTGCGACGGGCACCGCGACATCTTCGCAGCCAGCCTCATCGAGGTCTGGATGGAGACGAGACGGGGCGCCGGACCGGGTTCCTGCCCGAGGCGAGCCGCCAGGCAGATGCGGCCGCGAATTGGGAAACCGAGACGCTGGCGAAAAGACGGCACCCGCCGTCCATCGGTAATCGGAAGCGACGACCATGACGACTTCGCTTTCTTCGCCTGCGCCATCGAGGTCGGGCTCGCCATTGAGCCCGTTCAGGCATCGCGCCTTCGCCGTGGTGTGGACCGCGGTTCTGGTCTCCAACATCGGGATCTGGATGCAGAACGCCGCAGCAGGCTGGCTGATGACCTCGCTCGATCCGGATCCACGCATCGTTGCCATGGTGCAGGTCGCGACCGCGTTGCCGATCTTCCTCTTCGGTGTGCCGGCCGGAGCGCTTGCCGATATTTTCGATCGGCGGCGGCTTCTGCTTGCGATGGAAATTGTCATCACGCTGATGACCGCGTTTTTCGCGTTGTTGCTGGCGCTGGATCGCGTGAGCCCCACATCGCTGCTGGCTTTTATCTTCCTTTCCGGAATCGCGACGGCGTTGATGGCACCCGCCTGGCAGGCCATCGTTCCGCAACTGGTCGGGCGCGAGGATCTCGCATCAGGAATCGCGCTGAACAGCACCGGAATCAATATCAGCCGGGCGATCGGGCCGGCGTTGGCGGGATTCTTGATCGCATACCTCGGCATGGCGGCGCCATTCTCGATCAACGTCGCCACCAACCTCGCCTGCGTCGGCGCGCTCTTGTGGTGGCGCCCCGCTAAGGAGGTCGGCACGGATCTGCCCCCGGAGCGCTTCGGCAGCGCCATCCTCGTCGGCTTGCGCCACGCGCGCTATAACCGGCCGCTGCGCGCCACGCTGCTGCGCGCCACCGGATTCTTTCTATTCGCGAGCGCTTATTGGGCGCTGCTGCCGCTGGTTGCCCGCGACCAGGTTGCCGGCGGTCCCGGGCTCTACGGACTGCTGCTTGGCGCGATCGGCGTCGGCGCGGTCGCCGGAGCATTCGTCTTGCCACGCTTCAAGTCAAAGCTCGGACCCGATCGCGTCGTGGCGCTTGGCTCGGCTGGCACCGCCCTAGCACTGTTGCTGTTCGGCCTGGCACGCCAGCCTGCCGTCGCGCTTGCAGCGAGCGCGCTCGCCGGGCTGTCGTGGATCGCCGTAGTGGCGACACTCAATGTGTCGGCCCAGATGGCTTTGCCTGCATGGGTACGCGGCCGCGGCCTCGCGGTATACGTGACCGTCCTGTTCGGCGGCATGGCGCTCGGCAGCCTGATGTGGGGCGAGATGGCCTCGCTTACCGGCCTTCCCGCCGCGCACTACACGGCTGCTGCGCTCGCGCTCGTGGCGATTCCGTTGCTGCGCCGATGGACGCTTCATACCGATGCCGGCCGCGATCTGACACCTTCCATGCATTGGCCGGAGCCGCTGCTTTCGGATGACGTCGGCGACGACCGCGGCCCGGTATTGATCACCGTTGAATACCGCATCGCGTCCGGGAACCAGCAGGCATTTCTGGCCGCGATCCGCGATGTGGCCGCCAGCCGCAAACGCGACGGAGCGTACGATTGGCACGTGTTCGAGGATGCGGCTGAAAAAGGCCGCTGGCTGGAAACCTTCCTCGTCGATTCATGGCTCGAACACCTGCGCCAGCATGAACGGGTGACGAACGCCGACCGCGCACTGGACGAAGCGGTGCTGCGTTTCCAGACGAATGGATTGCCCAAGGTTACGCATTACATCGCAGGAGGCGCGCGCTCTTTGAACGCATCGCCGAAAGACCTGCCGTGAAACTGACCGCTTCATTCGGCATATGCTGCGCAGGGACATACATGAGCGGCAGATAGTGATCGGGCGTCGGAGCAGACCATCGCATCGCGGCCGAGGCGCCCGTAGTCCACGAGCGGCGCGAAGTTGCCGGCGCTCAACGACTCGCGTGCCATCGTTTCGAAGCGCACAGCCCAATCGTAGGGCGCGACGGAATGCCCGTACGGCGCAGCGTGCAGAGCCCCACATCAAGCCTATCAGGGCGGGGGCCGATGGATGGCGTTCGCATGGGTGCATCACGAGCGTAATCACTGCAACGAAAGGAGCCCAAATGGAAAAATCGAAAGCGCTGCGGGTCCTGATCGCGCTCGATGATTCGCGCCCAGCGGAAGCCGCGATAGAGACGGTAGTCAAGTTCCCCTGGCCGGACGCGACGCGCCTACGCGGCGTGGTCGCGCTGCGGGCGGGCTATTTCGACTCGCAGTCGAAGGCGCTCAACGCCGCTCTCGAGGCGAGCTTGCAGGACGCCGCCGCTTCGGCGCGCACTGCTCTTTCGACGCGCTGGAGCAACGCGGAGGTCGTGGCCATCAACAAGGCTCCGACGGACGCGATTCTGGGCGAAGCGAGGGAGTTGCGCGCAGACGTAATCGCACTGGGCTGGCGCGGGCACGGTACGTTCTTCCGCCTGCTTGCTGGCAGCGTGGCCAGGGCCGTGGCGGCTCGCGCGGGGAGCTCGATCCTGGTAGTGCGTACCGCCCCGAAAACCGTCCGCCGATTTGTGGTGGGGTTCGACGATAGCCCGAACGCACGTCGCGCAGTGAACTTACTAAGCCGTCTTCGCCCCGAGCGTGGAAGTCGGGCGGTATTGGTGAACGTCATGGACCTCATCAAACTACCTAGGAATGCTTCCCGTCTTCCCGCTTCCGTGCGTTCAAACCTCCGCGGCGACCTGGTTGCACTGAACAAGGAGCGGTATGAGCAGGCACAGCGGGCGCTGGAGACTGCCGCCAGTCAGCTCAAGCGCACGGGGTGGACAACAGAAGAAGAAATACGAAAGGGCCCTCCTCTCGAGGGCTTGTTGGCTGCCGCCAAGGCGCACCGGGCCGACATTCTAGTCGTAGGCGCGCGCGCAACGAGCGGCATCGAGCGTATGCTACTTGGCAGCGTGTCACAGGGCGCTTTGAATAGTTCGCCCAAGCCCGTTCTGCTCGTTCGCTGACGGAGCCCACCGGCACCGTGACACGGCTGGATTGTGCGCCCGCTACCCATCGCCTGGGATCGAAACGACGTGGGCAAAGATTTCTCAAGAGCCCGTCAAGCCCTCCTGGAGCTGCTTCTTGGCGAAGTCGATGACGATCTCGCCCGGCTCGCGCTTGACGTACTGGATCTCCAACTTCTCGCCGTATCGTCTACGTAGCTGGTTCAACAATGGCAGCGGGTCGTGGTCATTGCAGAAGCGCATGGTTTCGCCCGGCCACAAGGCATCGAGCGCGCCGAAAATCGCGGCGTGACGGAAGCGCTTGGCGATGCCGCGTGCATCGAACGGATAAAGCTGATCGGCTTGGAGATGAAGATGCGGATTAGCCATTGGGATGGTCTCCTATTGCGTCAAACGAAATGCCGTTCCAAGGTCGCTGCAGAACTGCGAGTGCGCCGTTCCAGCCGCGACCTTGGCTGGCATCGGTCGGTTTCGCACGAGATCGACGAGGGGTTTCGATTTCATTCACCCTGATCCGGCCCCGCCGCCGTCAGATCTGGTACGACAAATTGCCCCTGCAGCGATTGAAGCTCAACGGAATGAAGCAGTGCCAATCGTTCAAGGTAGTTCTCCCCCTTCTGAGTCAACTTCACCTCGACACAGCGACCGTCGCTCTTACTGACACGGCGGCTCACCAGGCCGATCGCTTCGCACCTCGAAATCAAGGAGACGACGCCATGATGCTTTGCCTGAAGGCGCTCGGCTAGCTCCCCTACAGTTGCCCACTCCCTACCGGGAAAGCCCTTGATCTGGAGCATCAAGAGGTACTGCAGCGAGGTTATGCCCTGCTTGCGGGCGACCTCTTCACTGAAACGAAGAAAGCGCCGCAGCTGATACCGAAAGTGCGCCAGCCGCTCGAAATCGGCTTTCGCCATTTTGCGATTGGAAACTCGCCGGGGCTGTTTACTCACCCTCATAATGTATCATAGAGTGATATATTCACGAAGAGAGACATCGAAGAGAGACATCTTTGCCAGGCTCGTCCTAGAAATACCGCGCGGGCAGCAAAACTTTTAAAAGGCATCTCCATCATGATCGTTACCGCATTGACTGAAATGTTCGGACTGGCGCATCCGATCGTCCTCGCACCGATGGGCGGGGTATCGGGTGGGTATCTGGCCGCAACTGTTTCCAACGTCGGAGGGCTCGGGCTGGTCGGCGGAGGATATGGGGATCGAGCTTGGCTGCGCACCGAACTGTCTCGCGTCAAGGAGGAAACGCAGCGGCCCTGGGGCGTAGGGCTGATCACTTGGTCGATCGATCGCAGTGTGCTGGACCTCGCGCTGGGCTACAGCCCCGCCGCGTTCATGCTGTCCTTCGGCGATCCACGCCCATATGCTCAAGTCATCAAGTCGGCGGGTTGCAAGCTGATTTGCCAGGTTCAGGACCTTCAGGGCGCGCGCCTGGCTCAGGAAGCGGGAGCCGACATCATCGTAGCCCAGGGCACGGAAGGTGGAGGGCATGCGAGCGGGCGCGCAACGCTGCCGCTAGTGCCGGCCGTGATGGACGCAGTGGCACCGACGCCTGTCGTGGCTGCCGGGGGCATTGCCGACGGCCGCGGCCTCGCAGCGGCATTGATGTTGGGTGGCCAGGGTGCGTTGATCGGCACGCGTTTTTATGCGAGCGCAGAAGCTCTCGGTCAGGAACGGGCGAAGCAGCGCATCGTTGCCGCGCAGGGTGACCACACCGGCCGTACGCGCGTGTTCGACATCGTGCGCGGGTACGATTGGCCGCAGCCATACACAGGGCGTGCACTGCGCAACCGCTTCATGGAGCGTTGGGACGGCCATGAGAGCGAGCTGGAGAGATCGCTGGAAGCCGAGCGGCCTGCCTTTCAAAACTCGACGCGCGAGGGCGACTACGAAACAGCAATGGTCTGGGCAGGCGAGGCCGTCGACTTGATCACCAGCGTGGAGAGCGCCTCCACGCTCGTCGTCAGGATCAGCGCCGAGGCCGAAGCGCAATTGCGTTCGGGCGCCAAGCTCGTGCGCTAGCTCGGGGAACCCCATGACAATTCCGGACGACATCAGGCAATGGAGGAAGGAGCAGCGCTCCGATCTTTTGGCGCGGCGGACAGCGGTGACCAGAGCCCAGCACCGGCAATGGAACGAGGCGATCACGCGACTGCTGTTGGAAGGGTTCCCAAGTCTGCAACGGATGACGGTGGGCCTTTACTGGCCGTATCGCGGCGAGGTCGATCCGCGTTTCGCGATACGACGGCTCAGAGGGCACGGGGCCAGAGCAGCGCTACCGGTCGTGGTACAGAAGGACGCACCTCTGCAATTCCGCGAATGGTGGCCTGGAACGCGGATGACAAAGGGTGCGTTGAACTTGCCGGTACCCGACGGAACCGAGGTGGTCAGACCTGACGCTCTTCTCATCCCGCCAGTAGGTTTTGATTCGCACGGTTACCGCTTGGGCTACGGCGGCGGCTACTTCGATCGGACGCTCGCAGCCATGGAGCCGCAGCCGCTCAAGATCGGCATGGCCTTCAACTTGTCCAGGATACCTACCATCCAGCCCCAGTCCCACGACGTGCCCATGGATTTCATCCTGACCGAAACCGGCATCCATCATGTGAGCAAAAGAGGGCTCGAGCTCGTCGGCGATCCCTGCCGTGTTCTCGAACTGGCCGACGCAATCGTCCGGGAACGAGATCGTGCTGCGGACCCTGGCCACACATTCGTCTGTGCGCCTGCTTATGACAGCGGTCGGCTCGTCGTCCGCGAATGCGCATCCCCGCCGTGTCATGCCGAAGAGCTCGATGCTGCATACAACGACGCGTAGAGCGGGCTGCGACCGCCTCCGAGCGACGCACCGAGCGGACGACCAGGCCAGGTGAGCGTAAGTAACCGAAGGGACTGACGCGTAAGCGACATCGGGCGCAACCGTCGCATGTGGCGTGCGCACGAAATCGGTATGATGACCGCTGTTCGCCTGCTTTACTGATTGATCCCGATCGCAGAATCGGCGATTGGCTCGATACTCTCCTGGCAATGGCTGATTCCAAGATGCTCAGATGACCGCGGCGAGTCACATGTCGCGTGGCGACTATTTGCGGGCAATCAGCGTCGTCGTCATCTGGGGGCTCAACTTCGTCGTGATGAAGGTCGGGTTGCAAGGATTGAGTCCGATGCTCCTTGGAGGTCTGCGTTTTGCGGCAGCCTCACTCCCCTTCCTGCCTTTTGTGCCCAGGCCGCGACTTCCTTGGCGCTTCGTTGTGCTTTACGGGTTGGTGCAGGGGGTTGGGCAGTTCGGACTCCTGTTTCTCGCCATCCGGCTTGGTATGACAGCAGGCATGGCGTCGGTGGTGATGCAGACTCAGGCTTTTTTCACGCTCCTGCTGGCAGCACCGCTTTTGGGCGAGCGTGCCGGCGGATATCAGTGGGCAGGCCTGTGTGTGGCGGCGCTTGGGCTCGTCGCCATCGCGTCAGCGCACGGGGATGGTCCAGGACAGATGACGCTGATCGGCTTTGTGCTGACTCTCGGCGCGGCATTCATGTGGGCGACCTCGAATCTTGTAGTGCGCTTCGCCGGGCGGGTGGCAGCCAACTATGACCCGTTCGCATTCATCGTCTGGAGCAGCGCCATCCCTGTTCTACCGTTCGTGGCTCTGGCGGCCGTATCGGAAGGGCCGGCACACAGTTGGGGGAGTGTCCTGCAGATCGATCTCCGCGGCGGGTTCGCCGTACTCTATCTCGCGCTGCTCGCCACCTTGCTCGCCTACACCATGTGGACGCGACTGCTGAAGCGCCACGCGGCCGGGCGAGTCGCGCCGTTCTCCCTGCTGGTGCCCGTCGTCGGTCTCTGGGCGGCTTCCGCAGCGTTCAGCGAGCGACTGTCGCTGGCGCAGTGGCTTGGAACTGCCGCAGTTTTGCTGGGAGTCTTGATCAACCAGATCGGCCCGCGCCTCATTGCTCGGTTGCTACCTAACCGCCCGAATTAAGCCGCGCCGCAAAGTAACGTCGGCTTGAATGAATCGTCAGGCCGGTGTAGTCATCTTTAGACCAATAATGCCTGCAAGAATGAGCGCCAGGCTGAGTAGCCGCCCTGCATTCGCTGGCTCCTTGAGTAAGACAATACCAAGTATTGCCGTACCAACAGCGCCGACACCGACCCAGACAGCATAGGCGGTTCCCAAGGGCAGTGACTTCATTGCGATGCCCAGTAGGCCCAGGCTAATTGCCATGGCAAGCGCCGTGCCGACAGTTGGCCACAGACGTGTAAAGCCGTCCGTGTACTTCAGTCCAACAGCCCAACCGATCTCAAACAACCCAGCAAGAATAAGAATGAGCCAGTTCATGGCGATATCTCCTCGCAACACAGGTCGTCTCGAATGTGAGATACGAAATGAGGCCGTCGTCGGATCGCAAGAGACCTAAACGCTCGCGGCATCGCTCTGCTGCTTTGGTAGCGACAATATACTCGACTGCGCGCTCGGTGCTACGCGACCCTACTCATTCGGGGAGCGTGTAGAGAACATTGATCAACTCGCAGATCATCGGACGCGTTTGCCAGGGCGCAAGGTCCTGACGGCGCTCGACACGCTGCCCTCTTCTGCACGCCACCACATTGATCGCCTCGACCAGGAAAGCGTCGCTTTTGAGCCAGGACTCAAGAATGCCTGACTCCACCCATCGAGGTTTTCCTATTCTTCCGGCTTTCGAGTACACCTAGAGTCATAGTTGCGACGCTTCACCGCTGCGCCCATACGGCCCACCTCGGCGCGGCACACGGTGCTCATTTGGAACCACACTCGGCGATGCAGTGGAGGCCTACGCGTTGAAACGAAGCGCAGGGACGCCAAGCAGGTCTGACTTGGATTTGTAGCGTGAATGAGCGGCTTGGCGCGATCTGCGCCCACGCTTGTACATTGAAATGAGTCCCGTTAGTTACATCAACGAGCGCAAATGACCCATTCCCACGATATGTCCCAGCCGCACGATCCGTTGGCGACGAGTCTCAGCGGCGCCGACGATCGAGTCCGAGTGAGTGCATGGTTGCCGCCGCAAGCGGGTGTCGTACCCAAGGTCCGAATTGGCCGGCACTGGATCAACGTGCTATGGGCGTTGCCGCTGATTTTCGTGCTCCTCGTGATCGGCGTGGCAGTCGCTCAGGCGTTGCGCGAACTCCCCGCAGTGCAGGATTTTCTCGTGCGCTACCCGGGCATTCCTGCGTCCGCGGTGGCCGTGACCACCGGATTTCCGGATTGGCTCAGGCTGCTGCACTTCCTCAACCTGTTTTTCATGGCGTTCATTATCCGCGCCGGTGTCCAGATTCTCGCCGACCATCCCCGGTTGTACTGGAAGCGCGACTGCACGCCCGGGACTGAATGGTTTCGCTTCCAGACCGCGGTTCCGACCGGTCGGATCTGGACCGCCAAGGACGATTCGGTCACCCTTCCCGGGTGGCTGGGTATCCCCGGCATCCGTCACTCCATCGGTCTCGCCCGATGGTGGCACTTTTCGGTCACCCTGCTTTGGATGATCAATGGCGTCGTCTTCTACGTTCTCTTGTTCACGACCGGCCAGTGGCAGAGACTGGTGCCGACGACATGGGACGTATTTCCCAACGCCGCCTCGACGGCACTTCAATATCTCTCGCTCACGTTCCCCGTCGATGAGAGCTGGACGCGCTATAACGGCCTCCAACAGATCGCCTATTTCATCACCGTGTTTATCGCTGCACCCACCTCGATCCTTACCGGTTTCATGCAGAGCCCGGCGATCTCGAACCGGCTTGGCTGGATCGGCAGGGCGTTAAACCGGCAGAGAGCGCGTTCGATCCATTTCATCGCACTATGCTGGTTTCTGTTCTTCATCCTGGCGCACGTGACGCTGGTGTTCATCACCGGCGCGCGGGTGAATCTGAACATGATGTTCGCCGGCGTTAACGACGATTCCTGGAGCGGGCTCCTGGTCTTCATCCCAGCCATGCTGCTCGTGGCCGTAACCTGGTGGCTGGCCTCGCCCTTTACGCTGCGGCATGCGCGCTTGGTGCAAAGAATTGGAGAGTTCATGTCCCGGCCCTTCGGTAGCGTGACCCAGTCGTGGGACCCGACGAGCCAGCTTACCGAGAAGGACATCTCGCTGCACTTCTGGCTCAACGGCACGATGCCGAAGTCGGAAGAGTTTGATCTACTGGTGAAGAATAACTTCGCTGACTACCGTCTGCGAATAGGCGGGCTGGTGGAAAAGCCGACGGAATTCTCATACGCCGAACTGAAAGCGATGCCGAAGCAGGAACAGATCACCACGCATTTCTGCATTCAAGGCTGGTCCGGCGTCGCGAAATGGGGTGGCGTTCCGATGCGCCACATCCTCGACCTGGTCAAGCCGACGGTGGACGCCCGGTACGTGGTGCTCTACTCGTTTGCCGATGGCGGCGACGGTGGGCGCTACTACGACACGCACAGCTTGTCCAACATGCGTCACGGACTGACGATCCTGGCTTACGAGATGAACGGCGCGCCGGTCAGCATACTGCATGGGGCGCCGTTGCGGTTGCGCTGCGAAAACGAGGTGGGCTTCAAGATGGTCAAGTGGATCGCAGCAATCGAGGTCGTCCACGACTATGCCGATCTCGGCGCGGGTGAAGGCGGCTACAACGAGGATCACGAGTTCTTCGGCTATCGCGCGCCAATCTGATTGCATCGCGCCATCCGCGGTCGATGCCGACGCGGGCGCGTGACGGAAAGATCAGCTAAAGGCTCGTCTCCGTCCGACTGCGGCTGGTTGGCTCAAGAAAGTACGACTCGGGCTGGAACAATACCTTCTCCACCCGCAGTCGATGGGGGAGCGTGTATCGAACATTGATCAACTCGCGGACCATCTGACGCGTTCGCGAGGGCGCAAAGTCCGATCATGACCCTTGGATCACATCTTGGGTTTGCATGCGCCGGAACCGCCGCGCAGCACGTTCCTCTGCGGGTGCGACCTGCAGAAGCGCGGGGACGCCGCTTCCTGTCTGTTTGACCAATGTTACCGGTATGTCAGTAACATGAATGACCTTCGTAGCCACCGAGCCAAGCACGACCTTTCCGATCGCACTCCTTGCCCTCGTACTCATGACTATGCTGGTACACGCTTCGGACGCCGCATAGCGGGCGATGCACAGCGCAGGCTCTCCCAGAACGACGCGACATACATGGTCGATTCCTTCGGCCTCGAGTAGTGCCGCCAAAGGCCGCAGCACCTCTTCGCCCGCCGCGTGACGTGCAGCTGAGATCATACTTGCCGTCTGGAAGTGCGAGATCTCGCCAGTGGCTATCGGCCGCTGTACATTCAGCAAATGGATCTGCAAACGCTCATGATCGATGTTCGTCATGACGTAGTCCAGCGCACTCTTGGCGTTATGCGAGCTATCAACTGCGATGAGTATGCGATCCATACGTTCTGTCCTCCGGTTATCAGCTTAGAAATGCAAACCTCGATGTCGCTTAGCCGACACGTGGATCAACTAGCCAGCGCTGCGAGCGACCTCGCTCGCCGGCATGCCACGCGACCGAGCTCGAAGCAGTCTCGCTCACACGATTCGTCTCGATCCGCCTGGGCCGCCCTCGCACCCGCCTACAAGCGCGGTGATACCCAGCTGGCTCCTTGCTCACGTCCCTGCCGTAATGCCGTTCAGCAGCTTCCAGCGCAAATGGGTGGAAATACATTTGAACCTCCTTGTCTCTGCACATACCTATATAGTGGGGGTCCGCCATACTCTTGATAAGCCATCGCCGTAGAACCACACCGTTGCACGGGTTGCGACAATCGCAACTGAGCCGCCTCAGGCGGCAATCACAGCGTGCCAGTGGAATACGCAGAGTGATGCGTGGTCGGCAGGCCGCTCGACGACAGGATGGGCGATCGGATTGTTACCCGCAGCGCCTGTGCGAAAACAATGGTCAGGCGCGCCGCCATGGCCGCCGACCAGCGCGATCTTCCTTAAGCGCTTGCACTCCGTGTGCGTCGCGAGAGCTCACTTTCTGCTCGGGAGAGCCGCTCGGTGATATTGCGGAGCAGGAAGAACAGGGCCTGGTACACGGGATTGTTGGCGTGCATGGCGTCCAACCGCTCCAGCGCGGCTACCTGCCCCGCCAGCCGTGTCTCGAAGTCTTTCTGGGAATATCTAAGCGAACCGATCAACTCATGAAGTTGCGCAGTATCGAGCTGGGTCGGTTCGGTTTCTAGAATTCTCATAACTCTTTTGAGGTCTGTGTCAGCGGCGGATGGCTCAGAGCCAGCGTGTAGAGGGAATAATGAGGTATCCCGCTGGATTCCAGTAGTGCTCTCGCTTGAACAATACTGTTGCATGCATCGACATAGTGCAACATCCATGACCGCGCAGTAGAGAGCACCAAACTTCCCTCTTCGGAGAAGCGCAAGGTCGTAGTCGCCATCCGACTGTCGCGTCGGACGAAGACAATCGGGCAAGTGGTGAGGTTCGAGCGTCTCTAGAAGCTATTTCCGACGTGTGCCGGCGGCCGCTCGACCCCACAGCAAGGCACAGTAACAAGCACTCCGTCCATCGTCGAGAGCCCGCACGACCCTCTACTTGATGGACCGTCGCACGCGCATCTCTAATGCACACGCTTCCGACATCGTCGAAGTGATCCAAGAACGCCCTTCGGGGAGCGGTGCTGCGCTATTCGACTTCGACCGTGAGGTTTGCATCGAACAGAGGATTCTCGTTCACGCCGTCTTTCGCATAGCCACGCGGATTGCACAGCACTCGCGTTCCCTTCAAAACGTAATCGAAACTGTCGTGCGTATGCCCGTGTATCCATAGATCGGCGCGGAGTCCGTCGATCAA
>Ga0207674_10002922_pt1 | contig 21218 bp, 21 predicted proteins | sample KBSCornC72_FD_184303 | JGI IMG/M metagenome (GOLD analysis project Ga0207674, IMG submission 184303) | Corn rhizosphere microbial communities from Kellogg Biological Station, Michigan, USA - KBS Corn C7-2 (SPAdes) (version 2) | ecosystem: Host-associated > Plants > Roots > Rhizosphere > Soil ...
CTTCCACGGCCGCTATTAGATCGCCAGGGTCGTCAGACTTGTAGATCCAACCGCGCACGCCCGCTTCCAAGCAGTCCCGAATGGCCTGTTCAGAGTGCAGGTCCGTGAGGACCAGAATCCTTTGCAGCGGATTGTCTTTCAGAACCCGCCGTGCCGCGTCTACACCATTGAGCTCCGGCATGCCGATGTCCAGAATCAGCAGGTCCGGTTTCAGCTTCCCGCACTTCTCCACAGCTTCACGTCCGTCCGATGCCTGTCCGCAGATTTCCCACCCTTTGTGAGATCCAAGCAGAGAACACAGGCCAAGACGAAATACTGGATGATCGTCCGCTAACAATATCCGAAAGGCACTCATGAAGACCTCCAAAAAACCACTCTAGGTACTTCGTTCGTGAATCTCTGGATTCTGTCATCCAGAGTTGCACGAATCTGCTCACAATTGCTCATTTGATCTAAGTGATTATTACGGTGTAAGCCGTAGGGCTGATCCCGGAGGGCGACAGCAAAGAGAAACGTTCACGACGTTAACGACTGCGGCGGAGTATCATCAGCCGATGAAGCCATTACCTGCTCCGGACGTTCCCGGCAAAAACGAATTGGACAGGTGTGACAATGCGCTACCCCAAGCGCCAACCGCTTCGAAACAAGAGTCGTTGAGGCGGCAAGCGCGAGCACAGCGCAAAGAGGCAGCCGAGCTACGGGAATTGGCTGTGCAAATGAGAAACAAGAGGCGACCAAGAAAATAGTTTTTGATCGCCCGCCAAACCTGTCACGGCAAGACTCCAACCCATCTCTAATTTTTGTATTTTGCCGAGAATAGATTGCGGAAAGGAATGGCGTAAGGGGCTGCGTTAGTTACGAGCCAAGCGAAGTCTTAAGCAGACTTCTCTTGTGATTTCAGAAACGCCACCTTCCACGCGGCCCGCTTTTCAGGTGAGTTCACTGAGCGGGAGAAATCGATGATGTAAGTCACTTCGTGAGGACAATAAATACACGGAGTTCTTAGAACCTCTCCGGTGGGTTCATGGTCGACAGTAAAGGGGAAAGACCGAAGGCATTGTGTACAAGTGAGGACAACGAACGGTTTCCCGTCTTGCCCCATTCCATTACGGGGTATCCACACCGGAGCATTTTGGCTTTTATGGCTTAGGGGCCCCGTTTGGATCAAAGTGGAAATGATTTCCAGGAGCCGGGATGCATCCTCCTGGCCCTTGGCATAGAAGGCGTCGGCGATCACTCCATCAGGAACTCCACTGGAATCGTAAGCGCCGCTGGAAGCCACAACCAGAATCTCCGGGAACCTGCGCCGGACGACCGACAACAACTCGAACCCCGACATTTGCGGCATGTTCAGGTCGGAGAGTATAAGGTCTGGGATTTTCCGATCGAGCTGCAAAAGCGCGTCGAAACCGTCAACTGCAATCGAGACGTCATAGCCTTGAGCGGATAGCAGTTTCGAGATTGTATGACGCACGGTTGCGTCATCTTCGACCACCAGAATCCGCGTCTTCAATTTCGGCATCGAGGAGTGAGTCGCCGCTAACAGCATGAATCTCTCCTTACAGAAATAGGAATTAAGCCTTCCCGATTATCTTCCGAGATTTGATCTCCACGGCGTCTGTCGCGGACAGCTTCCGATCTCTATGTGGCTCGCTGCGCAGAGCACCCGTGTGCAGTTCGCAAGGTTCCTCAATGGCGGCGCCGCAGGTATTACAGGGGACGTAAATGAGCTGTTTCGGGGTAAGTTCTTTGCTTTTCACTGGAAGATAATGCAACAGCTTGCAACCTGAGGATGTCCAATATTGCTCATTGTCAAACGGATGAATTCCAGGCGTCCAGCATCTTTATTTGTTTATGCGAACTGAGCAAAAATGAACACCTTTGAGCGGCGGTGTTGTGAGAATCTTCGAGAGAGTGTAGTTACCGCCGAGGAGATGTCAGTGATGGCAGCCGCAGTGCCGATCCGGAAGAAATATGACTTCGACCCGAGGGAATTCCTCGCCACGATTGGCGAAGGCCGGAGAGTTGTACGCTTCTCGAAGAAGCAAGCAGTCTTTTCACAAGGAGATCCTGCGGATGCGGTTTTCTATATTCAGAATGGGAAGGTGCAACTCAGTGTGGTCTCCAAGATCGGCAAGGAAGCCACCATCGGCATACTGAACAACGGCGACTTTTTTGGGGAGGGTTCGCTGGCAGGCCAGGCGCTGCGGATGGGTTCTGCAACGGCCGTCACTGATTGCACAGTCTTGCGAATCGACCGCAAAGCCATGATGGCCGCACTTCATCGCGAACAGGCGTTCTCCGACCTATTCGTGGCCTATCTGCTGGCTCGGAACATCCGCTACGAAGAGGACCTAGTTGACCAACTCTTCAATTCCAGCGAAAAGAGGCTCGCTCGGATTCTGCTGCTCCTCGCGCATTTCGGTAAGGACGGCGTGCCCGATTCTGTGATCCCAAAGATTAGCCAGGAGACCCTTGCTGAGATGATCGGAACAACGCGCTCGCGGGTCAGCTTCTTCATGAACCGGTTCAGAAAACTCGGCTTCGTCAACTACGACGGAGCCGGGCTGCAAGTTCACAGTTCACTTCTCAACATCGTTCTTCACGACTAGCCTTATCCCACAGCCAACTCCTTCGATCAGATAGGTTACGCGTTAGCTGGCTCTGGCCCTGTGATTGGTGGCAATTTCGTCGCAATCAATACTTCCAGTAATGTGGCAGTATTGCGAACGCTTCCTGAGATGCCGAGCAGTGCTTCTGACATGAGTGGGTGTTTTTCCGCGAGAATCTCCAGACGGTCACTGATGCTATAGAGTTGATGAACTTCGTGCAGGATTAAATTCGGATTCATGGGATTCACGACTTTCCCGAAATCCTAAGAGAGAACACTTCAGATGGGCTGACTTAGTTCAGAAGACCTGAAAGAGGAGAAGGTGGTAACCACCTCAAGTTCATTCTAGCACCTGGAGAGGAAACAAAAATCGGGCCCCAAATATAGGAAAAGCGCCCTGCTGGAGAGAAGAGCGCTTCCTTTGAAAGAGGCTTAGTGACCTCAGTCTGCAATTGAACCTACGCTACAGCTTGCTCGACGTTCATCACTGGTCAAAAGCGCACAGTCTGAGATGACAATCCAGAATAGGTTCGAAACCTACGGTAGGAGTTGCATGTCCGACGACCATCCAAAGACCGGATCAAAGGGAAGCTGATCAGCGAGCCGGACCACAAGGTTGACCGGCCCAAGCGCGTGACGGTCAATATTGACCAGCACTCGATTCCTTGACGCTTCATACTCGGCGCGAACAACTCCACGCTAAGAAGTGCCGGATTCTCCGGCTACAGATCCCGATCCGGGTCCAGTCGGTCGGGAAGACGAGAAGGAACATACCGGAGCAAGCTCGCAAGGGAGATCAAGGAGGCACCATGTCACAAACCGTAGCGGAAAGAGCAGCAGGACATATCGAAGAATCAGCTCGCCAGGCTTCACGTGCAACCAGTGCAGTGGCCGAGGCAATAGGCGACGGTGTGAAGGTAGTGAGACGCGCCGCAAAACAGGGCGGCGATGCTGCCGAAGAGTTCTTGGATGATACGACTCGGCGCATCCGGCGGCACCCCATGCTCACTGTTGCGGCAACATTTGTGGCAGGCTTCGCTGTAGGAGCACTGATCGGCTGGACGCTGAAACGAAGGTAGACGGGGCAAACCCCGGCCGGCACAGATCATCGCAATGCAGGAAAACAGGAACCACAGGGGCTTCAGCCGTTTACCCCATGACCTAACATTGGCCGAGGCGGCAGGCCTACTCAACAAACAGATGATAGCGAACAACCAATGACGCCTCAGGCGGGGGTTGGCGGAACTACTCTGGTCTCACTTCGAGTCCGCTCCGGGTCAAACTTTGGGCTCCGCCGTTTTCCAGGATTCGCCTCTGTTCCGCCCGACGGGTTGTCCAGCTCTCGGAGTCGTTCTCTTATCGCATTACGCGCCAGGAAGATCCGCAGCCGCATCTTCTTTATATCGAGCTCAACTAGAGCGACTATGTCTGAGTCGGCCGGATTTTCGCGTTGGCTAGAGAACACGGGCGCCTTCGTCCACACTTCGCAGAAGGCCGCAATCATACAAACCACCGTTCTATCGAGTCTGTTCAATATTGATCAGCGGACAGAATCTCCGGAACTCCCCTGAGTGGCCGACGACTTCTTCGCAACAAGCTTGACTACTACACGATTCAGCCCGCCAACATCGGATGCGCAGATCCGGAATGGTTCGGCTGCGCGGATCACTTCCGAGCGAAGGCTGGATTCTTTACGACTTCTCGACGACTTAGCCCGCCTCAGGACAGTATTAAGCTGCGTCTTGGCGTCGTCGCCTTTCGTCTCGGTCTAATGTGCGGTTGAGCTCGTCAATCAGTACCTCCAGTTTTTCCGGGTCCATTTCTTTGCTGGCTTTTTCAGCTAGCTCACGCCAATCATGAGTTTGTGGAGTCATGGAAGCACCCTTCTTTTGCTTGGAGTTTCCCCCCACAAGGTACTCTGGATTCCAGAAGTCAGTCTGAGCAATTTTGAACGGTTAGTCGTGGAGAACGACTTGTATCAGTGATACTGTGAACCTGGAGGGCCTAATTGTTTAGGGTCCCCAGGGAAAAAAGCGCCAGTCATGCCGACATAGTCGAATAAGGCATGCTGTCACTGTTTGAGGTAGTTATCAGCGGTATATTGCCGATTTGCCGTTGAGTTGTAGTGAATGAAGCACAGTGTTCTGAATCGGAAACTGTAGAACGGTTCGACAACTGCGGACATCTGGACCTACTTGTTAGTACCCATCTCCCATGCCGCCACGGCCACCGGCCGGGGTGCTGATGGTTTCTTCCTTGATGTCTGCGACTAGAGCTTCCGTGGTGAGCATGAGCGCCGCGATGGATCCGGCATTAGTGAGAGCAGTGCGGACGACTTTGGTTGGATCGAGAACCCCGGCTTTGACTAGGTCTTCATACTCTGCCGTCAAAGCGTTGTAGCCGAAGTTCTGGTCCTTCGATTCGAGAACTTTGCCGAGCACGATGGCACCCTCTTCGCCGGAGTTTTCAGCGATCTGGCGGAGCGGTTCCTGTAGGGCGCGCTTTACGATGTTGACCCCGATCTGCTCGTCACCCTCCACTTTAAGCTTGTTGAGAGCCGTCGCACACCGCGCGAGAGCCACTCCGCCTCCGGGGACAATACCTTCCTCCACCGCAGCGCGAGTCGCGTGCATAGCGTCTTCGACGCGAGCTTTCGTCTCTTTCATTTCGGTTTCGGTGGCCGCACCCACCTTGATCACAGCCACGCCACCCACGAGCTTCGCTAATCGCTCCTGCAGTTTCTCACGGTCGTAGTCACTCGTCGTCTTTTCAATCTGGCCGCGAATTTCCTTCACGCGGCCCTCGACATCGCCCTTCTTGCCTTTGCCTTCGATAATGGTGGTGTTGTCCTTGTCGATGGTGATCTTTTTCGCTTGTCCAAGGTCCTCGATCTTCACATTCTCCAGCTTGATGCCGAGATCTTCGGTGATGGCTTTCCCTCCGGTGAGGGTTGCGATGTCCTGCAACATGGCTTTGCGTCGGTCGCCGAAGCCGGGAGCTTTCACGGCGGCAACTTGGAGTGTTCCACGTAGTTTATTGACGACTAGAGTTGCTAGTGCCTCGCCCTCGATATCCTCGGCGATGATGACCAGCGGCCTGCCACTCTTGGAGATCTGCTCAAGTAGCGGCAGGATGTCCTTCATCGAACTGATCTTCTTTTCGTTGATGAGGACGTAGGTGTTCTCGAATGCAACCTCCATACGCTCGGGATCTGTGATGAAATAAGGAGAGAGATAGCCGCGGTCGAACTGCATACCTTCGACAACTTCCAGTTGAGTCTCAAGCGTCTTCGACTCTTCTACGGTAATGACGCCGTCTTTGCCAACCTTCTTCATCGCGTCCGCGATGGTGTGGCCAATGGTTTCATCATTGTTGGCGGAGATACTGCCAACCTGTGCGATCATGTCGCCGGTAACTGGCCTGGAGAACTTATCCAGTTCGCCGTTCTTGCGTTCTCCGGTCTTCGGATCGATGTTGCCGCAAATCGCGTCAATAGCTTTCTCAATCCCGCGTTTCATGGCCATAGGATTGGCCCCGGCAGCGACGGTCCGGACGCCCTCCCGATAGATGGCTTGAGCCAAAACGGTCGCCGTTGTCGTACCATCACCAGCAACGTCGGACGTTTTGCTGGCGACCTCGCGGACCATCTGAGCGCCGATGTTCTCAAGGCTGTCCTGGAGTTCGATCTCTTTCGCAACGGTGACACCGTCCTTGGTGATCGTGGGAGATCCGAACTTCTTCTCGATGACTACGTTTCGACCTCTGGGGCCGAGAGTTACCTTCACAGCATTCGCCAACAAGTTCACACCGCGCAAGATCGCCTGCCGCGACTCTTCTCCATGTACGATTTGCTTTGCCATGATTGTTTATCCTTAAAATAATGTCGTCAGAACTTGCTTAAAGGCTGCGAGTTTATTCTGCTGGAGGCAGCCGCTCTTATGACCACGCGCAGACTGCGGCATCGCCAAGTACGCGGCACTGCGATCCTCACTTGCGAGCACCGACAGTCTCGCGAGGAATGACGCTTTCTTCCTTGGCCGTACCGGTAACGATGCCCAGCACTTCTTCTTCTTTCATGATGAGGAAGTCTGCGCCGTCAAGTTTGATCTCAGTGCCAGAGTACTTGCCGAAGAGAATGGCGTCGCCTTGTTTCACAGTGAGCGGGAACAACTTGCCTTTCTCGTTGGTCTTGCCCCTCCCCACAGAGATGACCGTGCCCTCCTGCGGTTTATCTTTTGCAGAATCGGGGATGATGAGGCCTCCCCGCGTAGTTCCCACTTCTTCTTCGCGGCGCACCAGGATGCGGTCATGCAGTGGAGTAAAATTCATCGCCATAATTGCTGACTCCTTGTTCAAGCTGTGATCGAGAAATGGGACCAGGCATGGAAGCAAATGAGCGGATCGTTCTGAGATTTGAGGCTAGACCTGTGTGCTCGATTAAGCTTCATTCGTTTGGTCTTTTCGAGGAGGCGAATGAACTATCCGGCTCCGAAAACGCTCTTTAGCGAGTATGGTCCAGGTAGTAATACGAAACTGATCAAGATTGACCACCGCACATCCAAGATAAGCGGTGGCATGCAAGGCATATGCCGTGGCTGGCGGAGCAGGAAATCTTCAGGCGTTGTGGGTGATGCCTGGGACTGCGCAACGTCTCGTGGCTCAACTGCGGATCGTGTCATGAACCCGGACACTACGCACATCTAAGAAGACACGCTCTACTCGGTGCGCTCGCAGAAGATTGAAACGGAGGCGATCCAGTTGCGACTGGATTGTCCTGGTCCAGGGCGGACGTAACCACCAGCCTTAACCCGGGCATGGCTTCTTTCAGATCTCCTCTTGTATAGAAGAACCCGCTGAAATTCAGGGAGGGTGTTGGGTGCAGATTGCACTATTGGCATTATGAGATGATCGGCTGCCAACCTGTGCAATTGTGAACAGACACGAGTAACGACAACAAACTAAATTGACTCGAAAATGGGAGACGGACGCGGAACTGCTGCCCCACCTGGTTCCGCGCATGGCGCAGCCAAGGATCCCCGCTGCGCCATTCCGCTATTGACCGCGAACTTCAATCCCGAGTCTTTTTGAGCGACTGGAAAAACCGGGACAATCGCCACGGCGTTGTGTGCCGGATCTCAAGTCGGTTCCCGCAACAAGCTTTCAGCCCAGTACATGTGTTCTGAAAAAAGTCTGCTCAGCTATCTTTTCGTTGTTTGCCTGAGAACTCGGAGCAGCGGTGAGCCGTGTACTGTTTCTTGGCGCTTTCCTCTTCTTCGCGCGACACACGGGCTGAACTGGGATCATTGACACAGTACGCCCAATCGCAATCGGTGCAGCGAAACTTGATTAGAAGACCCGACTGATAATACGGAATCATATACGCCATAACGCAGCCCCATTCGGAATAGGGTGAGAACTGAGTATATGCGTGACCACGGGAATCCACTGGCGCTTCGAAATAGGGAGGAGCCGCTTCTCTGGCAAGGAGCGAGACACTCACTCTGCTGTGTCCTTCTTTCTATATCCTCCCAGGGCCTCAGCTGGATCGTCGCGTATGTGAACCTGCTTGACGTGTTTGTCAAACTGCCGCTGCAGGGTTTTCATTGCTGCTCCCGGATTTCTAGTTAGTCCAGGCCCGCCGGAACTAAAGTACGTGTCGCAACGTGAACACTTGCCATGCAGCGCCGACCTGTCGTGTTGGGTGATCTCAAGATGTGGTTTTGTCATGCACCACGTTCCCAGTTCTGGCTGCGCTCGGTTCGTTCCCGTGACCCTGCATCTGACACAGCTCAAGTTCTTCTGGATCGTCGACCTAGTGTTCGCCTAACTAGCGGCCGGCATGGCTGCCGCGGCCTTGGACTTTTCTTCCGTGTGCCGCACGTCAGCACAAATCGATTTCAGGCTGGCTCGGTGTTCGTGAGAATCACCTTGAGTGCGCCCTCTTTCCCTGCATTCCCAAACGTGTCATAGGCCTTCATGATGTCGCTCATCGGGAAGCGATGACTCACGAGCCTGCTCGGCTGCAGCTTGCCTGAGCGCACGACCTTCAGCAACATCGGCGTGGTCGCCGTGTCAACTAGCCGTGTGGTCAACGAAATATTGCGGTCCCACAATTTTTCCAGGTGTAGTTCCACCGGTTTGCCATGGACGCCGACATTCGCGATTCGTCCGCCAGGCGCCACAATAGCTTGGCAGATGTCGAAAGTCGCCGGAATCCCAACTGCCTCGATCGCTACGTCTACGCCGGCCCCTTCCGTCAGTTTTATTACATGATCGGCGGCATGTCCGTCCGTACTATTGATTCCAGCGGTTGCGCCTAATGTTTTGGCAATTGCAAGCCGATTGTCGTCCACATCGACCATTATGATTGTCGCTGGTGAATAAAATTGTGCCGTCAGCAGAACGGCTAGCCCTACCGGTCCGGCACCCACGATAGCGACCGTGTCCCCTGGTTTCACTTGCCCGTTGAGAACACCGCACTCGAATCCTGTCGGCAGAATGTCGCTCAGCATCACAAGGGATTCTTCGTCTCCACCTGGCGGGAAGTGATAGAGGCTTCCGTCGGCGTATGGGATACGGACGTACTCGGCCTGAGTACCATCTATCGCGCAGCCTAGAATCCAGCCTCCGCGGCTGCAGTGGGAAAACATAGCCCGTTTGCAGAAGACGCATTTCAGGCAGGCTGTGATGCACGAAATAATGACCCTGTCTCCCACACGAAATTCCGAGACAGCCGTTCCGACCTCCTCGACCACACCAATGCCTTCGTGACCCAGAATACGGCCCGCTACCACAGATGTGAGATCTCCCTTAAGAATGTGGAGATCGGTCCCGCAAATCGTTGAAGTGGTAATTCGTACGAGCGCGTCAGCCGGATTCCGTATGACCGGTCGCGGTCTGTCTTCCCACGCTCGTTTTCCCGGACCGCGGTAGACCAGAGCTTTCATCGTAGTACTCGCGCTTAGATCTCGCTCGCTCGTAATCGGTCGTCCGAGTTCAGAGGTTGCCATTCAGAGTCCTCCCACACTTCCCTTGGACAGGTTAGCGTTGGGAAGGCCATGATTCTGAGCAAGAGTGACCACCTGCGCATCCCTGACGTTTGCGGCGTTATTACTGCTTACTAAAGGTCGAAGAAACGCTCCGCGCGAATCGCAGTTGTGTGCTTTAAAAGCGCTTATTGACGTGCTCTGGTTGCCGCGTGGTTCCAGGAGATCGTGGTTCTGGCAGGGCTAGCGGTTGTGTACAGTTCTGACCAGCCCACGTTGTCGCCGTCTGATAGCCTTCGTCCTTGTGGGTGGCTATAGACATGCCAAAGAAGCACGCTCGAACACGGTCAGCCTCAGCAACGCTCTTTAGCGGCAAGAAAGAAATGGGCAAGGCTTGCATTGCCAAATTCACTCGGCAAGCTGCTGACACGCCGGCCGCCCGCGGGCGAACGGCTGCAAGTTCTAACGATAAACCCAACAGAAGAACCGAGACAGAACGCATACTCCTCGACTACGCAAGAAAAGTCGGAAGTTAACCCTCGTTTCAATGGCCATCGCTTCATTGATTCGGGGTTCGGTGCTCGGCCAAGTCTCATAATCCGTTGTCTCTCAGTGCTGGCAAAAAATAGGGAGCACGTTTGTCAATTACTTCTACCCTTTTGAGAATATCCGCTGTTTCCGCCGCTCAACTTCAACCCGGAGGACCCTTAACCGCGCGGCTCTTGGGGAGCAAACGGTGGGCTCGTGACTGGCGCCATCGCACCGACCACACGCCTTCGGCAGGATTACTGACAACCAAGAGGGAAGGTGACGTCAATCATTCATTCGCGATTTTCGTCAAACTACCGGAGTCTCTTGGTTCAAAAGAAGCCAAGAAGCTGATGCGAGAGTTGAAACTCCAAATCACAGGCGAACCACCTCTGGTGATGATGGATCTTTCTCGTGTGACGAGCATGGATTGCGCGGGGCTGGACAGATTGTTGCTCTGTATGCGAGAGATTGCCAAACACGACGGTGCCATTCAGGTGCGCGCGATTTCACCGGAAGCGGCCACCTTTCTGGAACTTTTCCGAATGGACCGCCTGTTACAAAGATTCGCAACGTTGCCGGCGCAAGCTTTGGGTTTCACTGTGGCAGCAGTGGCCACTGCCAAGGGAACACCATCTGCACCCGTCCAGCCCCAGCTAGTCACAGCTTAAGGCCACCTCCATTCCTCGAATGGCTGACCCTTACAGTCTGACTTCTAGTGCTCTGGTTTTAGTGTGATGGCCGAGCAGTTGGGCACGGCTATCTCAACGCGAATTGCGTTCGAGATGTTGGCCGCAGAGATTCAGGCGCGCAACCTTCTTGCAACGCTAAAATTGTAAAGAAGCACGGACTCGAAACTTCTGAGGTGAACGGTGCTCGCCATCGGTAAGAGAGCAGCGTGGCTGACGATCAAACAATCGCTAGCAACAATCTACAACGACGTTTATGACGAACACCTCTTCGTATTCGCCGCCGGGCTGTCGTACTATTTCGTCCTCTCACTATTTCCGCTCCTGGTTTCGATGGCACTGCTGCTCGGGTATGTACCTATTCCCCACCTGTTTGATGGCCTTCTGGGCCTGATGGCCCGGCTGGTCCCAGGTGATGGAATGAGTTTGGTGCGGAACATCGTGGCTGACGTCAGTCATGCACACAAGCATTTTCTTACGCTCGGGTTAGTCTTCACGTTTTGGACAGCGTCCAGCGGATTTGCTGCAATAATCGACGGCCTTGATCTTGTCTATCGTGTCCGTGAGACCCGCCCGATGTGGAAGACTCGACCACTTGCGCTGGGACTGACGTTGCTCGCAGGATCTCTGCTGGTCGTCGCGGTTGGTTTGATGGTTGAGGGGACGTACCTTGGGACTTGGTTTACCAGTGAATTTAACCTGAGTCCAGCCGTGCTTACGGCGTGGCGCACGCTCCGCTGGGGTATCGCAGCAGCGTTTGCCGTGCTCGCGCTTGAACTGGTCTACCACTTCGGACCTAATGTGAAGCAGCGCTTCCGCGACAGCCTCACAGGCGCGGTTGTTGCGGTAAGTGCTTGGATCGGTGTGTCATACCTGCTGGGGATTTACTTCCGCCATTTCGAATCTCTCGACAATACTTATGGGCCGTTAGGCGCTGCCATTGGTTTATACGTGTGGTTCTATTTGTCCGGCTTTGCCGTTCTGCTCGGCGGGGAAATTAATTTTCTGCTTGGCGAACTACGACACTCCAGGAAGCGACAATCCTCGCAACCGGCCTACGCTGACATCAAGAAGCTGAATTCCGCAGCGTGAGATTGTTCATGCCAGAGCCGCACCTCGTGAGCTGGTCTCACCACAATAAACGTAAGCTAGCCAGACTCTTCCATAGGCGAGAGTGAGCAGTTGTGAACAGACCTCATATGGGTGCACGGCCGACAATCCATCCATCCTTCCGTGGGGACCTCCGGTTTGAAAACCGTACGTGTGCCATCGGCCCCGCTCGGAAAAGCAAAACTGGAGATCACGATTGGTTATAAGGAGAAACTTTATGAGAAGGGTTCTATCGATAATCGTACTCGTTTCCTTGTGTGCTCTGACGATGTGGGCTGCGGACAATACCAAGGTTCTGGATGCTGCCACTCAAACCGTACAGAGCATGACCACAGGCGCCAAGCCGATTCCTGCATCCTTGCTACGCGCCGCAAAGTGCATCGCTGTCATCCCTAAACTGACCAAAGCCGGATTCATCGTGGGTGGTGAGCACGGCAATGGAGTGGTCAGCTGCCGCACCGCAAGTGGTTGGAGCGCACCCGCCTTCATTACCATTACGGGCGGAAGCGTGGGTCTGCAGGCAGGCGGAGAGCATCAGGAAATCGTGCTGCTGATGAACAACCAGGGTAAGCAGGAACTCATCAACGGACACTGGGATCTTGGAGCGGAAGCTGTTGCCGCGGGCCCCACTGGCGACAGTGCAGGTGTAGGAGAAAGTACCGGCTGGAAAGCACCCGTTCTTTCCTATGCTCATTCGAGCGGAGCTTATGCAGGAGCTAACCTTCAAGGTTCGAAGATTGATCTTGATCAGGACGCAAACCATAATCTGTACGGAAAAAGCGCTTCGATCCAGTCGCTCCTGGAGGGTCAGGTGCAAACGCCAGAGGCTGCTCAGCAGTTCGGGTCCGCGCTCGAGCAAGTTGCGGGCAAATAGTTCAGTAGAACGATCTTTTCACGAAAACACGGCAGAACCTGCTCGACAAATAGCGGAAGCCGCCCGACCAACTCGGCGGCTTCCGAACAATCACCCATCTCTGACAACGGCGGCGCTATCGCCTGTCACGCACGCGGAACGGACCTGCGACGGCGGCCTAAGAGATCGCAGCACATTCTGGGCGATCTGATGTGCTGATCAAAGCGACTCTTGCCTAAAACACCGCCAGGAGAAATTCATGCCGGATCTCAGACAACAAAGTGCGGCCGGAAAGCGGGACGCAAATACAGCGCCGGCCGATGCTCTGGTTCTATTCGGGGCGATGGGAGACTTGGCACACAAGAAAATCTTCCCAGCTCTTTATCACATGGTTCGACATGGTCATCTGGAGATACCAGTGATTGGCGTAGCCAGAGCTGGACGCACCAGCGAACATCTCAAAGAGCGCGTCCGCGACAGCGTCCAGCAGCAAGGAGGCAAGATCGATCAAGAAGCGCTCTCCAAGCTGCTGAAGTTGCTTAGCTACGTCGGTGGCGATTACGAGAAACATGAGACCTTCGACACGTTGAAGCAAACTCTTGGTTTGGCGAGCCGCCCTGCGCATTATCTGGCCATTCCGCCCAGTTTGTTTACAAACGTCGTCGAGTCTCTCGCCAAGTCGAATTGCATCAAAAATGCGCGTGTCATTGTTGAGAAGCCCTTTGGACACGACCTTGCTTCAGCACAGCAGCTGAATAGCGCACTTCGTGCGGTGCTTCCGGAATCCAGAATCTTTCGAATCGACCACTACCTCGGTAAAGAGGCGGTCCTCAATCTACTGGTCTTTCGCTTCGCCAACAGTTTTCTGGAGCCGATCTGGAATCGCAATTACATCGAGAGTGTGCAGATTACGATGGGCAGAAAAGTTTGGCATCGAGGGTCGGGGTAAGTTTTACGACGCCACCGGCGCGATACGGGACGTGCTAGAGAACCACATGCTTCAGGTCGTAGCTTTTCTAGCCATGGAGGTTCCCACTGGGCTCCATTGCGACGCGATCCGCGATGAGCAGGTCAAAGTATTTCGCAGCATTCCGCCGCTCGACCCAAAACATCTGGTTCGAGGCCAGTTCAATGGCTACAAAAACGAGAAGGGAGTCGCACCTGATTCCGAGGTGGAGACCTTTGCCGCTGTACGCCTGGAAGTGCAGTCTTGGCGCTGGTCAGGTGTCCCCTTCCTGATTCGCGCAGGAAAATGCCTGCCGGTAACAACTACTGAAATACTGGTCAAACTCCGAAAACCGCCGCTGGACATTGTGGGTGCGGAATCGAACAATCATTTCCGCTTTCGGCTTGGCCCAGGTGACATTTCGCTTAATCTCAGCGCCCGAGTGAAACTCCCTGGCGAAGAACTCGTCTCCAAACCCGCAAATCTTTCCGCGGTCGAGGAGGACAGGGCGGACGAAGTTGACGCCTACGAACGTCTTTTGGGCGATGCGATGCACGGAGATGGCATGCTATTCGTTCGCGAGGACGCGGTAGAAGCTGCATGGGCGATTGTCGATTCCGTGCTCGCAAATGAATCAGCCTTATATCAATACGAGCCAGGCTCGTGGGGGCCTGCCGAAGCGGACCGCTTGACTCAAGACGTCGGCGGCTGGCACAAACCCGAATAATCTAAAGAGACCACAGACCACGCCACCAGAATCGCGCCAATACGTCTCGACCCGAGTCGGGACAGGATCCTAGCTTGCACAGACTCTTCCGAAACGACACAGCTTGTGAGCTTTAGTGACCATCCGAGTCCCCTACACATCCCAGATAATTGATGGTGACGAGAGAAATGGCTGGCTACCTTTGCCGAAGCAAATCACGACCGTGCCAAAAAGAGCTGAATTCGATCCGGTGGCTTTCCTTTCAAGCGTTGGGGCGGGCAGGCAGATGCTGTCCTTTCAGAAGAAGGACGCGATTTTCACTCAGGGCGATTCTACAGACGGCCTGTTTTTTATTCAAAAGGGGAAGGTCAGGCTTAGCGTGGTCTCGGAACGAGGGAAGGAAGCAACTCTTGCCATTTTGGGCGAAAGAGATTTCTTCGGAGAAAGCGGCCTTGCGGGCCAGCTTTTGCGCATGTCATCTGCAACGGCCATCACCGATTGCATCCTTCTGCATATCGACAAGAAGGCCATGATGCTGGCCATGAGCCTGGAACCAAAACTGTCAGCGATGTTCGTCAAGTATCTGTTAAAGCGGAATATGCGCTATCAGGACGATCTGGTCGATCAGCTTTTCAATTCCAGTGAAAAGCGGCTTGCGCGAGTTCTTCTCCTGATGGCGCACTTCGGCAAAAAGGGAGTTTCTGAAATGTCGGTACCAAGACTCAGTCAAGAAACTTTAGCTGAGATGGTGGGAACGACCCGTTCGCGGGTTAGTTTCTTCATGAACCGCTTCAGGAAGCTCGGTTTTATCAAATACGACGTGGGCGACAATTTGCATGTTCACAGCTCACTTCTGAATGTGGTTCTTCACGATGATGAGCCCGTGGATTCAGCGAAACTTGCGGCCGGCCGTATCAAGGTTCCCAGACCACCCACAAGCCGAGGCATCCCTCCTGACGATGAGCGTGCCAAACGGCCTCCCCTTCCTAGCATTAAACAACGTTTCAATTAAGTGCTGCTGGGCGATTTCAGCATCAAGCCCAAAATTCCCACAATTCCAGTTCATTCGGATTAATCAACTCGAAACGATCGGAGAAACAATGAACGTGTTACATCATGTCAAGTCTCTCAGCATCCATTGGATGTTTGTGTTCGCGCTTTTAGCCCCCACAACAATAGCCCAGGCACAATGGAAAGCCACTTTGGGAGCCCAGAGTCAGTCCATGGGACACCAGGCACTCGCCTTTCTCCCCAACGAGCTCTGGATTCACGCGGGCGATAGCGTTACCTGGACATCCAACGTTGACGAAATTCATACCGTAAGTTTTCTGACTGCTGGGCAGGTACGGTTGCCTTTTCAAGTCGGATGCCCGGGATTTACGGTCACGGGTTTCGGCACATTTGACGGCTTAACTTGCATCACCACTCCTCCGTTAGCGAAGGGACAATCCTTCACTGTAAATTTCCCAAATACCGGAAACTTCAAGCTGGTCTGTCTGGTTCATCAGAATATGACCGGAGTGGTACATGTTCTTGATTGGTCGCAGCCACTTCCTCATGAGCAGAGCTTTTACGATCAGCAGGCGCTAACCGAGGGCAATGCATTACTCGCTGACAACCTTCACAACCATCAAGCGGCTGTGCGCCCATCGAAAAACAGCGTTGAAGTGGGTGTAGGCGAAGTCGTAGCCAATGGCGGAGGAAGTCAGACCCTGTCCGTCATGCGGTTTATGGAGCCCCTCAAGGTGATTCACGCAGGGGAAACCGTGGAGTGGACGAACTTAGACCCAGCCACGCCGCACACCATCACGTTTGGCGAAGAACCGTCCAACCCAGTTCCTCCTGTCAATGCAGTCCTTGATCCTGACGGAGCTCTGCACGGCGTGGTCAATTCGAGCTCAGACAACGTTCATTCTGGGTTAATCCTCGCGGCGCCGCAGGATGAACTGTTCCTTCCGAGCCCGCCTCTGAGCGTTACGCGCTTCCGAGTGACATTCCCGCATCCGGGAGTATTCCCGTATATTTGCGTTCTTCATGATGGGCTCGGTATGAAAGGGGAAGTAATAGTTCTTCATTAAAACAACAAACAAAAAGGCATTTGTCGTAGATTCTAATCCCGCATCGGTTTCCTAACTCGATGCGGGGTTCTTAGTGTCGCGGAGCCTGCGTTCAGCAATAGCTAAGCAGCTTGAGCGACTGCCGCATTCCAGACAAACTGTCTTGTGCTGAGGTGTACTAAAGGACACGTTTCGTTGAGCGCCTGGCTCTCTCCCCGCCCCTAAGACTCATGTCGAGTTGCTCCACGCTAGTCGAGGCGGGGCTTCTCTCCGCTAGAAGAGATCAACATTGCCAGCAACGGTGCTTACTGACCACTAAGATTCTATCCGGGCTTCTAATGGCGTGAGCTACTGAAGTTGCCAGTCAAGCGCATAGATTTCCTGGGTGCCAGTGTCGCGAAGCAGAAGCGGTGAATCGTCGGGAGCCATGCCGAGCCAGATGCCCCAGTAGCCGGTTTGCAGGAAGTTTTTCAGGTCCGCCACTCGCTCGATCTTCCGATCGCGAATACGTATTCGCATAACCGACGGCTGGTCCTCCTCATGCAAAAAGTAAATGTAATCTCCGTTTTTCGACCAGTTGGGGAAACCCATGCTCATCTTCGCGATCTCCTCCCACTTCTGGGAGCTGAAGTCGAAAAGCATAAGGCTGCGGGAATTGGAAGGCATGGCGATGAGATAGCGTCCGTCTGGCGACCACCGGGGCGAGAATAAATCTTTGGAGTCAGGTAGCGTCGAAAGTTGATGAGTTCCAACGTCGAGGATCTGGATGGTGCTATCGGGATCAGATGCAGTGCCGCCAAAGACGATTTTTGTGCCGTCAGGCGACCAGGCAGCGTCCCACTGTGCCGGGGAGTTCTCGGGCATCATTTCGCGCGGAGATCCACCCTCCGCCGAAACCGTGTACATCTTCGCCTTCTGGCCCGAGGAAAAGGCGTAGAAGATGATCTGCTGGCCATCGGGTGACCAACTAGGTAGCACAGGAGTAAGGGGAGGATAGGAGAGTTGAATTCGCTGACTGCCATCCGACTTGCTTCTCCAAAGTGTGCCTTCTGGAAAGCTGACATATGCTACCCATTGACCGTCTTTGGAGAAGCTGACGCTATCCGCCGAAATCCCGGAAAGAAATGGAATGAAAGCTGTAGCCTTCACGTCGTATCGAGTTAATTCTCCGTGCGCCAGTGCCCCGACGACGAATAGTTTCTTGCCATCCTTGCTGGGCACCGGAGTCGAGAAAGTCATCGGCCCTGACGTCAACTGCACGGGTTGGCTGTGAGCTTTTCCGAACAAGCTCCCCTTTTCCGTACGGACCCAGACATTCCCCTTTGACTGAAAAATGAAATACTTGCCATCCGAAGTCCATCGGCCACAGCACTCGTTTGGAGGAATGTGCCAGCCAGGAAACAGCGGGTGCGCGTTCGTCCCGTCTACCGAGATCTGCCACAGAGTGCCCTGAGCGGCAAATGCGCCGCCGACTCTGAATCGAATCGTCGCGCCATCCGGAGACCAAGCGGGGTCATATATCAGATCGGGCGCAGAAAAAAGCTTGTGCGGTTCGGAGCCGTCCCCCTTTGCCAACAGTAGATCGTGTCCGTCCGCGTAGAGAATCGTCTGAGCGTCAGGAGACCAAGCGGCGGCCTGTCCAGAGGCCTCTCCCAGTCGGCGCGGCGAGCCACCGAGCACAGGGACTTCCCACAGCGGTCCATGAAATGCCGTTTGGCCGATCTCGTCGGCGACTAGTAGCTTTGCCCCATCAGCTGAAACGGCAATCAAGAACATGGTCGGAGCAGGAACCGAGACATGTGCGACCTCTCCGCCAGAGATGGAAACCTGTGCCACGCCGAGACCTTTGGAACTGAATTCACTAAAGTAGAGTCGAGACCCGTCTGTCCCGATCAGGTTCTTTTGGCTACCGTCGTGAGTGATCGGAACATAGCCCGATACTTTGGGCGTCGGGAGTGGGCGTGACTGCAAATAGATGAATACTGCGAGGAGGAGGAGAGCCAAACCGCCTCCAGCCATTGCCCACGTTTTCCATCCTACCCAGGTGGATTTGGAAACTGCATCCAAACTGCCGTTGCTCAGCACCACGGGGGAATGTGCCACGCTTGACGCGGACTCGCCTGTTAGTACTGCGGATCGGCCGGAGACCATGTCTCGCTTCAGGCGCTGCAGGTCGGCCCGCATCTCGGCCGCACTTTGAAAGCGCAGATTGCGGTCCTTCTCCAACGCCTTGTTAATGACCCGTTCCAGTTCGATCGGCACATCAGGATTCAGCCGCATGACAGGAACCGGGGCTGCATCCAGGATGGATTTGAATATTTCTGCGGAACTGCTCCCACGAAAAGGGAGCGCGCCTGTGGCCATCTCGTAGAGCACAGCTCCGAAAGAGAATAGATCAGTGCGGGTATCCAATTCCTTGCCGCGAGCCTGCTCTGGCGACATATATGCGATCGTGCCCAGCGTCGAGCCCGGGCTCGTCAGGTGCTCTTCGACCGCAGTCAGTGCGTTCGCGGACGCCACCTGGCTGGAAAAAGCCGGCGCAACTTTGGCCAGCCCGAAATCCAGAATCTTCGCATGGCCGCGCTTCGTGACGAAGATGTTGGCCGGCTTGATATCCCGGTGAACGATGCCCTGCGAGTGCGCCGCGTCCAAACCGTCGGCAATCTCAATTGCGAGTGAAAGCAAGGCTTCGTTATCCAGCGGCTTTCCAGCAATGAGGTGTTTCAGCGTCATGCCGTTAAGAAATTCCATGGCGATGAATGCGTGGCTTTCCTGCTCGCCAATGTCGTAGACCGTGCAGATGTTCGGATGGTTGAGGGCCGACGCGGCCTGGGCCTCGCGTTGAAAACGCGTGAGCGTCAGCTGGTCGCGTGCCACTCCGTCCGGCAAAAACTTGAGGGCCACGAAACGATGCAGCCGTGTGTCCTCAGCCTTATAGACGACGCCCATGCCTCCGCCGCCGATTTTTTCGAGGATGCGGTAGTGGGAGACCGTCTGGTCGATCATAAGCAGGCCCAGAAACTACGCTGGAATACACAGACGGTGGGTTTCATGACACCAGAATGGGCAGTTGCCATTAAGCTGGCGCCGCCAGGCATCAGGACGGAGACCGCCAGAAATCTCGGGATCACGTGGCTCCGATCCTCAAGCCAAGCACGGCATTGGGCGGCCAGAAAGCTATGCCCCGGCGGACGCGTATTGAACCAGCTCTTGGCGATCCCTCAGCTTCAAGAAATGAATGACCCAGGCAATGCAGTTCTGTACGTTGACTTCGGTCAGACCTAGCTTGGTCGCTATTTCGCCATCATTCAGCCCTTGTCCCAACGAGTGATAGATCGGGCCAAGGACACCGGTTTGCTCCCAGAAGCAGCGCATATTCACTCCTTCCTGATGTAAACCACACCAGTAACCAGAGAGGACCTGCTCGTCTCACCTATTAGGATGGCCTACATAAAAAGGAATAGCTGGTCTAAACTGCTCACCTTCATCTCGGGTTGGCCCAGTGCACCCATGTCACTTCCTCGGTCCACGGTCAGCAATGCCCATTTCCGATCCCTTTATTTCTCTTTATTCACAATTCATAAACCTCGCAACTACCCACGGTAACTTCGTCGTTCGTGTCCGGTCTTTCATTTCTTCCTTGCCTTCGTTTTTGGAGCAAACCATGCAGACGGCGGAGGAACCCGTCAAGGTTTCCCTCCGGCTCGCCTGCGTCTCGACCTGTGACTGAACCCTCGCGCCGTCTGCTTAAGAGCCTCTCCCACTAGAAAACGAAGGCACACAATCGAAGGCCACAAACTCAAGAAAAACACCTTCGGTTGAATTCACAAGCCTAGTTAAAAAAAAGAGAGGAAAAAGAAAATGAAAGCAGAAGAAATCAAGAACAAAACCAATGAAGCCGTTGCCTATTTAGTCGAGGCCTTGCAGTCCGGACAGAGTGAAGTGTTGACCGAGTACCTGAACGCCATGGCGAGGTTTCACAACTGGAAAAATCCACATTCGCAGGAAGTGGAACGCCCAAGCGAAGTGCTACGGAAAGCCAAAGTCACGGATGAGTCGCAAGCCAGTGGAAATGACCACAGGACTTGCGACAGTCCTGCAGCTTTGGCGACAAGAGAGCATGTACGCGAAGGATGGCGACCTGCTTTTCCCGTCTTACCGATTAGGAGGCCGACAACCGCGACTCGGAAACATGATCGTCGAGGACTACGTTCGGCCCGCGTCTGTCGTCGTGGGTCTCTTGGAAGAACGAGACGGTAAGTTTTATTACGGCGGAGAACTTGTCACCCGGTTCGGCTTCCATAATCTGCGCCATGGCCTCGGTACGTGGCTAGCTGAGCAGGGTACCGACCCCGTGGTCATTCAGCGAATGCTGCGTCACTCAAGCCAGAAGATGATGGAACACTACATCCATCCGAAAGCCCGAGAGGCTCAGGAAAGGTACATCGAGGAGCTTGGGATCGGAAAAATCGCCCGGAACGGCGATAGCGGGTCCTCATTGCGGGTCCAATGAAAAAGGGTGCTATGCGGAAGTCACTGAAAATAATGGTGGCCAGGGACGGAGTTGAACCGCCGACGCCAGCCTTTTCAGAACTCGTATTTCCAGTGTTTTTAAATACTTCTTGGTTGTTGAGGGAATGCTAAACACTGGGAAATACGCCGAAGGCGTGTGCGCCATGGGTGACGACCGTGGGTGACATTGGGTGATGGCTAACCGATGCAAAAAAGCCGA
>Ga0207674_10002923_pt1 | contig 21216 bp, 23 predicted proteins | sample KBSCornC72_FD_184303 | JGI IMG/M metagenome (GOLD analysis project Ga0207674, IMG submission 184303) | Corn rhizosphere microbial communities from Kellogg Biological Station, Michigan, USA - KBS Corn C7-2 (SPAdes) (version 2) | ecosystem: Host-associated > Plants > Roots > Rhizosphere > Soil ...
GTGATCGCCGAAAGCTTCGAGCGCATCCATCGCTCCAACCTGGTGGGCATGGGCGTGCTGCCACTGCAGTTTCTGGACGGGCAGACCGCGGCATCGCTCGGACTAAACGGATTCGAGACTTTCTCGATTGAAGGCGTTCCAGCGGCGGTGGACTCCTGCGGCAAGTCGCGGGTGAAGGTAACCGCGGTGCAGAACGGATCGACCATTGCGTTAGATGCAGTCGCGCGCGTGGACACGCCGGTGGAAGCCGAGTATTATCGCAACGGCGGCATTTTGCCCTACGTGCTGAAACAGTTGGTGGGACAGGTTTAGATCTCCGGGGAACGCCCGGCGATTTCCCGCAGCACTTCCGACAGTCTATTTTCCTGCACAGGACTCGCCAGCAAAAACCCGCCGCGCGGGGCTAAGCTTCGCGCCAGATCGTGATCGTAGTTGTCGCTGATCAATACGAACGATGGGATCGACGCTCGGAAGCGATCATGGAACTCGCTCCACGCGCTGCCGCCGGTGCGCACAGCCCAAAGAACCGCGTCGAAGTGCAGGCGCTGCACGATATCGGCTGCGCTCTCTACGGATGCCGGCACCACACGATGTCCCTTGGCTCCTAGGAGAGTTACCAGCGCACGCTGCGCAGACGCGTCCGGATCGACCAGCGCCAGAGTCAAGGAGCGTACAGCCACGCCGGTCTTGCTGGATGGAACTTCGGGCTCTGCGGCTGCAGGAGCGAGGGGAAGGTCGATTTCGAATCCGCATACTCCCGAACGACGGAGCATGCGCGCTTCGCCTCCGTGGTTTCGCAAAATCCCCAGGCACACTTCCAGGCCCGGCGCACCCGTCTCGACCGAGGCAGCTTCAGCGAATGGATCGGGTTCCGACTCGGGCGCGTGCGGCGGCGAGTAGTCGATTTCCAGCAACGCCCGGTTGGCGAGCACGCTGGTTTTGAGGACGATGGTCTTGTTGGCCGACGCGGATGCGCGCTGCTCGGCATAGACCAGCAAGTTCAGGAAGGCCTGTTCCAGCTGGCCCTCGTAGCCCGCGACCTCGGCCGCTTCGTGACCGATGTGCACCTGATGATTCAGGCCAAGCACACGCCATTCCGGTTCGCGAAATCGAGCCAGCCCGGTGATCAACGCATTGACGTTCACGCGCTGTTGGCCGGCCTGGTCCTGACGAGCGAACGATACCAGGCGCCAGACGATCTCGGACGCTCGATTGGCTTCGGCCGATAAGCGATGCAGGTCGGCTTCCGCCACACGTGCTCCTGCCGACGCTCCGAGAGACTCCGCCAATGCCACGATGCGATCCAGTGGAGCGCGCAGGTCGCTGGCGATGCCAGAGATGAGTTGTCCGGTCACGGCCAGTTTTTCGCTGCGGAACAATTGCTCGCGCATGGCCTGCTGCTCCTGAAGCTTCAAAGAAGCCGCCGCCTGATTGGCAAGGTGATGCAGCGCCGCTTGTTCCTCGGGCCGGAAGTAACCGAACTTGCGGTCATTGTGGACTTCCAGGACGCCCAGCACCTCATTGTGCGCGATCAGGGGCGCAAACAGCGCCGCGCGAGGCAGGCTGGTTTTCGGTCCCACCTTGACCAGAGGACTGCGCCGCACGTCGGGGATGTTGAGGGTAGTTCGGTTGCGAAAGCAGACCACCGCGGCGCTGGCGAGTCCCTCCGGGGGAGCATCGACGGGCGCGGCCATCGGTTCGGGATCGGCAGCCGTGGACACGTGTTCCAGGGCCTTGCTGCGGCGGTCGAACAGATAAAGATTGGTAGAAGTCGCGCGGGTAGCCTCGGGGAGCCTGGCGGCGAGAATCTCGGCGATTTCGGAAGGCGTGGATGCCGCGATAATGTCTTCGCTGAGGGCGTGCAGCGCGCGCATGGCGGTACGCTGTGCTCCGAGCCTCCGCTCGCGAAGCCACCACCCGCCTGCGAGCAGGGCAAGCACGGCGACGGCGCCGAGCAGCAGCGGGGCTAGAAGATTGGAGCCGTCCAGCACGATCGTTCTATTATGCGGCAGTCTTTCCCGTGAGCAGGTTATTCCCGACCCCTTAAAATCGCGGCGATGACCAGAGGGCTGCGACGGCAGTGGATTACTGCGACAACCCACAAGGGCTTCTCGTCCGGCGCGTAGGCAATCAAATACTCACGAACGAGAGTAAACCTCAACGGCCGCGAAGTGAGATCCGGGCGCCTGCGGCCCTGGTGGGGAAAGGGGACGAGTCTTTGAATAGCCTCAGAAACTCTCGGCCATTGTCCGGTCGGCTGCATCCGGACTCTCGTCTGCGATGTAGACGCGTATCTCTTCAAAATCCTCAAAGGCGTCCGGGTGAAACCGGTAGCCGTCGCTCACGGTCGTCGCTTGCGCTCCGCTTCGGTTCGCGCTTTCAGTCGGGCAAACACTTCCTCGCCATCGATGGGTTTTACTCTGCCACTCTTCAAGTCGTCGTATCGGCTATTGAGCAAGTCCCGAGTCCGGACGAGCTCATCTAAATATCCAGCCAATGCATCCTGCAAGAGCTCATCGGTCCCGCGTCCACTCTGCTGGGCAAGCTCGTTGAGCTTCTTTTCGACGTCGGGGGCGAGATGCACTTCCATGGCCTACAGGTTACGGGAAAGGCTCGCCTGAGGCAAGGTGCTAGGGGAACGAGGGAAATCGGTAAAATCACTCATCGACATGCAAGCGCGCAAATACTGGATATCGGGTCAAGTGCAAGGCGTGGGCTACCGCTACTTCGCGATCCGAGTAGCACGGGAGCTTGGGCTCAACGGCTGGGTTCGCAATTTGTCCGACGGACGCGTGGAAGCCTACGCGGCGGGACCTGCGCGACTTCTGGAAGATTTCGAGGCGCGGCTTCGCATGGGTCCTCCCGCCGGTGAGGTGCGCGGCGTCCAAGTAGAAGATGCGGCTGTCGATGCTAGAATTGAGGGGTTTGACATCCGCTAGCCCATCCGCCAAAACAACCCCTGGAAGCATGGATCAACTCAAAACCCTCATCCGCGAGGTTCCCGATTACCCCAAGCCCGGCATCCTGTTCTACGACATCACCACGCTGCTGAAGCATCCCAGCGGACTGCGGGCTGTGATCGACGCATTGCGCGCCCACTTTGCCGGACATGGCATCGATCGCGTGGTGGGCATCGAAGCGCGCGGATTCATTTTCGCTCCCGCGGTTGCGTATGCCTTGAGCGCGGGCTTCGTGCCGATGCGCAAGCCGAAAAAGCTCCCTGCGCCGACTGAGCGCGTCGAGTACGATCTCGAATACGGCACCGACGCGGTTGAAGTTCATCGTGACGGGATTGAACCTGGTCACAACGTCCTGATCGTGGATGACGTGCTGGCGACCGGTGGAACTGCTGCGGCGGCCGCGAAACTGGTGGAGAAACTCGGCGGACGCGTGGCCGGATTGAGCTTCGTGATTGAACTGGATGCCCTCAACGGCCGAGCCAAGCTGCCGGGCTACGACGTGCAGACGCTGCTGCACTACTGATGGCACAAGCGGCGCACAGGCTGAAGGCCTGTGCCACGGTCAAGTCGCTGGCGAAGATCAACCTGGATCTGCGCGTCCTCAATAAGAACCCCGACGGCTTTCACGAACTGCGGACGGTTTTTCAGACCATCTCGCTGGCCGACACCATCGATATCGAGTACGAAGCCGCCCGGCGCACCGAGATCACGATCGATGATCCGCTGGCCATCGCTGACAATCTGGTCGTCAAAGCAGCGCGGGCTGTGCTGGACGCTCTCAAAATCCGCGCGCGCGTGCATTTTCGGCTCCGCAAGCAGATCCCCATGGGCGGCGGGCTGGGCGGAGGATCCTCCAACGCGGCAGCGGTCCTGCTGGCGCTGCCGGTTCTGGCTGGTAAGTCCCTGGCGGTCGATCGCATCGCCGCAGAACTTGGCAGCGATGTCCCTTTTTTCCTAACTGGCGGCACCGCCCTGGGCATTGGCCGCGGGACGGAAGTCTATGAATTGCCAGAGCTGAAGCCCGAACCGATTCTGGTGGTTTCGGCCGGACTACATGTGGCGACCGGGCCGGCCTACCAAGCCCTGGGCCGGGGTTTGACGGCGGACGATTCGTCTAGTAGAATTAATAGTTTCCAAGCCTTTGTTCGAGTGCTTGCGAGTGAGCATTCGGCGAAGGCGGCGAATCCGTTCAGCGCGAACGATTTCGAGGCGGTCGTTTTTCGTCAGTATCCCTTGCTACCGACTATTGGGCGAAAGTTGTCGAAGCTTGGTGCGGCTGGCGTGCGGATGACCGGAAGCGGCTCGGCGATATTTGGAATATTTGGATCTCGCGTGGAGCGGGATCGGGCCGAAACGGTACTGAAGGGGAAGTATTTAGTAATGCCGGCGTCGCTGGTTAGCCGGGAAGCTTATCGTCGGATGTGGCGTCGACAGTTGCACCAGCACATACGGGATGACCAAAGCTTATGGCCGCTGCAAAACCGGTACGCAAAATGAGGTTTAACCACTTCAAGGTTTTTTCGGGCAACGCCAATCCCGTTCTAGCGAAAGAGATCTGTTACGAACTCGGCTGCCAGCTGGCTGTGGCGAACGTGAAGCAGTTCTCCGACGGCGAAGTCCACTTGCAAATTCAGGAGAATGTCCGCGGCGCGGACGTTTTCGTGGTCCAGCCGACATGCAGGCCCGTGGATACCAACCTGATGGAGCTGCTGCTGATGATGGACGCCTTAAAACGCGCGTCGGCGGAACGCATCACCGCAGTGCTACCCTATTATGGGTATGCCCGGCAGGACCGTAAGGATCGGCCGCGTATGCCGATTTCGGCACGCCTGGTTGCAAGTCTGATCGAGCGGGCCGGCGCGGATCGTGTTCTCGCGCTGGACTTGCACGCGGCTCAGATTCAAGGTTTTTTCGACGTCCCGGTGGATCATCTGTTCGCTGCCCCGGTGATGGTGGATTATTTCAGCGAGCTGGGAGGCGAAGGATTGACCGTAGTTTCCCCCGATGCGGGCGGCGTAGAACGCGCCCGAGCGTTCGCCAAACGCATGGATTCGCCTTTGGCGATCATCGATAAGCGGCGGACGGACGTGAATGTAGCCGAAGTCATGCATATCATCGGCGATGTGTCGGGCCAGCACTGTCTGATCGTGGACGATTTAATCGACACGGCGGGCACGCTGGTGAAAGCCACGGAGGCGCTGCTGGAACAGGGCGCGCGAAGTGTTCGGGCCTGTGCGACGCACGCGGTGCTGTCGGGTCCGGCGGTAGACAGGATTGAGAGTTCAGAGATTACCGAAGTGGTAGTGACCAATTCCATCCCGCTGTGCGGGCAAGCGGACAATTGCGACCGGATCAAGCAGCTTTCGGTTGCGCCGCTGCTCGCCAAAGCGATTCAATCGATCCACGAAGATGGATCGGTCAGCACATTATTTGTTTAGGTTAAGGAAGATACCAGAGTATGGCCAACAATATTACCGTCGCGGCTGAGCCGCGGACATTGCGCGGGAAAAACGAAGCACGCCGGCTGCGCGCGACCGGCTCCACCCCGGCGGTGGTGTACGGAGTGGGCCAGGAGACCTTCGCGGTCTCCGTCAATCCCAAGGAAGTCAGCAAGATTCTGCGCAGCAAGACCGGCCACAATACGATTTTCACATTGGCCGTGAATGGCGGCGAAAACACTCCGGTCATGATCGTGGACTGGCAGAAGGATCCGGTCAAAGACAACCTGTTGCACGTGGATCTGAAACGCATCGATCTGACGGTGCGGCTGGTGGTGAAGGTGCCGGTGCACACAGTTGGCGAGCCCGAAGGCGTCAAGATCCAGGGCGGCTTGCATGAGATCATTACCCGCGAAATCGAAGTAGAGTGCCTGCCGAACGAAATTCCTGACGATCTGTCGGTGGATGTATCGGGCTTGAGCATCGGCCAAAGCATTCGCGCCGGTGACGTGGCGCTGCCCGGGTCGGTCAAGCTGGTGAGCCCGGCGGATGCCGTTATTTCTCACATCGTCACCATGAAGGCTGAAGAAGTCGCCGCGCCGGTAGCCGGAGCCGAAGCGGCCGGACCCGCCGCCGCAGCCGAGCCCGAAGTGATCAAGAAGGGCAAGAAGGAAGAAGAGGACGAGGCGGCCGACGACAAGAAGAAGAAGAAATAACCAGGGGCCAGCGGCCAGGCGCCAAGGGCCAGTCCGAAGATGCCAGTCGAGTTTCTCATTGTGGGGCTGGGCAATCCGGGCGAGGAATACGAAAACACGCCGCATAACCTGGGCTTCATGGTGATCGACCGGCTGGCTGCGTCGCACGCGATTCGGGCAAGTCGGAAAGAAAATATGTCGCTGGTGGGGTTGGGCGACATCGCAGGAAAGCGGGTGGCCGTCGCCAAGCCGCAGACGTATATGAATCTGAGTGGTCCGGCGGTAAAGGGACTGCTTGAGCGGTACGAATTGAAACCCGACCGCGTGATCGTGGTGTATGACGAGCTCGACCTTCCGTGGGGAACGCTTCGAATCCGGCTTAACGGATCAGCGGCAGGCCACAACGGAGTGAAGAGCCTGATCGGCAGTTTGGGAACGAATGAATTTACGCGGATTCGGATCGGAATTGATCCGGGCAATCCGGTAAAGGGAGAGCAGTTCGTGCTCGCGCCGTTTAAGCGGGCACAAAAACAAGACGTGGAGGAGACGGTAGGCCGCGCAGCGGATGCCGTTGAATTCATACTCGCCGAGGGCGCCGCACAGGCCATGACGAAATATAATCGTCGCGCTCAAGGCTTAAAAACAGAGGAAGAATGAGAGTCTACGAGGAGTTGTTCATCTTGAAGCCGGACGCGCCGGAGGAAGAAGCGGACGCGTTTATCGGCCAGATCAAGGATCTGATCACCAACGGAAAAGGCACCATCGAGAAAGCCGACAAGTGGGGTACCCGCAAGCTGGCTTATCGAGTGCAGAAGTATAACGAGGGCGTGTATGTGCTGATTCAATTCAGCTCGTCGCCCGACTTGGTGAAAGAAGTAGAGCGCCGGATGCGCGTCACGGACCTGGTGATCAAGTTCATCACGGTCCGGATCGACGAGAAGGCCAAGAAAATCGAGAAGCGCAAGAAGCAGCGCGAGAAGCGCGCCGCCCGCCGGCCTGCGCCGCCACCCATGGCGGTGCCCAGCGCACCTCCTGCTCCGGCATTGCCCAGCGAGCCTGCTGCCGTCGCTCCCGGCCTTCCGGGCGTGAGTGCGGCCGTCGCGGAAACCAAGGAATCGTAAGAGGACATCATGGCGGAACATAAAGGCGGAAGACCCATCAGCGGTTCCTCAAGACCCACGGGCGGCGACAAAGCCATCGCGGGAAAGAAGCAGTATTTCCGGCGCAAGAAGCTGTGCCGGTTCTGCGTGGACAAGATCGACGACATCAACTACAAGGACGTGCGTCTGCTCGGCTCGTTTATCAGTGAGCGCGGCAAGATCACTCCGCGGCGGATTTCGGGCGTATGCGCCCCGCATCAGCGGCGCTTGGCGGAATCCATCAAACAGGCGCGCAACATCGCGTTAGTGCCGTTCGCAACTTCTTTGTAAGAGAGAATTCTTATGGAAATTATCCTGAGAGAAGATATCGATAAGCTTGGCCAGCGCGGCCAAGTCGTAAAAGTCGCAGCGGGCTATGCGCGGAACTATCTGCTTCCCCGCAAGCTGGCGGTAACGGCGAACGAATCCAATAAGAAGATCGTGGAGCAGGAACGCCAGGCGCACATCAAGAAGGACGCCAAGCACGTCGCGGATGCGCAGGAACTGGGCAAGTTGATGGCCGCCGCTTCGGTAACCATCTACCAGAAGGCCGGCGAAAACGATCAGTTGTTCGGCTCGGTGACGGCGAACGATATTGCCGTGGCTCTCGAAAAGCTCGGCTACACCATCGATCGCAAAAAGGTCCAGCTGGACGAACCCATCAAGACACTGGGCGAATTCAAGGTAAGCGTACGGCTGCATCGCGACGTTTCCGTGGATGTCCCCGTCCACGTGGTCAAAGAAGCGTAGTAGCGGCCGGTGGCCAGTACGGGTGAGTTACTGCGCGACGCGGCGATGGGCCGCGTGGGCGTCGATCGACGCCTGATTCAGTCGATTCTCGACGGCGGCGCTGAAGCCGTCCGGGATGTTCTGACCTTTGCAAAGGCCTCGCACGAGGACGATCGCATCGAACTGGATCCTCTATTGGTGGATCTGTTCCGTACCTGGCAGCTGCCAGAAGCGCTGGATTTCTACATCGACGCTATCCGGCGCGCGCCCGATGATGTCAGCGATGAGCTGATCCAAGCGTTGCTTCCCTTCCGCGAGCGGGCGATCGAACCGCTGCTGGCTCTGTACGAAGAACTGGGTGAAGAGCACAGCGCCGAAATCGGGTTCCTGCTGGCCGGAATGCGCGTACACGATCCTCGTGTGCTGGCGCTGCTGCTGGACCGTTTGGAATTCGACGCAGCGGACGGAGCCTTCTGCCTGGGCCTGTATGGCGATCCGGCGGCGCGACCCGCGCTCGAAGCAATGCTGGCCGAGATCCCGGCTGAAGAAGCCGAACTACGGCGCGAGGTCCAGTACGCTCTGGAGCAATTGGATGCGCCCCCGCCCGACTACGAGCCGGAACCGTTCGACATTCTGGCTGAGTATCCCAAGCGCGAACTGCCCGCCTTCGACGTTCTGAGCGAAATGGAGCGGCTGGCTCTGCTGGAATCGCCGGATGCCGACGTCCGCGCAGGTTCGGCGCATAGCTTCTTCAATCACGAGCTGGATCATCGATCGCGCGCGTCGCTGTTCCGTGTGGCGCAGTCCGATCCGGATGCCAAGGTTCGCGGGCGCGCCTGGGAATCGCTGGCGGACGCTACGGAAAACGCTGAGATTCGCGATGGCATGCTGGCGGTTTTGGCGGACACATCGCGCGAGATCGCGGAGCGCGGGGGTGCAGCGGTCGGGTTGTACGCGGTCGCGGACCGGGATGATTCGCGCAAGGCTATCGAAGCTCTGTACGAAGAAGGCGGAGCCGCCCGGGCCAAGGCACTCGAGTCGATGTGGCGTTCGCTATGGAAGCCTTACGCCCGCTTCTTTGCGCGGCACTTGGACGATCCGAATAAGGACATCCTGCGGCAAGCCATCCGCGGCACGGGATATTTCCAGATCACCGGTCACGCCGATAAAATCGCCAGTTACTTTGACCGCGAAGACGATCTGGAAGACCTTCGCGAGGACGCATTGTTCGCCTACGCTCTGGCCATGCCGGGCGAAACCACGCGCGGCCGGATTCGCGGCATGCTGCGCAAAATCGACGCGCTGGCGGAATTATCCGCGAGCGAAGCGGAACTGGTGATGTTCGCGCTGGACGAGCGCTTGCGCCTCGCAGGACTCGAACCCGTTTTCGCCGCCGAAGAAGAATCGACCGAGCCCGAAAACGAGGCGGAGCCTGCGCCCCCACCCGCTGGGAAAGTCGGCCGCAACGACCCCTGCCCTTGCGGCAGCGGCAAAAAATACAAAAAGTGTCACGGCGCGTAACCCTTATTCATGCGCAACTCGTAAAATGGAGTAGTGACCGCCGGTAAGTCCGGACTGCTCCGCCAGCTTGGCCTAGTCAGCGCAACCGCGCTGGTGGTTTCCAATATGGTGGGAACCGGGATATTCACCGGCACCGGATACCTTGCCAAGGATCTGGGCTCACCTAACCTGATTCTGTTGATCTGGGTGGTCGGCGGGATCTGCGCATTCCTAGGGGCCATTTGCTACTCGGAACTCGGCATTAATTTTCCCAGCTCAGGCGGCGAATACGTCTACCTGACGCGCGCGTTCGGACCCACCTGGGGATTCATGACCGGCTGGGCCTCCTTCTTCGCGGGATTCTCCGCGCCGATTGCGGCGGCCGCACTAGCGTTTTCCGAATACCTGGGGCACTTCTTCCCCGCCCTGCAGCAGGAAAATGCCCAAGTTGTCGCCGGCTCAGGCGATTGGACGTTACGAATCGGCGGCGCGCAAGCAGTCGCATGCAGCCTGGTGCTGATCTTCACCCTACTAAACATTTTCGGATTGCAGCGTGTCGCGCGCGTGCAGAATGTCCTGACGGGAGTGAAGGTTTTCGTCCTGATCGCCTTCATCGCGCTGGGCTTCACAATCGGAAACGGCAACGTGTCGCACTATTCCATGAGCGCGACTCGTGAAGCGACCACATCGTTGACGGCGCAATTCGCTGTCAGCCTGGTGTTCGTCTTCGTCGCGTACAGCGGATGGAACGCTGCGACTTACGTCGCTGAGGAACTGCGCCAACCCGTCCGCACACTACCGATGGCGATGGGCATCGGCACAGCGCTGGTGACGGTGCTGTATATCGCTCTCAATTTTGTATTCGTCTACGCCGCGCCCCTGGAAGAATTGAAAGGCAAGGAAGCGGTAGGAGCCTTCGCAGCATCCAGGCTATTCGGACCGGAGGGAACCGGGATCTTCGGCGGACTAATGGCCCTTTCCCTGATGTCCACCGTCAACGCCATGATCACCGTTGGCCCACGCGTCTATTACGCCATGGCCGGAAACGGAGCCTTCCCGTCCATCGCGGCGAAAGTGCATCCGCGCTTCCACACACCGGTGGCCGCCATTGTGGCGCAAGGCGTCTGCGCCATGCTGATGACCATGATGCCCTTCCTGCAGCTAATGCAGTATATCGGCATCACTTTGAACTTCTTCGCAGCCATGAGCGTGGCGTCCTTGTTTGTTTTCCGAAATCGCCCCGGGTGGCAGAAGCTTCGGATCGTTAGTTTTTACTATCCGCTATTTCCGGTGCTTTTCATCGTTGTGGGAGCCTGGGTGACGATACAAGGCATCAGGCTGATTCCCTACATCGCGCTGGGGACGGCCATCACCATCGGTACTGGCGCCCTGGTCTACCGCTGGCGCATGCGCTCGCGCCCGCCGGGTAGCCCTGTCGTGGAAACATATTAGTCGAAACATATTAGTCGAAGCATATTAGCTTCCACGCGCGGCCATCCGCGTGCGTCATCCTCTAAAAATGCGGTTATTGGTTATCGCACTGCTGGGAACGGCCGCCTTTGGGCAGCAGCGGCCGCTGGCTCTGAGCCGTATCTCGGGAGTCGTCGTGCGCGATTCCGATGGCGCTCCACTGCGGCGGGCACATGTTACTCTGCGTCCTCTGGACGCTGGCGGTCCGGCACTCGGCGCGGACGCCGACGACAAGGGGAGCTTCGAAATTCGCGACATCCCGCGTGGATCGTACTCGCTGACAGCCCAGCGCGATGGGTATCTGAGTACGTCCATCTTTCTGCGCGGAACACTGCGCATGCCCCCGCAATTCTTTCTGGCAGCGGGCCAAACGATTTCACAGGTCACCTTCCGCCTGAAGCCGTGGGCGACGCTCGCGGGCAAGGTCCGCTTCAACGATGGCGATCCCGCAATCGCCGTGCCCGTGGAACTGTATCGCGAATATCACATTCGCGGGCGCCATGGATTCACCGCTGTCCGCAGCGCCGTCACCGACGATCATGGTGATTTCCGCGTCTACGATCTGGCCCCAGGAGAATATTATGTGGCGGCGGTGTATGAGAAAGCTGCTGCCTCGCGCGGCGTTCAGGATCAGCCGCGATTGGATGCATTGGGCCGCGAGACTCCCGTAGAAACGTATGGGACGACGTTCTATCCCGACACGCTGAAGCTCGGCGAGGCGGTGCCGATCCACCTGGGAAACGGTTCGGAGATCGGCGGCATCAATCTGTTCCTGCAACCGGTGCGGAAGTCGTCCATTCGCGGACAAGTCACCGACGGCACCACCGGATTGGCGATCGGCAACGCGACGATTTTTCTCGAGCGGCTCGACGCCGGCAATACTGGAACGCTTCCGCTTCCGGAGCGCACCGAGTACGACAAAGATTCCAACTTCACCATCCGGCAGGTGACGCCGGGATCGTACCAGGTGTGGGCGGACGCTACCGCCGATGGTCACCGGCTGATCGCGCGAACGTTCCTGACCGTGGCCGGCCAGGACATCGACGAGGTAAATCTCCTGGCTCTGCCGGCTCATGAATGGAAAGGTGTCCTGCGCATTGAAGGCTCACTGGCCGATCCGCGCCCGACTGCCGGACCGCGCGTGACGCTGGAACCTCGCAGTGAGCGAGGCTCGATCGCAGAGGCGAATCCACGCTTCAACTCGGATCCGTTTCCGGTGACTGTGATGCATGACGAAACCTACGATGTGTTCGTGCGGAATCTGCCCGAGAATTTCTACCTTGCAGCGGTCCAGGTGAATGGCACGGATGTCCGCGCGCTGGGATTGTCGGGGTCCATGGCCGGCACCGTGCCGTTCGAGATCGTGCTGGATGCGCGCGGCGGGCGCGTCACCGGCCGCGTCTACGGTTCCAACGGCGATGTATGGAGCGGAGCCAGCGTCGCGCTGATTCCCGAATCGCCCGCGGACCACGTGCAGAGCTATCGCGAGACTGCCGCCGATGAGTACGGCTTCTTCCAGATTCCGGGGATTCCGCCGGGCAAGTACACGCTGGTCGGGTGGCTGGATGATCCTCCCTGCGATGTTTACGATCCTGCGGGCCTGGACGGCTGCCGGACGACGGGCATGGCGGTGACGGTGGACGCGAACAGCCAGCAGTCGGTCGCGCTGAACGTGAAGGCGCTGAAGAACCAATGATTGTGAGTGCACGGGTGTGGAAACCTGCCTCACACTGAACGTCGTATAATTAAGGGTACGGCGCTATCGTCTAACGGTTAGGACGGAGCCCTCTCAAGGCTCAAATACGGGTTCGATTCCCGTTAGCGCTACCAATAAATCGATAACTTAGAGCAGTGATGCTCACACATTTGGAGCATTTCCATACCTGGCCTACGACGGAGGCCCTCCTCTAAGAACCCCGGCCTTCCTCCATCATCATCACCGCCAGTTGCGCCATCGCCGGCATGGTCGTTACCATCGACATCAACAAGAGCACATGATTGCGGTCTTCATGCCCGGTATGATCATCATCATCAGCAGCAGCATGAATGAATAGAACGAGAAGACCACCAGCAGCAGGAGCAGCACGGCCGCAGCTGTTAATTCATCCCGTCTATACGCTGGCGGCACAGGTCAAGCACTGCCGCTGTCATTTTCCGCGTGTCCTCTGTGAGTTCAATTGCCTTGGGTATAGCGATGTGGTCAATCGCAGCCGCTGCAATAGTTCGTCGATGGCGGCTTCGGAATAGCCTGCCCGCAAGCCTGCGGTCGCAGCCAGCGTCTGAAAGTCGGCGCGGCGCAGATTGTCGTCCTTGCCATTGAGCTTGAGCGCGAGACGGTCGTGCTTAAGCTTCGGAAAAACGCGGGTCGTCACGGCATCATAAATAAGAGCAGGCGAATTGCGCTCCACGTCGACGACCTTTCGGTCCACGCTTCGCTTCTCCGTCGCCATCGGCGATTAGCCACGCAAACAGCGAGCGCTTCACGATGATGAGGATATCTTCTTCCGGCGCCATTGACAGTGGGCGGACCGCGCGAGCAACGCGCTGCATGGTCCCGTCGTACTTCGCGCTCGTTGGCAAGTCGAGAACAGAGCACGTATCTTCGAGCGCCAGCATGCGGGTATCTGTCTTGCTCTCGCGGATATCGAACCGCTCGACGAGGAGCGCTGGCGGCATCTTGTCCGGCATAGCGACAAGCGCCGTCGCCGGCGCCGCCGTCCAGGCTGAATCCATGGCGCATCGTTACGCGTGAGTTCCGCCAGAACCTGGAATAGGCCGTGGTCGTACCGGGAGACGGTGAGATTTCTCCAGCCGTGGCGAAGTTACTCGACGAACTTTCCGTACGAGGAATCGTCATCCACGATTCTCACTAAGCACACGCTCGATTCGGCGGTCGGGGACCAGCCACATCAGTGCAACGAAAGTATACAAGCCGGTGGCAATCCACGGACTGACGAACGCCAGAGGAATCGCGGCCAGGTACAGAGCCGGCGAGAGTTTGCCTTTCCAATCGCTACCTAAGGCCGACTTCAGCAGAGAATCGCGGCCCTGCCTTGCGATGATGGTCTGCTGCAACACGTAGTAAGCGATGGCTGCCATCAGGAGAACCACGCCGTAGGCCGCCGTCGGTAGCGACGCGAGGTGGTTCTCGCCGATCCAAGCGGTAGAAAAAGGGAACAACGAGAGCCAGAACAGCAAATGCAAATTCGCCCACAGAATACCGCCGCTGACGTTTTTCGTCGATTGGAACATGTGATGATGATTGTTCCAGTAGATGCCGACATAGATGAAGCTCAGCAAGTAACTCAGGAAGACCGGAAGCAATGGCGCGAGCGCCTGGAAGTCCTCGCCGTGGGGCGCCTTTAATTCCAGCACCATAATGGTGATGATGATGGCGAGGACGCCGTCACTGAAGGCTTCGAGCCGGTTCTTTTCCATGCGGCGATGTTAGCAGCCTTGTGGTTCAGTTCTCCAGGAGCCGCGAAGTTCTTGCTAGAGTTAACAATATGCCGTCGCCGAGCTTTACTGCGGTGTTCATGAAGGTGCCAGAAGGTTATATCGCTTTCATCGAGGAGTTGCCCGGAGCAAATACCCAGGCGGAGACGATGGACCAAGCCCGCGAGAATCTGCAAGAAGCAGTCGCGTTGGTGATGGAAGCCAACCGGGCTTTGGCCGAACAGGCGATCGAAGGATCCGAGGTTATCCGCGAGTCGTTTGCGCTGCCGACTGCATGAAGCGGATCGACCTGATCCGTCACCTAGAACAGCACGGATGCGAGTTCTTCGCGAAGGCGGTGAACACACTGTCTATGTGAACAGGACGGCTCGACGATCGTCGTCTATCCCGCGACATCGCGAAGTTAATGACTTTCTCGCGCGCAAGATCTGCGACGATCTTCAGGTTCAGCATCCGAAGTAGACGCGCTGGCATCGACCTTCCTGCCTCCAAACCATTAGTTATACAATATGGTTTGGACTTCTCAGCCCTCTATGCAGCCGGAATCACGCGCGCCTTAGTGCACTCGACTGCGCTGCGCTTCGCCCGCGTCCGAGTCGCCGAGATGCAGCTTTATCAGGCCTCTCAGGTGAAATCGGGCCGCAACAGGCGCGATTTGTATGGTGAGCTGGCTCCGGCGATCGATGCCGCCCGGGGAGCTTTCCGCGAACGCTTCCTGTTACCCTTGAATGGGATCCCTGATTACCTTCACCAGGAGTTGGTGAGGACTTTGGCGAAAGAAGATGCAGTACTGCTCGGCCCTTCGTATCCTGGTCCACAGGCATAACGCCCGTTGGCGTAAAGCGGCTCTGTCGGCCGTGGCGGTTTCCGCCATAGGCGTAGCCGCGCTCGCATTGCATGCCGCGTCCGATCCCATTATCGACTTGAAGACGGGGGCCGACGCGCTCGACGCGGGACGCTATCCCGCAGCGATCTCCGCACTCAAGGGACTTCCGCAGCGTCTCCCTAAGCTGGCCGACTACGCCGCATGGTTCCTGGCTTCCGCACAATCCGCATCGAAGGATTATGCGGCCGTGCCGGCGACGCTAGACACGGTATTCAAGCAAACTCCGCCGTCGCCGCTAGTTCCTCGCGCCGCGTTGCTCGCAGCCGGCACTTACACCCAAAACAACGATCCGAAGGCCGCCGTGGAACTATTGCGGAAATACTATTCGGGGCTCTCGCAACCCAAGGGCGACCTGGCGATGGCTGTGGCTTTCGCAGGCTCGGGCGATGACGTCAGCGCGGCCATTTATTACCAGCGTGTTTACTTTGGATCTCCTCTGACCGCTGAAGCAGCCCAGTCTGGACCGGAGATCGCCAGGCTCCAAACGCAGCTAGGCGACAAGTATCCGCCGGCGTTGCCTGCGGCCATGCTGGGGCGAGCGTTCAAACTATTGGACGCCGGGCAAGCCGCGCGGGCTAAGAAGGAGCTTGAGGCTCTGGCGCCTCAGCTTGGCGGCCCGGATCGCGATCTGGCGCGAGTGCGCATCGGTGTCGCGAGCTTTACCGCCAAAGAGAATGCCATCGCATACCGCTATCTGTCTACGCTGGAGGTCGCCTCTCCGGAAGCTGACGCCGAACGTCTGTACTATCTCACACAGGCCGCGCGTCGCCTGAATAATTTGGATGAGATGGATTCGTTGACGGCCCGGCTCGGACGGCTGCATCCGAATTCGCCCTGGCGGCTCAAGGCTGTGACAGCGGTTGCGGACCGTTATCTGACTGAGAACAAGGCCGATGAGTATGAGCCTTTGTATCGCGCCTGCTTCGAATCGTTCCCGCAGGACAAGCAGGCGGCGGGATGCCATTGGAAGGTCGCTTGGGTGCACTACCTGCGGCGGTCGTCGGATGCCGCGGACCTGTTGCGCGCGCATTTGCGCCTGTTCCCGTCGTCGGATAATGCTTCCGCGGCGCTGTACTTTTTAGGCCGCATGGCGGAGCAATCACGCGATCGGGCCTCTGCGCGGGCTTATTACGAAGAGATCGCCCGCGAGTATCCGAACCAGTATTATGCGATGCTCGCGCGAGATCGGATCACACCGCTGGCTGGAGTGACGCCGGCTCCCGCTGCGGCTGAGTTTCTACGCGCAGTGAACTTTCCGCAGCGCGCGCGGACTACGGTGTTCGACGCCAGCCCGACTTCACTGGCCCGCATCGAACGCGCCAAACTGCTGGTGCTTGCGGGTTTGAAAGACTGGGCCGAAATCGAGCTGCGCTACGGCGCGCAAACCGGGGATCAGCCCCAATTGCTGGCCATGCAGCTAGGGGCGCTGATCGGTGACGGTAAACCGCAGCAGGCCATCAGATACATCAAGAGCTATGCAGGGAATTATTTATTCCTGCCCATCGAATCAGCACCACTCGATTTCTGGCGGCTGGCGTTTCCGCTGCCGTATCGCGCGGATCTGGAGCGCTTCTCCAAACAGAACAACCTGGATCCGTTTCTGATGGCTGCGCTGATCCGGCAGGAATCGGAATTCGACGCCGGTGTGACGTCGCCCGCCAACGCTCGCGGGCTGACACAGATCGAACCGGCCACGGGCCGCGAGCTGAGCCGCAAGCTGAAGATCCCCGCATACACTACCGCCAAGCTCTTTCAGCCGACGTTGAATCTGCAGTTCGGGACCTATTATCTGCGCGTGGTGACGGACCAACTCGGCGGGCACACCGAAGCGGCTCTGGCCGCGTATAACGCCGGGATGTCGCGCGCAAAATCCTGGCTGACGTGGGGCGATTTCAAAGAGCCCGCCGAATTCGTCGAGACAGTGCCGTTTACCCAGACGCGTGGATACATTCAAGCCGTACTCCGCAACGCCGACGCCTACCGCCGCATTTACGGTCCCCAAGCCCAGTGAACCGGTTCCGAGCTGAACGAACTTTAGGTATCAATGAGAGCGTCATCCGCGAGATGACTCGCCTCGCCTTGAAACACAAGGCGGTCAATCTGGCGCAAGGATTTCCCGATTTCCCGGCGCCCCAAGTTCTGAAGGACGCCGCGCGGCAGGCCATCGCCGACGATGTGAATCAGTACGCGATCACCTGGGGCGCGAAGCGTTTTCGCGACGCCATCGCGGCGAAATATCGGCGAATCTACGGCCTGGAAATCGATCCTGAGCGGGAGATTACGGTTTGCTGCGGATCCACGGAAGGGATGATCGCGTCGTTGCTGGCGGTGTCGAACCCAGGCGATGAAGTTGTTATCTTTGAGCCGTTTTACGAGAACTTCGGACCTGACACTTTACTGTGTTCCGCGAATCGCAAATTCGTAAAACTGCGTCCGCCCAATTGGACGTTCGATCCGGATGAGCTTCGCCGCGCGTTCTCCCCGCGCACCAAGGCGATCATTATTAACTCTCCCGGCAACCCGACCGGCCAAGTGTTTGATCGCGCGCAGCTTCAAGTGATCGCCGACCTCTGCCAGGAATTCAATGCTCTTGCGATCACCGACGAAATCTACGAGCACATTATCTACGACGGTGCGCAGCACATTCCTATGATGACGATTCCCGGCATGCGGGATCGGACGATTCTTATCAACAGCATGAGCAAAACGTATTCCGTCACCGGCTGGCGCGTCGGCTGGGTGCTGGCGAATCCTGAGATCACGGAATCGGTTCGGAAGGTCCACGATTTTCTGACAGTTGGGGCGGCCGCTCCACTGCAAGAGGCCGGAGTGGTGGCCCTGAATATGCCGGAAAGCTACTACACGGAACTCGCGCTGCACTATGCCGAGCGGCGTGACTGGATGCTCCAAATGCTGGAGTGCGCAGGATTTCTTTGCACGCGTCCGCGGGGTGCTTATTACGTGATGGCGGATTTTTCGAAGCTGAGCAAAGAAGACGACGTGGCATTCGCGCGGCATCTGATCGAGAAGATTGGAATCGCCGCGGTGCCAGGATCCAGCTTTTTTTCGGATCCGAAGGACGGATCGGGCTGGATACGCTTTTGCTTTCCGAAAAAGTATGACACCCTTAAGGAGGCCGAAGAACGTCTTAGAAAGTTGGCCTAAATGTTCTTGCTACCCGAAACCGTCTCTCGTCAAGATGGAATGGGCGACGTGATAGAAGTTGATTCCGCATTCGAATCCTCCGAGTTTGAATCCAGAGCAGTCCGCCTGACGCTGGGAATCACCCGCATTATCGCGCAGGAGAACCTGGACGTTTCCGTTTGGGGCTCAGAAGACGGATACCACTGGCATCTTCTACTTACGTTTCCGCAAAAGTTCTATTGCGGAACATACTCCACGGTCCTCAATCTGAGGCAACATCCGAACGTGAAATATCTGCGTGCGGAGTGGAGAATGGGACGCTTGATCCAAGAGGAGCGCGATCCGCTATTCGAGTTTTATCTATTGGCGGGAGAGCTGCGCGAGGTTGCGGCGAATGCTGGGCGATAGCGGACCGTCGGGACGAATTTCGAGCACATCCTCCAGTTCGCGGATGGCGGCGGCGCGATTTCCGCGGCGAGCATAGATCTCGGCTAGAAAAATCTGCGGCTGCGAAAACTGTGCGCGATCCAGACGCTTGGCTGCTAGCAAGTACGGCTCAGCTTCGTCGAACCGGCCGAGCTTGAAGTAATTCATTCCGAGCTGGACATTGGCCAGCGCATCCTCGGGCCGGTCGTGTACGGCGCGCTGATTAAACGGCAACGCATCCGTGGCTGAACCTGTTTTGAGCAACGCGCCGCCCATATTCACCAGAGGTTCGAACGCGGAGGGGTCGGCTTCCAGCGAGCGGCGAAAGAAATCTCGAGCACGGCTGTCGTCGCCGTTCTGAAACGCGATGACGCCCAGGGTGTTCCAGGCTGCCGAGTATTCGGGCGCGATCGACACAGCCTCCTCCAGACTGCGGACCGCGCCCTCCGGATCGCGTCCAGCTAAACGCCTTTGCGCATCGGCGTATTTAGCGGCTGCGTGTCGCGGAATTGAAACTTGGTGAACGGAGACCGTGCCGGCCGCTGGGTTGGCCGCTGCCACGGTCGAGTTATAAGGGATGATCGCGTGGACCACTCCGGAATTTCCGGCGACAGCGGAGCTGACCACTACAGTGCGGCGAACCTCGCCCATACCGTCGCGAACCACGGCGACGGTGTAATTTCCAGGCGCAAGATTGCGGAAATGAAAATCGCCGTGATGATCCACGTCAGCGGATTCGGCGTAGGGGCGCTCGACGCTGAACAATGTCACTCGCAGGGAGCGAGCGGGAACGTCGCCATCAATGTGCCCGTCGAGTTGCAGACTCGTGTTGCCGGCGATTAGTATGATCGCGTACAGGAACGTGATGGCCAGCGAGCGAAACACCACATCAGGCTACATCTTTTTCCAGTGTTTTCAAGTACCGGTACACCTGGGACAAAGGTAATCCAATGACGTTGAAGTAACAGCCCTCCACCCGTTCGATGAACTTGGAGGCGAGGCCCTGAATGGCATAGGCGCCGGCCTTGTCCATGGGCTCGCCGGTGGCAACGTAGGCGTCGATTTCTGCGTCGTTCATGGGAGTAAAACGCACCAAAGTGGCGCTGCTATCCACTTCGACACCGCGGGGATGACGCAGGCAGATGCCGGTGATCACGGTATGGTCGCGCCCGGCCAAACGGCGGAGCATATCGCGGGCGTCGGCGACATCACGGGGTTTTTCGAATACCTGCTGTCCTAGTACGACGATCGTATCCGCGCCTAGTACAATTTCATTGTGATTTTCCCAAGCGGCGTCGGCTTTGGCGCGCGCGAGACGTCGGACGTAGGCTTCAGGAGGCTCGCCGGGAGCCCGGAGTTCCTCGACTTCCCGGACGCGGATAGTGAAGGGGATTCCGGCGGTGGCGAGAATTTCTCGTCGTCTAGGAGATTGGGAGGCCAAGACTAACGGCAGAGGCACAGGACAGATATAGCATGTCGACGGTCAGACCCAAAGACCGAATGCGGCGTGAGCGTGTAAGCTGGTTGAAGTTTAGGACACGGAGCAAACATGGCGATGTTCACTCGGCGCGATTGCGGGAAAGGTCTGCTTGGTTTCGCAGCGCTGGCGTCAGGTCCAGCGCAATCCCGCGCGCAGGAACGTGCTATTCCGGCGCAAGGTGTCGGCAAACGCTTCCGTCATCTCGGCTACAGCGATATTGGGGGGCGGCCGGACAGTGTTCAGGTAATGCTCAACCGCCGGCATCTTTATATCGGCCACATGTTCAGCAACGGAGTCACGATTCTGGATGCGGCGGATCCGCGGCGCGTCAAGCCCATCGGCTTCTTTACTGGCGGAGACTATACCCGAACGCATCACCTGCAGGTTTCCGAAGATCTACTTCTGCTCGCCAACGGCGCGAATATCGTGGCCATGCAGTCCTACGACAATATTCGCGGCTATTTCGAAAACGCGCTGGCCGATAGCATCACCAACCGCAAGAAATTCCGCTCGGGCCTGAGCATTCACGATATTTCGCGTCCGGCCGAGATGCGAGAAATCGCCTTTCTCGAAATGCCCGGCCTCGGAATCAATCGCCTGTGGTGGGACGGCGGACGCTACGCCGCGATTGCCGCGCATTTCGACGGCTTCACCGATCACATTCTCTGCATGGTCGATTTGCAGAACATCACCAAGCCTGAAATCGTCGGGCGCTGGTGGATGCCCGGGATGAATCGCGCGGCCGGCGAGCCGCCTACGCTCGCCCCGGGCCGCCGCGTGGCCCTGCATCACATGATTACGGCCGGCAATCGCGGCTACGGAGCCTGGCGCGACGGCGGCTTCACCGTTCATGATCTCAGCAACCCCGCGAAACCGAAGCTGATTTCGCACAT
>Ga0207674_10002924_pt1 | contig 21214 bp, 16 predicted proteins | sample KBSCornC72_FD_184303 | JGI IMG/M metagenome (GOLD analysis project Ga0207674, IMG submission 184303) | Corn rhizosphere microbial communities from Kellogg Biological Station, Michigan, USA - KBS Corn C7-2 (SPAdes) (version 2) | ecosystem: Host-associated > Plants > Roots > Rhizosphere > Soil ...
CGCTCGCCCGCGTTCATCATTTTGGGCAACACCATTGACGCCACCGCGCGCCGCCCGCTGATCGAGTGGTATCACAGCGCTCAAGATGCCGTCGCCATGGTGCGCGATTACTCCAAGTGGGATGATCTGCCGATCTCGCTGCCTCACTTCGCCGAGTCCGCCGTGCGCGCTTACAAGCTGGCAGTCACGCCGCCAATGGGTCCCGTGATTCTGGTCGCCGATAGCGATCTACAAGAGACGCCAGTCGAAGCAAATCTAAAGTTGCACATCCCGAAATACACGGCGTCCGGCCCGCCCGCGGGCGATTCGGATTCCGTGGCCGCGGCAGCCAAGCTCTTAGTTAACGCCGAGAATCCATTAATCTTCGCCGATCGCTGTGTGCGTACCGAAGCCGGCCAGGGGCTGCTCGTCGAACTTGCCGAGACCCTGCAAGCCCCCGTCGTCGGAGGAAAGTTCCCCAACCATCACCCGTTGAGCCAAGCCGGCGGTCGCGCGCTGATCGCCAATGCCGACCTCATTGTTGGCCTGGAAGTGCCTGACCTGTGGGGAACCGTCAACACCGTACGCGATCAGTTGCATCGCTCCACGCAGACCTTCATCAAGCCGACCACGAAGGTAGTCAGCATCTCCGCCCTGGAACTGGGCATGAAGAGCAATTACCAATATTTCCAGCGCTACCCGGAAACCGAAATCTCCATCGTGGCCGATGCCGAAGCCACGCTGCCCTACTTGATCGAAGCCTGTAAACGCCTGATCACCGCCGATCGCAAGCGAGCCTTTGAAGATCGCGGCAAGAAACTCGCGGCGGCGCACGAACAAGGCATGCAGCGCGCGCGCGACGAAGCGGCATACGGATGGGATTCGAGCCCCATCAGCCTCGCCCGCCTGCACGCCGAGTTGTACGAAATCATCCGCACCAAAGATTGGTCGTTAGTAGGCGGCGGCGCTTCCCGCCTATGGAACATCGACAAAACCTATCGCACTGCGGGCGGCGGCGGCGCGGCGGGCGTCGGCTACACCGCGCCCGGGTCAGTCGGCGGCGCGCTCGCGAACCGCAAGCATGGGCGCCTATCGGTGGCGATCCAGACCGATGGCGATCTCATGTACGCTCCCGGAGCCCTCTGGACCGCGGCCCATCACCGCATCCCTCTGCTCAGCGTAATGCACAACAATCGCGCGTACCACCAGGAAGTGATGCACATCCAGCGCATGGCCAATCGCCACCAGCGCGGCATCGAGAACGCCGGGATCGGCACCTCCATCACCGACCCCAACATCGATTTCGCCACCATGGTTCGCGGCCTGGGCGTACACGGCGAAGGCCCCATCACCGAAGCCAAAGACCTTGGCCCGGCGATCCGTCGCGCCTTGGATGCGGTAGAGCGCAGCGGTGGACCCGCTCTAGTAGACGTCGTGACGCAGCCGCGCTAAGGGATCACAATGCGCTACTTCATTCTTCTCGCGATGGCCTGTGTGTTAGGAGCGCAGACTCCCGCAGGCAACGCCGCCAACGGCAAGAAAATCTTCGACACGTATGGCTGCTATCAATGCCACGATCACGACGCCAAGGGCGGAGCCGGTGCGCGTCTGGCGCCGAATCCGATTCCCTTTGCAGCGTTCACTCGCTACGTGCGCAACCCCAAGGGTGAAATGCCGCCTTACACCAGCAAAGTAGTGAAGGATCAGGAGCTAGCCGACATCTACGCGTTCCTGCAGAGCATCCCCGCACCGCCCGCGTCGAAAAGCATCCCAATGTTGAACCACTGAAGAGTTAAGCCGGCCCGACAATCTGAACCCGCATTCCTTCCGGATCTTTGATGTGAAATCCGGCGTCCAGATTCTCTTCCGGAGTAATTCCGCGATCCTTCAATTCACGCGTCACAGCTTCCTTGTTGAACTTCTCGACGCCAATCGCGTAGTGATCCACCAAGCCCGTGGGACTCTTGTGATGCAGCGAGACCAGCACCTTCCCCGCCGGGCCCAGCCGCACGATCTCGTTGGGCTTGTCCTCGCTCACGACGGTAAATCCAAATATTTTCTGGTAAAAAGCAATCGATCGCGGCAGGTCTGTCACCTGAATGCTCACGTGATCGATTTTCGTGGGCTTGATCGCAGTCTCCTGCGCCTGTGCGCCAGCCGCTGTCAACATCGCCAGGCCTTGAATCAACCCGCGCCGTGAGAGCGCTCCCCTCTCGAAACGGTTCAATAGATCCGAAATGATCGCTTCCATACAGCCTCCTGAATTATGGTTTCACGCTCTCAGCAGTTTGCAAATCCAAACCAACCCGCTCGCCGTTAATCAAGACAAATCCCGCATTGATCAATTGCTGCCCCGTAACGTCGTAGTTTTCGTAACGGCGCAACTCAGCTAGCGGAAATAGGAACTCGACTGACTCCTCGGGGCTCACACCGGCGGCCACCGTGGTACGAAACGCAATGCCCTCGAATCCTGCAGCGCCCTTGAAATACGGCAGCACCAATCGCACCAGATACGCGACGTGCCGGTCAAACGCCAGCGCTGCCACACGATATTGCGAACCTCCATCAGCAGCCGTCAGCACAGTCACCACCGGAACTCTTAGATACGATGCGCCGCGGAAAGCGGTCAGCTCAGGCTTCGCCAGCGGATCGAAATGCGCCTGTGAGCCCAGTTCCTGGACCATACGATCGAGCACCGGCTGCAGTCCCGTCTGCCGTTGCTCGAGAACTTCCTTCTTAGGCGGCGGAGGCGTTTCGACAACGGGAGCCGGCGTGGTCACGGCAGGTCGCTGCGAGACTGTAGCCGGAGCCTGTCCGTCGAACTGCACAACCTTGCCGTCTATATATACCGTCGCGTCTTTCAAAGCCACCAATTGCCGTTCCGGATCAGCGGCCGCAACGATTCTCCGCGCTACCGCACGCGGCACAACGAACGCCGAGTTTTCGAAGCGATCCACGGTCATGACGGTTACTTTGCGAACGTGATGAGAAATTTCGATTTGCACCGCGTCCATCTCCGTTTCATCCTGGACACCCTTCATGGCCGCAGTGAGAACCGGCACCACAACATCCAGGTAGGTTCGGCTCACGCGGTCCTTCGCCGGTGTTTCCGTGGGATAGACGGCGGCATAGTTGGCTCTCACCCGCAGCACGGTCTGCATTCCAAAGGTTGAAAATTCGATGGAGCGCCGGTCGGCCGAAAACAGCGCGCCGCTTCTCAGGTCCAGTTCCTTGGTGAGATAAATTTTCGCCGGATACTTATGTGCCGCCATTTCCGCCGCGGCCGCCGTCAGCTCCGCCTGATGCTGGCTCTGAAGAGCGCGCAACTTCGGATCCTTGATCTCGGCCGGGGCCACCACTTGGGCAAAAGACACGCCGCCAGCCATTAAAGCCACGGCGGCCAGCAGAGCCAGGTTGGTCACACAACGGTTCAGGGTCATTATGAGGAGCCTTCAGGATTCTCTCAGTGTAACTGGACCCCGGCTCAGGTGTTTGAACGCTCAATTTCAGATTGAATAGTAAGAATGACTCATTGCAAAATGCGGGAAGAGCGGATATTCTGAGATCCCGTTTGTTTAATGCTTCCCACCCGCGGAGGGGAATTTATCAATGATTGCCTGGGTAACAACACTTCTTTTCATTTGCGCGGCGCTCGTCAATGCCCAGACAGCTTCCATGGAAGCGAGAGTGGTCACCACAGGCATGGCCATCGCCGGCCAGACCCAGCGGAGTCCGCATGAGAGCTACACCATTTCGTTAACCGGCCTTCCAGTCATACCCCGCACCGCTGCCGGCACAAATGGGATTACCTATACCTGTGATCCCGGAATTCCCGTTGCGGTTTGTAACACTCTCAATACAACCATCGCGGGGCTCTATGCCAGCATATTTTCGAACGTGTCAGCCAGCATTTATATTGCATTTGGCAACACCGGCGCAGGGGACGTGGGACAAAGCAGGTTTGTATTTGACGACGTCCCCTATACTACCTTCCGCAGCGCGCTGCAGAGCCACCTCAGCAGCGCGAACGATACCACGGCATTCAACAGTAGCGTTCCGTCGACGAATCCCATCAATAGCGCGGCTAGCGTTTACGTCACGCTGGCAAACATGCGGGCATTGGGGCTGACACCTTTCGGCGGAATCACCTCCGCGGGTGTCGGTTGTACGGGCGGCACAGCGGGCTGCTACGACGGCCTTATCACCATGAGCAGCACCATTCAGACCGCTGGAAACTTCTACTTCCGCAGCGGATCGATCGGGCTCTCGCAATACGATTTTTTTACCACCGTGGAGCATGAGACCGACGAAATTATCGGCACCTCGTCGTGCGCTTACAGCTCCTTCTGCGGCAGCAGCCATATCGCTCCAGCGGATTTATATCGCTATCAGAGCAACGGCGCGCGCAGTTTCGCAGCGGGCAACAACAGCTCGTGCAACACCCCCAGCACCGGCAACGCATGCTTTTCCATCGACGGCCTGCATATGTTGCAGCATTACTACAACATCAACGATGGCTATGACCCCGGCGATTGGGTGCCGAGTTGCAGCCCGGAGCTGGTCCAGGGGACCATCTGCTCGGGCATCGGGAATGTGGATCTCTCTTCCGCGGCGGAGATCCTGGTCCTCGACGTCATCGGCTATTCGCTCAATGGGAGTGCCCCGGTCCCTGTTTCGGCCAGCAACCAAGTCACCTCTAGCAGCGGCGGCACTGTGAGCGGGGTGTGCATTCCGCCGCCGCTCGTCTCAACCTTCACCACTCAATCTCCGCAGGTTTGGCTGTTCTTCGACTACAGCGGAGCGAATGTGGGAGACTCAGCGAAAATCGAATTTATACGACCCGATAGTGTCGTACAAGCCAGCACCGTGACGCCGATCGCGACCCCCTCCGGTTGTCTTTCGAAGAGTCTCAACATCAATGGAACTTCCGCCACCTCGTTCCCAGGAACTTGGAGTGTGCGCGTGACCTGGAACCAATCCGCCACGCCTTTGTTTGTTTTGAATTTCATCCTGTCGCCCGCCAATTGCAGCTATGTGCTGGGCGATGGCGGCGAGGCATTTGGCGCCGCGGGCGGCAACGGAGCGATTGCCGTTACCGCGTCATTAGGTTGTCCCTGGAGCGTCATCGGCGGCCCCTCCTGGATCATAGCGGGGAACGGCAGCGGAACCGGCAACGGCACCTTCAGTTTTCAAGTGCTGCCCAATGCAGGCACCGCCCGTGTCGTGAACCTGGCCATCGGTGGTGTCGCTTTCGCTATTGAACAGGCAGCCTTCGCGATCCCCGGCTTAGTCTTCGTCGGCTCGATGCCGCATATGGCGGCGGAGGAGAACTGGACCACCACGTTCACTCTGGTCAACAACAGCGCATCCTCGGCGATTGCGCGCTTGAGCTTGTTCGGCGATCCCAGCGGTGTGCTCACCCTGCCCTTGACATTTCCACAAACCGCGGCAGCCGCGCCAATTCTCGCGGCGTCGCTCGACCGGACCATCGCCGCGAATGCCTCATTGGTGATCACTACCGCAGGCCCGCAGACTCCGCCAGTGCAAGTGGGCTCGGCGCAACTCTCGGCCACGGGCGCGGTCGACGGCTTTGCGATCTTTCACCTGATTCCCGGCGCGCAGGAAGCCGTGGTGCCTATGGAAACCCGCAACGCTAGCTCCTACCTGTTGGCCTTCGACAACACCGGAGGCGTGGTGCTCGGCGTGGCCGTGGAGAACGTCTCATCGCAGCCCGCCAGCATTCCCGTGGTGATTCGCGATGACAATGGAACCGTGATCGGCACCCCCGGCGCTACTCTTTTTCTCGCGGGCAATGGCCACTATTCCTTCGTGTTATCGACTCAATTCCCGGTGACGGGCGGTAAACGCGGGACCATCGAGTTCGATACGCCCGCCGGCGGCCGGATCAGCGTGTTGGGCATCCGCACCACGCCGCTCGGGACCACCACCACGCTCACCACGATTCCTGCATTAGCGAACATCGGGACTAGCGGAGGCTCCATTGCTCACATCGCCACCGGCAACGGCTGGCAGACCACCTTTGTTCTGGTCAACACCGGCACGAGCGCGGCACAAGCCAACCTGAGCTTCTTCGCCGATAACGGCACGGCTCAGTCATTGCCGCTGAGCTTCCCACAATCCGGCGGCGGGGCCACCACCACGCTTCCCGTGGTGAATCAAGTGATCGCCGCCGGAGCGTCCCTGATCGTCGAAAGCGCGGCACCGCTGTCAGATCCCGCGCCGACGGTTGGCTCGGCCCAACTCATCACCAATGGACACATCGGAGGGTTCGTGATCTTCCGCTACAATCCTAACGGCCAGGAGGCAGTGGTGCCGCTCGAAAGCCGCAACGCCGCGGCCTATATGCTGGCGTTCGACAACACCGGTCAGACAGCCACCGGTGTCGCGATCAACAGCGTATCCGCGCAAGCTGTTAATATCCCAGTAATCGTTCGCGACGCCACCGGCGCACAAATCGCCACCGATACCATCTCCTTGGCCGCCAACGGGCACTTGGCGTTCACACTCGGAAGCGATAAATACCCCGCTACCGTGAATCTTCGCGGCACCATCGAGTTTGACGCGCCCGCCGGCGCGCAGATCGGCGCGCTCGGCATCCGCATTCCCGTCACACACACGTTTACGACACTGCCCGCGCTAGCGAAGTAGTCTAAACACCGCGGGCGAAGCACATGTAACATGGTGACTTGGGTGCTCCAGCTAAATTTGTGCTTCGAGGAGGAAGTTTATGGCGAAGATTCTGGGAGCGATCGGTTGCTCGCACTCCCCTACCATCGGGTTTGCACTTGACCGGCAAAAGCAGGACGATCCCGTGTGGGCGCCCGTCTTCGAAGCCTTCGAGCCCTTGCGGCGCTGGCTCGCTGAGAAAAAGCCTGACGTCTTGTTCGTCATCCATAACGACCACGTCACCTCTTTTTTCTTCGACCACTATTCTCACTTTGCGCTAGGCATTGGAAATTCGTATTCAGTGGCCGACGAAGGCGGCGGCCCGCGAGCGCTGCCTCCCATCCCAGGCCACGCCGGCTTGGCCCATCATGTAGGCGCGTCCCTGGTCGCGGACGAATTCGACCTGTCTTTTTTTCAGGACCGCGCTCTGGATCACGGATGTTTCTCACCGCTATCCATGCTGTGGCCCCACGAACCGCAATGGCCGGGAGCCATCGTTCCCCTGCAAGTGGGCGTGCTGCTATTTCCGATTCCCTCCGCCCGCCGCTGTTATAAATTAGGCCAATCGCTGCGCAAAGCGATCGAAAGTTATTCGGAAGATCTCTCGGTAGTCATCCTGGGCACCGGAGGCCTTTCCCATCAGGTGCACGGCGAACGTGCCGGCTTCAATAACACTCCTTGGGACATGCAATTCCTGGATCTGATCGAAAAGGATCCAGAAATTCTAGCGGATCTGACGCATGCCGAGTACGCGGAAAAGGGCGGCATGGAAGGCAGCGAAATCATCATGTGGCTGATTATGCGCGGCGCATTATCGGCCAATATCAAGAAGATCCATCAGAGTTACTACCTGCCGACGATGACCGGCTTGGCCACCGTGATTTACGAAAACGAGGCCGCCCAGCCCATGCCCGAAACCGAGCGCGCCTATACCAGTCACGTGGGACGGCAGCTGGCGGGAGTGGAGAAACTGCCCGGGACCTACCCCTTCACCTTGAGCCGCAGCGTGCAGGCGTATCGCCTAAACAAATTCCTCCACCGCATGATCGAGCCTGCCCACCGGAAGCAGTTTCTAGCCGACCCGGAGACGGCGTTTGCAGAAAGCCAGCTCACTGAAGAAGAGTGCGACATGGTGCGGCGCCGCGACTGGCGCGCCCTAATCCACTATGGCGCTATTTTCTTCGTGCTGGAAAAACTGGGCGCGGTCGTGGGGGTTTCGAACCTGCACATCTACGCCGCCATGCGGGGGGAAAGTCTGGAAGAGTTCCAGAAGACCCGCAATGCGCCCGGCGCCCTCTATTCTGTAGCCGGAACCGACGCGGCCCAGCCCGCGTGGGAAAAGAAGTGACCTCTATTTACAATCGCCGACTCGCCGCCCTTTTTGGCGTGTCGTAAATTCCTTGCCATCGGCCTTGGTAATGATGAGGCTCTCATACGTATCTCCGTGATAGCTGGCCGTATTCACGAAGCTTCTTTCAGCACCCACGGCAGTATAGGAAAGCGTGGTGCCGTCGAACTTATATCCCTCAACCTTGAATTTGCGCGCAGCCGCGGTCTTTTCGGTATCCGCCCGAACGGCATCCATAGTCCCGTTGAGGCCCTGCGTCATGGCGATCGTCAAACACGTCGTCGAAGTGTGCGGATTATCTCCCGTGAAGACGATCTCCCATTTCCCGGGGCGAAGCCGGTCCTCCGCTCGGGCAACCGACGACGCAGTCAGCGTGATGCAGCCTATCGACAACAATATTTTAGCGGTGGTCATGCACTTGAGTTTACTTTACGCTTGGCCGGCAGAGACGCGGCACTCGCGGCCGCAGTGCGTTTAAGGCCCGGCTGGACCGCGAGGGCGAGCACCCTGCTGTACCGGAGTTCCGGCGATTCCGCCTTTGGCAATGATCAAGTCGCCGGTGTCCTTGTGCACGTCGATGCGCTGGCCGCCGCGGCTGTTACCGCCCGCGCGGCCCATCGCGTAATCCAGGGCAGTGAAACCGCGTGAGTCTTTGAGGTTGATATCGGCGCCTTTCGCCAGCAGATGCTCCACCACCTTGTTCCATCCCCAGAAGGCGGCTCCGTGCAGCGGCGCTTGCTCCAGACGACCCGCGCGGCCATTCAGTTCTCCCCCGTGAGCGAGCAGCAGATCGAGCGACGCAATGGCGCGGTCCTGAATATCGGCGGCGTAGTAATTGCCGCGTGTGTCGGCATCCACCGATCCGGTGCCCGCGGCTGCCAGCGTGGGCGTCATGCCCTGGCTATTGGGCAGATCGACGATGGCGCCATGATCCAGCAACAACTGGATGGCGGCGGCGTCCTGCGCTTTTGCGGCGCGCAACAAGGGCGTGGTGCCCACCGTCAGCATGGTGTCGACGCCGCGATCGGCGCCAGTCGCGCGATAGGGCGGGAGCATCTTCAACTGCAGGTTGGGATTCGCCCCCTTTTCGAGCAGAATTCGAACGATTTCGATGGGCAGCGTGTCGTCGATCGACGGCTGATCGGGGCGTCCGCCATGCGGCAGCGTGTTGTAGTCGACGGCCAGGTACAGGGGGGTGCGTCCCCACCAATCCCAGCGGTTGACGTTCGCACCCTTCTCGATCAGAAACTTGGCAACGTCGAAATGCGCGTTGAAAATCGCCGAGATCAGCGGCGTGATACCCTCAGGGTCCGGCAAATCGATCTTGGCGCCTTTCTCCACCAGGGCCTGGACGCAATCCATACAGCCTTCGCGGGTACTGAACAACATTGCCGTCATAGCCCCGGGCGGACGCGGCTGCGAACGAGGCTCCTTGCTGATTAGCGGCGTCATCATATCGGTCGCGGACTTGGCATCGACTTCGGCGCCATGGGCGAGCAACTCGCGCATCATAGGGCCCTGGCTCGAAGCGGCAGCCCACATGAGCGCGGTCTGGCCCCGCTGGGCTTCCTGGACGTTGACGTTTGCGCCTTTATCGAGCAAGAGCTTCGCGGCCGCGACATTCGCCGTGCGCGCGACCAGCATGAGCGGTGTCTGGCTGTCCGCTCCCGCTGCATTGGGATCGGCGCCCGCGCCCAGCAGCGTATGGATCATCTCAGTGTTCGAGTTGAGAGCGGCTTCCGCGAGTGGTGTCGATCCCAGCAGATTGCGCTGGTTCGGATTCGCGCCCGCCTTCAACAGGCGCGACACCAGATCCAAATCATTGGCACTCGCGGCCCACAGGAGAGGCGTGGTGCCATCGGCGTCGGCCGCATTGAGATCGGCCGATTTTTTCGCGATCATCTCGATCGCAGCCGCGCGCCGGCCCGACTGAATCGCGTCAGCCAGCTCGGCGTTCCCGGCAAACAAGGGCGCCGCGGCGAGCGCCGCAATCAGAAAGGTCTTCATCAGAGATCCACCAGCTTCCCGGTGCTATCGCCCAGTTTGTCCTGCGGAACGCCGGCGCGGTCGAGCATGGTCAGCAAGACGTTGGCGAGCGGCGTGTGCTCCGGCAACACCAGATGCTGGCCGCCCTTCACCGTCTTCCATCCGCCCACGATCGAAATCGGCAGTGGATAGTGATTGTGCGCGTTGCTGTTGCTCATGTTGCTGCCGTAGAGGAACAGCGAGTGCTCGAGCATAGTGCCATCGCCATCCGGCATCTTGGCCAGTTTGTCGAGGAACTTCGCGAACTCCTGCGTGTGATACGCCTGCACCTTGGTCAAGCGGTCCAGCTTGGCTTGTTCGTTGTTGTGATGGGACAGCGGATGGAACGCATCCGGGACGCCGATGAAGTTATAGGTCTGGCCGCTGACCTCCGCCGCCACCATGAAGGAGAAAATGCGCGTCATGTTGGCCTGGTAGGCCAGCGCCACGAGATCGAACATCAACGTGATGCGCTGTTCGAAGGGATAGGTCTTGTCCGCCGGAGCGTCCGGGATCTCCACCTTCGAAAGATCGCGCGCTTCCATTTTCTGAATGCGCCGCTCGATTTCACGGACGCTTTCGAGGTAATCGGAAAGCATGGCTTTGTCGGACGGACCCAGGACACGCTGCAGATCCTTGGATTCCTCGCCTACCAGATCGAGCAAGGACACATACTGCTTGGATAATCGCGCCCGCTCCGCGGCGTTGTCGCCCTGGCCGAACAAGCGCGTGAACAGCTTGCGCGGATCGGTCTCCATGGGGAGAGGCGTCGTCGGCGTGCGGAACGAAATCGTGCCCGCGTAGGAGCAGCCATAGTCGCGGTCACAGAAGCCCCCTCCGCCGCGGTTGTCTGTCGCGACTTCGAGCGAAGGCAGCGGCGTATCCTGACCGATGTGCAGCGCGGCGATCTGATCCGCCGTGGTTCCCGCGTGCGCTTGCTGGCTGACCGCCGGATGAACGCAGGAGAGCCAGGTTCCGGGAGCGAGCGCGTGCACCGGGCCCAGCGGCGCCTGATTGTCGATGTTGCTGAACACCGTGGTCATCGACTTGTATTTATTCAGGGGCTTCAGGATTTCGCCGAATTCGCCGATCTTGCCTTCGCCCGTTGGCGTCCAGCGGTTCATTACCGCGCCATGCGGGAAGTAAATGAATCCCAGATGCGGGGTGGGCTTGGCGGCGGTCTGCGCTAGTGCCGTGTGGGCCGGAATCATGGCGTCGAGCAGCGGCAACGCCAGCGCGGTGCCTACGCCCCGCAGTACCGAGCGTCGCGTCAGGTGCTTCTTGGTAACAAACATGAATGGCTCCTTATTTAGCTGCCAACTGCGCCCCGGCGGGCGGCTCGACCATGCTCGACTGGAACGCCGGCGCGTTAACGATGCCCATCACGATGGACGAAAATTTATAGTTGTCGCGCTTGGCATCCTTAACAATCTTGCGGACGCTGGGCATGTCGTAGTACTCGACCCCGCGGCCCAACGCGTACGTCATCATTTTTTCCGTGAAGGTCTGTGCGAACTGTTCAGGGCGCTTGAGCAGCGCGTTACGCAGATCGCTGGGGCCGTTCACCGCTGTTCCGTCCACCAATTTGCCGCTGGTGTCGATCTTGGTGCGGGTATAGCGGTCGATTGCCCGGTAGGCGCCAATGGTGTCGAAATTTTCCAGCGAGAATCCCAGCGGGTCCATCACGCCGTGGCAGGCGTTGCAGGTGGGATTCGCGCGGTGCGTCTCCATAATCTCCCGCACCGTCTTGGGCTTTTCCCCGTCTTTGTTCTCCTTGAACGCTTCCACATTCGGCGGAGGCGGAGAGGGAGGCGTACCGGCGATATTTTCCAGAATGTAAGCTCCCCGTAGAACCGGCGAGGTGCGGTTGGGATACGCGGTCACCATCAACACCGCGCCCTTCCCCAGCAGGCCAAAGCGGTTGGGATCGGTGAGCGTCACGCGGCGGAATTGATCGCCGCGTACGTTCTGGATGCCGTAGTGCGCAGCCAAACGTTCATTGACGAAGGTGTAGTTGGCGCTGAGAAGATCTACCACGCTGCGGTCTTCGTGGAACACGCTGTCGACGAACATCTCCATCTCGCGGCGTAGCGCCGCCCGCAACGGGGCGTTGAAGCTGGGATAAGCAATCGGATCTGGCTCCAGCGCATCCATATCGCGGACCTTCAGCCATTCGAACGCGAAGTTGGTGGTGAGCGTCTTCGAGCGCGGGTCGGCGAGCATGCGCTTGACTTGCTGCGCCAGCCCAGCGGGATCGTTCAGCTTGCCCTGTTGGGCCGCAGCCAGCAATTCGTCGTCGGGGATGCTGCTCCACAGGAAGAACGAAAGGCGCGAGGCCAACTCTGTCCCGTTGAGCCGGTGGATGCTGCCGGGTTCGGCTTTCGCCGGCGGCGGTTCCACGCGATACAGGAACTTGACGCTCGCCAGCATCGCGACCATCGCGTTCTCGATGCCACCTTCAAAGTTGCTGGCCTTTCTGCCTTCGCTGTAAAAACGCATGAGGGGCGCGAGATCCTGATCGGTCACGGGGCGCCGGTACGCTTTTTTCGCCAGATTCGAGAGGATGCGCGAGGCGCACGCTGTTTCTTCCCGCGGATCGGGAGCGCGGCACACAAAGATACGCGTACGGCTGGGAGTGTCGATTGGATCGCCGGTGGGGTTGAACGGACCATTCACCGTGATGCTGGGCCCCGGGCCTGGGCCTTTGCCAGCCGCGCTGCCGTCGGCAATCACGCCGCCCACAATCAAGCCTGCGCTGGAGTAGCCGGTTCCTGCCGCGCCCGGAACAAATCCATACAAGACGCCTTCACTCTCGACGAAACTGCGACCCGCAAACGCCGCGACCATCGTGTGCATACCCGCCTTCAAGTGTGTGCGTCCCGTGGCGTCCACTCTCGCGCCGTCCACCATAAAGACCCGCGGATTTCCATCCGCACGGAGCTCATAATCGCCTTCGTAGGGAGCCAGGAATTGCGTCGTGACCCCGCCACGAGCCCCCGGCGGCAGCGGCACCTTCGCGTTGATTCCGCGTATTACCGTCATCGCCTCTTTGCCGGTGAGCGGCGTTCCCACCGCCTGCTTCGAGACTGCCCGCGCAGCCATGATGTATTGATCCAGGAATGAAGGCGATGCCTTCAAGGCGCTGGCGATGTTGTCGAAACCATCGCTGATATCGTCACTCGGCAGCAGCGCGGCAGCATTTACGTCCATGCCGAATAGATCGCGCACCGCGTTCGCATACTCGGCGCGATTCAAGCGGTGAATACGCACGCTGCCCGAGTTCAAATTCGCGGCGCTGGCCTTATCCAATGAGTCTTCCAAATAGGTGGCCAGCGTATTCACGGCTTCCAGCGGAGGCTTGGGCGCTCCCGGCGGCGGCATCATGCCTCCACGCAGTTTGCGGATCGCCCGCTCCCACGTCACCGCATCCTTTTCGGGATGGTCCAGATCCAGCACATCCAGCGCTAATTTGGCCGTCCGCAGCTTTTGATTGTGGCAGGTGGTGCAATAGCGATTCACCAGCGCTTTATTCGGACTCACGTTCGAAATAGCGGCCGTTTGAGGCGCCCCATTTAGTGCGCATGCCGCAAAGAGAGCGAGCAATAAGTTACGCATTTTGACGTAGATAAGTATATATCTTGGATGCGTCGGCGGGAAGGCCCAAATGGAGCCTAGATCACGCCGCCGAGTTCCCGGGCGTGCGCATAAAGCCCCCGGTAAGCGGTGTACAGAAACGGTTCGGGATCGCCGGCCAGTTGGCCTTGGAAGTCCTTCATGGCCTTGGCCGTGATTAGGTCCTGCGGGCCCATGCCTTGCTTCACCAGTTTTACCAGATGTTCGCGGACCTTAGTCATCAACTCCAGACTCATCTGCAGCTCCGCCTTGGTCATCACCGGTCCTGTACCGGGCACGATCTTGGTGGTGTCGTTGGCTAGACTTAGCAGAGTGCGCTGGGCGTCCTGCATGCCGCCGATCCAACCGCCGGTTGGCCAGTCGAGCAGCGGAAGCCGGCCGGGTTGCACCACATCGCCGGCGATGAGAACGTTCGACTGCCTGAAGTACACATAGATATCGCCGTCGGTGTGCGCCATCGGCATCAGACCGTATTCGATCGGCTCACCTGCAAACGTGGTCTTGTGCGGGGAGGTGTAGAAGGTATCGGTAGGCAGGGCTTCTTTCACACGCGGCGGGAAGACTTTCTTTTCCCAATCGTGGATGATCTCCTGGGTCATCCACAGTTCCGTGTTCACGTGCGAGGCGATCTTCGCGCCGACCTTCGCCATGGCATCATTCGCTCCGGTCGATTCCAGGTGCCAGTGGGTGTTGATGACAGTTTTTACGCTACCTGCGAGCGCAAGCACTTCCTGCGCATGTGCGGCATCGCCACAATCCACCAGAAGACTTCCGCCGTCACCCGTTAAGGCGACGATATTGTTGCCGGCTCCCGTAATCAGCGTCACCTTATCGGTGAGCTTCGCCGTCTCGAGTCTCTTTTGAGCAAAAAGCGTGCGTGACAAACTCAGGGCCGTCGCACCCGCAGCGAGGCTCTGAAAAAATTCCCGGCGATGCGGTTTCATAGCGGTTATATTGTACTATCGAACGAAGTGATCGATGTCCTTGTTGTTTTCCTGGCACATGAAATCGATCATTTCCGTGTCCAATAGAGGCTTCATGTGTAAAGACACGGTCCAAGGCTTGGTGAACACCTTGCGGTCATCGACGGTCACATCGATATCGAGGCTGCCGAAATTGGGACGGCGAATTCGTTCCGTAACGCGAGCTTCGCTGGAGAAAAAGTTACCCGACGTGTCCAGCCACGAATCGTCGCGATAGCCTGCCGATTCAACTACCAGCGTGCCGCCTTCCCAGTGCGCCACGGAGTAGCCGCTCCAAGCCGGCACCATATCCTCGGGGAGCTTACGGCCGTCGAAAAAGATCTGCCGGTAGCTGGCGTTGAATTCGTGCAGAATCACAAGCTGAGTGGGCGTCTGGAAAATCTTTTCCGTTTCCGGGAAGGCCCACGCGCGCGGGAAATTGGGGGGCATGCAATGCGTGTGCGGGTCGATATACGCTGCATCCTTGGCGCGGCTCTTGACCAGCTCCGCTGCCCAGGGCTGGTAGGGAAGGCCGTCTTTTAGACCCATCGCGAAGTTTCCGAGCTGCGGCGTGAGAGGGAGTTCAGCACACTGCGCCACTCCGTTCTTGGGATCGCAGGGCCTTTCGTCGCGCGGTATCCACATTCCAGAGAAGTCTGGTTTGCCGCCGGGAGTCTTGGGTGCGGGAGCCGCAAGATCCGGTTTACCATCTCGTACGCGGGGGATTCCCGGCGTGCGTAAGTTAATCCACTGAGCGGCACCGGGCATAGCCAGAAAAATAGCAAGCCTGAGGATACGCATGACAGTCATGATATGCGAAGCCCTGCCCGAGCGCTAACCCACAGACGGTGCCGTCTGTGACAGACCGCAATCATTGGTGTATTCTTAGCCCAATGCGGTATTCGTTTCGACGTCGACGTTACCAAGCGCTCGTCACCGTCGCTTTTGTCATTCTAGGGGCACCCCTAGCATCCACTCATTTGGCCGCTCAGTGGCTGAAGTACCCCACAGCTGGAGTGCCCCGAAAGGCCGATGGCAAAGTCAACATGTCGGCCCCCTCGCCGCGGATGGCGGATGGCAAGCCCGATTTTTCCGGAATCTGGACCACCGCAGAACCCAATTCGCGCCGCGCGGGCTTGTCGAGTCCCCAGCAGACTTCAGGCCCTAGGGAGGTGCAAAGTCCTGACAACGAGGAGAGTCCGAGTGACGCCACCGCCTCGCGCCAAATGGCGAACATCGGTATCGATCTTCCGGGCGGACTACCTTATCAGCCTTGGCTGGTGCCGATCGTTAAAGAGCGCACCGACAACCTGGCGAAAGACGACCCGCACATTAAATGCTTGCCGGATAACTTTATTCGCGCGTACGGGCTGCCGCATTTGCTGAAGTTCGTCCACACTCCAAATCTTTTGGTGGTGCTCAATGAAATGAACGCCGGCTACCGACAGGTATTCACGGATGCACGTCCGTTGCCCCAAGATCCGACCCCCTCGTGGCAAGGATATTCGTCGGGAAAATGGTCTGGCGATACCCTGGTGATCGACACCAACGGACTACGCGACGATACTTGGATCGATTGGATTGGAAGTGTGGTGACGCAGGCAGGCAAAGTGCGCGAGCAAATCCGGCGCCCCGACTTCGGACACCTCGAAATCCAGATCACCGTCGACGATCCCAAGGCTTATACCAAGCCGTGGACCGTTACATTAAGGGAGCGCATCGTTGTCGACGTGGAGTTGATCGACGAGATCTGTGCGGAGAATGAGCAGTCCCTCAAACACATGAAGTAATTTCCGTTTTCGCCCCGGGAGCAGAGTGATCCCGTCTCGGGCGCTTGAGTCGCTGTATATGTGTGGAGCAGGAAGGGTTATGGAGCCACCCGCCGGGATCGAACCGGCGACCTGCTGATTACGAATTAGTGATTGCCCGATTTTTACTGCGCTAGCTGAACTTGTACTGACTTGCCTAAGTTATTCATTTTACAGTATGATAGTAATAGATTTGCGGGAAGTAGTTGACCTCGTTAGGTCTTGGTATAAAACCCAAAACCGTTTCGAAACCGTTTTGAATTTTGGCCCGCCAAATCCGAACGGAGAATACTTCGGTGCCATTGGAGCGGCTGACACAAGAGCGCGTCGAAAGGGCCAAGCCTGGGGAACTGCTCTGCGACGAGCGCGTCACCGGCCTCTTGCTCATCTCACAGAAGCGAGTCAAAACTTGGGTGGCCCAACGTGAAGTCAGGGATCCGGAAACGGGTATACGCAAGACCGCGCGCAAGAAGCTCGGTCACTTCCCTGAAATCAGCGTGCAGGAAGCGCGAGATCTGGCCAAGGACGAGCTGCGCAAGATGGAACTGGGGAAGAACCCCCATAAGGTGCGGAAGCCTAACCTGACCGTCAGGACAGCGGTGGAGGAATACATCAAGGGTGCAGTGGACCTTCGGCCGCGGACGATTGAAGGGTATCAGTATCACTTGGATCATTACCTCAGCGATATTGCGACAGTTCCCCTTTCGGATCTAGGGAACAAACCTACAATCGTTCGCAACCTTCATTTGAGCTTGACCAAGAAACACGGCAAGGCGACTGCAAACGGCGTATTACGAACAATTAGCGCCTCGTACAACGGGATGCTGGCTCTAGCGATGGAATTACCTCCGAACCCAGTTACCCGAGCCGGGGTCATCCGGTGGCACCGCTTAAAGCGGCGTGATGTGCGTATTGGTGAGGACGACTTCGAGGCGTGGGGGAAAGCTTTACAGTCTGTGGGAAATCCCATTCGCCGAGCATTCAGACTATTCTTGCTTCTCACGGGCCAGAGGAATGAAGCTACACGGACGATGCGATGGAAGGATGTGGACTTTCGCAAGGGGAAAGAGAAGATTTTCTACCCATCCCCGAAAGGCGGTGAGGGGTCCGCGTTCGATCTGCCTATGAGCCCGCAGGTCAAACAAGTGCTGGAGTTCGTTCGGACGTTTTCTACGGAAGCGTGGGCCTTTCCGGGTTCAGAGTTCGTTTGGCCGGCCCATTCTGACACCGGCCACATCAGCGAGAGCAAAGAGCAGCGCCACATTGAATTGCTTAACCCGCACGCGCTACGCCGAACGTTTATAAGTGTCGGCTACGAAGTGGCGCCTAACAAATATGTGAGCTACATAGCTAACCATGCTTGCCGCGACACGATCACGGACGAATACTTCGAGCCTACCCTCGAATCTGTACGTCGCGTGCTGGAAACTGTGGATGAAGCGATTCTCAAAAAGGTGGGCTTTTTGCCTGTTAAGCTACTGGGAACAAAGGAAATAGTATCTACTAAATTCAAGGCTAGAGATTGATTTTTCTTATTGTATTTTGCCAAGAGTTCGGTGATACTAGTTTGCGTCTGGTTCTTTGAAAAACTGAATACCTACCCAGAGAGTTTTCACTGCTCAATAGGGATGCGTTGTTGTGTGTTTACTAACTACTACTTTCTGGGTCGTCTTGGTGGATAGAAGTATCGCGCGGTTGCGATGCCACTAGGAGCTATTCCACAGCCCAACAAGACTTAGGGACAAGATTCCGCAGTAACGGAGGATGCTCTCCGAAGAGGTCTTGCACTCGAAAGCAATACGGCATACGCGCCGTGCTTTTGTGTGCAAGGCCTTTGTTTTTTTTGGACCGGACCAGGTCTTCGCTCGAAGACGGCGTAACGTTAGCAACTCGAAAGGTTACGTCATGAGTCAAAAAACATTTTCAATGATCAAGCGGTACCTCACACCACGTGAGGCCGCCGAATATCTGCGGATCGGCCTGTCGACCCTCGGTATTCATCGCATTAAGGGAACCGGCCCGAAATTTATACGTTGGGCCAACAATATCCGCTATGACCTTGCTGATCTAGACGCATGGATGTCTGAACGGCGGGTTACCCCGGAGCCGCGACCGATTACGGAGAAGCGCCGAGTGGGACGGCCGCGAAAAAATACAGGCGTGGGAGGTGATGTATGAACTCCGACAATCCTTACAACAGGCGGCGATTTGCTGAAAAACTCGCATTCGAGTTGGAGCGCTCGCACGTCCTCATAGACTACGGCTACATCGTTATCTGGCTGGACCGAGCGGGATGGTACAACCATGCAACTATCTTTAGCGAGAGGGATAAGCTCAGAATCGTGATAAGCAGATTCAGCGACCTCCGGCTCGAGATTTCCGACCACTACACCCCGATTGTAGGAATTGCATGTCAGCCCTCCGAAGCAATGGATCTAACCGGCTGGATCGTGCAATGGAGCCGTTCCAACGAAGATGGTCGGGAACCGTCTCTCGGTGACTTATGCAATTACACCAAACTGCCAGTGATCGAGGCTCAAACCCCGTCCGTGCGGGCGATTACGATGCAGAACGAGAGGGATGGCTTGCAATTCCTTCGAAAACGAGGGGGGAAGGCCTAGGAAATCAGACGCAGCGGTGGGATGCGGTATTGCGAGAAAACGCCGGAGCGGCAGGACAGCGCGCTCCTCGTCTCAGCCAAGTGTGATTACTCAATTGTTGAGGCTGCGTTCAATCGCTTCTCCCAGCAACTACCCCGTTTCTCCTCACCCGAAAACAGTCATGAATCAAACAAACAAAGTAAAGACGATGCTCGAGTGGGCGATGGAATATGTGGCGCTCGGCTGGCCGCTCCTACCTTGCTATGGAGTCAAGCCAGAAGGAGACTGCCGGTGTGGCGGTAGACATCCAATGCGCCGCAAGAAAGATGGAACTTTTGGGGTGTGCAAGTCACCTGGGAAACATCCAGTGTCTAAGTTAGTACCAAAGGGCTGCAAAAACGCGAGCCTAGAGATTGCACAGATCAAAAAATGGTTCTCAGTTGAGGGCGTCTACAACGTTGCAGTAGCCACCGGCGAGACCAGTCAGGGTTGGCTCACAGTGGTGGATGTCGACATAGTCAAGGGCAAGACCGGCCCACAAACGCTGGCCGCACTTCAAGCGGAAAATGACGAATTGCCCAACACTCTGTCGCAAACGACCGGTTCCGGTGGAGAGCAATACCTCTTCTGGTCAGCCGGCGAGGTTAGAAATGATACCGAGAGCAAGCTCGGCCCCGGTCTCGATGTTCGGGGGAGCGGCGGGTACATCATAGTCCCACCGTCGATCCATGTGAAAGGTGGTTATCGCTGGAACAACTGGCCGCTCGGGCCAGCAAGCATGCCGGAGTGGTTAGAAACGCTAGCAAATGGAAGAGCAACTGCCACCAGAGTAAAGGCCGCCCCGCTGCGGGCGCGAACGGTAAACGCGAAGCCACTCTCTTTACCGAAGGACGATCCCGATGATCGCCTTACCCCATTTCAGGTTCGAGAGTTGTTGCTCAACATCCCCGCTGGTAATCGTGTCGATTGGATGATGTTTGGGCACGTCATGAAGACCGTCGCCACGTGGCTAGGTGGAGAGGAAGAGGCCTTTAGAATCTGGGATACCTGGGCAGAAACCGGCGCGGGTTATGCCGGAGAACTGGACCAACGCAGCCAATGGGAAAGCTTTGGGAATCCAACCGAGCATCCGATCGCATTACTCAAATCTCATGCTAAAGCGGAGGGCTGGGTACCCTCGCAGGAGTTCCAAAGTGAGGAGAGGCGATGGCGAGCCGAGGCTGCAAACAAGAACGTGGAGGTTTTGACTGAAACGTCATCGCCCGATGAAGTCCGCGCATTGCTAAAGGTTCTAGCTGTACTTCCGGAACTCGATCGACATGCGTTCTTGAACGAAATCAAGAAGAGAACCAAAAATCGGTTCAATCTGAAGCCGATGCGCGAGGAGATGGAGGGGTTTCAGAGTGCTCACGCCACTGCGGGCCAAGGTCAAACCGACGTCGGCATGCGTATTGCCAATAGCGTTCTCGCCCAGCACTTCAACCATGGCAAGCACCTCATCCGAACGTCGGACCAATTTTTTTCAAAATACAATGGGCGATTCTGGGAACAAGTTCAAAGCGAGGAAGAGATTGGAAACTACTGCATCCAGGCGACACTTGATCTCGGTCCGATAAAGAAGGACGTTTCCACAATAGTTAGCCAAGCCATCGACAATCTCACCCATCTTCAAGCGACCCCTGGTGACCCGCTACGGCTCGCACAACCGCCGTTGCCTGTGATCAACTGCCGAAATGGGGAACTTTGGTTTCGCGAGGATTTCACAGTCGACGTGCGACCGCACCGTCCAGAGAGCTTTTTACGGTTTTGTCAAGATCTCGACTATGATCCCTCGGCTATCTGCCCAATGTTTGATCAAGCTCTGCTGGATATCTTCCAGGAATCCCCGGAACCTGAGGAGATGCGACGTCACATGATGGAAATATTTGGGTATGCGATCCAACCTCGCCGACACATCAAAATGTTTCAACTGTGGTTCGGCGGTGGCGACAACGGTAAGAGCAAAGTGTGCGAGGTTCTTTGTGAGCTAGCGGGTTTGCAAGCGGTCGCACCCGGACGAATTCAACAGCTGGCGAAGAGTGAGTATTACATGGCGAATCTGCGCAGTAAATTGATTTTCAGGGATGATGATGTAGACGCCAATACGGTGCTACCTGACGGTATTTTGAAGCA
>Ga0207674_10002927_pt1 | contig 21210 bp, 22 predicted proteins | sample KBSCornC72_FD_184303 | JGI IMG/M metagenome (GOLD analysis project Ga0207674, IMG submission 184303) | Corn rhizosphere microbial communities from Kellogg Biological Station, Michigan, USA - KBS Corn C7-2 (SPAdes) (version 2) | ecosystem: Host-associated > Plants > Roots > Rhizosphere > Soil ...
CGGGTCGCTGATCTACTTCGGCGTGCGCAGCGACTGGTGAAGGCGCCGTCGCCGTAGACCGCAGTCGTTAGAGTTTCGTCCGTGGCGATCGCCCGCGAAGCCGAGCCTGTCAGCTCCCTGCACGAGATCCGCGAGGCGGGCCTCGACCGCGAGGACCTGCTCGGCATGTACCGCCACATGCTGATCACGCGCGGGATCGAGGAGCGCGGGCACATCCTCTACAAGCAGGGCAAGATCCCCGGCTCCTTCTACACGGGCCGCGGGAACGAGGCGTCGTCGGTCGGCGTCGCGACCGCGCTCGGCCCCGACGACGTCGGCACGCCGCTGCACCGGGACATGGGCGTCCACGTGACGCGCGGCGTGGAGCCCTGGAAGATCTTCGCCCAGTACATGGGCCGGGAGGACGGCCCGACGCGCGGCCGCGACGGCAACGTGCACATGGCCGACTCGAGGCTCGGCCTGCTGGCGATGGTGAGCCACCTGCCCGCGATGCTCCCGGTCGCGGTCGGCTGCGCGCTCGCGTTCCGGATCCGCGAGGAGCGGCGCGTGTCGGTCGGCTGGTTCGGCGAGGGCGCGTCCGCGCGCGGCGACTGCCACGAGGCGATGAACCTCGCCGGTGTCCGCCGGCTCCCGGTCGTGTTCATCTGCGACAACAACCAGTGGGCGTACTCGACCCCGACGCACCTCGAGTACGCGTGCGAGACGCTCGCCGACCGCGCCCAGGCGTACGGCTTCGAGGGCGTCGTCGTCGACGGGACCGACGTGCTCGCCGTCTACCGCGAGGCGAAGCGCGCGATCGAGAAGGCGCGCGAGGGCGGCGGGCCGACGATGATCGAGTCGATGACGCTCCGCATGGAGGGCCACGCGGTGCACGACGATGCGTTCTACGTCCCGAAGGAGATGTTCGAGGAGTGGGCGAAGCGCGACCCGATCGAGCGCTTCCGCGGCTGGCTGCGCGAGAACGCCGCGCTGACGGACGACGAGGAGGACGAGATCGGCGCGAGCGTCAAGAAGCTGCTCACGGATGCGATCAATCGAGCCGACGAGTCGCCGCTCCCGGATCCGTCGTCCCTGACCGAGGGCGTGTTCGCGACGCCCGAAGACCTCGACACGCCCCACCACAAATAGCCATGGCTGAGATGACGTACCTGCAAGCGATCTCGGACGGGCTCCGGGTCGAGATGCGCCGCGACAAGCGCGTGTTCGTGATCGGCGAGGACGTCGGCGTCTACGGCGGCGCCTTCAAGGTCACGCTCGGCTTCCAGGAGGAGTTCGGTTCCTGGCGCGTGATCGACGCCCCGCTGTCGGAGACGGCGATCGTCGGCAGCTGCACGGGCGCCGCGATCATGGGCATGCGGCCCGTCGCCGAGATGCAGTTCGCGGACTTCATCTCGTGCGCGTGGGACCAGCTGGTCACCGTCGCGGCCAAGCAGCGCTACCGCGCCGGCACGCCGGTCCCGATCGTCGTCCGGCTCCCGTCGGGCGGCGGCTTTTCGGGCGGGCCGTTCCACTCGCAGAACCCGGAGAGCTCGTTCGCGCACATCGCGGGCCTCAAGGTCGTCTGCCCGGCAACGCCGGAGGACGCGAAGGGGCTCCTGATCACGGCGATCGAGGACCCGAACCCGGTCCTCTACTTCGAGCACAAGCACCTGTACCGCCGGCTCAAGGCCGAGGTGCCCGAGGAGCGCTACACGGTGCCGTTCGGCAAGGCGCGCGTGCACCGCGAGGGCGACGACCTCACCGTCGTCACATGGGGTGCCATGGTGCACACGGCCGACGAGGCGGCGAACGCGCTCGAGGGCGACGGCGTGTCGGTCGAGATCCTCGATCTCCGCACGCTCATCCCGTGGGACAAGAAGGCGGTGCTCGAAAGCGCCGAGAAGACCTCGAAGGTGCTCGTGCTGCACGAGGACACGCGCACAGGCGGCTTCGGCGGCGAGATCGCGGCGACGATCGCCGAGGAGGCGTTCGAGAACCTCGATGCGCCGATCGTGCGGATCGCTGCGCCCGACACGCCGGTCCCGTTCTCGCCGCCGCTCGAGAAGGCGTTCATCCCGCAGGTCGAGGACGTCGTCAAGGGCTTGAAGGAGCTCGCGGAATACTGATGGCCACCACGGAGGCCGTCGACGTCGTCATGCCGCAGATGGGCGTCTCCGTCTCGGAGGGGACGATCACGAAGTGGCTCAAGCAGGTCGGCGAGCAGATCGAGGCCGACGAGTCGCTGCTCGAGATCTCGACCGACAAGGTCGACACGGAGGTTCCGAGCCCGGCCAGCGGCGTCGTGACGCAGATCCTCGTCCAGGAAGGCGAGACCGTGGACGTTGGGACGAAGCTCGCGGTGATCGGCGGCGAGGCCGGCGCACCGGCAGAAGCTCCGGCCGCAGAGCCCGAGCCTCAAGCAGCCGAGGAAGTCGCCCAGCCGGCGGAAACGCCCGCCGTCGAGCCGGCGCCCCAACCGGAGCCAGAGCCCGCACCCGCGGCCGCGGCCTCACCGGCCGAAGCCCAGCAGAACGGCAAGAGCTTCGTCTCGCCGGTCGTCGCGCGCATCGCGTCCGAACACAACGTCGACGTCTCGAGCGTCCCGGGCACCGGACGCGGCGGGCGCGTGACGAAGAAGGACATCCTCGACTTCGTCGAGTCAGGCCCTCCGGCCGCGCCTCCGCAGGAAGCGCCTCCAGCCGCGCCTCCGCAAGAAGCGCCTCCAGCCGCTCCGGAGCCGGCACCCGCTCCGGCAGCCCCCGAGCCGGCTCCTGCCCCCGCGCCGGCCGCGGAGGCCCCGCCCAAGCCTTCACCAGCGCCGGCGCCCGAGCCCGTGGCGGCGACGGCGGGCGAGCAGCTCGAGCCGATGAACGCGATGCGCCGCGGAATCGCCGAGCACATGCGCCGGTCGCTCGACACCGCCGCGCACGTGACGAGCGCGATCGAGGTCGACATGTCCCGCGTCGTCGACATCCGCAACAAGCTCAAGCCCGAGTACCAGAAGACGTACGGCGTCAACCCGACCTACCTGATCTTCGTCGCCCGCGCCGTCGTCGAGACGCTGAAGAAGTACCCGTGGATCAACGGCGAGATCCGCGGCGAGCAGATCGTCACGCGGCCGTGGGTCAACCTCGGGTTCGCGGTCGAGCTCGCCGAAGGCAAGGGGCTCATCGTCCCGGTCGTAAAGCACGCCGAGGGCCTGAACCTGCTCGGGATGGCCCAGGCCGTGACGGACATCGCCGAGCGGGCCCGCAACAAGAAGCTGACGCCCGACGAGGTGCAGGGCGGCACGTTCACGATCACGAACCCCGGCGGCTACGGCACGTTCCACGGCACGCCGGTCATCAGCCAGCCGCAGGCGGGGATCCTAGGCACCTACGCGCTCGTCAAGCGCCCGTGGGTCGTCCAGGACTCCTTCGGCAAGGACGTGATCGCGATCCGGCCGATCATGAACATCACGCTCACGTACGACCACAGGCTCGTCGACGGCGCCCTCGCCGGCCGCTTCCTGAAGGACCTCAAGGAAGCGCTCGAGTCCTGGGACGAAGTCGCTTACTAGTGGACCTCGTCACGCTGACAGTCGTCCTGAACGAGATCGAGGCCGACCAGATCCAGTCGCTGCTCAAGTTCGAGAACATCGAGTCGATGCAGCGCCCAACCGATACCGGCGCCGGGAGCATCGGCGGCAGCGGGGCCATGAGCGGTTCGCGCGAGATCCTCGTCAAGCCCGAGGACCTCGAGACCGCGAAGGCGATCATCGGCGAGGAGTAGTGGACTACTACGTCCTGCGGCTCGAGCGGGGCGGGCCCTGGGACTGGAGCCGCGACATGCGGGAGCAGGACGGCTGGGACGACCACGCGCGCTTCATGGACGACCTCGTCGACACGGGGTCGATCATCCTCGGCGGCCCACTCGAGGGCGACCGCGAGACGATGCACATCATCGCCGCCGACTCCGAGCAAGCGGTGCGCGACCTGTTCGCGACCGATCCTTGGTGGAGGAACGGGATGCTCAGGCCGATAGCGATCGAGCGCTGGACGATCGTCCTGGACGGCCGTGGCTGAGCTCGTCCGGCTCACGATCGCGTCGGACGAGTTCGCTGCCGACACGATCATCTCCCTCCTCCAGACGGAGGGAATCGACGCGATCCAGAAACGAACGGACCTCGCGGCCGGGATGGCGGACGCCGCGTTCTCGTCCTTCGGCCCACGAGAAGTGCTCGTGCGGCCCGAAGATCTCGAGCGGGCGCGCGAGCTGATCGCCACCGACTAGGCTCAGAGAGTGACTCGCGGCGCCTACATCATGAACCTCGAGCGCGTCCCGTACCTGGAGGCGTGGGGCCTGCAGCGCGCGCTCGCGGCCGCCGTCTCGCAGGGCGCGATTCCCGACACCGTCCTGATGCTCGAGCACCCGCCGGTGATCACACTCGGGCGGCGCACCGAGGAGGGCGAGCTGCACGTGCCCCCGGGCGCGGAGGTCGAGATCCTCGAGACCGACCGCGGAGGCAAGTCGACCTACCACGGGCCCGGCCAGCTGGTCTGCTACCCGATCTTCGACCTGACGCGCCATGGCCAGGACGTGAGGCGTTACTGCCGCGAGCTCGAGGAGGCGCTGATCCGCACGCTCGCAGCGGTTGACGTCGAGGCGACCCGCATCGAGGGCCTGACGGGGATCTGGGTCGAGTCGAAGCCCGTGCCGAAGAAGATCGCGTCGATCGGCGTGCACATCACGAAGTGGGTGACGACGCACGGGTACGCGCTCAACGTCGACCTCGACACGGCGCCCTTCACCGAGTGGATCACGGCCTGCGGGCTCGAGGACGCGTCGTTCACGACCATCGCGCAGGAGCTGGGCCGGCCGATCACCGTCGACGAGGTCCGCCCACACGCAGCTGCCGCGTTCGAAGCGGTCTTCGACCTCAGCTTCGAGGAGCTACCGACCGACGAGGGCGCAGGCCTGTGGCCGCAGCCGATCCACGAGCAGCTGACCGCGAAGCCGACAGGCGCAACGAGCTCCGGCAAGGCGCAGGGCGTCGAGCAGGTCCCCGCGACACCCTAGAGGTCGGGCAACCAGCCTTCCTGGTACTCGGTTCGCTTCCACTCCGCGAAGCTGCCGTACGCTTCGGACGCGTCGCCGGTCTCTTGCTCGACGCCCGCCTTGTGCTCAAGCGCCGTCTCCGAGACGGGGTAGACCAGCCCCTTCCGGCGCCGGCCTCTCGCGCCGACCGCCAGCACGACGGCCGGCTCCTCGCTCGTTCCGACGATGATGTGCTCAGTCCCCGGCGGGCAATGGAAGAAATCCCACGTCTCGAGCTTCCGTTCTTCCCCCTCGACGATCAGGAGGCACTCTCCGGCGAGCACGAGGAAATCCTCCTGCGCGTTCTCGCGGTGATAGAGGCCCATCGGCTCCCCGCGCCGCAGGACGTTGAGGTTGATCCCGAGCCCCGGGAAGCGCCGCTTGCCCTCGAAGTTGCAGAACGCACCGAAGGCTCCGGTCTCGCGCCAGCGGCTGTCCTTCGCGCTCATCACGAACCAACCCTCGCCGCCGGGGCGAAGGCCGAACTTCGTGGTGTCGAGCGGCGCCTCGGCCATGCGCATCCATAGACTGACAGACGTGCAGAAGTCCCTGCCAGTCGCGAACAGGCCTCGCCGGCCCGAGTGGATGAAGGTGCGCGCGCCGAGCGCCGACTCGCGCTACTTCGACGTCAAGAAGCTGATCCACGGCCAGAACCTGCTCACGATCTGCGAGGAGGCTCGCTGCCCGAACATCGCCGAGTGCTGGGGCCGGGGGACGGCCACCTTCCAGATCCTCGGCGAGACCTGCACACGCGCGTGCCGCTACTGCTACGTCAACTCCGGCAAGCCCGAGCACCCACCCGACCCCCTCGAGCCGCTGCGCCTCGCGCACACCGCGGCGCAGATGCGCCTCGAGCACGTCGTCGTCACCTCCGTCGACCGCGACGACCTGCCCGACAAGGGCGCCGGGCACTACGCGGCGACGATCCGCGCGCTCAAGGCCAAGGTGCCCGAGGCGACGATCGAGGTCCTGACCCCCGACTTCCTCGGCTACGAGGAGCAGGCACTCGAGATCGTCCTCGCCGAGCGGCCGGACGTCTTCAACCACAACATCGAGACCGTGCGCCGCCTGCATCGCAAGATGCGCGGCGCCAAGGTCGACTTCGATCGCGCGCTCTGGCTCCTCGCACGCGCGAAAGAGGTCGCCGACTACCAGGTGCTGACGAAGTCCGGGATCATCGTCGGGCTCGGCGAGACGAACGACGAGGTCGTCGAGACGATGCGCGAGCTCCGGGCCCACGGCGTTGACGTCGTCACCATCGGCCAGTACCTGCAGCCTTCCGCGAAGCATGCGCAGATCGACCGCTGGGTGCACCCGGACGAGTTCCGCTGGTTCCGAGAGCAGGGTGAGGCGCTCGGCTTCGGCTCGGTCTTCTCGGGCCCGCTCGTTCGCTCCTCGTATCGAGCCGACGAGCAGCGCCACGCGGCCGAAACCGGTCGCGGCGCAGTCGCGTATTAGACGGAAAGAGGGTCGCCTCGGGGGGCGACCCTCTTTCGTCTGTCCTCACGCGTTGTTCAGTGACCTCCGCCGCCACCGCTGCGGTGGACTTCGGCGTAGTAGACGTCTTCCTCGGGTGCGTCACCCCGGATCGGACGCGTGTCTGCCCAGACGATGTGCGCATCACCATGGCGGTCCGTGGTGAGGCCCATGTAGTCGCCCAGGAAGCCTGCCTGCACCGGGTTGTTGGCCGGAGTCAGGTTGGGCATCGACCTCGTCGTCACCCGCGTGTAGTCGAAATGCGGATGGTTCGAGGTCGGGTTCCTGATCTGAGCTGCGGTGATGTCGTTGCAGCCCGTCGTCTCGCAGTCGCCGTAGTGGCGGTCGTAGTACCCGACCCAGAGCCGCGAGCCGTCGTTCGTCACGTCGCTCCACGGCTGCCACTGCGCGTTCTCGCCGAAGCTCGAGCGCGGCGTGATGTCGACCGTGTCGCTCCACGTCCCGCCACCGTCGGTGGAGAAGGCGTAGAAGATGTCGTGGTCGCACGGCGGCGCTCCGCCACCGGCCGCGCCCAGCTCGCAGTCCGGGTTCGTGTTGTTGCGATGGTCCGCCCACGTCACGAACACGTTGCTGTCCCGATCGACCGACGTGGTGACGGTCGTCTCGTCCGGCGCCCTGTAGCCGTTCGGCGGCAGGCACTGCCGGTTCGGACAGCCGTTCTGGCTCGGCGGGCCGACCGGATGCGTGGCGATCATGTCGCCGACCTTCGTCGGCGGCGTCCAGCTCGCCGGGTTGCTGCAGTCGGCGCTGGCCGGGCAGGTCACGTTCAGCACCTGCTCGATGCCGTTGCCGGGCACGTTCCCGTTTGCGAACGAGACGTAGAGCGTCCCGTCGGGCCCAACGGCCGGGCTCGAGCCCTGGTCGTCGTTGCACGCGCCTCCGCCCAGCGGGCAGATGTTCGCGTTCGAGCCGCTGATCTCGATCGGGTCGGACCAGGTGGCTCCGCCGTCAGTCGACTGGCTGAAGTAGATCGGGCTGTGACCGGCCGCGTTGAACCGCGTCCACGTCATGTAGACGTTGTCGCGCTTCGGGCTGGACGGGTTCGCGTCGGCAGCCATCAGCTCCTTGTCGTTGTCGAACTCGCTCCCGTCGTCGTTGGCGATCACGCCGACCGGCGTGTCGCGGTACTCCTGGAAGCCGCCCGTCGGATCCGGCGAGTGGTAGAAGCTCCCGCCGTTCGGGGCGTTCGACTTCATCACGAGCACGGCGTTCGCGCCGCTCGCGACGTCGAAGAAGACGCCGCCGATGTATGCGTTGCCCCTGGAGTCGAAGGCGACCGTCGGATCGCTGCAAGCGTCCGCGGTGTGCCCGTCGAGGAGCTGGAACTGCCAGAACGGCGGAACCTGGTCGCCCCAGCGCTTGCCGCCGTCGAAGCTCCAGTCGTATCCGCAATGGTTGAAGCCGATCCTGGAGTCGTTCTGCCCGGCGATGATGTTGTTCTCGTTCGTCGGGTTCATCAGGATCGTCTCCTCGGCCTGGCGGCGCAGCGAACAATCCTGGTTGACCCGGGTGTTCTTCATGCCGTGGCCGTGGAACACGTTTTGACAGCCCTCGGTCTTCGGGCTCGAGAGCCCGTGGTTGCCGCCGCCGAGCGCCTTCATCGCGCCGGGGTTCTGGGCCGCCCGGCGCTGCAAGACTCCTGCCGCGTCGTAGAGGGTGTACATGACGCCCGATGAGACGGGCATCTCCTTCCCCCGCGCCTTCTCCTTCCCAAGCTCGACCGCGAGCTTGTGCGCAAGGATCTTGTTGCCGACAGGCGAGCTACTCGTCGCACTCTGTGGCAACAACGCCGAACCTGCGACCGCAAGGGCGGCAAGGGCCACCACGGGCAGCAGGCCTACCAGAGCCTTCTTCATGCTCTTTCCCCTTCCCCCGCCGGCCCCCCAGCCGACGGTTTGAACGCGTGGAAATATACGAAACTTCTCTTCGTCGCTACCCCATCAAGCTTCTTAAGGAACATTCAGAAGCGGCACTTAGAGTGCGCGGACTATTTCTACGAAAGGAGAGTTCGTGCGCTCGATTCGACCTTGGGCCTTCGCGGCCGCATTCGCCCTGCTCCTGACCGGGTGCGGGGGCAGCGAGAGCCCGAGTAGCGAATCGAGGAGTGAAGCCGAGGCGGCTTGCAGCAAGTCCGCGCTGGCCTCGGCGCCCGATTTGCCGCCGGGGTGGCCGCAGCTGTCCGAGGTGACGTACACGCTGCAGTCGCAGCAGGGCCCGACGACGGTTGTCGAGGGCTACTTCGCCGGCGACGTCAAGGCGGCACACGACGACTTCAAGCGCGAGCTCGACGCAGCCGGGTTCACGGTCCTGTTCGACGAGCTCGAGGAGGACGATTCGGAGGTGTCCTGGAAGGGTCAGGGCCGCTCTGGCCAAGTGGCGTTGCGAAACGAGTGCGGCAGCGACGACAAGGTGTTCGTCCACATCACCAACAGGCCCGGCTGAGTCAGGTTTCGGGCCCCGTGCGCTCCGCGGGAGTGACGCCGACCCGACTGCTAGCTACTCACCGGCGACCGGCGCTGACGCGCAGGCCGATCTTCGTACCTTTCGCCAGCCTCAAGCCGGGCCTCCGGGACTGACTCAGCACGCGTCCTCGCGGGGCACGCGACCGGGCGCGAGTGACCCGACCGACGCCGCAGTGCGCGCGCCGCAGCAGTGAGCGGGCACGCGACAGGGAACGGCCGACGACGCGTGGCACCACGCAGCGCACACGCGGAGGCGGTGGTGCAGGTGGCGGCGGCGGAGGGGGTGGCGGCGGCGGTGGAGGAGGCGGTGGCGGCGCGGGTGGCGGAGGCGGCGCGGGTGGCGGAGGCGGCCCGGCGGCCGGCACGCGCGCGTAGTAGACGTCCGTCTCAGGCACTGCGCCCGCATGCTGGCGCGTGTCTGCCCAGACCAGGTGTACGCGCCCCTGGCCGTCGACGTTCAGCGACATGCGGTCCCCGAGGAACCCGGCCTCGATCGGATTCTCTGCGGTCGTCATGTTCGGCATCGAAGCCGTCGTGACGCGCGAGTAGTCGAACGTCGGGTTCGCCGAGGCCGGATCGTGCACCTCGGCCAGCGTGATGTCGTTGCAGCCGGTCGCCTCACAGTTGCCGTACGAGCGGTCGTAGAACGCGACGAAGAGCCTGCTTCCGTCGGGCGTGACCTCGCTCCACGGCTGCCACTGCGCCGTCTCGCCGAAACGGGCATTCGAGCGCGGCGTGATCACGGCCGGCTCGCTCCAGGTCTCGCCTTGGTCCGCCGAGTACGAGTAGAAGACGTCGTTGTCGCACGGTGAGGTCGCCGTCTGGGCCGAGCCCGTGCAGGCCTGGTTCGTGTTGTTTCGGAAGTCCGCCCAGACGACGTAGATGCGACCCTGGTCGTCGACCGAGTTCGTGATCGAGTTGGCCTCCGACATCCGGTACGAGTTCGGCGGGAGGCACTCGAGGGCGACGGGGCAACCCGCGTCACTCGGGCCAACCGGAGCACCGCCGACGAGGTCGGCGACGATCACCGGCTCACTCCAGGCCTCTTCCTCGGCGCAATCCTCGTCGACCGGGCACTTGACCATCAGGATCTGCGAGCCACCGCCGACGGCGTTGTCGTTGCCGAAGGTGACGTAGATCGTGCCGTCCGGCCCGACGAACGGCCGCGCGGCATGGTCGAGGTTGCACTCGGCCGGGCAGACGCCCTCGGCCTCGCCGTTGATCTCGACCGGCGCGGACCAGGTGACGCCGCCGTCCTCGGACTGGCTGAAGATGATCGGAAAGACCTGGCGAACCCCGTCGGGCGAGTCCTCCACCTCGGGGCCGATCCGAGTCCAGGTCACGTACACCCAGTCGCGCTTCGGGCTCGACTCGTTCGTGTCCACCACCACGTAGGGCTTGTCCTGGAAGCCGACGTCCTCGTTGCTGACGACGCCCATGGGGGCTGCTCGGTACTCCTGGAACGCACCGGGGTCCGGTGAGTGGAAGTACGCGCCGTGGATGCCCGCATTCGACTTACCGACGACGACTGCGTTCTCCGGAGCACCGACCCTGTAGATCGTGCTCGCGATGTAGGCATTGCCTTCGGTGTCCCACGCGACCGTCGGGTCGGAGCAGGCCTCGGCGGCGTGCTTGTCCAGGAGCGGGACCTGGAAGAACGGCGGTGTCTCGTCTCCCCAGTGCGCTCCGCCGTCGAGCGTCCACGCGTACCCGCAGTGGTTGTAGCCGGTTCGCGCGTCGTTCTGGCCGACGAGGATGTTGTTCGAGTCGAGAGGGTTGACGGCGATCTGCTCGCCTGCCTGAGAGCGGAGCGAGCAGTCCTGGGTGACGCGCGTGTTCGTCTGGCCGTTGCCGGTGAACTCGTTGCTGCAGCCCTCGGCGGAGGTGATCTCGACGGCAGGCGGGCGGAATCCTGCGCGCTCGGCGCGGCGGGCGAGCACTCCCGTCTGATCGAGGAGCGAGTACATGACGGCAGAGGAGAGGCCCGGCTCGTGCCGGCTCGCGGGAGCCCGGCCCAGCTCGACGTCGAGCGCGTGACTCAGCACGGGATTCGCCACCGGCGACCGGCTCGAGGCGGAGCGAGGCTGCAGGACGGCGCCTGCGAGCAAGGCCAGGCAGAGCGCGCCCAGCAGCAGTACACGGTAGAGCAGCGGTTTTCTCAAGTCCCCTCCCTCACGTCGCCCCCGCGACGGTTCAAGTTCACCGGGAATCTAGGCGAATCGACGAAAGCTGACAAGGGTGGGGGCCGCCCGAGAGCGGCCCCCACCCTTGCTTCGTGCTACGGCGAGACGTGCTGAACGACGACCTCGTTCGAGCCGACCTTCACCCCGCCCGCGGTCATGACGTTGACCGCGCCGAGGAGGACACGTCCGTCCTCGGGGATGGCGCCCGCGGTGACCGAGCCGTCGGCCGACCACGACGAGCCACCCGGATGCGGGGCATTCGCGTCGGTGACCGAGACCGAGCCCAGCACCGGGTTCAGGAACACGTCGACGTAGTTGTACGTCGTCGTTCCCTGCGGAACCGCGAACCCGTCGACGTCCACCTGGTACGTGCCCGCAGCCGGGTTGGCGAGCGTCACCGACTCTTCGGCGTCTCCGTCCGCGCTCTGGCCCCTGAGCGTGCGAGTCGTGCACGAGGAGTCTGAGCACTGGTAGACGAAGAGGTCGAGGTCGGCCGCAGCATCGGACGGGCTGCCGATCGTCGCCCGGAAGGAGGTCGTTCCCGCCGGGATCGTCGTCGTGTAGTGCTGCAGCTCTCCGTTCGCGATCGTGAACACGCCTCTGCGCGCGCTGCCGAGCGGTGAGCCGACCGCCTGCCCGGTGAACGACGCGAAGTTGTTCTGGAACGAGTACGACCGCAGCACCGGCACGCCGACCTGCGCCTCCGGGATCACGTCCGGGTTGGGCGTGACCGCGACGCCGAAGAGCGACGCCGTGAGCGTGTACGGAGCCCAGTCGACGTCAGACGTGCGCCTGGCCTCGACCGTCACCTCCCACACGCCCTCGGCCGCGCCGTCGACCGTGCGGCTGAGCGGGTCACCCGTCGCACAGCCGGCAACGGGCGGTGCGTAGCAACTCGTGCTCGCGTTCGAGTCGACGCCGAGGCCCCACGGGTGGAAGCGCAGGAAGCGCACCTGGCCCGTGCCCGGGTTGCCGTCGGGGCCGGCCAGGTCGACCTTGAGCACCGGGTTGCCGGCCGGGACCCGGAAGAAGTACCGGTCGACGTGGTTCCGGCCCGCCATCCCGGTCTTCGTGACCGTGTACCCGTTCGCCTCCGTGAAGACGTCGGGCGCGAGGACCGTGTTCATCGTCTCGTAGTCGATCCCGTCCGTCGACGAGTTGTCGAGCCGGAGGATCGCCGCGTGGATGCCGCTCGTCTGCGGGTTGACGGCCACCTTGACGTCCGTCGGGACGCCCGGCCGCAGCAGCACGTTGTTCTGCGTGCTGAACGTGCCGTCGTTGCCGACCCAGTCGAGGTGGTACAGCACCGGCCGGTTCGGGCCCGAGGTCCGCGTGAACGTGTACGTGCGCGTGTAGCGCTGGCCCGTGGTGACGCCCTCGCGGTCGTAGATGCCAGGGCCATGGCCCGGATCTGCGAGGAAGTCGCTGAGCAGCGTGTGCACCTCGACGCGCGACGTGATGTTCACCGGCTCGAGGTTGCTCCTGAGCAGGCTCCACGCCTTGCCGACGTCGATCAGGCCGTTGCCCTGCTCGTTCGCCGTGTAGCCGGGGATGAACCGCGCGCTCGAGTTCATCGCCATCCGCAGCTGTGACGGATGCCAGAACATCCCGCGGTTCTGTGCTTTGGCGGCGCTGATCAGGAGCGCGGCCGCGCCGGTGGCCTGCGGTGCCGCCATCGACGTCCCGTTCATCATCGCGTAGCCGGGCGGGAGGCTGTACGTCCCGCCGACCGGTGCGCCGTTCTGCCACATCGGCGTCGACGAGATGGCGGCGCCCGGGGCGACGATGTTCGGCTTGAACGCGCCGTCCTCGGCCGGGCCTCTCGAGCTGAACGGATGGAGGTTGTCGGCGAAGTTGGCGTCGGAGCCGTAATTCCGCTGCCAGGTCTCCTTCGTGATGTACGCGCCGACGGCCATCGCCTTCGACGTCACGGCCGGGTCGCCGATCGTGTTCACGCCCGGCCCGTCGTTGCCGGCCGAGAAGAACATCTGGACGTCGTTGTCCTCGATCAGGCGGTTGTAGAGGACCGCCCGCGTGTTGTTGCCGTCGTTGAGCGCCGGCAGGCCGCCAATGCTCATGTTCACGACGTCGACGTGATCGGTCTCGACGACGTAGATCATGCCCTCGATCAGCGCGTGCGACGTGCAGCCCGAGGTGAAGAGACACACGCGGACGACTGCGAGCTTCGCGCCGGGCGCGGCGCCGCTCATCTGACCGCCGAACAGGCTGTTGCCGGCCATGATCCCGCTCACGTGGGTGCCGTGCGCGCCCGAGACGATCCCGATGCCGACGTACGCGTGCGCCGTTGGATCGGTCTGGACGACGAACGGGACGGCCTCGCTCACGGGCGTCGCCGGGTCGTCGTGCCCGAAGTGGCCGACGTCGTGGTCGACCTTGTAGTCGGTCATGGACGACTCGTCGGCGAAGCTGTGGTCGTTGTCGGAGTCGACCAGGACGTTGTTGTTCGAGTCCTGCCACAGGATGACGAAGAAGTCGCCACAGGCACCGTTTCGGTTGAGGTCGGCGCCGCAGCCGATCCCGTATTCGCTCCCCGCGCCGAGCTGGTCCTCCCGCATGCGAGCGAACTTGTACGTGCCGTCGACGGGAACGCCCGTGTACGACGTCGCGAATGCGGTGAATGCTCCGCCGACGACGTTCACGGTGCCGGCCGAGAAGCGCCACGTCGGGTCGCCGTCGGTCAGCGGGTCGGTGTACGTGACCCAGTCGACGACCTTGCGCTCGCCCGTGCTCGTCACGTTGACGACCGGGTTGTCGAGGTCGACTCCGAGGTCGAGGATGCCGATCGTCGTGCCGCGCCCGTCCCACGTCGGGTGCGCGTTGACGAACTGCGCCGCGCCCGTGTCCTTCGTGGGGAGGTACGGATTGATCCGAGGCGTGTCAGCGCCTGGGGGCGGTTGCGGCGACGGCGGCTGCATGCCGTCGGGTGACGGATCCGCGAGCGGGATGACGGTGTCGACGTTGATCGTCTGGATACCCCCGAGCCGCGAGGCCTGGTCGGCCCTTCCGATCGGCACTCGCACGCGCATGTAGCCGAGCCGGTCGTTGCGATACGCGACCGTTCCGCCGAGCGCGCGGACACTTGCCGCGACGTTTGTCGTGCCCGCACGCGGAGTCGCGATCAGCAGCGAGACGACGCGCGCCCCCTGCGCCACCTGCCGAGCGAGTGCGATCCGGTCCTGTTTCGTGAACTTGCTCTTCGCCCGATGCGGCGACGACGCGGCGCTCGCCCCGATCACGACGAAGCACGCGATCGTGAGGGCGCCCAGCGACGCGAGGACGCCTCCTCTCAGACGTGACATGGTTCTCCCTTCCCCTGTTGTTTCCGCCACAGCAACGCCAAACCCGCCGTGTCCGGCGGTCCTTTCGACCCCTCCCCCTCGAGCGATAGATTTTTCTCTATCTAGTGAGGCGTGTCAAGACTGGCGGCCTTGTGCGGCTGCGCCATCGCCCGATAGTCGAGCGCCTTGTCGAGGGTCTCCTCGTCTACGCCGGCGTCGCGGGCGACCTCTCTCAGTGACCGGCCCGAGGCGGCGGCTTCCTTGACGATCTCGGTCGCCTTGTCATAGCCGATGTAGGGGTTGAGCGCGGTCGCGGCGGAGAGCGTCAGCTCGGCGTAGTGCTCGCAGGTCTCGCGGTTGGCCTCGATGCCATCGATGCACTTCTCGGCGAAAACACGAGTGGCCGCGGCCAGTAGGTGGATCGAGTCGAGCAGGTTGCGCGCGATGACGGGCACGAAGACGTTCAGCTCGAAGTGGCCCTGCATGCCGCCGACCGTGATCGCCGCGTCGTTCCCGATCACCTGCGCGGCGACCTGGGTCACGACCTCGGGGATGACGGGGTTGACCTTGCCGGGCATGATCGAGCTCCCCTTCTGGAGCTCGGGCAGCGCAATCTCGGCGAGGCCGGCTCGCGGGCCGGAGCCCATGAGGCGGATGTCGTTCGCGATCTTGGTCAGCGACACGGCGACGACCTTCATCTGCGCGGAGGCCTCGACGAGACCGTCGCGCGCCGCCTGCGCTTCGAAGGGGTCGGCGGCGGCGAGGATCGTCAGGCCCGTGTCCTCGCTCAGGCGTGCCCGGACGCGCTCGGCGAACTCGGGGTGCGTGTTAAGGCCTGTGCCGACCGCAGTGCCGCCGAGCGGGATCTGGCCGACGCGCTCGAGCGTGGCCTCGATTCGGGCGCTGCCCTGGCGGACCTGCGCTGCGTAGCCGGCGAACTCCTGGCCGAGCGTGACCGGGACGGCGTCCATGAGATGGGTGCGGCCCGACTTGACGACGTCGTCGAACTCGGAGGCCTTCGTCTCGAGCGACTGCGCGAGCCGGTCAAGTGCCGGAACGAGATCGTGCGTCAGCTGCTCGAGCGCTGCGAGGTGCACGGCTGAGGGGAAGACGTCGTTCGACGACTGACCCATGTTCACGTCGTCGTTCGCGTGGACCCCCTCGCCTGCGAGGCTCGCGATGACCTCGTTCGCGTTCATGTTCGAGGAGGTGCCGGAGCCGGTCTGGAAGACGTCGATCGGGAACTGGTCGTCGAGCTCACCGTTCGCGATCCGGTCACCGGCTGCGGCGATCCGCTCGGCTTTGTCGGCGTCGAGCAGGCCGAGGTCTGCGTTTGCACGCGCCGCTGCCGCCTTGATGCGACCGAGCCAGCGGGCCACATGCCGCGGGATGGGCTCACCTGAGATCTGGAAGTTCTCGACCGCTTTCATCGTCTCACCGCCCCAGAGCTCGTCCACCTGCCGAGTCTATCTCCGCGCAGTTTCGCCACAGACAGGTGCACGTTTCCGCATTAGGCTCGCAGTGGGGAGGAGGCAGGGTGCGCCTTGTAAATGGAGAAGCCCGGGTGATCGCATCGAGCGCAAGGATCGTCCTCGCCGCATGTTGCGCAGTCGCGCTCGCCGGTTGCTTCTCGGACGGCGAAAGCGCCGCGCCCGGGACCAAGAGCTTCGCGAAGCGGGTCGCCGTAGAGCGGCACGTAAGCCTGTTCATCCAGTGCACCGGACCGGGCCGACGGTGCTCGCCGATAACGGTCTCGACATCCCCACGCCTGCCTGGGCCGGCGTCCGGCAGCAGGTCCGCCGCGTCCGCTTCTGCGCGTTCGACCGAGCCGGTGTCGGGCGCAGCGACGTCCGAAGCTGTCGCTGCGGAACGCTCGAGCGCAATGTCGGGGACATCCACGCCCTCATCCGCGCAGCACGGCTCCAGCGCCCTGTGATCCTCGCCGGCCACTCGACCGGCGGGCTCGACGCGCTCCTCTACGCGCGCAAGTATCCGTCCGACGTCGAGGGACTCGTGCTCGTCGACTCGCCCAGCGAACGCGCACCTCCGCCGCAGGGACCGCTCGACGACGGACAGACCCGGCTCGACTTCAGCTCCGGACTGCGGACGCTCCGGCAGTCGGGCGACCTCGGAGGCCTCCCGCTCATCATCCTGAGCCACGGCGAGCGAACGTTCTCGACCAGGGCGGCCGAGCGCAGCTGGAGTCAGATGCAGCGCCAGCTGACCCGCGACTCATCGAACGCCCTGCGAGTCATCGCACTACACAGCACGCACCTGATCCAGGACGACCAGCCCGACCTCGTCGCCGCAGCGATCGACGAAGCGGCCACCGCTGTCATCGAGAGCAGACGCCTTCGCTGTTCGCCTGCCTTCGCGGCCCGAAACGGCCGCTGCGTCGGCTAGGGCAAGCGCTCCTGGCGGTGCCGCTCCTTGTCCTGCTCGCGCCACTCCGCATCGTAGGCCTCCGCGGCTGCGAACTCCTCCTCGGTTCGCGCTCTGGTCTCCGCGTCTTCGCTCTTAAGCTGCTCTCCGGCGGCAGTTCGGCGACGTGTGACCACGAAGCCGATGACGACCAAGGGCACGATGACCACGGCGATGATGATCCACGGGAGCACGCGGGCAGCGTACCCTGGGCCGAGATGCTCCGGTTCTAGACGGTGCGCAGGCGGCGCGAGTACAGGCTGCGCAGCTCGAGCGGCCGCTCGCGGAGGGCGCGGCGGGACTGCTCGCTCAGGTCGCCCGGCTGCGCCCAGCCCACGTACCCGCAGCGCGGGCACTCACCGGTCGCCAGATGCGTGTGCGCACGCGAGTTGAGCGAGCGGCGCTCGCCACAGGCCAGACACTCGACGGAGCTCGGGGCCATCCTTTGCAGCGATCGGCACGCACTCCGGCCCGGGTGACCCTCGATCGAGGGAAGGGCTCATTCCCAGCGATCGTCGGGAATCAGACGCGGTGCTTCTCCGCACCAGAGGACGAGTGTTCGCCCGGCCAGGCCGTCGTCGCGAATGACGTCCAAGGCGGCGGCCGCGACCTCCGCCGGCTCGAGGAGTTGAGGGGGCGGCGGACGCCCGAACCCGTCCCGCGCCTCGGAGCGCTCAGCCGGGGTCATCTTGGCGAACCGCTCGCGGATGAACTCCGTGGCGGTCCAGTCCGGAGCGATGCAGTTGACCCGCACATTGCGCTCGTCGGCGAGCGGTGCGAGGCACTCGGTCAGCCGGACGACCGCGGCCTTGGCGGCGGCGTACTCGGGATACGCGTGCGGCTGGTTCCCGAGGCCCGCGGTCGACGCCACGTTCAGGACCGCGCCTCCCTCGGCAGGGCTCATCGCATCGAGCCCGGCCTGGATTCCCAGCATCGTCCCGCGCAGAAGCACGTCGAGGACGTGCGACCACTGCTCGACCGGTGCATCCGGGAAGTGGACTCCACTGCCTTCGAACGCGTTGTTGACCACGATGTCGAGCCGCCCGTAGGTGGAAGCGCAGAGACCGACCGCGCGACGCACGTCCTCCTCCGACGATACGTCGGCCCTTGCGAAGACCGCATTGCCGCCGGCCGCTTCGATCTCGTCGACTGCCTGCCGGCCCCAGTCCTCGTCCACATCGGCGATCACGACGCCGGCTCCCGCCTGCGCGAGACCGCTCGCGATCGCCCGCCCGATCCCGGCGGCCGCGCCGGTCACGACCGCGGCCTTGCCCGCGATCTCCATGTCAGTCCGTGGAGTACTTCGGTTGAACCTTCTCGCCGCGGATCTGCGCGACGGCGTTGTTCGCGGCGATCGCGGCCTCGCCCATGCCGATCGTGATCAGGGTGATCTTCCCCGGGTAGCCGGCGCCGTCGCCCGCGGCGAACACGAGCGGCACGTTCGTCTCCATCGTCATCGGGTTCACCTTGAGCTGGCGCTTGCCCTCGAGCTCGATGCCCCAGTCGGCGATCGACCCGAGATGCGACACGAACCCGAGCAGGGTGATCAGCGCCTCGCAGTCGAAGCGCTCCAGCTCCCCGGTCTTCGTGTTCTCGATCGTGACCGCCTCGATGTTCCCGTCGCCGTGCACTTCCCTCACCTCGTGCGGCGTCAGGATCCGCACCGCACCCTCGTCCTCGAGGCGCCTCGCCTCGTTGACGGACGTCTCGAGCGCGCGGAACCGGTCGCGCCGGTGGACGAGCGTGATCGGCAGGTCGGCCGTGTCCTGGAGCCCGAGCGTCCAGTCGAGCGCCGAGTCGCCGCCGCCGACGATCACGCAGCGCTTCCCCGAGAACTGCGCCTTCTCCCGGACGACGTAGTGCAACCCACGCCCGAGCCAGTCGTCGATGTCCTCGACGCCGAGCTTGCGCGGCTCGAACGCTCCATGGCCGGCGGTCACGATCAGCGCGCGAGACAGATACGGCCCCCCTTTGTCGGTCGTCAGCGCGTAGATGTCCTCGCCGTTCTGGCTCAAGCGCTCGAGCGTCTTCGCCTCCTCGCCGAGAATGACTTCGGCGCCGTACTGGAGCCCCTGCTCGACGCAGAGGTCGACGAGGTTCTGCCCGAGGATCTTCGGGTGCCCGGCCACGTCGTAGACGTGCTTCTCCGGGTAGGTCGCCGCGACCTGGCCGCCGAGCTGCTCGAGGCTCTCGACGATCCGCACCGTCGCGTCGCGATGCCCGGCGTAGTAGGCCGCGGACAGCCCCACGGGCCCCGCACCGAGAATCGTGATGTCGACGACGCCGTCGCTGTCGGTCACGCTTCGGATGCTAACCGCGCTTCACAGGCATGAGGTCTGGGTAAGGCAGGACTGAATGAGCGCGGCCCAGCGCATCCTCGGGAGCTTGCGATCAGTCGATGGCAAGGGCGTCGTGCGGATGGAAGACCGCTTCGATGAGCCGATCGACGCTGTCTGGTCGGCGCTCACCGATCCTGGCCTGCTCGCCCGCTGGCTCGGCGAGTTCGAGGGCGACCTGCGTCCGGGCGGCGAGTTCCGCGCTCACTTCTTCGCCAGCGAGTGGAAAGGCACGGGCCGAGTCGATGCCTGCGAGCCTCCGCGGCGGCTGCTGCTGACGCTGCGCGACGCCGACCCTCAACCGGGCCAGCCGACCGAGGGAGTGACCGAGGTCACGTTGGAGGCCGACGGCGAACAGACGATCGTCGTCTGGGAGGAACGAGGCATGCCCGTGAACCTGCTCGCCGCGTACGGAGCCGGAGTCCAGATCCACGTCGAAGATCTCGGCGCGCACCTCGCGGGATTTGAGCGGCGCGCCAATCCGGGACGGTGGGAGGAGCTCTTCCCCGCGTATCAAGCCCTGGCGGCCGACGTCGGTTAGCCGCAGCCGGAACCGCAGGGAGGACTGCCGGCGGGCATGTCGCCCTCGGCGCCCTCCTCGACCTGGAACGAGTGGCCGCAACCGCACGCCGAGGTCACGTTCGGGTTGTTGATCGCGAACCCGCCCTGAAGGCCCTCGACGAAGTCGATCTGCGTGCCCTGCAGATACGGCGCGCTGAACGGGTCGACGACGACGGGAACTCCGAGCGCGTCGATCTCGAGGTCGCCCTGCTGGGAGCCGGTGTCGAAGCCGAGCGCATACTCGAAGCCGGAGCAGCCTCCGCCCTGAACCGCGATGCGCAGCACCTCGGCCTCGCCGGCGGGCTCCTGCGCCATCAACTCACGGATCTTCGTCGCCGCACCTGGAGTGAGGCTGACCAGCGCTTCCTGTTCGATCGTCGCCATCGGTCTCATCGTAGCAACCTGCACAGTCGTTTCCGTCCTGCCCGTCCGGCTGACTTTGTAACACCCGATACCCCATCGTTGAGCCGAATCCCCGGCCGATCGTGCCGTGGTACGTTACGCCCGACTTGGCCCGGAACGGTCGGTGCGCAGATGCTCGATAGCTGGCTCCCGTTCCTCATGTACGGGGTGCTCGCGGTCGTGATTCCGGGGTCCATGATCCTGATGTCGTTCGTGTTCGCGACGCGCCCGGCGCGGAGAACGCGCACGCGGCGGCTCCCGTTCGAGTCGGGCGTCTCCCAGGGGCCGCCCAAGTCGAACCGCTTCACGATCAGCTTCTACCTGACGGCGATGCTCTTCATCGTCTTCGACATCGAGATCGTCTACCTCTACCCGCTCGGCGTCGTGCTCAAGAAGCTCGGCTGGTTCGGGTTCGCGGAGCTCGGCTTCTTCATCGCGATCCTCGCGCTCGCATACGTCTACATCTGGCGGAAGGGAGCCCTCAAGTGGCGGTGAGGAAGAAGCAGCGGCTGGCCGACTACGGGCTCAACTCGGAGCGTCTGCTCATGCCGGGAAAGGGCCCGGGCGTGTTCGAGCAGGAGCTCGGCGAGCTCGAGGACAAGCTGATGCTGACGACCGTCGCGAAGGCCGTGAACTGGGCGCAGGGCCACTCGATCTGGCCGGACACGTTCGGCCTCGCCTGCTGCGCGATCGAGATGATGTCGATCGTCTCGTCGCGCTACGACATCGCGCGCTTCGGCGCCGAGGTCTTCCGCTCGTCGCCGCGGCAGGCCGACCTGCTGATCGTCTCCGGCCGCGTCGCGCACAAGATGGCCGCGCCGCTCCGGCAGATCTACGACCAGATGCTCGAGCCGAAGTGGGTGATCGCGATGGGCGCGTGCGCGAGCTCGGGCGGGATGTTCAACAACTACGCGATCCTCCAGGGCGTCGACAAGATCGTCGCGGTCGACATCCACGTGCCGGGCTGCCCGCCGCGGCCGGAGGCGCTCGTCGA